>Ga0307442_1000005_pt1 | contig 73356 bp, 74 predicted proteins | sample SalMarWE160430MG_FD_202143 | JGI IMG/M metagenome (GOLD analysis project Ga0307442, IMG submission 202143) | Salt marsh sediment microbial communities from the Plum Island Ecosystem LTER, Massachusetts, United States - WE1604-30 | ecosystem: Environmental > Aquatic > Marine > Intertidal zone >...
CTAAAATCTTCATAATCACTACCCGTATCGGAAAATGACGATAAACCATAGTCATCCCGTAAGTCAGCTTTATGTTTTATCTTTAAACCAAAATTATACTGTTCCGTATCTTGAAGGTTTTTATAAGTTTTTGAAGCACTAATATTATTAAGCCTATAAGTAGATCTAATATTTTCATTATCATAATTCCTGCTTACCAGGCCAATTTTCTCCATTAGTCTCATGGCCCTGTAAACTGTAGCAATTCCGATTTCTGGATATTTAATACTAACTAAAGAATGTAATTCTTCTACATTATATTCTCCCGGATTCTCTATTAAGGTACAAAGAATGGCTTTTCTGGTTTCGGTAAACCTAAACCCACCGACCTTAATTTTATCCTTCCAGAAATTTATAGTTCTCTTTTTATCACTCATGCTAAACAATCTTATTGATATTGATAATGATAATGAATATCAGTAATATTAAAGCTTAACAATACTTTTGTCAACCATTTTTAATTTTCACTCTCCTTTTAAATATTTTCTTTACCAAGTTATTTTCATCAAATAAGAATATAGTTTATCTATACATGTAAAAAAAATTACATATTTTGGTATAATCATTTTATAAAAAAGTCAATCAAGGAAAGAAAGATGAGTAAATTAATTGAATACCTAAATACTCAGAGGTTCATAGTCATGAGTGAATTAAAATTTAAAGATGTCTGTACCAAGCCAGATATTTTTCATTGTGATTTTACTTATAAGACAGTCAATTGCATATTCGATTCCTTTGAAAAAATAGCTGAAGAAATTGAGAAGCTTAAATCTAAAGATTAGGATAAACAATAAAGAATCCTACCCTGATACTTTTTATCAGCTGTGTTCAAGAATGGGCACGTTAGAAGAAAATTACAAAAAGTCCTTATCTACCTCTAACCGGGTATGTTTAAAATCAGTCTGGATACTGCAGGAATGAAAAACGTACCTATTACAATAACAGGTGACAGACCAAGCACTATACCTGCTACATCCAACTTCCTTCTTACTTTATCGGAAATACCTGCCTTTATATGCAGAAGGTCAATAATACCGCATATTATTGCAATCAAAGCCGGCGCAGAAATAAAAATGATCAGGTTCCATACTGAAAAATAAATCCACCAGACTGCAGAGGCCATTAGACTTTCCAGTCCGCGGACTACTGAAGCCCCGTAGGGATAGACCCCGTGCTTATCACCCAGATATAAAACAAAAAGAGATATCAATGTAACTACGCTGTAGATCCCGGAGAGTATCCCTGCAGTCAAAGATGCAACCGACAGCCTGCTGAACCATCCTTCACTGACCTTATCGGATACTGCATCCACAAACTTCAGTATGCCCTTTCCGAACTTTTTCTGTTTAAAGCTCGGCATTATAAAGTTTTGTTTTAGATTTTTTAACAGATCATCGGTCACTATTTTTTCTAGACCAAGGCCTACTTCGATCCTAAACTGGTTATCGTCTTTTGAAAGTAAAATAAGGATCCCATTATTGATATTTTCTTTACCGACTCCGAATTTATTGAACAGCCGGAGTGCAAATTCATCAATCGGTTCTTTCCTTAGTGAATCAATTGTGACCACTGCTACTTCTATAGTCGTCCAGCATTCGATATCCCTTATCACCTTATCGATCTTTTTAATATACCTGCTGTCAATTATTCCGGCAAAATCGCTGACATTGTCCTCTATATCTATGCCGCTCAAGTCATTTTTAAAGTCACTCATATTAAAAAAATACCTTTTTTCTTTTTTTGGTAATAGTAAAATTTTTATAATTTTATCATAAAAAAGTAAAAGAATAACCTTTTAAGAAAATTCTTGATAAATCAGTGTAACTTAGTGTTAAATATAAACCATAGCTTTAACAATAAGATATAAAAATCTTTAATATTTTTAAAGGGGGAATCTTTATGGACGTTATTATAAGGGACAGTTATGAGGAGATGAGCAAGTACGCTGCAGGGATCATTGCAGAATGTATAAAATCAAAACCTGATTGTGTTCTCGGTCTTGCTACCGGATCCACGCCCATAATGACATACAAAGAGCTTATAAAAATGCACCAGCATGGGCTTGATTTTTCTAAAGTCATCACATTTAATCTTGATGAGTATTTAGGTATTGGTATCGATCTTGTGAAGCCATATGAACTGGACCAGAGTTATGCAAGATTCATGCATGAAGAACTTTTTAAGCATATAAATATTAAGAAGGAAAACACTCATGTGCCCGACGGGCTTTCAAAAGATCCAGCCAAGTTTTGTCAGTGGTATGAAGATGAGATAAAAAAAGCCGGTGGGATAGATATACAGCTTCTCGGGATAGGTGGAGACGGCCACTGGGCATTCAATGAGCCCGGGTCATCTTTGGCCTCAAGAACAAGAGTCGAGCCGCTTACCAAACAGACTATGGATGACAATTATGAAAGTTTTTACAAGAAAGCAAAAATAAAAAAAGAAGAGATGCCGCATTTTGCTATCACGATGGGGATCGGAACTATTCTTGAATCAAAGCATGCTCTTATGATAGCTAATGGAAAGAAAAAAGCATCAGTTGTTGCAAAAGCTCTTGAAGGACCTATAACATCTCAAATCACCGCGTCAGCGATACAGCTTCACGGCGGAAAGGTCACTGTGGTGCTTGACCGCGATGCTGCCTCGGAATTAAAAAATATAGAACATTACAGGCATGTAGAAAAACTTAGAGAAGAATTACAGCTTTAAATCCGTCAGAAAAGCCTAAAAGATTTCCTCCTTTTCCTGCTTGGTATAAAACAGCTTAAGATATTCTTCTTCGCCAATTTCCGAAGTGCTTTCTAGAAGATAGGATTCTGCTTCTTTCCTGTTAGCTACTGCTTTTTCTTCTATAACACGCAATTTCTCAGGTATTTTTCTTTCCAAGATCATCTTTTTTATTTTTTCGAAAATCTTCCGGCTCCCGTAAAGTAATTTCCCTTCATGCAGAATTTTAGAGGCGATCATAAATTTAAAAGTGTTAAATTTCAGCTGAGTCTTCACTCTGCTCATATCCTTTACAATATAATCGATCTCCTCCCTGTAAGAGGGGTTCTTTAAAAGATAGTATTTTTCCTGATATATTGAACGGTCAAGCTCTTTTATAGATTCTTCCGGGAGATTCTCCGTGACTGCTATAATATCAAGATCGGAACCCTTGACAAGTCTTCCTGTTGATTTTTCAGGCCTGGGTACCGAATGGGCCATTTCATAAATAATATCACCGGCAATTATAAAGCAGGCACACTCTGTTACAGTTTCCGGTTCTTTCTGACACTGTGCTATTTTTTTGATTATGTCCCCGGCAAGTTTAAATTTCTGACTGCTTATATTCTTTATTTCAGCATGGAGCAATTTTAATTTTGCCTCTATTGCTTGGCAGTCTTTTTCCAGCCCGACAACAGTATAGGTCAAAAATTCTCTCTTTATGGAAGGGGAAAGCCTGGCATATCCTTCGACATGCTTGTCAAGCCTGAGAAATCTTCTTCCAAATTTTCTTAAAATGATTTCTTCTGATTTATTACAAATCCGCCACAGGGTCAGCTCATCTGATGAGATCCTATCACAGAGTTCCTTACCGGTTAAAGGACCCTGTTTATCTAAAAGCTCTAGGATTCTTTTTATCATAGAATAAAATCACAACAACTAAATAATATTGACTTTATATCTTCCAAGTTTGACTTAAAAATATGGGAACAGTCAAATTTATTATTTAACTTAATTTATCTTCCACGACCTGTGCTATTTCTTTGGCAAGTCTCTCGGTTTCACTCTCGGTAGGTCCTTCAAGCATGACCCTGCAGACAGGCTGGGTACCGGAATACCTTACAAGAACCCTGCCTTCATCACCGAGTTCCTTTTCGACTTTTGATATTACATGTTTAAGTTCCGGTATTTCTTCAAGTGGAGCTTTCCTTTTTACCTTTACGTTTATGAGGACCTGAGGGAATGTTCTCATGATATTTGCCAGCTTTGAAAGCGGCTTATTCTCCTTTTTCAAAACGGATAAAAGCTGAAGTGCGGTCAGGATACCATCACCTGTGGTATGATGCTCTTTAAAAATAACATGACCTGAATCCTCACCGCCAATAATACTGCCGCTTTTTAACATTTCTTCAAGCACATATCTATCACCGACTTTTGTTGTAATATTCCTGATATCCATCTCTTTAAATGCAACAGAAAGTCCAAGATTGCTCATAACGGTCGTCACCACAGTGTTGTTTTTTAACATTCCTTCCTCTTTTAATTTATTGGCGCATATTGCGATTATCTTGTCGCCGTTGACTATATTTCCTTTTTCATCTACAGCTATCAGCCGGTCCCCGTCGCCATCAAAAGCAAGCCCTATATCTGCTTTATTTTCCACTACTGATTTTGCCAGTTCCTCTGGATAAAGTGCCCCGCAGTCAAGGTTAATATTCTGCCCGTTAGGATTTACATTTAAAGCAATGACCTCTGCCCTCATCTCAGTAAATAATGTCGGGGCAACTTTATAGGTAGCGCCGTTGGCGCAATCCAGTACGATTTTTATATCTTCGAGGTCAAGACCTCTGGGGAATGAATGTTTGAGAAAAACTATGTATCTCCCGCTCGCATCTTCTTCCCTGGATGCACGGCCCAGGTTTTCAGCATCTGTAAGAAGGGTCGGAAGTTTTTTTGAAAGTATTAAATTTTCAATATTCTGCTCCTCTTCGTCGGTAAGTTTATATCCTTTTCCTGAAAATATTTTAATCCCATTATCCTGATAGGGATTATGTGAAGCAGAAATCACTATTCCTGCATCCGCATCCAGATTGGTCGTTAAAAAAGCAATACCAGGTGTTGGTACCGGCCCTACAAGTATTACATCTGATCCCATGGAACATATACCTGAGACCAGGGCACTTTCTATCATATAACCAGATAGCCTGGTGTCCTTGCCTATGACGATCCTTGAACGATGCCCTTCTTTTTTAAGTATGTAAGCAGTGGCCTGTCCTACCTGCATAGCCATATCAGGAGTAATAGGGTACTCGTTTGCAACTCCTCTTATTCCGTCTGTCCCGAATAATTTGCCCATTCTTTTACCTCCTTTGCACTAACTTCTGTGTCTGCCTTAGTTTGATTATTGTTTTTGGAGGATGATAACCCTTTGCAGTTGTATTGGGGTACATAAGAACATCTTTTCCGAGTAGAGTACCCGGAGTGGTAACACTGTTGCATCCTGTCTCTACTCCGTCTGCAAGTATTGCCCCAAACTTTCTCAAGCCTGTCTTGTATCTCTTTCCTTCTATACTGATAACTATATTTGACTCAATTATCTTTAGATTCGCTAGTTTTGTCCCTGCACCAAGATTAACACTGCCAAGGATACTGTCCCCTATATATGCAAAATGACCTGCCTTGCTTCCTCCAAGCATGGCGCTGGATTTTAGCTCAGTGGCATGCCCTACCACACAGCCGTTTCCGACCAATGTATCGCCTCTCAGATAAGCACACTGGCGCAGCTCAGTATTATCACCGATAATAGCCGGGCCTTTTACTAATGCTCCTGGTTCTATGACTGTACCCTTTCCGATATATATCTCATCATCCATAAGAGCAGCACCGGCATACACTACACTTGCTCCCTCCAGGATCTTGCCTTCTTTTTTTATGACTAATTGCTTTTTTTCAATACTTATATCAAACCCTGATTCTATGACTTCACTGCCATATAATACTGCAGTTTTATTTATAAATGCTTTACCCTTCCTTATACCAGAGACATTTGGCTTAATATTATCCCTTATATATTCCTTTATTTTTTTCAGGGCATCCCATACATATTCAACATCGCTAAAAAGTTCTTTAAACTGGGTCTGTGAAAGATCAAAAAAATCTTCCGGTCTAAGCATTTATCCTCCTTATAAAATTCCTAAAAGGGAAATACACTGCATTATACAAAGTTTACTTATGATTTTCAATTCTGTATTTGACAAACACTATAAGCCAATATACCATATGCGGAAATCATTATCGGTAAAAATTTTTGCAGTATGGATTTATTAATAAGAAAAGAAGAAAAAAAGGACCGCAAAGATATTTACGAAGTAAATAGACTGGCTTTCGGCCAGGAAAATGAGAGTAAAATTATTGATAAAATAAGAGCTGGCAATAACTTCGTTCCTGAACTCTCTCTTGTAGCAGAGACCTGCGGGAGAATTGTCGGGCATATCCTTTTTTCCAAGATAAAAATTATCGGAAGTTCTGTTTTTAGGACACTGGCACTGGCTCCTATTGCTGTTATCCCTGCCTTCCAGAAACAGGGCATAGGATCTGAACTTATTAAAAAAGGAATGGCAAAAGCAAAAGAACTTGGCTTTGACTCTATAATCGTCCTGGGTCATAAAGACTATTATCCAATATTCGGGTTTGAGAGAGCTTCAAAATGGAATATAAAGTCCCCATTTGAAGTTCCCGATGAAGCATTTATGGCATTTGAATTGACCGAAAAAGCATTGGAAGGCAAAGCCGGAATCGTTGAATATCCTGAAGAGTTTATGCAAGACGAATAAAAAATAATTGGTCTTATTTAGCCGACTTACTGAGTTTTACAGCAGTACCATATGCCAGCAGCTCAGCAGCACTTCCTATAACACTGGTGGTCATAAAACGCATGTTGATTACCGCGTCAGCTCCAAGCTTCTCAGCTTTTACTACCATCCTGCTGGTAGCTATTTCACGGGCGTGTCCCATCATCTCTGTATACTCAATTAGCTCTCCGCCAAGAATCAAGCGTACCAGCGCAGAAAGGTCCCTTCCAATCCAGATAGCAAAGATTGTATGTCCCTGTACCAGACCTAAAGTTTTAGTTACTTTTCGACCTGGGACTTCTGCAGAAGTTTGGATCAACACACTTAACCCAGTCTTAGTATTTGGAAGTTCCTTCCCCTCATCCCTGACTTTTCCCCGTTCTGCAGCTATTGTCAGCAAGACCAGCAAGATGCCGCCTAAAACACAGTACACGGCAGTTTTGACCCACCATGGTAATATTGGTTCATGGTAAACATACCAGGGCATCCCGGCAAATATCACAGTAAATAGTCCGAGTACGAAAGCCAGTGACCCAATCAATCTAAGTGCTCTTATAACAAATTGAACTGCTCTCATATTTACTCCTTTTTATTACTATTTAATCATTAAAAAGCTAATCTTAATTAGACCATACCATACTATTTTTGCAATATCTACATAAATACGCAACATGTTATAACACTGCAATTCAAATCGGCAAGCTTAAAAACTTCTATAATACACTTGCAGGCTGATTGCTAAAAAAATCACTTGACATTAGTAGAAAAAAATATATAATATATCTCGATATATCGTGATAGTACTTGATATATCAGATTAAAAGGAGGTAATTTAAATGTTTCGTGATAGATTTTTTAAACGAGACAGATTCTTTAACGGTTTTCGATATGACAGTCCTTTCCAGAAAGGAGATCTAAAATATGTCATTCTGGATCTGTTAAAAGAAAAGCCAAGATACGGCTATGAGATCATACGCTATCTTGAAGAAAGTTCTCATGGTTTTTACAAACCCAGCGCCGGTACTGTGTATCCTACTCTTCAGATGCTTGAAGAAATGAGTTATGCGACTTCTAAAGAGAGAGACGGCAAAAAGGTATATAAGATAACAAAGCAGGGTATTGATTTCTTAAATGAGAGAAGCGACTTTGCAGACCAGGTAAAAGACCATATGAGACACCAGTGGGATCATGGAAATTTTAAGATCATCGGTCATATAATCGGTGAAGTCGCAAAATTGAGAAGATTTTTAGTATTCAAGATAAGATATACAAGCCCTGAGAAAATAGAGAAAATAGGCAGTATCATAACAAAAGCACGGCAGGAAATAGAATCTTTGCTGGAAGAATAAGAAATACATATCCAATGAAAAAGACAATACCAAAAAATGAACAAAAGCTGCAGGTCATGTTTGATGACGAATCTAATGATTACTATATCATATGGAAATCCCCTGTGATAATAAGTTCGGGAAGAACTAAGTCTGAAGCACTCAAAGATTTTAAAAATGCAGTTCATTCATATATTGATTCATTGATAAATAAGAAATCAAAAGATATCTAAAATAAAGGAGGCATATTAGAAATGATAAGAAGATGGTGGATTAGAATAATACCGGGAACACTGATACTAATAGCTGTTGCTTTAGTCTTAGGGCTTTTCCTGGTAAAAGTGATGTGGGCCTGGGTGGTACCGGATATCTTCCCTGAAGCTGTAAATCAGGGTCTGGTAGCTGAAACCATTTCATGGTTTACTTCTTTTAAGATCGCAATAGCTATGGCATTGTTCTCTGGTTTTATAGGCGGCGCTTTTAGGGGGAAAAGGCACTGGCATACTAATCATTATTAAAATTTCTTTGATCATGGTTTAAAACTATTAAAGCCCTTTAAAGTACTCTACAGTAAACATAGGGTCTAACGAGTTATAGAATGCTACGATAAGATCCAGTTTCATTTCCAATTTATCGTAGCTTTCTACTATATTAAAAAAACTTTCCTCTCCCATAAATATATTTTCAGCAAATGAATTAAGATCGTTTTCCAGGGTAGACTCAGCATATTCATATAGAAATCCTATTTCATGCTCCTTCAGGTCAAAGACCTGGGAGGCTTTCCCTGCCTTTATTGCACCTGCTCCACCGGTTGCTTCATCAAAATATACAAATCCGGCCGGATTGACCTGCCTCCATGCTGTTTCATCAAACCCATAGTTATATTTCAATACACTTGAAAATTCATGGTGAAACGTTTTTTCTATGACAATATCCGTATACCCCATACTCACCCCGTCGTTTACCACATAAACAATGTCTGGAGGTGAGTTTGTCCCTCCGTAGTTTACTCCATAAAAAATCATAGATTTTAAAACATATACGCTCTTAAGGTTATTTTTTAACAGCAGAGTGGGATATTTATCAAGAGCAGTTATCATTATACTCTTTGATCTTTCTACCTCACCTGCAGACAAGCTCTCAGCCTTTGCATCTATCCCGGATCCATACCAATTGCTGGGAAAAATATTTCCGTCTGCTGTAAAGATTATATTATTTTCATAAAATGTGTTTCGCCAATCAAAAAGATCGCATTCTTGCTTTACCGCATTATCATCATCTAACAGGCTCTCCAGATAGTCTTCATCAAGTGTCTCTAGGTACTGCCTGAATTCCATTGAATAAGTTTGCTCTATTTCATCCAGCTTTTCCTGAAATACAGGTACTTCTACTTCTGCTTCTATTGTTTCATCATTTTGTTCTTCTTCTTCAGCCGCTTCGGTAAAGGTTTCAATATCAAGTTCTTCTGTTAGCTCTTCTACTGTCTCTGATACAGATTCCTCTGTTAACTCCAGGACTTTTTCACAGGCTGCTGATAAACTGAGAATCAGAAATAGTACCAATGCTGCCACTATAATATATAGTTTATTTAATTTCATAATTATTCCTTCTGAGAATTTTATTATTTTTAATTATAACCTTCTTAATAATAATTAGAAACCAGCATAGCATTGATTAATTGATGAAAAGAAAAGGAATATTGCTTTTAAATTTTATAAAAAAAGACTCTGCTTAACATCTTTTAAAATGATCCACAGAGCCTTCCTTCCAATTACTGCTATATAAAAAAGTATGTTTTTAGTCTAATTAGACTTTTATAAAAATAAACATTAGGAACTCTCTTCATATTGAAAATCAACATGAAGCTTTGCATTACTGGGATTAAATTTATAATAGTCGGCAATTCCATCATTGGTCTTACCATTAAGACCTAATTTTAACTGAAACCAGTCTTTATCTATATCCACAGCATTCTGCAGTTCTTCTTTTAGTTTGGCACTTGAGAAATTGAAATTGGTCAAAGAATCCGTAGTACCAATAATCTTTACCTCCGTACCACCGAGTGCCCCATCTCCAAGATCTAATGAACTTCCGTAATCGTATACCTTTATAACTACCAGACTTGCAGCTAATTCGGGGTGATTATGGACAGGCTCAACAGAATGCAGCGGTAGTATTACTGAGACATCTGTTATTGTCACATTGTCAAGATCACCAATATGATCGATACTAAAACTTAAATAAGCCTTTAATTCTGTATCACCAGAATTATCTCCGACATACGCAATACTGGCTCCCGGATATGCAGCTGAGCCCATCCAGATCCATCCGCTTAATGCAGTATTTGCCGTTATATCTCCACCGTCCTCCAATATTTCCGGTTCGGGTATCGGACACCCCCAGCTTAAGATAATCGAATCTGTTGCAGTACCTTCTGAATTGGTAGCAGTACCAACAAGTGTAAATGTCTCACTGGGGTCATGCAGATTTACCTGAGCCTTTCTGCTTCCCCAGGAACCACCACTGTCATCTTTATTCCAACTCACAGAAGGAGAGGGATTACCGGTAACATTTGCCTGTACCCTGTAGTAACATATACCGTCAGTAGGAGTGGCATCCAGGTATATTTCAAGATCAATTGTCGGTGCTGTTTTTTCTTCCTCTTCCTCCTCTTCTTCTTCTTCCTCCTCCTCTTCTTCTTCCTCCTCTTCTTCTTCGGGTTCTTCAGTTTCTTCTTCGGGTTCTTCCTCTTCTTCAGCTTCCTCTTCGGTTCCTTCCCCTATATCTATTTCTTCATCACCGGTGGCTTTCCAGTCACCGCAGAGAGCTGAGAAGCTAAATAAACTTATTATTGCAAGGACAGCGATTAGAACATATAGTTTTTTTCTTTTCATAATATCTCCCTGAATAACATTAATAATTTTAAAAACTTAGTATATCAAATTATACCTTATAAAAATATTTTTTCACTATTAAAAATTCTTATCAGATAAACTTAATTCGACTTTAAAGTAACTATTTTATAAATATTTCTTTAATGCCTTTACCATAAGGTCATCCATCATTTCCTCGATTTCCTGATAAGCTTCATCGATCATAGCATCCACATCTTCCTCCAGCTGCTGCAGTTCCTCCTGGCCAGCTTCCCCTACTACTTCTTCAAGATCATCCAATAAATTCTCAATATCGTGTTCTGCTTCTAAAACCAGGTCTTCCGCTTCTTCAGCCATTTCGTCTATCTCTGATTCAAGCTCCGCCAGATCTTCAGCATCATCAGTTTCATCTATCATCTCATCTGCTTCTTCGATCATACATACAATTTCTTCTTCGGTATCACTTATTATTTCTTCGATCTCTTCTTCTGTTTCCACTATTAATTCATCAACATCTTTGTCTTCTTTTTCCTCCTCGGCTTCTTCCTCCTCATCTTGGACTTCTTCCTCTTCTTCTAAAACTTGCTTTGGGATTATTTTAAAATCTCTGCTGCACCGGCTGCAGGTGACTGCACTGCTCATGAAAAAGATCAGGGATATCATAATAAGGATAATGTATAGCCTCTTTCTCTGCACCATAACCCCTTTTTAATAGTAATTTCTAAATATTTTTTACAGCTTTAATTTCCACTGTAAACTGCGAGCACTTCATCAAGAAAATCCAGAGCTTCTTTCCTTGGTCTCTGGAAAGAATTCCTTCCGATTATAGAGCCAAATCCTCCGCCTTTGTTTATCTGTTTTATTTCCTCAATTACTTCTTCTCTGCCTTTTGCCGGGCCGCCTGAAAATATAACGATCCTCTTTCCATCAAAGGCACTCTGTACTACATGGCTTACTCTCTCGGCCAGTGTACCTACCGGTATATTATACTTTTCATATACCTTTCTTGCTTCTTCAAGCTCTATGTGATCAGTAGGCGGTTTTACTTTTATTAAATGCGCTCCAAGCTGGACTGCGATCTGCGCAGCATAGGCCACTATATCCACTGCAGTTTCTCCCTTTTTTGACAGTTCCGAGCCTCTGGGATAGGACCATATTACCACTACCAGGCCATTTCTCTTTGCTTCAAGGGCTATTTCTCTTATCTCCTCATACATCTGTTTAAAATTAGCACTGCCAGGATAAATACTAAAACCGATTGCAGCGCATCCAAGTCTTAAAGCGTCCTCTACAGAAGCGGTCACAGCCGGAGTTGGATCAGAACTGCTATCCATTACATCATGACTATTGGCCTTCAAAATAAGGGGGATCTGTCCGGCATATTCTTTTGCGATTATCTGCATGGAACCGAGCGGTGCCGCATGTGCATTCAGACCAGCATCAATTGCCAGTTTTACATGATAGGTCGGGTCATAACCATCCGGATTGGGAGCGAAACTTCTTGCAGGACCATGTTCAAATCCCTGGTCGACAGGCAGGATCACAAGTTTTCCTGTCCCGCCTAATTTTCCGTGCATCAATATGCTATACAGATTTCTAATAGTTCCGGGGTTTTCGCTTTCATACCATGAGAGTATTTCCTTTATTCTACTGTTCATATTTACTCCTCTTGTAGGATTACAGATTGTTATAATTATAATGTTTAACACTCAAATAGTAAAACTTCCCTCTATTATCATGTGCTTTAGGTAATATGTGTATTTACATATATATGCTTTTGCTATATACTTAACATCCGATATAACCGTAAAAACCGACAGGAAACACTTTATGATAAATAGGGGTAGAGTAACTGCAAAGAACAAATTAAATAATATTTCAGGCAGTATCAAAAGAGTCTGCATACTTGGTCCTATTATATTCCTGCTGTTGTCGGTTTACATTCTTACAGGCCTGGCATCACCTGTCTATCCGGACTACAGGACTCCATTTATTACACCACTCGAAGGAGAAATAATAGTCGGGTTTAGACAGATCTACTGGAGTGAGGAAAAGGGGAAACATTATAAACATACCGGAATAGACATAGAAGGAAAATACGGCCAAAAAGTGGCTGCAGCCGGTAGTGGTTTAGTCAGCTATATAGGCTTTTCCCCTATAGGCGGAAGGACACTGGTAATAAAACATAACCAAAAAATCAGGACTACTTATCTTAACCTGATGAATATCTATGTATCTACCGGCACATATATTAAACAGGGTGAGATAATCGCTTCCATAGGTGCATATGATGACCCTTCAAGTTCCGGGTGCCACCTTCACTTCGGTGTAATATATAACAATAAATATCTTGATCCGGAAGACCTTCTGAATATAGATTATAGAAATATATCGAAATTCATTTACTTAAAATATCTTCCGTCTGATTTTGAATTTGAGTACGATAATGACATTTAAAACTTTTATATAGGATCAGTAGATCACTTATTGACAAAATATGTCTGTATATTTTTTATTTCCTCATCAACTTTGCTGTCGATTATTTCCTTGCCGACTCCAAATTCGATTATATTAAGAGTCAATTTGATTTTTTCGAAAGTCTTTTTTAGGATACCCTGGACTTTAGGCCTTTGGGTCATACCTAAAATACTGAGCTGCAGATAATCTTCTCCGTCAGTAGTAGAGATCACTTTCATATGACCTAACTTCCTGCAGCCGTTCTTTTTTAAGAAAGCAATAATATTTTTAGCAAATTCCTTAATTTTCTTAACAAAATCTTCCTTAGCTACAGGATTAGACGATGTTATTATCACTCTTTTGGTTAAAACTACCGAACTATCAGTATTCATAGAAATCTTAAATATTTTATATCTTATAATAAAATAACAATATTTTAGATTTAGGAAAATAATTCTAACACAACTTCATATTATGTCAAAGTATTTAAACACAGGCTTCTATTATCTAAATATATTATTTATGAGTTGCGATCCCTAAACAATCTTCTGCAGCCTCCAAAACAGATTCGGAGAATGTCGGATGAGCATGGATAGTTGAAACAAGATCATCTACCAGGATCTCTCCCTTCATAGCCACAGCGATCTCATGGACTAATTCAGTAGCCCTTGGTCCTACCATCTGGGCACCGAGAATTTCTCCTGTCTCACTGTCTGTAACGACTTTTATAAAACCCTCGGTCTCCCCTGAGATATAAGCTTTACCGCTGGAGCTGAATGGAAATATTCCTGTACACACCTTTATATTCTTTTTTCTTGCCTGAGCTTCATTAATTCCGACAGTCCCGATCTCGGGAGACGTAAACACTGCCCAGGGTACAACACTGTAATCCATTTCTTTATTTTTCCCGGCAATATTTTCTGCAGCAATCTTACCTTCTTCAGAGGCTACATGAGCCAGTTGAAGCCCTCCTATTACATCACCTACAGCATAAATACCCCGGACATTTGTCCTAAGATGTGAGTCAACTTTTATATAACCTTTCTGGTCCACCTCTACACCGGCTTTTTCAATACCTATATCAGAAGAATTTGGTCTTCTGCCTACTGATATTAGTACTTTATCCGCAGTTATTTTATTCCCGCCGCTTGCAGTACAGATAAAATCATCGCCGCTTTTTTCAACTTTTTCCACTATTGTATCTGTAAATATTTCAATTCCTTTTTTCCTGAATACGTTATAAATCACTTTTGAGACATCTTCATCTTCAGTTGAAAGTATCCTTGGGAGAAGCTCTATTATAGTGACCTTCGTCCCTAATGAAGAGAAGATATTTGCAAACTCACTTCCGATAACTCCACCACCTATGATCAATAGTGACTTCGGTATTTCCTCAATAGATAATATTCCAGCATTATCCACTACTCCCTTTTCAGACAGATCAAACGGCTTTACATTTGCAGCAGATGAGCCGGTTGCAATAATTATATTTTTTGCTTCAACTTCGATTTCCTGACTGTCTAATGTCCTTACTGCTACCCTGTCTCTTGCAATTATTCTGCCGCTGCCTTTTATAAGTTCTATGTTATTTTTTTTGAAATGAGATTGAAGACCCTTTCTCTGCATCTCGATTATCTGGTCTTTTCTGGCTATTGTCTTTTTAAAATCAAGTTTTGGCTCAGAGACATCTATGCCGAAATCTTTTGCCTTTTTTATTTCATTTAGTATAAATGCCACATGATAAAGAGTTTTTGTAGGTATGCAGCCGCAGTTCAGGCATACTCCTCCCAGATAGTCTCTTTCAATCACTGCAGTCTTTAGACCCATTTTTGAAGCCCTTATGGATGCTACATATCCCCCGGGTCCTCCTCCCAGCACGGCAAGGTCTACCTTTATAATATCCATAGCCTAAAAACTCCTTTCATAGATCATTTAATATACTAAAAAATATATTACTTAATATGATAAAATAATTTAATTGATCATGGTATTTTGAGTTATGAAAATATTAAAACAAAAAACTCCATTTAACATTAATAAAATAATAGATAGTGTTAGCTGCAGTAATACACAAAAGAACATCTTGGGTCTTGATCTCGGTCTTATTTCCTATAATGAAGCCTATGATCTGCAGATAAGACTTTTCGAACTTATAAGATCAGATGACAGGCCCGGTGCAATATTAGTACTTGAGCACTACCCGGTCATCACTATTGGAAGCAACAGAAATACCGGCAACCTGCTTGCAAACAGAAAGAAACTTAAAGATCAAAACATAGAACTGGTCCAGTCTGACCGAGGCGGCGACATCACTCTTCATGCTCCGGGACAGGTCGTCTGCTATACGATTCTAAATCTGGTCAGGATAAAAAAAGATCTGACCTTCTTTGTCCATAATCTTGAACAGGTCATAATAGATGTGCTTGCCTGTTATAATATACAGGGAACCAGGGTAAGAAGACACAGGGGGATATTTGTCAACAATTTTAAAATAGCATCAATCGGCCTAAAAATTAAAAAATGGATAACTTTCCACGGCTTTTCAATAAATGTAAACAACGACCTGAAATACTTTGATTATATAATAGCCTGCGGTTTAAAAGATCACCCCCAGACCTCTATAAAAAAAATCCTTAATCGTCCTATCCCTATTTGTGATGTCAAAGAACAAATAGTGCACAGCTTTGAAAATACTTTTAAAATCTCGATTATAAAAATTACTTAACTGCTTTGAATCACTGACTGCTTTTTTTTGAATTGCCGTTTTCCTTCTTTAAAACCGCATATATCTCTTTCATCACTTTTAACGGCTCCCTGAACAACCGTTTGGGGAAAAAAGGCATCAGTGTAGCTATCGCTTTTTTCATATCCTCTGTCATCCTATGCGGTTTGGTTAAAATTCTATTTATAAAATCCTCGGCAAATACAGTCCTGAGATGGCGCCTGTCAATCTCTATTTTTTTATTGCAGCTGTCACAGACCACACTACGCAGATAGTTACCTATGTAATATACCGTATGTGATGATTCTTTATTACAATTAACACAAAATAATACTATTTTTGCTTTTTTATCTTCCACTTTTAAAAAACATTAAATCTAATTAAAAGTTATTTTATCAGGGTCTTCTATAAGTTCCACTACTCTTCTTAAGAATTTTGCCCCTACTGTTCCATTGATTATTCTGTGGTCACACGAAACAGAAAGGTTCATAAAGGATCTCGGCTCTATTTTTCCCTTTACTACTGCAGGCTCGACATACATTTTACCAACGGCAAGTATTGCCGCCTGCGGAGGATTTATAATGGGTGAAAAAGACCTTATCCCGTACATCCCTAAATTTGTTACGGTAAACGTACCATTTGAGACTTCCTCCAGACTTAGTTTTCCTTCCCGCGCTTTTTTTACCAGCTCCACTCTCTTTTTTGCAATATCAGTAATCTTTAGTTTATCACAATTAATAATACTTGGGACTATAAGACCCTCTTCCAGTGAAACTGCCACTCCTATATTTACATCGTCATATATTATATAATTTCCATCGGAAAAAGTTGAATTTACCTCCAGATTTTCCCTCAGCGAAACAGAAGCTGCCTTTAATATAAAATCAGTATAAGTTATCTTTACTACGTCTTTTTTTATAATTTCTTCCTCAAGCTTTTCTTTCAGCTCCACAAGCTTCGTAGTATCAGCTTTTATATTTAAAACTAAATGAGGGATAGTTGACTTTGAATGACTCATACGCTCCGCTATCACCTTTCTCAAACCCGTAAGCTTGCTTGATGATTTTACAGAAATAGCTCCCTGTTGAGATGCCGGCTCTTCCTTTTCTTTCTTTTTTCTTAATTTACCATAGGCTATTACATCCTCTTTTACTATTCTTCCTCCTGGACCGGAGCCTGCGATTTCTTCCGACCTGTAATCAATACCAATATCTTCAGCGATTTTTCTTGCCAGCGGTGATATTTTTATTCCTTTTTCTTTCCCTGAACTCCTATCTGTTTTCTTTTCTCTATCCTTTGACTCCAATGCATCTTTTAATTCCGGTTCTTTGTTTTTTTTAGCAGTTTCCTTTTTAATTACATTTTCAGGGACCTTTTCACCTTGCTCGCCGATATACGCTACCACTTCAGTCACAGGTACATCATCACCCTCAGCCCGCAGTATCTTTAATAAAGTACCTGAATCATATGACTCCACTTCGATTGTTACCTTATCAGTCATAACCTCAAAAAGTACTTCTCCTTTTCCTACCCTATCTCCTTCTTTTTTATGCCATTTTTCTATTCTTCCCGTCTCCATAGTGAGGCCCAGTTTAGGCATAATCACTTCATGCATGATCAAATCCTTTAATAAATATTAAACTTAAAGCAATACATATAATAGCACATAGAAATCCAATAAAATACACTGCCCTATTTAAAGAAATTTAAAATTCCTCTTTCAATCCTCTCAACACTGGGAATCATTTCCTGCTCAAGAACAAGGCTGTATGGAACAGGACAGTTTCTACCCGCGACTCTGACTATAGGAGCATCCAGCCAGTCAAATCCTTTTTCAGCTACCTGAGCTGAGACCTCTCCCATAAAACCTCCAAAGCTACATGCTTCTTCTACACACAGCAGCCTTCCAGTTTTTTTAACTGAATTAAGCACTGTATCTATATCAAGGGGGCGGAGTGTTCTTAAATCTATTACTTCACATTTTATATTTTTTTCTTCTTCAAGTATTTGTGCAACTTCAATTGACTTCTGAACCATTAAAGAAGTAGCAACTATACTAATATCCGTACCCTTTCTTTTTATATCTGCACTTCCAAGTTTTATTTCATAAATTTCTTCCGGTACATCCTCTATATATTTTTTATTTTTATAAAGAAGCTTATGTTCTATAAAAATAACCGGGTTATTATCATTAATTGACGCAATAAGCAGCCCTTTCGCATCATATGGGCATGAAGGCATAACCACTTTAAGTCCAGGGATGTGTGTAACAAGACCTTCGAGACTTTGAGAATGCTGCTCAGCAGCACCTGTTCCTCCACCTCCTGCTGTTCTGATCACAAGAGGAACTTTCCCCTTCCCACCAAACATATATCGTATTTTTGCAGCTTGATTGATAATCTGTTCCATAGCTATAGTTATAAAATCTGAAAACATTATCTCAACTATTGGCCTCATACCGGTAAGGGCACTTCCAATGCCAACTCCCACTATTGCAGCTTCTGATATAGGGGTATTCCTGATTCTCTCTTTACCAAATTCTTCATACATCCCTACCGTTACACCAAATGCCCCTCCATACTCAGCGATATCTTCACCAATAATGTAAACGTCACTATTTTTCCTCATTATCTGCGACATTGCCTCTCTTATTGCCTCAAGATAAGTTATTTTCCTCATATCTTGTAAATTTCTCCTTTAGCTTAAATAATTTTATAAAGGTTTTAAATCATAAAAACATGAACTATTCAGGCGTAAACATCTTCTTCAACTTCTGACTTATCTGGAAAGGGACTCTCTTTTGCAAACTCGGCTGCTTCCTTTAATTGCTCTTCTACTTCTTTTTCAAGTTCCTCATCCTCTTTTTCAATTAATACCCCTTCTCGCATAAGGACTTTTTTGTACTGCACAATTGGATCCTTTTTCATCCACGATTTAACTTCTTCCTTACTTCTGTAAACTTGAGCATCGCTCTTAGAATGTCCACCCCATCTATAAGTCAAACTCTCAATTAAAACAGGGCCTCTCCCTGCCCTACATTCACCGGCAAAGTGTGAGACTGTATTGAACACCTCAATAAGGTTATTGCCATCAATTGTTAACCCTTCAATACCGTATGAAGCTCTTCTGTCTGATATTCTCTTAATATTAAATGCCTCTTTTTTAGGCGTTGACATCGCATATACATTATTTTCACAAAGATATATAACTGGAAGGCTCCAGATGGAAGCTAAATTTATAGTCTCATGGAATATGCCCCTATTTGCTGCACCTTCTCCAAAAAAGCATACAACAATCCTGCCATTTTTCCTCAACTTGCAGGTAAGCGCAGCACCTGTTGCTATCCCTAAACCCCCGCCTACAACTCCATTTGCACCAAGGTTCGAGGTACCTAAATCTGCAATATGCATTGAACCACCTTTTCCCTTACAATATCCAGTCTTCTTGCCTAACAGTTCTGCCATCATTATATTTAAATCTGCACCCTTTGATATGCAATGACCATGCCCTCTATGAGTAGAAGCAATATAATCATTACTGCGAATAGCATAAATAGACCCTACTGCTGTTGCTTCTTCACCGGTATAAAGATGACATGTCCCATGAATTTTACCTCTTATAATAAATTGCTCAGTTTGATATTCGAAGTGTCTTATCTGGTACATTTTTTTTAATATTTCAATTTTTATATTCTTATTTAAGTCTTTGAATTTATCCTCTATTTTATATCCATTGATATCTATGTATTTACTTTTTTTATTAACATCCTTCTTCATTAGAACCTCACTAATTAAAAAAATTAATTTTAGTTAATAATTTTAGTTTATTATATTTTTGACAATTCATTACTTTAGTTTTAACTATTATTTTATATCCATAATATACTTTTGAATTATCTTTAATTATCTAATTAGAGCTAATTATACTTTTTGCTGTAGTTTCATCAGTTAATAAAATATTTATAATTCTGCCACGTAGCGCACCCAAAATAACCTTCAATTTTCTACCTCCGAATCCTATCCCGATTACATTTTCGATTTTTTCAATTCTTTCAATAGGGGTAGTTATAATTCTTTTATTAATTTCATTTTTTATATATTTTCCATTTTCATCTATAAAAATAAGGTTCACGTCCCCTACCACTCCCAAACTATTCAGATAATTGAATTCCTTAACCTTAAAATTTCCATTTTTAATTAATGTAGACTGAGGACCTATATCGCTCATACCTACCATAGCTGTGCTAACTCTACCAGACATCTTTATTATTTCTCTTGTATTACTATCATTTTGTATAATTTCTTTTGCTTTACTGCTATCTAAAATTGCAGGGGAATTAATCATATAACTAACCCCACCAAATTTATTTGCTAAAGTCCTGGCTACCGAATTTGTATGAATCCCAGTACCAACTTTTCCAATACCACCAATCAAGGGTACTACTTTTATATCCACTTTCATTCTAAGATTCAGGTAATCTGCTATGGATTTAAGGGAAGTTCCCCATCCAATACCAAAATAATCTCCATCTTTTATTATTCTATTAAACATGTCTGCTAATTTATCGGCCATATCTCTTAAAATATCTTCCCTTCTATCATAAGTCGGAACAATAATACATTCTTTTAATTTGTACCTTTCTTCTATTTCATATTCTAAATCTGTATAATCCTCTTGTGGTGAATTAATCTTGATTTCAACTATTTTTTCTTCTCTTGCCCTATCCAAGCATCTAGAAACTTTTGTTCTGGATATATTTAAATTATCTGCAATCTCCTGCTGCGTTAGATTCCCAAGGTAGTAAAGTCTTGCTATTTTAGCTATAAATTTTTTATTTTCAGCCCATTTCATGTTTTTCTCAATTATGCACAATTGTTTATGTTATGAACAACTGTTTAAATTATACAAAAAAAAAATTAATAGTCAAATAAACAAAATACTTTATTTTCTCATTCAGAGATATCGTAATCTTTTAATATTTCAGTAAAAATGCTACCTTTCACAATTGATCCTAATGCCCCTAACTGTGTTCATCTAGGAGTCCAGTTCCCAGTAAGTTCAAATGAAATCCAGCCAGTATATTCTGTTATATTTTTAATCTACTGTCTTTCCGTATTTAAATTAAAACTACCAAGATATTTTAAAAATTTACGAACCGCCGGATATATTTCCTTATACACTTCACTAAAAAACTTATTGTAAAGTGACGATCTTTCCTTATCAGGCACAAATGAATTTTTTATCCTACACATCTTGCTTACTGCAGAATCAATATTTTCGTATATTTTCAGACCATAAGCAGCCATAATGGCGGCACCCAATGCCGTATTCTCCGTAGTATCGGATATATTAACTTTTTTACCTACTACATCAGCAATTATCTGGGACCAATTGCTTGAGGTAGCTCCACCGCCACCAATATTTATTAAAGAAATTTCTACACCGTTATTTTTTTCATAGGTTTCAATAATAAGCTTTATTTCGAAAGCAATACCTTCAAGAATAGATTTATAGAAATGTAATCTTGTATGTATATCCGACCAACCTAAGGTCGCGCCTCTTGTACTGGGATCATTATATGGTGTCATGCAGCCCCTCCAATAAGGAATGGTTACCAGCCCATTACTACATGGAGGTATAACATTTATCGCACTGTCCAGCCTTTCTTCAGCAGATTCATTTCGTTTTTCTCCATTGGTAATATCAACATTTTTTACAAACCAGGATACAGTATTAGCTGCTGACATAATAACCGACTCATGGATATACAGTCCCTTGATACAGGATACCAGAGTCCTGCAAACGCTTTTTAAATCAATCTTGGTTCCATGAATAGAGCAAGTTCCACTCGTTCCTATACCTACAGCCATTTCTGATTCTTTTATTGCACCGATACCTACAGCGAATACCTGCCCATCTCCTCCTGCCAGAAAAACAGGAGTCCCTTTATAAAGGCCTGTTAGTTTAGAGGCTTCTTTAGTAACGCAGCCGGCTTTAAAACCAGATGGTTGCACATTAAAAAGCTTGTCTGGATTCAAGCCGCTAATGGATACCAGCTCATCAGACCACTTGCCCGCCTTGATGTCATATAGCCCGGTTGTGTCTGCACCTGCAGCTGAATCAATCTCTATACCGGTAAGTTTATAGTTGATGTAAGCCCCAACAGTAAGAACTTTGTCTATCTTTTTAAAAATATGAGGTTCATTATTTTTTATCCATTTAATCTTCATTATGGATGGGATTGTATTTAGAAACTTTCCCGTAATGCTGTAGAATCGATTATCTGATATACTCTCCCTTACCTCTTTTGCTTCAACAGTTGCACGTTGATCCATCCAGGTAATAGCAGGCCTGAGAGTTTTAAAATTTGAATCAACAGGTACGAATGTTTCCCGCTGGTACGCCAATGCTAACCCAGCAATTTGCTCTGAATCTACTTGGCCTATCACTGACTTTAAAACTGAACAAAGAGAGTGCCACCAATCCTCCGCGTTTTGTTCCGCCCAATCAGACCTTACTCGTTTTAGAGGAATATCTTCTTTTGCTGAGGTGATAGCCTTACCTTCAAAATCAAATACCACAACTTTCGTTGATTGTGTCCCAAAATCGATTCCCAAAACATATTTCTGTTTCATATTTCATACCCACATACCTGCTTGATCATTAATTTAACCCAAAAATGTTCGTCCTCCATCAATTAATATGGTCTCTCCGGTAATATAGTCTGACATTTTACTGAGTAAAAATAGTACACCATTTGCAATATCTTCTACTCTTCCCAGTCTCTTTAAAGGTATGTGTCCTTCCTTTTTAGCGATTTCATCTTTGCTGAATACACTTTCCAGCATCTCAGTCCGGATATTCCTCGGGGCAACAGCATTAACACGTATGTTATAAACAGAAAGTTCACGCGCCAGAGCACGGGTTAAGCTGACTATCCCTCCTTTTGCAGCAGCATAAGCCGGACATCCTCCAGTTCCTGTTATTGTAGAACCGGATGAAAACATTACAATACTTGAAGATTTATTTTTTTTCAAATACTTAAGTGCTGATTTTGTACAGATATATGACCCTGTTAAGTTCACATTCACTATTTTATTCCACTTTTCAATTTTTAAATTTTCAAATTTTACTTGATCCGATATTCCAGCATTATTTACCAGAAAATCAATCCCCCCGAATTCTTCAGCTACCTTTGACATACATTCTTCCATGCGGTTAATATCAGTCACATCCCCTTTTACATATATTGCATTGCCTCCGGCTTTTCTAATCTCTTCTGCCGTAGATTCTCCATTAGATGTAATATCATTAATACCTACTTTCACTCCAAGTGAAGATAAAAGAAAGGCGATGGATTTACCAATTCCCCTTCCTGCACCGGTAATTACTGCTGATTTCCTGTATACTCCTAAGATAGATTTTTCCGTTTGATGTTTACTATTAAAATTTTTTTTATTTGCAGACATGAGATTGTTAATCCCTTCCTTACATATTTTTATGCTATTAATTAATTTACGACGCTCTTATTTCTTTTATAGGTGATTAAATTCCCCTTCTTTTTTGCAGGTGATCGAATACTACTGCTAACACTATCAAAACGCCAATAATGATTTCGAGGACAAAAGGATTGATACCCATGATATTTCCACCATTAGAAATCGTTGCGATAATCATGGTGCCAAAAAAAGTCCCAAAAACTCCTCCAATTCCTCCAGTAAGTGACGTACCTCCCAGTACAGTAGCAGCAATTGCATCAAGTTCATATCCAACTCCTGCGCTAGGAGACCCTCCAGCAAGCCTTGCTGTCATAAGAATACCCGCAACTGCTGAAGTAAAGCCGCCTAAAGCATAAACTTTGTAGATCGAAGTTCTAATATTTATTCCTGATAATCTCGCAGCCTCTTGATTGCTACCAATCGCGTAAATATTTCTGCCAAACACAGTAAAACGAGCTATAATCACACCGATAATAATAAGAACCAGCCAGACAATTGCCATAGCTGGCAGCCCGAAAACTCTCACAACAGCAAAATTAGTAAAACTTACGGGAAGACCAATAATTTTTTTAGCATCTGTTAAAAGCATTGCAATCCCTCTGAAGACACTCAGTCCTGCTAATGTTACAATAAACGGGGGAACCCGGGCTTCATAGATAATTACACCCATTATAAGCCCTGCCAGTGCTCCGGTCGCAAGACTAATGATAATCGATAAATATACTGGAACACCTGCTAACATCAACCTCGCTGCTATTACACTGCTTAAAGCTAAAACTGAACCTACAGAAAGATCGATACCACCAGAAATAATAACAAATGTCATGCCAATCGCGACAACTCCGATAATAGATGTCGATCTTAAAAGATTAGTAATATTCCCAAAGCCTATAAATCTATTATTCATTATGGCAAAAGAAATAATTAAAACGATCAATACTAAAAGGATATTCATTTCGTGAAATCTGCCTGTTATCCTCTTAATTTTAGCTATTATTTTCTTAACTTTATCTTTAGTCATCTAATATTATCCTCCTTTAAGTTACACCAGTAGCAAGCTGGAGAAGCCTTTTCTCATCGAATTCACTCCTTGACAGAGTTCCCATCTGTGTTCCCTCATAAACCACTGTAATCTGGTCAGCTATACCTATTAATTCGGGTAAGTATGAAGAAATCATGACAATAGCACTCCCTTTTTCAATCAGCAACTCCAAAATTTTATATATTTCTTCTTTTGCGCCAACATCAATTCCTGCAGTAGGTTCCTCAAAGATAAAAATCTTACACTGGCTTACCAGCCACTTCGCGAGTACAATCTTCTGCTGATTCCCTCCACTCAAATTTAGAACTATTTGCTCTATGCTTGGTGTTTTGATGTTCAAAGATTTAACCTGTTGCAGGGCATTCTTCTTTTCCAGTTTCCCGTTTACAAAGCCCATTCTCGATATATTAGAATAAGAACTTAGATTAATGTTATGTCTGACAGATAACTTTATGGCCAGCCCTTCAGTTTTTTTATCCTCAGGGAGAAAACCAATACTATTTGCAACTGCCATGGACGGAGAAGTTATTCTTACATTCTTGGAATTGATATATATGCTGCCTTGATCAAACTTTTGAGATCCATATATGGCCCTTGCTATTTTTGTTGTACCAGAATTAACAAGTCCAAAAAGCCCAAAAATCTCGCCACTTTTGACGGTAAAATTAATATTTTTGAATACTCCGGTCTTTGATAAATTTTCAACCCTGAGTACTTCTTTAGTTAATTTTTGATGATTTATGGAGTACATATCATCAATATTTCGACCAACCATCCTCGAAATAAGACCATCTATGTCAGTTTCATTAATAGGAATGCTTACAATTTTCTTACCATCGCGCAGCACCGTTACAGTATCGCAAATCTCAAAAACCTCTTCGATGCGGTGCGATATATAAATAATACCAACACCCTCTTTTTTTAATTTTTTTATTATTCGAAATAACTCTTCTGTATCTTTACTTGTTAAAAGTGCAGTAGGCTCATCAAAAATAACTACCCTATACTTCTTAAAATACTGTTTCGCAATTAGAACCATTTCTTTCTGGGCTGCAGTAAGTTTTTCAAGAATCATATTGGGACGAACTTCAATATTCAGCTCTTTTAAAATCTCAGCTGTTTTTTTAACCATTTTCCTCCAACTGACAAATCCAAATCGGCTTTTTGGAATCTGTCCAAGAAAAAAGTTCTCAGCTACAGTTAAGTCTCTTGCAACAGTCAGGTCTTGATAGACTGCGCCAATCTGAAGATTTCGGGCAACTATTGGATCGCTAATAATAACTTTTTTACCATCAACAAAGATGTCTCCGCTAGTTGGTTGAAGAGCTCCCGTAAGTATTTTAATCAATGTTGACTTACCCGCACCATTCTCACCTACAATTCCATGGATTTGGCCTTCATGAATTTGGAAATCTACATTTTCAAGTGCCTGCACACCGGGGAATTGCTTATAAATTCCTTCCATTCTAATTATTTCTTTATTCTCTGAACCCACTTGTTTCCTCCACTCTTAGCCAGGGAAAATGCTAAGATTGATAAAATTTTCATTAGGTTATTTTTATCTCGACTCTTCTAATATATATAATACCATAAAAATTAAATGGCTATTATTTTATTTTCAACCTAATAATATACTCAGCCATTTGGTTATTATCGATTTCCTATAGGCTACTGACCGTGTATATTAAACAACCTTATTTTTTACGGGCAACATTTATGATAAATATTGCCCGTAAACTTATATGATATAACAATTCTTCAAAATGTTTTCTTGCGTACTATCATAATCTATATTCTTTATTACTCTACATCTTCTTTCTTGACTACTTTAACACCAGTGTCTACATACTCAGCTACTGTTTCACCATTTAAATAATCAACTATTAAAGTACACCCTTTATATCCCATATTGTAAGGATCTTGAACAATTAGAGCTTTAATAACACCTTTTTTCAATGCTTCGATTTCAGCCTCTGAGTCGTCAAAAGCTATTATCATGATCTCATCCTGAATACCTGCCTGTTCGATAGCCAGAGCTATTCCCTCTCCGATATTATAATCAATTCCGAATATACCGATAAGGTCATCATAAGCAGTAATAGATTCTTCTGTACAAGTCATTGCCTCGGCTACTTCATCATTAGTATAACGAGAATGGACTATAGTAATGTCCGGAGCAATTTCGCCCATACGCTCGTCAAAACCTTCACCTCTAAGCCTATCTGTATCACACTCTACTACATGCATGATGATTATAGTCCCCGATTTTTCTATACCATTGGCATCAAGGGCTTCAACCATTGCATCCGCAGCAGTTCTTCCTCCAGCAAGATTATCTGTTGCCAAGTGACTTATTACATCAGTCGGTATAATAGTATCAGTTGTTATAACCGGAATTCCTTGACTCATTGCATCATCTACAGAAGGTACAGCGCCTTCTCCTGACTGGGATGCAATTACTATTGCATCAGGCCCGCTAGTTACAACATTTTCCAAAATTGTAATAGCCCCTTCTATATCTGTTTCAGAATCCGGCCCGTAAGGGGTGACATTAACATTTTCATTTTCTCCATCGAAATCTTCCCCTCCTTGAAGCATATTCTGCCAAAACTCAGAATTTACTGACTTAACAACAAGAGCTATCTCTATCATTTCTTCAGCTTCTTCTTCCGCTGCTTCTTCTTCCACTACTTCTTCTTCCACTGCTTCTTCTTCCACTGCTTCTTCTTCCACTGCTTCTTCTTCCGCTGCTTCTTCAGCTGCCTTACAGCCACTAAATGTAAACACTGAAAACATAGACAAGCTTACAACAAGAACTATGAACCATAATAATGTTTTTTTCATTTTAAACCAATTCCTTTCACTTCGCTTTAGGGCATAAAACATTATGAAAATCTATGTCCTTAAGCACATTCTTTTTTAAAATAGCTCATCAAGACTACGGGCAAATACAAATTATCTAAAGGTTCACCATGCACTTTGTGTTTTGCCTCCGTAATCTTTTTTCCAAATTTCACCTCCCATCTTTTCTGTATTTTTAATTCTTTAAAAATATAAAAGCCAAAATTTTTGTAATTATAACTTGAAATAATTAAATACCCTTTTAGAGTAAGATTAATGTGACCATTTATGTTAAATTATTATCTCCACATCCTAACCAACAAATAACTATCTTAAATTGAACAAATGTGCAGTAATTAATAATATGTTCAAATACTAAAAAAAAATAGTATATTTGTCAAGTTAAATTATATTTAAGTCATTTAAAAATCAAAAGTAAACCGTTTTTTTAGATTTAAAGTTTAAAAATGGGGTGAACCCCATACCCATATAATTTATTAGTTATATTGGAAGGATAAAGGAGTGATAAGGTTGGTCTTCATATTGTTCCAGATTTAAGATCTGGAGTGGCAGAGATCAGGTTCTGGTTCAAAGATGAGTTAGTTGGTATTTACCAGGTTAGAAATGAGGATTTGCATATAGTAAATTTCTAATTAATATTAAAATTATTTCAAGATGAAATGTTTAAATATTTAACTCCTGAATAAAACCTATTATTTTCTTTATTTACTTCTGGCATTATATGCCTCTTTTATTTTTTATTTTCTCACTTTTCTATTTTTCTATATATATAAATTTTCTTAGATCTTCAAACGTAAGACCTCTTTTTTCCATTTCATCAAGAATAATTTCCACAGTCCACCTGGCTCCGTTTCCCACAGCAGTACAACATTTATCTATATCATGTGCTCCAGCTTCTCTGAATAGCTCTTTTCCCTTAGAACTTCTAAAATCAAAAGACCTGCCCAAAATCTTCTCCTGCACACATGCACAGATGACACTTCCATATTTCTCTATAAATTTATCGTGCAGGGCAGCCGTAAGATGTAATGAAACATGTTTATCCGCCCTTCCTTTTTCTGAACCTTCTTCCTTCCTTGTTCTTCCAAAAAATAGGCTGATCATCATAGCACCACCTGAATAACCACCGCAGACACCGTCAGTACACTCTCCAAGCCCTCCAGCGAGACCACTTCCTGCTTTATACACACAATCATTTCTTATTCCAAGAGCATCCTGGATAGCAGCTATTGTACACTGGTTACAGCTACGATAATCCCGCTCACACTTTGAGCCATTTTCAAAAGCAATCTGCATCATTTTTTCCTTGTCCATTGAAACCTCCATAACATTCTTATAAAACGACAACAAATTTGTCTATGTTTCTATTACTATTTGAATATAGAACCCCATCGACTATTATTTTGCTTCCCGCTAATAAACTCTGCATAATCTAATGTGATAAAAAGGGCTAGGAACTTTTTTATCACATTTTATTCCTAAATACAATAATACTACCATAAGTTTATAATCAGAAAGTTATCTTGCAACTTTTTTATAAGTTTTTTTTTAAAGTACTTAAATAAAATCATATTATTCAGCTGCAGAGCTTATTTACCGTATAGATCACAATCAGCTTGACCACATAGGTCTTTAAATAATGGGCAGCGCTCCTGTCGAATAACACTCTGGCGCCTGCTCCAAACTCTTCACTTTCCTCGTCAAGAATCAAAAGAACAGGAAACATTTTAAAGGGATAAATAACCGATCCGAATTTAAATCCGGTATATTTTTCACCGCCGATCTCAAGTGCTTTTTTTAAAAAGCTCTCTCCGCTACTCCCATATTTTTTTACCAGGATTTCCAGTACTCCGGGAATCGTCTGCCAGTAAAAAAGCCCTCCAGGAAGCTCCCGGTAAGATATCCAGCTCCCTGAAAGCGGAGTGCCATCTGCATTAAGAAGATAATGCAAGACAATAGAAGATGAATATTTATCCAGATCTTCTCCTGTGCCTGATTTTTTCTTTCCGGTGTAATAAATAATATTTTTATTTAAATCAACTATGATCTCCCTTTTAAAAAAGTGCAGGTTGATCTTTTTATTATCTAAAAGATGTGATTTTGTTTTTTTTAAAATGTCGTTTATATCTCTGGTTGACAGCTCTTCAAACATCTGGTTATATAATTTTTTAAAATTATCCCTGCTCTTATTGATATATTTGATCGTTTCAGAAGGCAGGTCGATACTAAATCTGTTCATAATAGTTCCTTTTTTTTATACTAAATAATAAGTATAATATATCATCATTAAAAATTTAAAACTTTTTTTATGCCTGCTGTATACAGAACTTTGGATTATATAATAGAACTGGGACCGGTAATAATAATCCCGTTCTTATTACTGATACTAAGCCTTATTGTAGAAAGAAAACCTCTTAAAAATTTAAAGAACTGTATATTTATTTTTATCGGCCTTACTGGCGTTTCAATACTGCTGACCCTTTTTGTTAATTTCTTTGAACCCATTATAAATACTATACTGGCAAATTCCCCTAAGGAATTTGAAATTATTGATGCAGGTTGGCTGGTATCTAAAGCCGTTATTCTTAACTCTCCTATAATCTTTCAGATAATAATTGCTGTTTTTATTTTAAATATTGTCATGCTCTCTCTGAGGTTTACAAGAACCATAAATATAGACCTCTGGAATTACTGGAGCTTCCTGCTGGTTGGCTCTGTAATATTTTCTATTACAGAAATAAAATGGTTTGGAATATTGATCGCGTTAATAATCGCTGTTATAACTTTTGTATTATCAGATATATATGCAGTATATACCGAGAGTTATTTCGGCCTCAGCGGTATTTCCAATCCTCAGGCTCACACTATCTGCTGGGCACCTGTTTCGCATCTGTTCAATATCATCTTCAGCAAGATACCGCTTATTAAAAAAATCCATATCTCCTATGAGAAGATACGGTACAAGCTTGGTATCGTTTCTGAACCTATCATAATGGGCTTTATTTTAGGATTTATAATCGGCCTGATCACAAAATACAGGGAACTTCTCTCAAATCCGTTTCCAAACCTTCTCTATGCTCTGTCAAGAGGCCTGGCTTTATCTATTATAATGATACTAATGCCCAGCGCAGTTAACATCCTCTTAACAGGTCTTATCCCCACGGTTTATGGAATAAAAGAATTTATCAGGCGAAAAATCACAAAAAGAGAAATATATATCGGACTGGACCCTATAATCCTAGTGGGGCAGCCTTCCGTTATTGCTCTATCAGTTATTATCATCCCCCTTACAGTTTATATATCAACTGTACTTCCGGGCAATGCAGTACTCCCAGATGCTGACCTCATAATAATCCCCTTCATACTGCTGTGGATAATAATTCCTTCCAGAGGAGACTTATTCAGAAGTTTTATTACGGCAGTTATTATAATACCCATAGTCCTCTGGATAACAACCGATATGGGCCACTTGTTTACGGACTTTTTTCTAAAATATGATATGGAACTGATTGAAGGCTATAAAAGAATTTCAGCTATCGGCAGCAGTTCAAATATATTTTTCTGGATTCTGCTTAAAATAATACAGCCTATATTTAATCTGTTCTTATAAAATCACTTAAAATCTTTTCTTCTGGTGATCCTGTGGATACTTTCTGTATACAGATTTCTCGGCCCAATCGATTTCTCCCGGAAATTGTAAATACCATTTCTTTCCAGGACCAGCCTTATTTTTTTCTCATCCTGCATAATGGTATCCCTTACTACCAATGGATTAGTTTTCCTCACCCATAAACCAGATTCCTGTGATATATATGGGAAAAAAGAATAAGACTTTACCATCTTTTTCCATGGGATCTTTATTCTTTCAACCAGATCTACATAATTGATATCCGGAACTTCTTTTAAGATTTTTTTGGACTGATTTAATATCTCCAGGTCAACTTTCTTTTCAACTCTTCTAAAATTATAAGAAGATAAGGCCATAAAAATTCCGTATGCGATTATGAACGGGATAATATAGTAATAATACCTGGAAAAAAAAATAATAATATATTTCCCTATCTTACCTAAAAATATTTCGAGCCACGTATTAGCCACTCTTTTTTAATCTCCCTGGTCAATATTTAAACATTCTAACAGAAATCGCAGCACTCGTATACCTGTTGTAAAAATTAAAATTTTACAAAATAAAGTATTTCTATTAATATGATAGCAATAATAATAATTAAAATAAAAAAGAACAACAATAAGATCAAGATATGAAATTATCTACAAGAGGAAGATACAGTACCAGGTTGATGTTGGAGCTTTCTTTTAAGTATAATACCGGCCCTGTACTTTTAAAAGATATCAGTAGTTCACAGGATATATCTCTTAAATATCTCGGTCAGCTTATAATACCGCTAAAGGTCGCAGGCCTTATTAAATCCACCCGCGGGTCGCACGGGGGATATTTCCTGGCGAGACCTCCCGAAAAAATAAAGTTAAGCGAGATCTTAACAGCAGTTGAGGGAACACTTGATATTGCCGAATGCATCAAAAGCCCCGAGATATGTTATAGATCCAAAAACTGCGCGGCCCGTAAGATATGGGAAAAAGCAAGCAGGCAGTTTTATAATGTATTTGAGTCTATCACCCTGAAGGATATGCTGGGAAAACATAAACAATTGGCTTCTAAACAATAGCAAGCACCATTAACTTTAAAATTATCTATAAGCATATACCTTATTTGTTTATTAGTGATCAACTTACTTCTGGTGGAGATGAGCGGGATCGAACCGCTGACCTCCTGCTTGCAAGGCAGGCGCTCTCCCAACTGAGCTACACCCCCACAAAAAGTGAAAAATTGGTGGGCCTATCTGGACTCGAACCAGAGGCCTCATCCTTATCAGGGATGCGCTCTAACCAGCTGAGCTATAGGCCCTGTCCGAATTTTTAACAGAGGTCAAAATAACAATTTAATATATTTTTGTCAAGGTAAAAGCACGGCAGTATATAACTTTAAATTGATTTAAAAAAGTAATATACCTACTTTGATCCCTTGGGGCTTACTTCTTTTTCCTTCTTCATAAAAAATCTCAGTTCCACTCCGCCAATGATCTTTAAAACAATATTCATTATCCATACAGCCAGAGTCCCGACAGCAGCATAAAAGACTGAAGCGACCAGACCGCTTCCTATAAATATGAGAACAGCTACGACTCCTCCGCCCATTAAATTAAGATTATCTAAGAAGGTGATGCTACCAAGACCTAAACTTGCCAAAATCCTGTTTATATCAAGGCCAAGGGAAGAAATGCTTAGCCAGGCAATAAGCCCCAATATTCCCATCAGAATAACAGATATGATGAAGAATATTAAATAAAAAACCAGCAGGTACTTGAACATCGAAAGCTCACTTATACTTCTTAATACTTTCCTCTCAACATCCATATTTTCTCCTTGAACATATAAGCTATAAGCTATTCAAAATAATATCTTTTTTATAGCATAAATATTTAAAATTTTTGGCCTGACCATAGCTGGTCCGGCTACATATATCTATTACATCTTGAAATATTTGTCTGTTAATTTGCAAACGCCAGGAATCCTGAAAGTATTGCACTGGAATGCCATAACAATTGCAATAATTCCGAGTACCCAGCAGATTCCTGCCAGAAGGTAGCCTACCCATGAAAAGAAAAACCATCCGATATAAGGAATAAATCCCAAAATAACAGAAACCACCAGTATTAATGCCACTTCAAGAATACCAAGGATCAAAGACTGGAGAGCATTCCATTTTACAAATTTGTTTTCTTTTTCAATGAGCCAGAATATCAACCCGCCGACCCATCCGAAAAGATACGCGAGAAGTACGGCCACCTTGGGATCCATACCAGTAGAACTCTTCTTGGTGCAATCTGCATCAATCTCTGTTTTACTTACTGCCATTTAGTTTTCCTCCTTTTAATTGATATTTTTTAATATTTCAAAGTAAACTTATCTATTATATCAAAACATCACTATTGAAAAATATGATATCAGATTTAGAAAATAAATTAAATTAAATCATTTTATCAGCTTTCCGAAGTAACTATGGAATAAGATGCTACCTTAGCCCCTTCTCCCAGATTAATGATTTTGACCCCCTGAGTAGATCTTCCGATCCTCGATATGGACTTGGCTGGAATCCTTATAAGTAATCCCGTATTAGAAATGACCATCACGTCATGTTCATCCTTGATTATGCCTGCCCCGGCTACTTTTCCTTTCTTTTCAGTTATTTTCAAGGTCCTTACACCAAGTCCTCCTCTTTTTTGCGTCTTATATTCAGACAGCTGCGTCCTTTTCCCATAGCCGTTTTCCGTAAGCACAAAAAGGTCCCCTTCGAGCTCATTTGCAACCATCATAGATAGGACTTCATCTCCTTTGGCAAGCCTCATCCCCTTTACTCCCTGCGAGGTCCTTCCCATTGGCCTGCAGTCTTTTTCACTGAACCTTATAGCCTGGGCATTTCTTGAAACCATAATGACTTCATCGCTGCCGTTTGATTTCTCTACCCCTATTAATTCATCTCCTTCTTTTATGGTCATGGCGATGATCCCATCCCTCCTGGAAGAGTCGTAAGCTTCAATATGAGTCTTTTTGATTATTCCTTTCTTTGTGGCCATTATTAAATACTTGTCATCTCCATAATCTCTGACCGCGATTATTGCTGCTACTGTCTCTCCTGATCTAAAGGGAAGCAGATTTACAATTGCCTTACCCTTGGACATCCTGCTTCCCGTGGGTATTTGATGAACTTTTAGCCTATAAACCTTCCCCAGATTTGAGAAAAACATAATATAATGATGTGTGGATGCTATAAATAGATGTTTTACAAAATCATCTTCCTTTAGATTGGTACCGGTCACTCCTCTTCCGCCTCTTCCCTGTTTTCTGTAGGTAGTCACCGGGACTCTTTTAATATAACCCGAGTGGGATATTGATATGACATTTTCCTCTTCAGGTATAAGATCCTCGATCTCGATATCAGAGACATCAGTGGTTATATCCGTTCTTCTATCATCACTGTATTTCTTCTTGATCCCAGTCAGTTCATCTTTGATAACTTCGTATATCAATTTATCGCTGCCAAGAAGTTTTTTTAACTGCTTTATTTTTTCGATTAATTCTTTGTGTTCTAATTTTATCTTATCTCTTTCCAGTCCGGTCAACCGCTGTAGTTTTAAATCCAGTATGGCCTGTGCCTGTATGACAGTAAGTTTAAAATCCTTTACCAATCTTTTTCTTGCTGTAGGCACATCCTTTGAAGACTTTATAGTCTTTATTACCTCATCCAGATTATCCAGAGCTATTAAAAGCCCCTTTAGAATATGATCTCTTTCTTCAGCTTTCCTTAATTCGTATTTGGTCCTCTTTACTACCACATCAAATCTATGTTTGGCATACTCTCCTACTAGGCCCAGTAAATTAAGAGTCCTGGGCACACCATCAACAAGAGCCAGCATAATTATTCCAAAAGTGTCCTCAAGCTGCGTGTTTTTATATAAAGAATTAATAATCACATTTGGGACTGCATCTCTTTTTAGTTCAATGACTACTCTCATTCCGCTCTTATCTGATTCATCACGCAGGTCACTGATCCCTTCTATCCTTTTAGCTCTGACCAGTTCTGCTATTTTTTCAATAAATCTTGATTTATTTACCTGATATGGGAGCTCGGTCACTATTATCTGTGCTCTTCCTTTTCTGGGTTGTTCCTGATGAACCCTGCCTCTTATAACTATACGCCCCCTGCCTGTCTCATATGCTTCTTTGATCCCCCCGATTCCCATTATGATGCCGCCAGTAGGAAAGTCCGGGCCTTTTACCTTTTTCATAATGTCGGTGACTTTAGCTTCGGGATCATCTATATAACGAATTACTCCATCTATTATCTCTCCCAGATTATGCGGCGGGATGTTGGTAGCCATTCCCACAGCAATACCAGAGGATCCGTTTACTAAAAGATTTGGGAATTTTGAAGGCAGTCCCGATGGCTCCTTTAGCGAACTGTCAAAATTATCCACAAACTTTACAGTATCCTTATCGATATCCACCAGAAGTTCCTCAGCAATAGAAGAAAGCCTTGCTTCTGTATATCTCATAGCTGCAGCACTATCACCATCAACAGAACCAAAATTTCCGTGTCCGTCTATCAGAATGTAGCGCTGGGAAAAGTCCTGAGCCATGCGCACCATAGCATCATATACCGCAGTGTCACCGTGGGGATGATATTTACCAAGCACCTCTCCTACAATTCGGGCACATTTTTTATAAGGGGTATTTGACTTCATGCCCATATCATGCATGGCATACAATATTCTCCTGTGAACCGGTTTAAGACCATCTTTTACATCCGGCAGCGCCCTGCCTATAATCACACTCATCGCATAACTCAGGTAGGAATCCTGCATCTCAGATTCAATTTCAATATTTTTTATTTTACCTCTAAGTTCAAATACCAATTATACTCCTGACTAAATATCTATGAATGATACACCCTTGGCGTTCTTCTCAATAAATTCTCTCCTGGGTTCTACTTTGCTTCCCATCAGGGTAGAAAACACGTCATCTGCAATCAATGCATCTTCGATCTCTACCTTAAGAAGTGTCCTTTCCTCCGGATTCATAGTCGTTTCCCAAAGCTGCTCCGGATCCATTTCACCTAGTCCCTTATACTGCTGTACGTTTATCTTTTTATCCTCATACTTCTTTTTTATACTATCCAGTTCCTTATCGCTGTATGCGTAAGAGACTTCCTTGCCGTTTTTGACCTGGTAAAGAGGCGGCTGGGCTATATACACATATCCCTTTTCTATTAATTTAGGCATATACCTGTAAAGGAAAGTAAGTATAAGTGTTCTGATATGTGCCCCATCTACATCAGCATCTGTCATAATTATCACTTTATGGTATCTGGCGTTTTGAATGTTAAAATCTTCGCCAATTCCTGAGCCCATCGCAGTTATTATTGCCTGAATCTCTTCACTGCTTAAAATTTTGGTCAATCTGGCTTTTTCAACATTTAAAATCTTGCCCTTAAGGGGCAGTATTGCCTGAAACCTCCTGTCCCTTGCCTGCTTTGCACTGCCTCCTGCAGAATCCCCTTCTACTAAAAACAGCTCAGAATACTTTGGATCATTTATAGAGCAATCTGCAAGCTTACCGGGAAGTGAGCCGCCCTCCAGCAGAGATTTTTTTCTGGTAAGGTCCTTTGCCTTTTTTGCAGCTGCTCTTGCCCTTGCAGCATCCATACATTTAGCGACTATGGTCCTGCCTATAGTAGGATTCTCTCCCAGAAGCTCGGAAAGTTTCGAATTTACAGTAGATTCTACAAAACCTTTGATTTCACTGTTTCCAAGTTTTGTCTTGGTCTGCCCTTCAAACTGAGGGTCTTTTAACTTTACACTGATGATGGCAGTAAGTCCCTCTCTGATATCTTCACCTAAGAAGTTTTCATCTTTTTCCTTAAGTATATTATTGCTGCGTGCATAATCGTTTATGGTCCTTGTTATAGCTCCCTTGAAACCGCTCAGATGGGTACCGCCTTCTGTAGTATTTATATTGTTTGCAAATGAAAAAATACTCTCAGAGTAACCATTGGTATACTGCATTGCTATCTCTAATTCATGGTTTTCTACTTTATTTTTTATGTATATGACTTTTTTATGTAAAATATCTTTTTTTTCACATAAATATTTCACAAAATCAACTATTCCGCCGTCATATTGATATGTTTCTTTCTTTTCGGATTCTCCTCTTTTATCCAGCAGATTTATCTTTAATCCCTTGTTAAGAAAAGCCATTTCCTTCATCCTGCTTGCCAGTATCTCAAACTTATAATCTATATCTTCAAATATCTCTTTGTCAGGGTAAAAAGTGATCGCAGTACCATGAGAAGTAGTTTTCACACCCCTGGTAAGGCTGTTTACCGGCTTTCCCCTTTTGTAATCCTGTTTGTAAATATAGCCGTCTCTTCTTACTTCTACACTCAATTTTTCTGAAAGAGCATTCACCACAGAAACCCCTACCCCGTGCAGTCCTCCTGATACCTTATATCCAGATCCACCGAATTTACCGCCGGCATGCAGCTTGGTAAGCACTATTTCCACTGCAGTCTTATTAAATTTTGAAACCTTCTTTACCGGTATCCCTCTTCCGTTGTCTACAACCATGACCGAATTATCCTTATTTAATACCACCAGTACATTATCACAGAACCCGGCCATTGCTTCATCAATACTGTTATCTATCACCTCATATATTAGATGGTGAAGACCCCTGGACCCCGTCGAACCTATATACATACTTGGTCTTTTCCTGACTGCGGAAAGGCCCTCCAAAACGGTTATATCTTTTGCATCATAACTTGATTTTTTCAAAAAAATCCCCTCTTAAATGTAATATTTCCTTTTTAGAATATTTATAAAGGGCAATAAGTAGATCCTAAAAATACCTTGATACCCATTACCCTTTCTTGCTTAAATATAAATATTTTTTTAAAAAAATGACTTATAATTTTACTATTTTAACCTATGATTATTATACCATATTTCACCTTAAATTTACCTAAAAATTGGTTAAAGATTTTGCTTGAATCTTATTTTTTTAACCACTTCTTCACCAATAAATGAATTGATCTTTTCAATAAGCTTATCGGACATAAGACTCAGTTCACTCGCCCATATGGAAGTTGTGACTGATACGTACAGCGTTCCCCTGCTTATCCTTTCAGGCTTTGCTTTTTTAAATATTTCAGTACCGACGATCTCCTTCCAATGATTAAAGATCTTGGACTCGTTTAACCTGTGCTTGATATCTGAATCTTTTATAATATATTTTATTATGCTTCCGATATCTTCGAAATTTTTCATAATCTTATTATACACTTCTTCTTACAGACCCGAGACTGCGATTTTATTATCTTTTATTAAGAATTTATTTCCGAACTCCAGATCCAGTTTATCGAGGTAACTGATATTTGTAGCAGTTACGAAAGTCTGAAATCCGCTGCCTATGACCTTTACCAGCACTTTTTTCCTATCAATGTCAAGTTCCGAAAATACGTCATCAAGAAGAAATACCGGATCTTTCTCAAATCTTTTTTTAAGGACATTCAGCTCACAGAGCTTTAGACTTATAGAAGCAGCCCTCTGCTGGCCCTGTGACCCAAAAGACCTTAAATTCTTACCATCCAGCAAAATGACAAAATCATCTCTATGCGGCCCGACAGTTGTAGTTTTATACAGAAGGTCTTTTTCCAGGCTTTGCTTTAATTTCAGTATGAATATATCCTTCAATTCATTTTCGCTAAAATTGCTTTTTCTTCTGCTTGAGTCACCGGAATGACTTATGTGATCATATGAGTCATCTCCTCTATCCCAGCTGAATATATAAAAGAGGTCTACCACGACTCCTTTGAAGAAATTATTTACATAACCCTTGAACTCATCTCTGAATTCAGCAAGCAGCCTGCTTCTTTTCTCTATTATTCCGGTACCATATTTGACAATATTCTCATTCCAGACTTCCAGCATGGATCCGGCGGCATCTTTCGTTCCACCGCTGATGCTTTTGACCAGACTGCTTCTCTGAGTAAGGATTTTGTTGTACTGAAGTCTCTGCCTGTAATACTGTTTATCTATCCTTTCAAGTATTGAATCAAGAAAATTTCTTCTATCCAGTGGTCCTGATTTTACAATCTTTAGATCATCAGGAGAAAATATGACTGAAGGAAGGATAGATATAAAATCTGATTTTTTCCTGTGGTATACCCCATCAATTCTTATTTTAATATTATTTTCTCTGCTCAGCTCAATTTCTATAAGCTTATCATTCTGGTCATTTTTTTCTGAGCCTATGAGGGCTCTTATTATAGAACTATCGCACCCCCATTTAATAATATCGTCCTGAGCGTATGTCCTGTGGGACCTGCCAGCAGATAAATAATATATTGATTCCAGCAGGTTTGTTTTGCCGTTACCATTATTGCCCAATATGAGAACAGTATTTTTATCAAAATTTAAACTTACATCACTGTAATTTCTATAGTTTTTTAATTCTAATTTCTTTAAATACAATATGCTGTTATAAATTCCGTAACACTTTTTTATATAATTGCATCCAATACTTTTAATAATATCATTTATAAATCAAAACTTTAATTCTAATTGACATTTTAAATCCTCTACTTTTATTATCTTGTCTCAGATGATATTTTAAAAGATAAAAAGAAGAAACTAAAAAAAAATTATGATAAGATAAATCCAACCAAGCTTAAAAAAAAGATTTCAAAGCTTCAGGATAAACTGTTAAAATTAAATTCTTTTAATAAGAATTTGGGAAGGAACAGTACAGTAAATGAAAAGCCTTATGAGTATGCCTATAAATAATATATCTATTTTATTACCTTTATATTCTTATGAATCTGTATTGTCTTCAGACACATTTTTGTATGAGGTAACAGGATATTCCAATAGTTATTTTAATCGAAATTAGGCAAATTGCGGAGTAAGGAGAAATAGTATCGATGCATTCTTATCTTAAGGGAAAAAGAGATGAATACTGTGGATCTAACTATTAATGGAAAACTGGTTCAGGCAGAAAAAGGTTCTACCATTATGGAGGTAGCTTTAGCTAATGGAATTAAAATTCCTCATTTATGCTATAAAAAAGGCTTGAGTATTGCTGGAAGCTGTCGGGTCTGTATGGTAAAGATTAAAGACAGACCAGGCATGGAAGCTGCTTGTACAACAGAAGTAGTTGAAGGGATGAAGGTTATAACCTCTGATGAGGAAATAGATGATGCACGGAAATTGATAGTAGAATTAATCCTCTCAGAACATAAGCATGATTGTTTAGTTTGTGAGAGTAATGGTCAGTGTGAACTTCAGGATCTAGCTTATGAGTTGGGTATTGAGATGACGCGTTTTCCTATTAGTAAGACAGTTGAGTCCACTGAAGATTCCAGCCAGGTAATTCTAAAAGACCCTAATAAATGCATTCTTTGTGGACGATGTGTACGTGCCTGTGCTGAAATTACCGTTCAGAGAGTATTAGATTTTGCTGCCCGCGGCAGCGGTACATTTCTTATTTCAGGATTAAACAAGCCGTTAGCGGATACTGACTGTGTCTCTTGTGGAGCTTGCATCCAAACATGCCCTACTGGTGCACTAACTGAAAAATTAGCCCGCTTTCAAGGTAGGAGCTGGGAGTTTCGAAAAGTACAAACTACTTGCCCTTATTGCGGAGTTGGCTGTCAGATAGAATTAAACATTAAAAATAATAGAATCGTGAAAGTCTATGGAGTTGAGGAGGGTCCTGAAAATAAAGGGTATCTCTGTGTTAAAGGACGTTTTGGGCTTGACTATATCCATCACAAAGACCGCCTTACTACTCCCTTAATTAAACACAATGGTAAATTTGAAGAAGCAAGCTGGGATGAAGCGTTAAATTTAGTAGCTATTAAATTTAAGGAACTGAAGGATAAATATGGCAGTGATGCTTTAGCTGGATTATCTTCAGCTAAGTGTACTAATGAGGAAAATTATCTATTTCAAAAGTTTATCCGCATCTGCTTCGGCACTAATAATGTTGACCACTGCGCCCGTCTTTGTCATGCTTCTACTGTGGCTGGTCTTGCTCGTGCTTTTGGCAGTGGAGCAATGACCAATTCTATCTGGGATTTTGAGAAAGCAGATGTTATTTTGGTAACCGGCTCTAACACTACGGAGAACCATCCGATAATCGGAAGCTATTTTAAACACCTGGCATCTTATAATGGTACAAAGTTAATAGTAGTAGACCCACGAGCAATTGAGTTAACCGAATATGCCGAAATCTGGCTGAGGCAAAAAAGCGGAACCGATGTCGCCTGGATTAATGGTCTGATGAATGTAATTATTAATGAAGGTCTTTATGATAAAGAATTTTTAAGAAATCGTACAGAAAACTTTGATGAATTCAGGAAAGTAGTCTCCAAATATACTCCTGGAAAAGTAGAGAAAATTACCGGTATACCTGAAGAGAAATTGATTGCTGCTGCAAGAATGTATGGAAAAGCAGATAGGGGCTCTATTGTTTTTGCTATGGGTATAACCCAACATACTACAGGGACTGATAATGTTTTATCCTTAGCTAATTTAGCTATGCTCTGCGGTAATGTTGGGCGAGAAGGCACCGGCGTTAACCCTCTACGTGGACAGAATAATGTCCAGGGTGCTTGTGATTTGGGAGCCTTACCCAATGTTTATTCAGGTTACCAGAAGGTAAGTGAGCCGCAAGTTAGGGAGAACTTTGAGACCACCTGGGGAGTAAAGCTTCCTCCAAAGGAAGGGCTAACCGTAGTAGAGATTATAGATGCAGCAAGCAAAGGTGAAATTAAAGGGCTTTACATAATGGGTGAAAATCCTATGCTCAGCGACCCCAATCTTAATCATGTAAGAGAAGGACTGGAAAACCTTGATTTTTTAGTAGTTCAGGATATTTTTTTAACTGAGACAGCCGAACTTGCCGATGTAGTACTACCTGGCGTCTCTTTTGCTGAAAAAGAGGGAACTTTCACCAATACATGCCGCAGGATTCAACTTTTACATAAAGCAATTCCTCCTATTGGAAAAAGCAGAGAGGACTGGAAGATTATCATGGAAATAGGTAAGAGAATGGGCTATCCAATGGCTTATCATTCGCCAAGAGAAATAATGGATGAGATTGCTTCTTTAACTCCTATTTATGGTGGTGTCCATTTTGATCGCTTAGGAGGGCAGGGCTTGCAGTGGCCGTGTCCGAGCCGCGAACATCCAGGCACCCCTTATTTACATAAAGATAAATTTACTCGGGGAAAGGGCCTTTTTACTCCTGTAGATTATATTCCTCCAGCAGAGCTGCCCGATAAAGAATACCCCTTCCTTCTCTCCACGGGTAGAGTCCTTTACCATTTTCATACTGGCTCTTTATCCCGCAGGTCAAAACCACTGGATAGTATTGCCCCCGAAGGCTTTTTAGAGATTAGCCCACAAGATGCAGAAAAACTAAGAATTAAAAATAATGATTGGGTGAGGGTGAGCTCACGTCGCGGAAAGCTTAAAGTAAAAGTAAAAGTCACCAACCGTGTGGATAAGGGAGTAGTCTTTATGACTTTCCATTTTGCGGAATCAGCAGCAAATCTTCTGACCAATGATGCTCTGGACCCTGTGGCTAAAATTCCAGAATATAAAGTGTCAGCCGTAAAGATAGAAAGAATTTAAAAATGAAGTTAAGAAATAAAGAAAAAGATGTCATTGCTCTTTTAAGAAAATCTCAAAGTGTAAGCAAGCATAATTATATTACTGAAGATGAGTTAAAGTTTATTGCTCAAGAGGCAGGTGTAAGCTATAGTGAGGTTTATGGAGTAGCTACTTTTTATTCATTGTTTAGTTTAAAACCGCGGGGTGAGTATGTAATTCGGGTTTGCGAAAGTGGACCCTGTCATCTAATGGGGGCGAAGAGTATTTTTAAGGTTTTAGAGAAAGAATTAAAGATTAAAGTCGGAGAAACAACAGTCGATGACAAGTTTACTCTAGAGGAGGTAAGTTGTCTGGGGATATGCAATGAAGCACCAGCAATGATGATTAATGAGAAAGTTTACGGTAACTTGACTCCTCAAAAAATTAGAGAAATTTTGAGAGAGTTAAGGAAGAAAAAATGATAAAAGAATTAAAAAGTCCCCTGCGAGTTGTTCTTGAGAATTACGGTAGGATCAATCCAGAAAGCATTGAAGAATATATCACTCAAGATGGCTATGAAGCAGTGCGTAAAGTTTTACGGGAGATGAGACCGAAGCAAGTACTTAGTGAAATTAAGACCTCGGGCCTGCAAGGTCGGGGAGGAGCAGCATTTCCCACTGGTTTAAAATGGGAGTTTACAGCTAAAGTAAAAGATATTCCCAAATATATTATCTGCAATGCTGATGAGGGAGAGCCAGGAACATTTAAGGATAGGGCTATCTTAGAAGGCGATCCTCATAAGATTATCGAGGGAATGATAATTGCTGGATATGCTGTGGGTGCCAATTATGGTTATATTTATATTCGTGGAGAATATCTCCTTTCCATTAACCGATTTAATAAGGCACTCAAACAAGCTAGAGAGCATAGATTCTTAGGTGAGGATGTTCTCGGAAGTGGATTTAATTTCCAGATTGAGATTCATCAGGGGGCAGGTTCCTATGTTTGTGGAGAAGAAACTGCTTTAATGGAATCTCTGGAAGGTAAACGCGGCAATCCCCGCTTCAAACCACCCTTTCCTTCTAGTAGTGGTCTTTGGGGGAAACCAACAATTATTAATAATGTAGAAACATTGGCTAATATCGCTCCTATTATTCTTAAGGGGGCAGATTGGTTCAGGACTTTTGGAACAAAAGAGTGCCCGGGAACAAAAGTTTATACAATATCAGGGCAGGTTAAAGAGACCGGTTTGATTGAAGCTCCCATGGGTATCACTTTAAGAGAAATTATTATTGATCATGCTCAGGGGATGCGGGATAGTAAATTTAAAATGGCTCAAGTAGGAGGAGCAGTGGGAGCTATTTTAGGTGAGGATATGCTTGATGTACCTCTGGATTACCACTCTCTCAGAGAAAAAGGACTAGTTTTAGGCTCTGGAGCTATTCTGGTAATGGACGAGACTACCTGTGCTCTTGACATGCTTAAATGTTTCTTGAAGTTTTTTAAACGGGAGTCCTGTGGCAAATGTATTCCCTGTCGAGTAGGAACAAAAAAACTTCTAGAACTAGCCACCGCTATTTCCCAAGGAAAGGGTAAGGAAGATGATATTGATCTAATACTTTATACGGCTAAAGTGATGCAAAAGACTTCTCTTTGTGCTCTTGGCCAATCGCTGATTTTACCCATTTCCACGATTTTAAAATATTTTCGAAAAGAGATCACTGAACATATAAAAGGAAGATGCCCCACAGGGGTTTGTAAAATATAAAAAAAGAGACAAAATGACTGGTATAATTCTCGCCGGAGGAAAAAGCCGGCGGATGAAAAAAAATAAAGTCTTGCTACAAATTGACAAAAAGCTGGTAATAGAGTCAATTGTAGAAAAATTAAAGATTGTTTTCGATGATGTTTTTATAATCGGTAACCTTTCTCTTGATTGCCGATTTTCAGGAGTAAGATTAGTAAAAGATATGGTTTCTGAAAAAGGACCTTTAGGAGGAATTTATACAGGACTATCAGTATCCCAAAGTAAATATAACTTTATTTGTGGTTGTGATATGCCTTTTCTTAATATAAACTTAATTCAATATATGGTTAGGAAAAAGACTGATTATAATGTGGTGATTCCCAAATACGGTGATTGTTTTGAGCCTTTACATGCCGTGTATTCAAAAAGTATTATTCCTGTGATAAAAGAGAAAATAGAGCAAGGGCCCTACAGCATTCAATCTATTTTCCCTAAGGTAAAGGTGAAATACATTACGGAAAAAGAGATGGAAAAATTCGGAAATTGGAGGAAGTTTTTCTTTAATATCAATACGCCATCTCAGTTAAAGAAAGCAATAAGAATTGTGAATAACGGATAATACAATGTTTATCACAGAAAGCTTGCATAAGATAAAGGAGGTAAATGTTTAAAGGAAAGAAAAGATTTCTCATTTTGCTGGTGGCTATTTTAATAGTTATTGGTGTGGGGTCTACTCTCTACATAATTTTATCTAAGGGTACTGAGAAGACCGAAGATTTACTTATAGGAGAAACAGAATTTTCTCTCGATGAGCTTTTCGACACCTCAGAGTTAATAACAGTAGAAGAATATCAGGGAGTGTCTCTGGCAGAAATTATTAACAAAGCAGGAATAGAAAATCCAGAAGCACAGGAATATACGATAATAGCAGAAGATGGATATCAAAAAACAGTAGAGTGGGAAAGTATTCAAGAGGGGATATTTACCAGTGAAAGACGAGTTATTTTCCCTGATTTACCTCAACAGTATTGGATAAAAAATACAACTACGATAGAGATAAGGGAGAAATGAATAAAATAAAAATAATATTGGGGGTAGTAGTTTTTGGTTCTATCTGGGGTTTATTAGAGTGTGTTCTAGGAAGTCATCTTCCGGGAAGTGTGCTTACTGGAGGTGTAGCTCTTGGACTAATGACAGCCACGAGATTAATATATAATCAAAAAGGCATGCAGGCAGGAATGGCACTTGTAGCAGCAGCTCTAATGGCTTTCAATCCATTAGGAGGATGCGTAATTTGTTCAGTTATAGCCGTTGTCGCTGAGGGAGCTGTCTTTGAGCTAGTCTGGTTTACCTTCTCTTCAGATATAGAAAAAACAGAAAGTATAAGTATTAAAATATGTGCAGGCATAGTCACTGCTTATTCTTGTTATACTCTCGCCTATGTCATGGGTCAGATCGTTACTCCTTTATTCTTTTCAGATGCTAAACTACGGCTTGGTGATCTGGCTTTTCTTATTCCTAATATTTTATCCAAGGGTCTTGTGGCTGGATTGATAGGAGGAGTAGTCTTTCCCGTTGTAGCCTTGGTAAGAAAGATTAGTGTCTCTTTCCTTAGAAGCAGACGATACTATCCCCTTTGCTCTATAGTTGCTGCAACTTGTTGGATTTTAGTGATAATACTTTATGGATAAGGACAGTTAATTTGAAGCAATAAATACTCTAGTGTCATATCAACTTTAAAGTGTTGTAAAAATTGTGATATATTTTCTTCATAATCAATATATAAGCACTTTTACACCCAGAGGCAGCTTTTCATATAGCCATTTTGCCTCTTCCAGCTCAAGCCTGACACAGCCGTGGCTTGCAGGACTCCCGAGTTTTTCAAACTCCTCAACCTTCATATTTCCATTCTTATCAAAAGGAACACTGTGAAAAAGATAGCTCTTATAAAATCTGACCCAGTAATATGCGCCCATATTAAACCTGTCCACCCAATCATATTCGATCTTCTGTGTAGTCTCAAACTCTCCTGTGGGAGTGGGTGAACTATCGACTCCCCCGGAGCATATCATCTCTTTTATAATCTTTCCCTTATAATAAACAAATACTATCTGCTTTTTAAGATCTACCTCGATTTTAAAATTATCACTATTGCTGAAATCAATGATCTCCTCCTCTTCGATGACCGGGTGATTATCCTTATTGTCTAAAGAAATATCTTTTTCCATATTATCCTCTTTTACCATAATATCATCTTCTTCTTCGGGTTCTTTTGGCAATTCATCTATTTTACTGTTCTCCTCCGGTATTTCTCCGGCAGCGACCACACCGGGCAGATCCGAACCCCCCGGCTTCGAAATATCAGCTTCAACAGAACCTTCGCTTACAGCGGCCAGGCCGCTGTAATAGATCCCGGCAACTTCTAAATTATCCTTCTCAGCTTCTGAGTCATCTCTTTGAGACACAGCATTACTTATAACACAGAACAGTATCATAATTAAAAAAACTGCTACTATTATTAAATCAGTTTTTTCTTGTAGAGCCCTAGAGGCTTGTTTTTTTATAAACTTAAATAATCTCTGCCTGATCATATCATCTCCAGATAAAATCTAATAAAATAATTATAATAGTTATCAGATTTTATAAAAGTTAAATTTAAAATAAAAATTAACTTTCTAGTTTAGTCTTCTATTTTATTTAAAATACCCCCGGAAGAGATCTCCTGTGTTATATCAGGGATTAGAGTTTCTGAAAATCTTTTTATCACTCATAGCTAAAGATTTCCTCCACTTTTACATTAAAGACCCTGGCAATATCATAAGCTAGTTTCAGAGACGGATTATAGTGTCCAGCTTCAAGGTGTACTATTGTCTCCCGCCTTACCCCGACAAGCCTGGCAAGGTCTTCCTGATTCAAATTTAACCTGGCTCTGTATTCCCTGATCTTTGTTTTCAGCCTGGCCATACTCAGTACCCTCTTTTCTCATAAAAGAAAAATGAAATTATAAATCCAAAAAGGAGGGCTTCAAACAAAGTGATCACTGATATTATTATAATGCGGTAAGAAAATTTCATAGCTAAAAGTGCAAGAATCGATGATATTCCGATCATTGCGATTATAAAGCCGTTTCGGGCAGCTTTATTTACATTTATAAAAAAGCGCTCGTCTGCGGGCTTTTTTATCCAGGCAAACCATACAAACCAGCTGAAGAATATAAACCAATCCCAGCCGCCCTCAATAATTCCTATTATTCCTATCAACCCAATAAAACCCAGAAAAGCTATAGGGTTAAACATCTTCCTTTTTAACAAAGCGACCACCTCTTGCTATATAGTTATAAAGTTTATTTATATATTTAAGTTTCATTTTAGAATACTGGTTAAACTAACTTCTGGTATTTATGGTAGCCCTGATAAAACCAGCCTCATAACACTCAGGATTATCAATCTTATAAGAGAACTCTGACTCTTCTCCGGCCTCCAGATCTTCAGGGTCAAGGGGAATTATGACTTCCTCAAGACCGTTATCTTTTATTTTTAGAAACGCTCTTATATACACTTCATTAACATTATTCCTGCCTACATTTTCAGCTCTGCCTGTAATATAACTACCTTCAAATTCCAGTTCTCTCAGGTCAAAATGGGTGCCCAGTTTAAAAAAATCCACATAAAAAAGTATTAAATATAAGCCGGTCAAAACCACTGCAGCCGAGGGAATCACAAAATATATTATTTTTTCTTTTAACTTTAAGGTCCTCATTTTCCTGTCTCTTTATTATATTTTTAATGCCTTATGTTATATTATTATAACAATATGTTATAAATTTATAACATTATTAGGGTAGAGTCAAGACCTGGTCATCTGGAACTAATATGCATATTTTTTATATAACCAATAAAAAAATAGTATAATTGTATAAAAGATAATTTTTATTATTATAGGAACAGCAAATATGAAAATCATAATTGTAGGTGGAACAGGATTTCTTGGCTACCATGCAATGCTTGTGGGATTGGATAGGGAATACTCTGTTGATACTCTTGCAATTGAAGATATAGAACTTGGAGAATGGTATCCAGAAGAGGTAAATGTGCGTTACGGTAATATATTTGAAATTTCCGAAGAAGACCTTAAGAAGCACTTTACCGGCTATGATGCTATGATATATGCTGTGGGCCCCGATGACAGAGTCACACCGCCTGCTCCCGCTTATGAATTTTTCCACTCGAGGCTTGTGGTTGCTTGTGAAAAAGCAGTCACTGCAGCACGAAAGGCAGGCGTAAAAAAATGCGTCATCCTCAACTCATATTTTGCATATTTTGACAGGATCTGGCCGGAAAAAGAGCTGAGCAAACACCATCCCTATATAAGATGCCGTGTGGAACAGTCAGAGCGTGCTGTTTCTGCAGGTGGCAGTAAAATGTCAGTTATCATACTGGAGCTTCCTTACATATTCGGTTCAATGCCGAACCGCATTCCCTTATGGAAGGATGTCTTTCTGGATGGTTTTGTAAAAAGTAAAATTATTTTTTTCCCAAAGGGTGGTACAAATATGATAGCCGCAGAGCACGTAGGCGAGGCGATCATAGGAGCTCTGGAACACGGTAAGCACGGCAGGCGTTATACAGTTGGTGATGAAAATCACTCATATAACGAGATGCTGGATATGATGTTCTCAGCTTTAGGAATGCATAAAAAAATAATAAATATTCCCCGGTTCATAGCTGTAATAGCCGGAATTATAATAAACAGAAAATGGAAGAAAAAAGGGCTTGAAGGAGGTCTTGATGCCAGGTATCTTATGCGCGACATCCTAACCTGCAATCTGTTCTTCGATCCTTCAGGCACTGCCGAAAAGCTGGGGTACAAAAGAGGGGGATTAGAAGAATCGATTATTTCAACTATGAAAACCTGCTATCCGGAAAGATTTAAAGACTGAAAAGAATTTTAAATGAATTAGACAAAATCAATACTCCAGAAGAATCCCGTCTGTTTTTTCCCAGTAAAATAAAATATTCGAGCCCTGCTTAAAATCGGGAAGTCTTCCAACATTTTTTATTTCAATTTTAACATTTCCCAGTTCTTCTGAATCCACCCCAAGCTTTATATCCGGTCCTTCAAATACAGTTGATCTTACCTCTCCCTTAAAGCAGTTTTTGTCTTCCTTTTTCTTTCCGGATATCCTTATCTTTTCAGGTCTGATAAAAAACACTGGTGGTTTTATTTCTTCTCTAAGCTTTATAGTCTTTTTCTTTACCGGGATGTAATCGCTCTTTCTTTTAAAATCATCCCTTGAAAAGATTTTACCGCCCTCTCTGGTTTTAATCAGGACAATATGACCGTCCTTTTTTACTGAAGATACAGGTATAAAATTACCTGCACCGATGAAATCCGCGACAAATATGCTCTGGGGGTAGTTATAAATAACATCGGGGCTCCCCGTCTGAATGATCCTTCCCTCATCCATAACTGCAATATCATCTGACATTGTAAGAGCTTCACTCTGGTCGTGAGTGACATACAGGAAAGTAGTACCGATTTTTCTCTGGATCGCTTTTAGTTCCCCCTGCATTGATATCCTGAGTTTTTTATCCAGTGAAGCCAGCGGTTCGTCTAAAAGTAGTATTTTCGGCTTTACTACAAGAGATCTCGCCAGTGCCACTCTCTGCTGCTGCCCGCCGGAAAGCTCAGAAATCCTCCTTGATTCAAATCCCTTGAGATTTACTACGTCAAGAATATCAGACAGTTCTTTTCCGATCCTTAAGCTGGGAAATCTTCTCTTCTTCAATCCGTAGACAATATTTTCCCTTACGTTCATATGGGGGAAAAGTGCAAGGTTCTGAAATACCATAGAGGTATCTCTCCTGTTGGGAGGAATGTTCTTCATATCATTTCCGTCAATTACGACAGTTCCGGTGTCCTGCTCAATAAAGCCGCCCAGAATCCTTAAAATAGTAGTCTTGCCGCATCCTGACGGTCCAAGAAGTGAAAAGAATTCCCCTTCCTTTATATTAAAACTGACTCTGTCTACAGCCAGGACCTTACCATAGCTTTTTGATATCTTATCAACCTGTACAATATATTTCATAAAGTTTAAAGTATTTTGACCAGCATTATTATATTTACTGATCTACAGTTGAGAGTTCTTCCCAGAAATCATTATAAGCTTTGACCACATCTTCAGAAAAATTCAGCTGCCATATCAGGTTTCCCAGTTCCTCATCTGTAAATACATAAAGATCTTTGTTTATGCCTTCCACCAGGTCTATAGAACCTTCGATTGTTGTTGAATAGCCGCTTTCGGTAGTCACTAAAGCTGCAATATCGGTCCTCAACATAAAATCAATAAACTTGTGTGCCCCATCAGGATTTTCTGCACTGGAAGGTATCATAAATGTATCGGTCCAAACAAAGCCTCCTGTTGAGGGCAGTATATATTTAAATTTTGGATCAGAACCCATAAGTTTCCTGCCTCCTCCATCCCATATATGGCTTACCCATACTTCTTCATTTTCCAATAGGTCAAGCAGCTCAGCATTGGTATCATAGAACTTGAGTACATTATTTTTTAACTCTATAGCCTTATCCCTTATGGCATCCAGTGTACCCTGGGTATCGGTCATAAGATTTCCCCTGGGAATCCCCATGAGGTCAAGGCATATCATCAGTGACTCTGCAGAATTTCTTGAAGAAACCCTGGACTTGAGCTCCGGATCAAATAATATTTCCCAGCCGATCCCTTCCAGTGAGCTGTTATATTTATCAGTATTTACCACAATACCGCTGGTTCCAAATACATAGGCAATCACATAGGTATCCCCAGAGCCCAGTTGAGTTCCACCCCACATGCTCCATTCTTGATCTTTGAAAGAATCAGTCACATTTTCATAGTTGGGTATCTTATTCAAATCTAAAGGCTGAGCAAGGTCTTCGGTGTAAAATCGGTTGACCTGGTTCTGGGTAGGCATGATTATATCCGCATGGCCTCCACCCTTAAGCAGAGTAAAAACCGATGCATTGTCTGCTATAAAATTGATATTCAGTTTTATGCCAGTTTCCTCCTCAAACATTTCCGCAACTTCATCCGGCAGGTATCCCTCCCATATATATACGTCCAGCTCTGCCGGTACTGCTTTAACTTCACAGGCTGAAAGGGCAATAAATAACGTTATTATGACTATTAATATACTAATGATAAATCTTTTTATTTTCATAAAGACCTCCTGTTTTTTATTATACTTTTATTAAAAAATTAAAAAAAGTTTATTACCGCCCTGTTTTTATCAATATTCTTCCATAAATTTTTCTGCTTAAAAGCAGAACCGTAATCATAAACAAGGTAAATAAAGTTATAAGAACAGCAATCACATTTACCTTTGGTGAAAGACCGAATCTTAACTGGGAATATATGTAGACTGGAAGAGTAAGATTGTTGCCCACCAAAAAGTAAGTTATTATAAACTCATTCCAGCTGATCATAAAAGCAAACAGCCATCCTGCCACAGCTGCAGGTATTAAATTCGGAATCATTATGTCTCTTATACTTGAAAACCAGCTTGCACCAAGGTCGATTGAAGCTTCCTGAAGACTTAAAGGCAGTTCTTCAATCCGCCCCATAAGTATTAGAAAAACATAACTCATGCTTACTGATGCATGAGATAAAATCACTATGGGTAACCCCAGGGGAATTTTTATAGTCCTGAAAAACACAAGTGAAGATATTCCAATGGTCAGACTGGGCATCAATACCGGAAGTATCAGCAGCATCAAGAAAATACCGGTTTTTCCGGCAAGGCCCTTCAGGAGGCCTATGGACAAAAATACAGCCAGCACAGTTGAAATAGTAGCCGAGGAAAGAGCGATAATGACGCTGTTCTCGATCGCTCTCTTAGCTATTTGATCGCTGAACATTTCTGCGAACCACCGCCAGGTAAAACCTTCAAGCGGGAAGCTGTAACCTTCACCACTGTTCCAGGCAAAGATGAAGATAATGATTATAGGTACGAAAATATACAGGAAAAACAATGTAGTATAAATTATTAAAAAAACTGACTTTTTATTTTTCATCTCTGCTTAATTCAAGCAGTATCCCCTCTTTTATAAATCGATTCCAGACCAAATATTTTTGAATAAAACAATACCAGAGCAATCGACAGTACGGCCAGAGCAAGTGTAAAGGCTGAACCGAAATTCCAGTCGCCGACGATGCTGAACTGATTCTCTATTATATTTCCTATCATCACAGAATCCGTTCCCCCCAGTATCGCCGGTATGGCAAAAGAACCCATAGCAGGTATGAATACAAGAAGTGTCCCTGCAAAAACCCCGGTCAGGCTCAATTTAAAAGTCACATCAAAAAAAGACCTGACTCTTGATGCCCCCAGATCCAGAGATGCCTCTATAAGAGAATCATCAATTCTTAAAAGCGATGCATACAGTGGCAATACCATCATCGGGGTAAAAGTGTATATAAGTCCCAGCAGAACAGAAGTCTGACTGTAAAGTATCCTTAACGGCTCATCAATAACGCCCAACCATAGAAGGAACTGGTTTAAAATCCCGTTTTCGGAAAGGATCAGTTTCCATGCAAAAGTCCTGATAAGATAATTTACCCAGAAAGGTATCATCAAAACCACTATTAATACCCTGTCAAATCTGGTCCTTTTGGCAAGATAAAATGCTACCGGATATGATAATATTATGGAACATAATGTGGTAAGAAAACTTATCTTAAGGGACCTTAAAAGTATTGTAAGGTAATGTTCCTTTTGGAAAATAACAATAAAATTTTCTAATGTAAATTTTAACGGTTCCCCGGAAAATAAGGTACGGGTAGTCATTGCATATATAAATATGACCGAAAGCGGGAGAAGGAAAAAAATAAAAAACCATAGAAGCCCGGGGTAAATGAGATTCTTATTTTTACGTCTTACAATACTCATTTATAACAAAGTCTATATTAAATCTAAAACATATTGTTTACAACAGATTCTATTAAAAATTATAGCTTCAAACTACGGTAATCCATTATAAAAAAGTGTTATAATACAATTTAAAAACTTAGACTTTTAGCACTTATGGAAAAAGATATCATAAAAGCTGACGGTAAAAAAGAGCCATATGATGAAGAAAAAATAAATTCATCATTCAGAAAAGCTGGAGCTTCCTCCGAAATTGCCTCAGAAGCTACTAAAACGATAAGCAGGAAAATAAAACATAATATGAGCACTGATGAAATCCATCAAAAGGCACTGGATCAGCTGAAAGCAATGGAGCCTAAAGTTGCACTCAAATACACGCTAAAAAGAGCCATTATGAATATGGGCCCGGAAGGATATGTTTTTGAAAAATATATAGCTAAAATCCTGGGGGAACATGGTTTTACTACAGAGGTAGGCCAAATGCTAAAAGGATACTGCGTTGAACATGAAATAGATGTAGTTGCAGGAAGAAATAATAAGACCTACCTGATAGAATGCAAATATCATAACTCACCAGGAACTAAATCTGATATAAAAACTTCTCTTTATGTCTACAGCAGGTTTCTGGACATAAAAAAAGCCAGTGGAATAAATGATAGCGATGATAGCAAGCTTGAAGCATGGCTGGTGACCAATACCAAATGTACATCTGATGCCGTAAAATATTCCAACTGCGTGGGTTTAAAAATTCTGGCCTGGCATTATCCAAAGACAGAAAATCTGCAGTATTATATAGAAACTAAAAATTTATATCCCATAAGTATTCTTTCCACAATTACTGAAAAGCAGAAAGACATATTATTTGATTACGATATCATACTGGTAAAAGAGCTGATAGATTTTAATATAAATAAATTGACCCATCTGATAGGAGCAGACCACAGTACAGTATCAAAGATTTTAGATGAAGTAAGTATTATATCTTGATGCTGAATGAAATTTTTACTCCTGCCTGTTGAATAAGAAAGAACCCAGTACGCTTAGCACCACTATTAAACACACCAGTACCGTGATATTCAGCCACATCGGATACAGCTGCAATTCAGAGTTATTTAATATTGCAAACCTCATTGCATCAATCCCGTAAGAAAGAGGGTTGATTTTTGAAACCACGTTCATCCACTCTACTGTGTTATTCAAGGGAAATAGCGCACCTGAAAGGAAAAACATGGGCATAAGAAGGAAATTGGTTATCACCTGGAAGGCCTGCATGGATTTTATTACAGATGCCAGTATAATTCCCATGGTAGAGATAGTCATAGCAACTAAAAACATGATACCCAGAACCTTAAAAAATATTAAAAAAGTAATGGGTATATTAAGAAGCGGGCTGAAAAGCAATATTATCGAACCCTGGATCATAGCTATGGTCGAACCGCCAAGCAGTTTCCCCACGACTATAGAAGTCCTGGATATCGGTGCTACAAGGACTTCTCTTAAGAACCCGAACTCCCTGTCCCACACGATTGACATGGCACTGAAAAAGGATGTAAATAGTACAGTCATGCCTACAATACCCGGGAACATAAAATTAAGGAATTCTTTACCACCTCCGCCTCCAAAGGTGCTGAAGGAACTGGCAATCCCGGTCCCCAGTACAAATAAAAAAAGGATGGGCTGGGCAAACGAGCCGATTATCCTTGGCTTGTCCCTGAAATATCTTTTGATGTCTCTCAGCCATATGGTATACATACCGATCAGTTCCTTTTTCAATGTCTCATTCTCCCCCTCATCCGCATTCTCATAGTGTCTTTAGCACTGGCGTTCTCTTCCCTTATTTCCCTGCCGGTAAGATCCAGAAAAACATCATTTAATGTGGGCTTTCTGGCACTGATAGACAGGATTTTTACCGGACTGTTTTTAATAAATTTCGGAATAAAGCTCGAACTATCCTTTACTTCAAATCTGATTTTTCCCTCTTTTGCATCATGTATTTCAACACCGGTTATGTCATTTATATATTCTTTTAACTTAATATTATCTTCCGAAAGTATAGTTATGATATCCCCGCCAATGATGTTTTTAAGATTTTCCGGGCTGTCCAGGGCAATGATCTTCCCTTCATCTATAATAGCTATCCTGTCGCATATCTCCGTTTCTTCCATATAATGTGAGGTCAGAAAGATGGTTATCTTCTTGTTCTTCTTTAGTTTTATAATGTAGTCCCATATCTTATTTCTGGTCTGGGGGTCAAGCCCAAGAGTTGGTTCATCCAAAAATAATATTTTTGGGTAATGGAGAAGCCCCCTTGCAATCTCAAGCCTTCTTTTCATACCGCCGGAATAAGTCATGACCAGGCTGTTCTTTCTGTTAGTAAGATTTACCATCTCGAGTACTTCCTCGGACCTCACCTTCAACTCCTTTCGGGGAATATTATATAAAAGACCGTGAAAATATAGATTCTCAAGTGCAGTCAACCTATCATCGAGACTGGGGTCCTGAAAAACCATTCCAATGCAAGTCCTTATTTTATTTCTTTCTCTTGATACATCATATCCGTTTAGGATGACCTCACCGGAAGTTTTTGACAGTAATGTGCATATTATATTTATAGTAGTAGTCTTCCCTGCACCATTGGGTCCTAAAAAGCCGAATATCTCATCTTCTTTTACTGAAAAGGTTATATCATCAACTGCTTTTACCTTCTTAAACTGCTTTACCAGGTTTTTTACTTCTATAATGTTGTTTTTATTTATATTGTCCATTTATATTTAGTTTTTGACTTATATTTTCCAGGATATTTTATCAACGTAAAGATCCATTTAAAATAAAACTATGGAATCATTCACAAATACTACAAAAATGATATCAGGTAATTTTACCACGAATTTGTGTATTTTATCATGCACCATAAAAGCACAACAAGTAAAATATTGCTCAATAAATTTAATCACTCATGCCCCTGACTTTTACTGCCTGTTCTTTAATGATATATTCCAAACCTTACTGACGGATCGTCATATCTTCAAAGTCAAATAAATTCAAAGAAAGATTTGCAGGCTTATTAAAATAATCCAATACGCAGAATAAAAGAAAATCTCTTATGATTATTTGTTGATGGAACAAGTACTACAGCTGCTGCTGGTACAGCTTCTGCAGGATGAGGAACTCTGAGAGTAGTCATCTTCATCAGATGAACTTTTTATTCCTACCGGAGAAAAGATCCTTACCGTGTTCTTGCTCCCGCATTTTTTACATTTTATCTGAGCTTTATTCTCTCCAGTTAAAACTATTTCTGTAATGCTTTTACAATCCTTGCATTTATAATCCACAAACCTCAAGATTATCACCTTAAATTAATGTTTTAAAATTTATCAATAATAATACATCTACTGACATCATAATCAAGTAGCCTGTTTTGCTTTAAATTAATAAGCAGTAGATTACCGAAATTATATATTGAAGATATAATTGCCTTGATCTACCAGGCAGATAAAAAGTTAAATTAGATTACCTCTGTACTCTTCCCGAAGAATGGCCTTCTTTTAACTTTTCTATTTCAGAAACTGATGCTCTGTTAAAATCTCCTTTTATTGTATGCTTCAGGCAGCTGGCTGCGACTGCAAATTCCAATGCCTCCTGTTTATCCTTATAATTGTTAAAACCATATATTAATCCAGCTGCAAATGCATCTCCACCGCCTACTCTATCTACTATATCACTGAGCTCATATTTCTTGCTCAGATAGAATCTTTTACCATCATTCATGCATCCCGACCAGCCATTTACATTGGCACTGATACTCTCCCTTAAGGTAATGGCTAATACTTTCAGGTTTGGAAAAATCTTTAAAACCTTATTACTTAGTATTTTGTATTTATTTGCATCAAGAACCCCACTCTCCACTTCTACATCAGCTTTAATACCCAGAGATTTCTGACAGTCTTCTTCATTTGCAATTCCGTAATCTACATATTTTACAAGTTCTGGCATTACATCTGTTGCAGATTTTCCATATTTCCAGAGTTTACCTCTATAATTAAAATCACAGGATATTGCTATTCCTTTTTTTCTGGCTCTCTTTACTGCCTCTAATGAAAGTTCCATAGCACTTTCTGATATTGCGGGTGTTATACCAGTAATATGAAACCAATCTGCATTACTGAAAACTTTGTCCCAATCAATATCACCAAGTTTTGCCATAGATATAGCTGAATAACTTCGGTCATAAATTACAATTGAAGGACGCTGGTCTGCCCCTTTCTCGAGATAATAAACTCCCATTCTTCCACCATTGCGGATTATTAGAGAAGTATCAACTCCAAATTTCTTTAATTCACCCTCACACGCATCTCCAATTCTGTTTTTTGGCAGCGCTGTGCAGAAAGCAACATCAAAACCAAAGTTTGCAAGTGATAAAGCCACATTTGCTTCTCCACCCCCGAAAGTCGCTTCCAGAAAAGGTGACTGGAAAAGTCTTTCATAACCAGGTGATTTTAGTCTTAACATTATCTCCCCAAAAGTTACTATTCTTTTAATACTCATTTATCTTCCTCCCTTATTTCTGTAAAAGGTGTAAAGCAAAACCACCTATTTCTTTTTTTAGATATACTGTAACTGTTTTTTCTTCAGTTCCTTTTCTAGTACTCCAATCGACTTCGTAACCCTTTTTCCTCAGATAATATAATGCTCTTGGGATACTATTAGTTCTAATTGCTATATGACCCATAGACCCCAATCCTTTTGATTTATTTACTTCTATTCCTGTACCAGAAAAATTAGATGAATTACCTTTTTTAAGATTAAAACCAAAGGCATCTGAAAACATTTCAGCAGCTGCCAGTGACTCTTTTTCATTCTCTGCATTAATTCCAATATGGGCTAATTCAAAGCCCAATAATATATTAATAGACTCGCTTACGTTCTGGGTAATTTTATCAAAATTTTTATTATTAATATCTGAAGCTTTACACAACCAGCTTCCTCCTATTGCGTGTACAAAATTTTTGTCTGCGTAATCTCCAAGATTATCTTTATTTGCCCCACCGGTAGGTATAAATTTGACCATCCTATATGGGGCATATAGTGCTTTACATCCTTTGACACCGCCAAAAACACCCGCAGGGAAAAACTTAAGTATAGTAAGATTATATTTTAAAGCCTGTTGTATATCTGTCGGTGTAACAACTCCGGGTGTTATAGCTACTTTTTTATTCTGGCACCATTCAACCAGTTCAGTATCTAATCCAGGTGATACAATAAATTCTGCTCCTGCATCTACAGATTCCTTTGCTTTATCTAAAGTAAGGACAGTGCCGGCACCTATAAGCATATCAGGATAAGCTTTCTTAACGTTTTTTATTGCTTTTATACCCTGATCCGTGCGCATCGTGATCTCCATAACATCAAGACCGCCATCTATTAATGCTTTCGCCGTAGGTGCTGCAAGCCCTGCATCATCTATAACAACGACCGGAACCAAGCCTGCGTCACCTATCTTTTTCAGAACATCATTCATTATAATCCTCCATAAAAATTATTTTTCAAATATTTAGGCTTTCTACTGCCAAATATCTTTTTTTATGAGCCACTTCATGCATCTTTAATTTCTATATTAATCCTGTAAAATTTACATTTTATACTACGCTTTATTCTTATGGTTTTAAAATTTTATCTAGCCAACCAGCCGCCATCTACAGCAATTGTATAACCATTAATATAATTTGATGCTTCAGATGCTAAAAATACTGCAGCTCCTGCAACATCTTCTGGTAATCCCCATCTCCCGGCCGGGATCCTGTCCAGTATGGCTTTGCTTCTGACTTTATCTTCACGCAATGCTTTCGTATTATTTGTAGCCATATATCCGGGTGCAATTGCATTGATATTTATATTATATTTTACCCATTCATTTGCTAAAGCTCTAGTCAATCCCATAACTGCACTCTTACTTGCTGTATACGAAGGTACTCTGATCCCGCCCTGGAATGAAAGCATTGAAGCAACATTGATTATTTTGCCGCCTGTTTTCTGTTTTATGAACTGCCTGGCAACAGCTTGTGAAAAGAAGAACAATGTTTTTGCATTGATGCTCATGACGTCATCCCAGTCTTTTTCAGTAAAATCTATTGCATCTTCTCTCCTGATGATACCGGCATTATTTATTAAAATGTCTACTTTCCCATATTCCTTTACTGTTTGATTTATTATGTCTTCAATAGGGTCCGTAGTTAATAGATTTGCTTTTATTCCTAAAAATTTCCTTCCTATTTTCTCTACTCTTTCTTTGGTCTCTTTTGCATCTACGTAATCTACACCTGTTATATCAGCCCCCACCTCTGCAAGACCTATTATCATTCCCTGACCAAGCCCTGTGCTGCTGCCGGTTACTATTGCCACCTTTCCCTTTAAATTAAATTTGTCTAACATCATATGTCTACATCCCTTTCTATTTTAAAAAACTATCTCATATATTTTTATCTCATATCTTTTAGATCAATATGATCCATATCTGTAAATGTCTGGTTCTCGCCTACCATTCCCCAGATGAAAGAGTATGCGCATGTCCCACATCCTGAATGGATAGACCAGCTTGGAGATATCACTGCTTGTTCATTTCTTACGACAATATGCCTTGTCTCGCTGGGTTCTCCCATATAATGGAATACCACGGCATCTTCCGGTACATCAAAGTATGCATATACTTCCATTCTTCTCTCGTGGGTATGACAGGGCATGGTGTTCCATACATTTCCCGGCGCCATCTGCGTCAATCCCATACATAGCTGGCAGCTTTCCAGTACATCCGGCTGGAGATATTGATTTATGACCCTTTTATTGCAGTTTTCATCACTTCCCATATCGATTTTTTTGGCTTTATTAATATCTATATGAACAGTTTCACAGTTTTTATGCGCCGGAGCACTTAGTGAATAAAATTTCGCCGGTTTGTTTGAATCCTCACTTTCAAACATCACCTCTTTTGCTCCCCTTCCAACATAAAGACCATCTCTGGCACTCATATCATACTTCTTACCGTTAACGGTAATAGTCCCTTTACCTCCCATATTGATAACTCCCAATTCTCTTCTCTCTAAAAAGAAGTCCGTACCAAGGTTATGCATAATGTCCAAATCCTGCCCCAGTTCAATTGCTTTCCCTGCCGGCTCAATACCCATTGTGATTATCCTATCAATATGGCTATAAACTCTTTTGATCTTTCCGTTCACGAATAGATCTTCTATTAAAAATTCTTCTCTCAGCCTATCCGTGGTGTAATGTTTTGCGTCTTTTGAATTTGATGGTTCTCTAATTTCCATTTTCGTACTCCCCCTGATCCTTAATTAACTAAATATTTTTATTAAATAATATATAAACCAACATTACGCTAGTTAAAATTTAGATGCCTTGCACCTGGTATCTTTTCAGGATAACTAACTTAATTTAACTTATTAAAAAAACAAACCTGGCAGCCATGTCGATAGGGCTGGAATGAAAGTAACCAGCAGTAAAATTATAAAATTACAAACTACATAAGGCAACGCACCTTTAAATATTTGTGTAATCTCCATCTTAGAGATCTTAGCACACGCATTCAAACACATACCGACTGGCGGTGTAACAAGACCAATTGCAATTCCTACTATCATGATAGCCCCAAATTGCAGTCCGCCTACTCCAAGACCTGCCATTACCGGCTGTAATATCGGTACTACCAGCAATAACGCCGGTGTAACATCGATAAACGTTCCTATGATTAGAATAATAATATCCAATACCAATAAAATCCAAAATCTATGTACACTCAATCCCAGGAAGAAATTAGCTATTAATTGGGGCACCTGTTCAATCGCTAAAATCCATGAAAAAATCATGCTAAATCCAATAATAATCATTATAGTGCTTGACGATAGAAAAGCCCTTTTGATAGAACCCACTAGATCTTTTAGTTTTAATTCTCTATATAAGAGAAATCCTAATAATAATGCATATAAAGCAGCAATACCCGCGACTTCAGTCGGCGTAGCTACACCAAATGATATGGATAAAACAACTAGAAGAGGCATAATTACTGCAAGTGATCCATCCCTCATGGTACGGCCAAAATGCTTCTTATCAAACTTTATAAGTTCTGGATGGTAGTGTCTCTTTTTTGAAATAATGTAGACCAGTGCCAGTTGGGTAAATCCAATTAAAAATCCCGGTATTGCTCCCGCTAAAAACAAAGCACCTACTGACTCACCTGATATCATTGCGTATAAAAGCATAGGGATGCTCGGCGGTATGATCATTCCCATCGTAGATGAGGCTACTGTAATACCGACAGCTACTTCCTTGGGATAACCCTTTTCAACCATCTGCGGTATGAGTACTGAACCGATAGCTGATGTATCCGCAACTGATGAACCCGAGATACCACCGAAAATCATGCTCGCAATTATATTGACTTCCCCAAGTCCGCCTTTGAAAGGCCTCACCAGATACATACAAAAATTTATGATTCTTTTTGTAACCCCGCCCCTGTTCATCAGCTCTCCCATTAATATGAATAAAGGTAGAGCCATCATGGTAAAACTATTTGTACCTGCCCAAATACGAAGCGGGACCATAGCAGTAAATTCCGGACTATAAATAACCAGGTATAATAAACTTGCTCCGCCTATAGCAAAAGCAATGGGGATACCCACAGCGCAAAGTATAAAAAACGATCCTATTAATACTGCTACTGACATTTTGATGTTCTCCCTTTAAATATTATAAGATTATTAAGTTTCCCTAATCCTGTTTTTGAAATTATTAATTCTTAGAACTATTTCCCTTATCTCATATAATGCGATTAATGCAAACGATATAGGTACCATCATATAGACAGAAGCAAATGGTATAGCGAGACCTGGTGTCACTGGTTTTCCTGTTTTTTCAATCCAGTTTATACTAAGATACGCCGCACTGGTTATAACTACAATAGTAACCAAGTCTATAAATACATCAAAGACTATTTTAACTTTTGGAGGTAATTTATCTTTTAATATTGATATTTTAATATGTTCATCCTCTTTTATACCTAAGATACAGCCGAAGTAAGTTGACGCAATAAATAAATAAATAATTAACTCTTCTGTCCAATTGAAAACAATGTTAAAAACATATCTCAGCAGCACTGTTATTATTACCCAGACTGCCACACCACCCATAAGTGCACAATCCAAGTAAAATATGCCGTTGTCCAGACCGATAAATAAACCGCTAAAAATTTTTTTAAGTACTTTCATTATCTTTCTCCCTGAAATACCCCTTTTTATATAGGAAAGAGAAAGGTAAATACACTTCCTCTTTCCTATATTTTACTTCCCTACTTATATCTCACTTCTATGATATTACTTTTTTATTCTGCTAACTGATCCCATGCTCTATCCAGAAGATCCTGAGTAATCCATCCTTCATCAATAAAGTAATCATATACAGGATCACACATATCAATAAATACAGCTTTCTGATCAGCTGTCAATGTGTCAATTTGATCAAATCCTGCCTCTACTGTGTCTCTAACTGCTTCTTCTTTTTCCTTCATCAAGGTGTCGCTGTACTTCATTGATTCTTTAGCTGCATCAACAACAATATCATAGAGATATTCAGGCAGCTCATCCAGCCAAGCAGCACTTACGAAGAAAGGATCCGGATGTATCTGATAATTGGAATATGTCATATATTTTTGAACTTCGTAGAACTTCTTGTCATAAATATTGACAATCGGATTCTCCTGTCCGTCTGCAACACCTGTTTTTAATGACATATATAATTCAGCATAAGCAATGGAAACCGGATTTGCTCCTAAAGCTGCCCAAATTTTCTCAAGGCTTTCTATTGGAGGAGTCCTTATCTTAAGTCCTTCTACATCTTCCGGAGTCAAAAGTGGCCTTACATTATTGGTCCACTGCCTGAATCCTCCTGCATCTCCAGTTGCAAGAATAGCAACTCCCTCTTCTAAACCTTGCTCGGCAATTTCATCTCCGATAGGCCCTCGTGCAATTGCTACAAAATCGTCTATATCAGCAAACAAGAAGGGCATCTGATAAAATACTAATTTCTTTGCAACTATATCAAAGCTTCCTCCTCTAGTTCCTTCCAGAGTTCCCATCTTTACTGATTCTGTCATCTCAGCTTCGGTTCCAAGCTGACCACCTGGATATACCTCTACGTCTATTGCACCCTCTGAATTTTTCTCAACTAATTGCTCAAAGAATAACAAAGATAGATGTCTTGGCATATCAGTTCCATGCGAATGCCCGATTTTCATTGTGTATGTTCCAGGTGCTGCTTTTTCCTCTACTTCTTCTACTTCTTCTGTTACTTCTTCTACTGCTTCCTCTACTGCTTCAGTAACTTCTTCTGCTGCTTCTTCTGCTGCTTCTCCTGCTTTTTCACAGCCTGCCAATGAAAAAGTAGCAATAAGCGACATACTTAATATTACTGCTACTATCCATAATAACGTCTTTTTCATTTTCATTTCCTTTCCTTTATAAGCTTCCTGTTACTTTGTCATAAGAAACACATATAATTTCTCTTGAAAACCACCTCCTCCGCCGCTTTACTTTTCGTATTATCTCTGATAAATTTCTGTTGAGATTTGTTTGTGGCGTGGCTCTAATATAAAAATTATATTAGTCGTCATAAACAAATCTTCTTTTAAACAAATCTCCTTTTATTTAATATTCATCACCTCACTTTAAAATATTCCTGTTTTTTCTTCTTTTATATTTTTATAGACTTTTTACTTTTTTTAAAACTTAAACTGAGACTGTGAAAACCACTATTCGATGAATCCCAGCTCTTTTGAAATTATATTTGCTTTATCTATTAAAATATCCTTAAACGTAATTAACTCTGATAAATCCATTCTTGTCTTTATTGCAGATATACTTACAGCATATTTTACTTCCCTGCTGTAATCCCTTATCGGCGCGGCAATACAACAAATATTTTCCTCATGCTCTGAGTTATCGACTGCAAATCCCTTATTTATTACATCTTCTAAGTCCTTCATAAACTTTTTTTTATCAGTAATTGTATTTTTTGTCACCGGAATAAAATCGAGATCCTGGATTATACTATTTATAACACTCTCTTTTTGAAAAGCTAAAATTGCTTTGCCCGCTGCAGTACAATTAATAGGTGCAATATTTCCAATTCTTGAATACATCCTTATAGGTTTTATGCTCTCTATTTTATCTATATAAACAACCCTCTTCCCGTCAAATGTCGTTAGATGTATAGTCTCATTTGAATATTCCTCAAGATCGATTAAATAGGGGTGTGCAATATTTCTTATATCTATAGAATCAATTATTTTTGTAGCGATATTTAAGAATTTTAATCCTAAGCTGTATTTTTTATTGCTTGGATTCATCTTGACAAAATTATATTTTAATAATGTCTTTAAAAACCTATGGATCGTGCTTTTGTCTATACTTAATTTGTCTGCAATATCTTTAAGTCTCAGTTCACTACTGTTTTCCAATAAATCGATTATTTTAAAAAACCTTATTAGTGTCTCTACCATATAAAAAAGTTTTAAATAATGAAACTGAATATTATTAAGTGAAACTAAAAATACCAAAACAAATTGTTTTTGTCAAGAACCTGATTTAAAAATGATATAATCTAATTCCAAATAATTTTCATAAAAGTCTTCCTAAAAAAGCAGATAATAATTAGAATAGAATACTAATTAAAATTTAAATAATTACAAATGAAGAAAATGGTTTTCAAACCCGATATTAGAACTTACATCCCAGGCAAAATAATATGCGTGGGAATGAATTACAGATCACATATAAAAGAACAGGACGGGCGGTTTCCCACAAAACCAGTGCTTTTTTCCAAGGCCAGCAGTTGTATTATAAAAAATGCTGGTCATATAATTTACCCCCGGAAAGTAGAAGAACTTGACTACGAAGTCGAACTTGCAGTGGTTATAGGTAAAAAGGCAAAAGATGTTCCCGTAAAAAAAGTATCTGACTATATATACGGCTATACTATAATGAACGATATTACCGCCCGGGACATTCAGAAAAATGAAAATCAGTGGTACCGTGCTAAAAGTTTTGACACTTTCGGACCTATAGGTCCAGTAATTGTAAGCAAAAATAAAATACCATATCCGCAAAATCTGAACCTTAAGTCCTTCGTGAACGGCGAACTCAGGCAGAATGGAAATACATCAGAGATGATATTCGGAGTCTATAAGCTCATATCCTATATCTCCAGATCGATCACGCTGGAAGCCGGGGATCTTATATCAACCGGGACACCGGCAGGAGTAGGGGTCTTTATGAAAGAGAAAAAAATGCTTAAGCCAGGTGATCTGGTGACCTGTGAGGTTGAAAATATTGGAAAGCTTGAAAATAAGGTTATTTCAGAGTAAAGCTAAAAATCCTGTTTTATTTCTTTAAAAATGGACAGTATATATCAAATCTTTATAGGCTCCTTGCTGGTAGCCTTTTCAGGAGCACTTGTACCAGGGCCGATGCTTACGCTTGTTATAAGCAGTGCTGCTGAAAAAGGTTTCTGGACCTCTTTTTTCATTGTTGTAGGTCATTCTTTACTGGAGCTGCTCGTAGTGATAAGTTTTTTCCTGGGGGTACTAAAGTATCTTGAAAATCCTCTCATCATAAAAATAATCGCAATACTGGGAGGTGTGTTTCTATTATATTTAGGGGTTGATATTATAATCTCAATTTTTAGGAAGAAATATATCATTGATTTCAAATCAATAGTGAAAAAGAGGACCATTACCGGGAAATCAACCGTAATAGTAATACTTAAAGGAATCCTGATAAGTCTTATGAATCCTTACTGGTATATCTGGTGGATGACAATAGGGGCTGCTTTTATTATAAAAAGTGTAGAATTTAATATCCCGGGTATTTCCTCTTTTTATTTAGGCCATATCAGTGCAGATTTTATCTGGTATTTATTTATCGGATTTTTAATAAATACCGGCCGCAAGTTCTTTAACCAGAAAATATATAACGGAATCCTTGCTGCCTGCAGTATATTCTTATTTTACCTTGGAGTACGTTTCATTATCGAAGCCTTGATTTAAACTATAAATATTGCAATACTAAAATATATATAGTACTTTAATCAATTACTGAACGTAAAACTATATAAGCATATGACCTAATGCATTAAGTCTTAAGAAAGTCAATACAGTTCTAAAACAAGACTGCAGCAGATGTGTTTAAGTATAAAAAATAGCCCGGAAGGATTTATATAATGAGTGGAGTTAAAAAAAAGAAAAAACTAGCAATGGTAATCTTCAGCGGGGATCTTGACAGGTTGATGGCTGCCTTTATCATAGCAACGGGTGCAGCAGCTTCGGGCATGGAAGTTTCAATGTTTTTTACTTTCTGGGGGCTCAGGGCATTAAAGAAAAAAGCTCTGACCGGCAGGAGCTTTCTGGGTAAAATGATGGGTATTATGGAAAGAGGTGACATCAGTAAAGCTTCGCCCAGTAAATACAGCTTCGGCGGTTTAGGCCGCTGGATGTTTGGGAAAATGATAAGGGCAAAAAATGTTTCTACTCTATACGAATTAAGAAAGATGGCCATAGACCTGAGTGTAAAACTATATGGATGTCATATGAGTATGAAAGTACTGGAAATTCCCAGAGAGAAGATGATTGATGAAATCAATGCCTGTGTAGGAGTCGGGTTTTTCATTGAGAAGGCTCTGGAATCAGATATACAGTTTTTCATTTAAAATTTTAAAAAATAAATGAACATTTAGTCATTCTTTTTTACCAGCTTTTTTGGTAAAATTTTCCTGATTTTTTAAAGATATTAAATAGGAGTAATCATGCCCAGATCAAGTATAAACAAAGCTGTGCTTACCGCTATCATTATAGTCCCGCTGCTCCTGGCAGGAATAGCCTACGGGATAATATCTTTTATCCAGTCAAATGATATATGCAGCTTTGGCTCACCTATTCTTAACAAGAGTTCTTATTCGGCTCTTGAAAGTAAAAAGAATATAAATTCGCCCGATACAATTGCTTTAAAATCCGAAACTACTGAAAGCAGCCAAATCAGTGCCGAAGAAATAAATTTCCTTTTAACTGAATCTTTAAATGAACTGGCTCAAAAAAATAAAGAAATCCAAAATTCTAAAAATGATGCACAGGCTCAGCAAGAAACCTCTGAATCTTCCCAGGAACAGACCAATTCTCCTACGCAGGAAAGCCAGGTGCAGAATCAGAATTATCTGGAAGCCAGGCTGCTCCAGCTTATCAACGATATAAGAATAAAAAATGGCCTTCCTGTATTAAATACCAATCAGGCTTTGACAAATATTGCCTGCTCAAGAAATACAGATATGCATAACAGAAATTACTTCAATCACTTTACGCCCGACGGCAAAACCGTATTTAATATCCTTAGAGAAAATGGAGTTGCTTTTGCTTATGGAGGCGAAAATCTGTATAAATGCTCTCCATCGTCACTGGGATCTCCTGAAGCTGTAATGCACGCCTGGTTGAATATCCCAGTCCACAGGGCAAATATCTACAGCCCCCATTACAGAAAGCTTGGGATAAGCGTGATGGATAGAGGCGATACAAGAATTGTAACTATCATATTTACTAATTGACCAAAGTTTCTTATTCAATAATTCACTATATTTTATTATAATCACGTTGGACTATTAAAATTTCAAATTTACCTTAATTTATGTATGCTAAATTAGTAATAGAAGTACTTGGAGGATTAGCCCTTTTTATTTTCGGTATAAGCAGACTCAGCAATAGTCTTCAGAAAGTCACATCCAACAAATTAAAAACAGTAGTAAACACCCTCACTAAAAGATCGTGGTCCACTGTGCTGGTAGGTCTTTTTACCACCATGCTAATCCAAAGCAGCAGCGCAACATCTGTACTGGCAGTAGGTTTTGTAAATGCCGGCCTTATAACTCTAAGACAGGCAATAGGAATAATAATGGGCGCAAACATCGGTACAACTGTCACCGCTCAGATCGTATCTTTTAAAATAGACATCCTGGCATTCCCTCTGATAATCATCGGATTCTTAATGCATTTTTTATGCAAGAGGAGAAGATATAAAAATATTGGAATGACTATAATAGGTCTTGGGCTTGTTTTTCTCGGGATGGCTGTAATGAAAGGCGCACTGGAGCCATTAAGGGAAAACGAAGTTTTCAAAAACTTTCTCTTAGTTTTCAGCAGTAACCCATTCTATGGAATCTTAGCCGGTCTGGGGCTTACTGCCTTACTACAGAGCAGCTCTGCTACAATCGGGCTTCTTATAGCCCTTGGCACACAGGGTCTTCTCCCCATAGAAGCTGCTATTCCTATTTTGATAGGAGACAATATCGGCACATGTTCCACTGCTCTAATATCAAGTATAGGTACAACAATTACCGCTAAAAGGACTGCCTTTTCTCATTTGATTTTTAATATTTTTGGTACCATAATTTTTGCGGTTTTATTATATGGTTTCAGGCTCCTGCCGTTAATCGTAAATTTAACCGGAAAAAGCATCCCGCATCAGATAGCAAATACTCATACTATTTTCAATGTGGTGACCACCATAATACTTTTTCCAATGATCGGAATATTTGAAAAAATAGTTACAAAACTTTTTCCAGGCAAGGATATAACAGTGCATAAAAATGCGCTGTACCTTGATAAAAGATTGATTCAGACTCCCTCGCTATCACTGGAACAGACAAAAAAGGAATTATTAAGAGTAACTAAAATTACTCAGACTATGTTTAACCTTGCATTTGAAAGGCTCTATAAGAAAAATGTTATTATAGAAAAAAAGCTGCTTGATAGGGAATCAGCCGTAGACAGCATCACAGAAGATATAATAAGATACCTGACCAAAATCTCCCAGCAATCATTAGGCCGAATACTTTCCAATAAATTGACCAATCTTTTTCATATAGCTTATGATGCGGAAAGAGCTGGTGACCATGCTGAAAGCATTCTATATCTAATGCTGGTAAAAGAAGAAAACAATATGGTCTTTACCAAAGTCGCGAACCAGGAGTTAGATATGGTATATAATAAAGTCAATGACCTTTACAATTCTTTAGTATTGGGGATGGAGACTAATAATTCAAACCGGTTAAAAGAGTGTAAAAAAATTGAATCTGAAATAGATTCAATGGTAAAAGAAATAAGAATACGCCACCTAATAAGGCTTCAGAAAGGTGAATGTATGCCGCTGTCAGGAGTCGTCTTTTCAGATATTATACTGCACTTTGAAAGAATAGGAGACCTTTTATTCGGGATATCAAGAAATTTGCTTGATAATAATCAATATTAACTTAAAGAATTAATAATATGAGGGAAACATTCAATAGGCAGATAGAAAGGATAACCAAAAATGTAATATCAATGAGTAACCTGGCTCAAAATGCTGTGTGCAATTCAGTAAATGCACTGGTTGATTATAATACCGATTTAGCCCAGAATGTTATAGATAAAGATGCCAAAATTGATGATTATGAGATTTCAATTGAAGAAAAATGTATAGTGCTTCAGGCGGAATATCAACCTGTTGCCATAGACCTAAGATACCTGCACTCCATAAGCAATATAATCATACACCTGGAACGTATCGGTAATCTTTCCGTTAATATCGCCAAGGTCGCTAAAAGATTAGCCAAACTTAAAACTCCATACCTTGATAAAAATATAAAAGAATTACTGGTAGAAATGAAAAACCTGGTAATGCTGGAACTATTAAAATCGTTAGCAGCATTTAAGGACAGGGACCTTAAATCAGCCTCTAAATTGGGAAAAATAGATGATGATGTAGATGACATGCAGAAAGTAATTATAAAAAAACTATATACCTCCGATTACAGCAGTAAAGAAAGTACAAAGATAATTACTAATATCCTGCTTACCAGCAGATACCTGGAAAGAATAGGTGATCATGCCGTCAGTATCAGTGAAAGGGTCCAATATTTCCTAACAGGAGATTACAGAGTTTTTCACTCCGATAATTAGTCTCCAAGATCATGTAAGTTATCTGTCTTATTCAATTTTATCAGCTAACTTTATCAGCGCCTCTTTTAAAGCTTTTTTACTCTTATCAGATAGATCCTTTGAAGCAGCCTTGCTCTTCTCTGATAAATCACTCAAAGCTTTTTTTAAAGCCTGCTTGCTTTTACCTGACAGGTCTTTTGCTTTTTCTTTGCTTCTTAAAGATAAGTCCATTGCTGTTACTTTACCTCTTTCGGAAAGTTCCTTGGTGACCAATTTACCTTTTTTAGACAGACTATCAAAAGTGTCTTTACTTTTTTCAGAAATATCATCAAAGACATCCTTACTTTTTTCAGTTAAATTCTTGAGAGCATTCTTTAAAACGTCTCTGCTCTTTTCGGTTAAGTCCTTTGATGCATATTTTAAGGCTTCTTTGCTCTTAAAAGATAAATCCTTGAGGGCTTCCTTTAATTCGTTAATACTCTTTTCTGATAACTCTTTATAATCTTTATTCATAATAAAACCTCCTATTCCTATTTTTTTATTGTCAGGAATTACAGGACAAGAGGATACACCCCAGATCCCGGGACCTGTATGAGCACTCATAACTGTTGTCACTTCAGTTAAGATCAACTCATCGATTTTGATCCTGCTGTCTTCTTTTACCATCTTTTTAAGCTCCAGTGCCGGATTGATATCAGAACCGTAGAAAATACCGATCTTCTTTTTACCAGTATAAAAGGGATCTTTTCTTATCTGCTGGTAGAGTTCAATAATAGAATTTCTTTTGTTTCTTGTAAATTTCTTTAATTTTACCTTACCGTCACTACCTATGGTAATAATGGGCTTTAATATGATTGACCTGGCCAGGAACTTCCCAAGGAAAGGCGCCCTGCCTCCTCTAAACAAATATTCAAAATTCTCAAAGGTGGCAAACATCTTATTCTTTCTTATTGCAAAATCAATAATACTGTCTATTCTTTCCTCACTTTCGCCCCGCGATGCAGCTCTTGCAGCTCCCAGGACAATAAAGCCCAGGTTAATAGCGGCAGTTTTAGAATCAACAATCTTGATCCTGGCCTTTGGGAAGAACTTTTTAGCCTGTTCGGCTGAATTGATCGTTGCAGAGAGTTTTGAACTGACATGGATCGAATAGATCAAAGTCTTCTTCTCTTTCTCAATCAAATTCCTGTAGACTTCCATAAAATCCCCCACAGAAGGTGTGGAGGTATGTACTCTTTCCCCAGTCAGTAATTTTTCATATACTTCTTTGCTGGTTATTTCTTTTCCCTCCAGATATAACTTACCGCCAAATCCAACATACAGGGGTACAATTATTATTTTGTACTTTTTAACCATTTTTTCCGGTATATCAGATGTTGTGTCAGTGACTATGGCAATATTTTCCATTGTCCCGCCTTTCATTTATTGAGACTTGCAATTTATTTTACAGTATTTTAAATAAAAAAATACTATTTTTTTTAAGTTTTAAATTAAACTGGCAAACATATTAATTATAGTGCTATAATCGTTAATAAATTTTTATAAAAAAATAAGGAACGGGAATATTCTTATGAATTACAGAAGGAAGAAGCTTTATCTGGTTTTAATTACATCTTTTTTGATTTTAACTCTTATGGCAATAATTCCTCTTTCGGGATGGAGCAACCAATCAAAAATATCGCAGACGGTGTCAGACCTCCCGAGTTCAGGAACAGGAACAAGACCAGTTGCAGTAATGGTTGAAAACAGCTTTGCAGCCAGACCTCAATCCGGGCTTATCTTCGCAGATGTGGTATTTGAGGTTGTAGATGAATACGGCATAACCAGATTTGTTGCTATTTATAATTCCAATAATGCACCTGTAGTAGGACCGGTCAGAAGTGCAAGACCCTATTATGCGGAAATTGCCAGGGGATTTAATCCGATTTACGCTTTTTTTGGTACCTACCCAGAGTGTTACAAGAAAATACAAGATCTGGGAATGTATGTATTAAGTGCAATGTCTGATAGATCCGGTAGCAGCTCCATCACCGGACAGGCTCCCTACTGGAGAGACTGGAACAGAAGTTCAATACAGGAACATACGGCTTTTATGTCAGTAATAAAATTAAGAGAAAAAGCAGCTCAGCTTGGTTATCCCCTTGAAGGCGAAGGCATACCTTTTCCATATAAAACAGAAGCTCCCGAGGCAGGGCGGGGAAATGTCACCGATATCCATATAGATTTCTCAACCCATGCTTATGCACCGCGGGGTTTTGATATAAGATATATTTACAATAAAAGCGGAAATTATTACCTTAGATATATGGGAGGTACTGCTCACCTGGATTATGATACCGGCCAGCATATAACAGCAAAAAATATAGTAGTAATGGTCACAGACATCCTTGGCCCGCTGGATAAGTATGGTCATATGTCAGTAAGGACTACCGGCAGCGGCACTGCTTTTATTTTCCTTGATGGAAAAGCAATTCAGGGAAGCTGGTATCGGGGAAGTGCATATGAGCCTTTCGCATTCAGAGACGGCAATGGCAAAACAGTTTCACTCAACGGGGGCTCGACCTGGATAGCAATGGTCCAGGGAACAGAAAAGGTAAGTTACCAGTAGCTTGGTTGATGCCAATCTCTTTTTAGTCTCAATATTATACAATAAAGTTAAACTTATAATAAAAATAGGTATAGTTACATTATTTTAATCATTCTATACTACCATATAGAAAATATTAATCCCTATAGAAAGTGCGTTAAATTTTTTTAAAACTATATGTTTTTTTATGTTCCTTTTTTAATCTGAATAAACCCTTCCCCGTTAGCTCTGATAATATCGTATCCTTTCTCAAATGATGATCACTGAAAGATAATATGCCTCCGGGTTTAAGTATACGGTACAATTCCTTTAAAACTGACAGCCTGTTATATAAATCATGATACACATCATAAAGTAAAACAACATCCATACTTCTGTCAGGCAGGCCGGTCTTACAATCAGACTGTATCGTTTTTAAATTACGCAATCCCTGTTTTGCAGCTTTATATTTGACTTTTTTTACAGCAAGGGG
>Ga0307442_1000006_pt1 | contig 70265 bp, 65 predicted proteins | sample SalMarWE160430MG_FD_202143 | JGI IMG/M metagenome (GOLD analysis project Ga0307442, IMG submission 202143) | Salt marsh sediment microbial communities from the Plum Island Ecosystem LTER, Massachusetts, United States - WE1604-30 | ecosystem: Environmental > Aquatic > Marine > Intertidal zone >...
TCGAGAAAATCATTTTTGGCAAATTGAAAGGAAAGATCTACAATCTCATCCCAATTCTTCATAAATCTATCAATAATTTTTTTTTCTACAATATCCAGATTTGAACGAGAATCTAAAAATAATGCTCCACATATACTTTCAAATACATCTGCCATTATAGATGTTCCCACCACCTCTTGATTGTTAGCTCTAAAAATAAATTCATCTAATCCCATATTTGAAGCGATTTTTATCCAGTTATGATTACTCTCGATACACAGTTTATTTCTGGTTAATGTATCAGGATCATTTATTCCCTGATAATACAACTTTAAACTAAAAATTAATTTTAGAACAACATCTCCAATTGTCTCAAGAATCTCATAATGTTCTGTATTCGTTTCCTTACCAAGTTTAGGTGTAGTTAGCGCTTGTCTTAAAAGCTTTTGATCCTCAAACTGATACTGAATATACTCTTGAAATTTATTCAATTTTTCTGCAATATGATTTTCCATGATCTTGACAAAATATTTAATTAAGAAAAATTTATAAACCTAAACTAGACTTATTTAGTATATGGATAAAGAGCAAGCTAACGAAGCATTATCACTCATTAAAGGAATTGAAAACAAACAATTAGAGATTGAAAGCTTCTTTTCAAATTTAAATATTTCTTCAAGAGATGAAATAATTAAGGAATTCATCATAGAGATAATACGAAACAATTCACTTTTTAAGGAATTAGATATTACTCAAGAAATCCTTAATAATAGTAAATCTACGGATTCCCACTCAAATGAAACTATTATTGACTATTTAATCTCTAATATCCAAAACAATCCATCAAAAAAAATAGTATATTTAAAACTTTTTTTGGATAAATTCAACGAGATATCTGATCAAGATAAGCATGTCATTCTACAGTCAATAAAAAATGAAAAAAATGAAGATCTTAAAGAAAAATTGCTTTCTTTGGTTAGAGTTTTTAGTGTGAAGTTATAACGATTAAATTAAGCATTTTCAGGTTCTAGGAGAGTAAATAACTCAACTATTTTATTCATTCCTTTTATCTTTAATTTACGTGTTATTATCTTTACTAGTGAGGCCCCAGTACCTAATTTTCCCGATGCTAATTTCAAGAATAAATCGGTTGTGGTCTCAAGCTTCGCGTCCCAACCCAAAACTTCTTGCTTTAGATCCCTTTTTTCTTCATTAAGGATTCCTTCTACATCTATAGTTCCATTATCAATAATTACTAACGCAGCATACTTGCCATCGACAGCATTCATTAAAATTTTACTTTTAACATCCTTGTATTTTTCTTTGAATTTATTATTATCATTTAAAGGCATTACAGTTTTGTATATCATGTTAGCGAAACCCTTTAGCCTTTTTTTCTTAACTTCTGTCATGTTAATCGGATTTATTATGTTTGAATTCTTACAAAAACTTGGTTAATTAATAGATCACATATTAAAGAATAAAAACTTTTGAATTATTATTATTAACAAAATTGTCCAAATAGAAATTAAATAATCCTTAATAATGGAATAACATACTTCAGAAGAAGATTTGAACTAATAAATACGAGTAAATTAGCCAATTAAACACTAGTAAGAGTCAGCTTCAGAACCGCCAAAAAATTCCTCATAAGCTTTCCTATCTTGAGCAGAAATTTGGTTACTTTTCATGCTTTCTCTCAAAATTACTGGAGCTGCTTCTTTTTCATCGTGTTTGATCTTTTTGACTATTTTGTACTCTTCCTTTTCCTTATCTAATTCGAACTCTTCATTGCAAGCTTTACATATCAGTTTCTTGTTTTTCGGTATCAGAATATTATCGCAGTGGGGACAGAACTTCATTTCTGGTAATCACCTTTTTATTCGTGCTTTTTAAAGTTTACGCTTCATGTCTTTATATAACTTCAGAAATATTAAAAATATATAAGACTTATATTCTTTTCTATTCTAATGGTTATGTGATGCAGAATCAAGTATAAAAATCTTCTTCTAAAAATACTAATAAATAAAGTGAAAAATGAGTAGATTCAATAAGTTGAAACTTAAAATTTTATTATAACTGAAAGTTATAAAATATTAGAAAAATTCAAGAAAATACTAATTTTAACATGAAATATTATGAATGAGAAAAAAGGTCAAATTTTAATAATAGCCCATCGTGGAGCGAGCAATATAGCTCCTGAGAATACACTCCTTGCTTTTCGAAAGGCAATAGAATTAAAAGCAGATTTCATCGAATTTGATGTATTGCGCTCTTCTGATGGAGAATTGGTGATAAGCCACGATGAAAATATATCCCGGTTAACAGGTAAAAATGGATTAGTTAAAGAAATGACCTTAAAAGAATTAAAGGAGTTAGATTTCGGAGAAGGTGAAAAAATTCCCACTTTAAATGAGCTTATTGAAACAACCGAAGGTCACATAAATCTAAACTGTGAAATTAAAGTTGAGGGAATTGTAAAAAAAACTATAGAATTATTTCGAAAAAATAATATTATTAATTCCACGATTGTTAGCTCTTTTATGCACGATGAGTTATTAAAATTCCAGTTGGAAGAACCCAATTTAAAATTAGCTTCATTAGAACCGACGCTAGGAACAAAAAATCTAGATTGGAATATAAAAAAGAAGATGATTGATTATTGCATCAATTATAACTTATATGCAATTAATCCAATAGTTATGATGGTCGATCAACAATTTGTTAATTATGCTCATGAGAATGATATAAAGGTGTTTCCTTGGACCGTAGATACCAAAATTTCAATAAAGAAATTAATAAAATTTGGTGTAGATGGAATAATCACCAACGATATAGAAACAGTAAGATATCTATTAGAAAAAAATAAAAAAAAATGATATGAATGAAAGATAAAATTTTAGTAATAGGTCATAAAGGAGCTAGTATCATCGCTCCTGAAAATACTCTCTTAGCTTTCCGGAAAGCTATTCAGCTTAAAGCAGATTATATTGAGTTTGATCTCCATAAAACTCTTGATGGAGAGATAGTTATTATTCATGATAATGATACATATAATATCACCGGTAAACAAGGTTTAATTGAGGAACTAACCCTAAAAGAGATACAAGAATTGGATGCCGGAGAAGGTGAAAAAATTCCAACCATAACTGAACTAATTAATTTAACTAAAGGGAAGATCAATCTTCAACCAGAAATTAAAGCCTCCGGTTTAATTAATGATCTGATCCAAATTTTAACAAAAAATAATCTAATAAAAAAAACAATTATAAGTAGTTTCGATATTACTCAATTGATAAAAATAAAAGAAATTGAACCCCGATTGAAAATAGGTTATCTAATCCCTTCAGAATTAACCCGACCTCGAATATTAAATCGATATATACAAAAAGCAATAAGAAATGAATTTTATGCAATTCATCCTCATTTTACAGCTGTTAGTAAGGAATTTGTCGATAATGCTCATGAAAATAATCTCAAAATAAATGCATGGACTGTTAATGAAGAAGATGAAATTATTAGATTGAAAGCCTTAGGAGTAGATGGAATTATTACTGATAATATTGATTTAGTAAATAAATTAGTAGGGAATTCATAGTAATAAAATATTTTAGTCAGATTATATTATTTCTCTTAAATTTTAACGTATTTTTGAATTTATCCCATGTCAATATCAGAGGATTCAAACATCGATTTTATAAAATTGTTCTTCCCTCAATCGATTGGAATCATTGGAGCAAGTACTAATCCCGCTGGTGGTGGATTTTTTTATAGGGTCATGAAAGGTAAATTTAAGGGCCCAATTTATTTATTCAACCTTAAATTAGCCGGAAAGAAATTATTTGGGGAACCTGTATATGCTTCAATTTTAGATGTTTCTGAACCTATCGATTATGTTATTTTGGCTGTTCCAGCAAGAACAGTCCCACAAATGTTAGAGGAAATAGGTCAGAAAAAGGTTTCTTTTTGTACCATATTTTCATCTGGTTTTCGAGAAGTTGGAAATGAAGATCTTGAAAAAAAAACTTTAGAAATTGCACGTAAATATAAGATTCGAATAATTGGTCCTAATTGTCTGGGTGTCTACAATCCCCGTGGCGGTCTCTACTTTGGTTTTGAACAATCTCGAAAATCTGGAAATTTTGGAGGCATATTTCAATCAGGAGGTATTGCTCAAAATATATCTCAACTTGCAGTTTCTTATGGTCTTTATGTCTCTAAATTTATTTCAGTGGGCAATTCATTAGATCTCTCCCCTGCAGAATTCTTAGATTATTTTATTGATGACGAACACACGAAAATAATCGGATTATATATAGAAAACTTACGATCGATTGAAACGGGGAGAAAGTTCATGGAAATGATGAAAAAGAGTAATTTGAACCGAAAACCTGTTATATTATGGCGAGCGGGTTATGGTGAAGCAACAAAGAAAGCAATTCTTTCTCATACTGGAGGTTTAGCAGGGAATAACCAGATATGGAAAGCAGTTGGAATACAAACTGGGAGTTGTATCGTAAAGAATTCAAATGAGTTAGCAGCGTTAGCTTCAGCATTCAATTTAGCAAGTTTACCAGATTCACGTAATGTTGGTGTCATTGGAATTGGAGGTGGATCAACGATCGAAGCGGTTGATATCTTGGAAAAATATAACTTAAAAATTCCCGCATTATCCGAAAGAACTATTAATAAAATGAGCCGATTCATTCCTGATGTGAATACAAATCTTACTAATCCCATCGATTTAGGAGGTATGGGAATCCAACCAAATATCTATTATAGAACGATATTGGCTCTGGATAAGGATCCTAATATTTCTTCGATCGTATTTATTAAAGATCCTGAACGATTTGGTGGATTTGCGGAAATTTTAGAGGAATTAGGCTATCACGGAATGGATCTAAATCGAGAATTTATCAGATACATCTCTAAAGCGAAGAGTGTTTGCACTAAACCAATGTATTGCGTGATGCTTAAAATTAATGAAGGATTTGAAGAATATAAGAGCAGATATAAATTCAAATTGAAGCTCCTAAATAGAAACGTCCCTGTATTTGAATCATTGGAGCTCACAGGTTCAGTTCTTGATAAAATAAACGGTTATCGAGAATTTCTTCAAAAACATGATAAATTTCCAAAAAAATTGTAATTTTATAATCTATTTTAAGTGTTTTGTTTCAATAGGTTTTCCAGGACTTCCTTGATAATAATAATGATCCGGTTTTCCTCTCCAATTTTTATGTAAAACCGTATTTGGAAAAACTACATTATTGGGAGTTGTCACAGCATTTGGACCAACAATATTCCCTGGATATAATGTAGTATTGTGATCTAACTTAATTTCCAACATAGATATTTTACCGAATATAGAATTCACAGCATGAGAAGATAACGCCGAGGTAGGATAGATAAATACATCATTTCCTAAATCTGTAAATTCTAACCCTACATAAGCATCACAATAAATCACGTTTTTACCTATTTTATTATGTCCAATCTTCCGTAAAGTCCTATTCACCAACCAAGGAAATATGGATTTAGACGTAAGCCACATGGGATATTTAATGATGAATCCACGCTTGTGATAGTATTTCATCATCTTTCCCTCTTCACTATTCATATCCTCCAACTCTCTCTTGAATACACCTTGAATTGGAGGAGATTTTCGATGCCAATAATTAGCCCAAAAAGCCGTAAATTCGATTAAAATAATAAGATAGAGATAATATAATACCAAAAGAACAACAGGTAAGATAATCAGGTGAATTGTTAGTGGAATAGAAAGTAAAGTAATAAAATAATATTCAAATATGAGAAATAAACCCAAACATGGATAAAGTGGCAAAATAAAACTTACAATATTAATTTTAAAGAAATCTAAGGCGGGTAATTCGACCGTCTGCTTTCTTTCTTCTTGACTCTCTTTTTCTTTGGTTTCATTCATTATAAGAAGATATGATTCTTCTCAATAAAAAAATATGTGATCCTTTTACTATGATCAAAAATTGAGATTTGAACTTGGATAATAAATGGTTCTTTTTTTTAGTACTATAATAATTCTACATAAAGACATAATTTAATAGCAATCTTCGACTTTATTTTTTAATTTAGGAAATATTCTTATCTGCTCATAATCTATACCAAGGAAAAATGGAAGATTTTTGTGTCTGGGATCAGCGAGAAAAAATTATTTAAATATCGAGCCTTAACACCACTCTGGATTTCTGTCTTTATAGATATAATAGGATTTTCTTTAATTCTTCCTATGTCGGGATTCTTTCAAGAGCTATATCAGACATCTACTGTTATGATAGGATTAGTTTTTTCCATTAATGCAATGTTTGGTTTTGTTTTTGGACCAATATTAGGAAAACTCAGTGATAAATTTGGAAGAAGACCCTTATTGTTAATTTCTCAGTTTGGTACTTTAATTGGATTCATATTTTTAGCATTTTCAAATTAGTTAGAACTTCTAATTTTTTCAAGAATTATTGATGGGGTATTCGGAGGAAATTTTCCTATAGCAAAAGCGATTGTGAGTGATATTGTACCTCCTAAAGATAGGGGAATACAAATGGCTAACATAGGAATAGCTCATGTTTTAGCTTCTCTGATTGGACCCGGATTAGGGGGGATATTTTTTTCCATTGGAGGTCTTTTTTTCTCTGGTATATTTGCTGCTGGATTATCCGCTTTTACAATGATTCTTACAATCTTAGTGTTAAAAGAGTCTTGGTCGAAAGAAAAACGAATGGAATCTCATAAATTTTCAATTGTAAATAATGAAAAAATACGCAATAATAAAAATGCTTTATTTCTCCTAACTCTTTTTGGATTTCATTCTGTATCATTTATGATAATGATGAGTTCGATATCATTTTTTGGGGTATTAGTTCTTAAGTTAGGGATTTTAGAAATATCATTAATAATGATGATTTCAGGAATTATTCGCACGACCATTCGGTTTACACTTTTTAAACCAACTCTTAGGAAACTAGGAGAAAGCAATGCAATTAGGTTGGGATTAACAATATTTTTCATCTGTTTCTTTATTATTGGATTTTCTCCAAATGTCCTGATGTTCTTCATTATATTGATGATAATCAGTTTTGCAGCTTCATTAACGAGGGGACCTTTAAATAGCATGATAAGTCAAACTATATCACCAAAAATTCAAGGAAAAATTAATGGATATGGTTCTTCTTTAGATAGTTTTGCTCAAATTGTCGGACCGTTGATTGGTACATTTATTCTTCAGTTTTTTATGCCCTATTGGTTAGGAATTGTCATTGCCGCTATCGCTTTTCCACCATTAATAATGGCTTTCCAAAAAATTGAAGCAAAAAAATACATTCATCCATCATTTAGTGAGGATTATATTAAAGATTAAAACTTAGGTCATAATAAAATTACTTAAAAAAAGGAATTAGACTTATTTATTCTTTTAAGAAATCAATTATAGCTTGATTAACTTCGGGTGCTTTTTCTAAAGGACTGCTATGTCCTGCTTTATCAATCACTATTAATTTACTATTAGGTATTTGATTATGAATTTCTTCCATCGAAGAACGAGGTGTGAGTTTATCATGGGAAGCTGTCAATATTAATGTTGGATTTTGAATTGTGTTAAGTCTATCAAAAGTATCGTGAGTTTTTAATGCGGCGGCTTGCATTTCGATGTCTTCTGCTGTTGGAGGATCGATTATGCTTGTTTCTATGAGATCTTCAGCAGACCATAGCCCATACCATTTTTTAGAGGGATTAGCTTCCATTTCCTTTCTGAATTTCATATAATAACCCGTTCTGGTTCCATTCCACCAAGCTTTAGCAGGATCTATTTTCTTTAATTTTTCTTCTTCTAAACGCATTTTTTTATATGCTAATATTCCACCTCCTTCCGGAATTCCATAATTTGTATTGATTAGAATCACTTTATTAACCTTTTCGGGGTATTTTAAAATAAAGTTTTGAACTATCATTCCACCAAGTGACCACCCCGCTATATTGGTCTTTTTGATACCCAAATAGTCCATCAAACCTTTAATATCATCAGCAAAAATTTCCATGGTATAATTTCCCCTTGGTCTATCACTTTTACCAGCACCCCTATTATCAAAACGAATTACCTTGAAATGTTTTGATAATTCAGGAAATGTGGCTATCCATGATTCCTTCTTTGCACCGAATCCATGCACTAAAAAAAGTGGTTCTCCTTCTCCTTCCATTTCATAAGAAATTTTAATCCCATTAACTTTTGCAAATTTTGTCGTCATATTTTTTGATTCCTCACATATATTAAAATAATTGAAAAACTAAGGTTTTAAAAAATCTATTATTTTTTGATTAATTTCTGGAGCTCTTTCTTTTGGAGAATCATGTCCTGCTCCCTCGATAACAAATAATTTGGCATTAGGTAAATTTTCGTAGATTTTAACATTTACAGCTTTAGGCATTTGTCTATCCTTATCAGCACAAATTACTAACACTTCATTCTTTATTGTTTTTAATTGATCTAAAACATCCATGTGCCCTAAAGCATTTACTTGATTTGTTATATCTTGAGGCGTTGAAGGATTGGTCTTAGATTGCTCAATGAGATCTTCCGCTGACCATAAACCAAAAAATTTCTTTTTAGGATCTGCCTTCATTTCCTTTAAAAAATCTCTTGTAAATCCCATTTTTGCTCGCTCGTAAAAAGTAGAAACAGGATCTTTCATTTTGTTATGATATCCTTCGATTTGGCTATTTTTATACATCTCTAAACCTGATTTATCCGATGGCCATTGCGCCATTGTGTTAATCAATATCAATTTATCCAACCGTTTTTGATATTTAATCGCAAAATGTTGAGCTATCATACCACCGAGCGACCAACCAATTACATTTGCTTTTTCAATGTTCAAATAATCCATTAAACCCCTTATATCATCTGCAAACATTTCCATTACATAAGGCTCATTCGGACGATCAGACTTTCCAGCACCCCTATTATCAAATCTTATTACTTTAAAATGTTTAGCTAATGGTTGAAATTGAGCTATCCAGACCTCCTTAGAAACACCAAATCCATGAATTAAAAATACAGGTTTTCCGTTTCCAGTCATCTCATACGATAATTTTATTCCATTTACTTCTGCAAAATGTTCTGTCATTATTTTTAAACTCCGCTATTTTTAATGTTACTTTAACAAGGTTTGTGATATATTTAAGATTTTTTTATATTTTTTAAAACATAAAACTATATAATAATGTTTAGCTAAATACAGATTAGTTAATAAAACAAGGAGTTATAGATTTGACAGAAGAAAAAGTTATTATCTCAAGTAGTACTGGAAGCGATCTTCATGGGATCCATTATCAATGGAAAAAAGATTCAGAAAAAAAAAGCATTCTCATTATATGCCATGGTTTTACAGGAGATAAATACGAATGGGGACGTTTTCCTAAGTTAGCTAATTCTCTAAACAAAGAAAAAATTGATGCGTTGATTTTTGACTTTACAGGTTCGGGAGAAAATGAAAGAGTACCTATTACTTTGTCAAAACAAATCCAAGATGCAGAATCTGTGTATGATTGGGTAAAAAGTAAAGGATATGAAAGAATAGCAATACTAGGACTTTCTTTTGGAGGTCGTACTGTTTTAGGAGCGAATTTACCAGGGATTAAGACTTATGTATTTTGGGCACCCGCCATTTTTATCCAATCTACAGAAGATCAAAATGATTGGTTTAAAGATTTAGATAAAGGACCTGTTAAAATCCCATCTTCTGGAGATGGTGAACCTATCATAATCGATCGTAGTTTTGTAACAGAATTTGCTAAATTACGAGTAAAACCTCTTTTGAAGAAACTGGATTCTCCTACTCTTATATTGCAAGGCACCTCGGATGAGTCAGTTCCCTTAGAATTGACAAAAAAAGCATTCCAATTATTACCAAAAGATAAGGATCACGAGCTTATTGAAATACAAAATGCAACTCATGATTTTGAAGGAGAACATCTGATTAAATTTATCAATTATACTGTAAAGTGGTTGAAAAAGTATCTTTGAGTGATAAAATAAATAGTTATCTATAAAACTCTTTCACAATTATTTGACAAAATTTTAGCATTTTATTACTTAACTCAAATTCATTTCGGGTACTTGTCAGTATCCAATCTTTACCGTACATTTTATTTAGATATTCACCTTGAGAATCTATAGAAAATGCAAATATTTTAAAATGTTTTCTAACATCATGAATATCAGGTATCGCATCAACCAAGTTATATCCCCCATCCGCTGCTGGTTGCCCATCTGATACGACGATTATAATATCTTTCTTTTCCAGTTTTTTAGATTCGTGCTTTATTGATATCCCATCTAAATTTTGATGTGCAGAATTATGACATCCAAATTTATCAAAATACCTTAATTTCAGAGGTTCATTGAAATCCTTCACTAAAATATTTAAAGCATTATATCCACCCGTAAACAACACTATTTTAATATTAGCCAGATCTTCAAGAGCTTCATACAACAAGACCATAGCTATTTTTGCCGCTCGAATTTTCACACCTTTCATGCTTCCACTAATATCTACTATTAAAAGTAATCTCAGTTCTTTATTTTTAATTTTTCTTGTAAAGCATTGATTAAACTGATAATCGCTGGTAATAGCTTTTATAAATTTGTTATTTAATCTCCCTTTCTTTTGAAATGAATCAACCGCAGGTTTATTTTTTAAGTCAGCGAAAATTATTCTCATTTTTTTGATAACACCATGATATTTTGTTTTAATTTGGACATAACTCATAGCATCAGGACACATTTTCTGACTTTCAATTTTCACATCGTTAACTTTTCTTTCACTTTCACCCTTTTTATGAATAATATGATATTTTTCTCCCGTCAAAATAATTAGGCGTTCTTTCATAGCTTTATCTGCCTCTTTAACAAGGGCGCTAATTTCTTTCATGTGTTCGTCTTTGGATATATCAATTTTTAATGAAATATTGTCATCCTTCTTTTGTTTTATAGGATTGGCTGAGGCGCCATAATTTTGTTTCTCTTGACTTTTATCTTGTTTTAAATCCTTCAAATTAAATTTTTTTTTGAAAAGAGCATCAAGTTCCTCATCCTGAGACTTGGTATTATCAAATTTATTAATTTCTTCATCAACTTTTCCGGTTTTTTTCTTATCCTTGGTTTTTTCTTTTTCTTTATTATAAAATTTTCCATTAGGATTTAATAATTCATTCGGATTTTGTAAATTTTCTAAATCTTCGGGATCTAAGTTTATTTCTCTTAATTTATCTACGAGTTTTTCGCTTATTTTATCTAAGTCCGTTTTTTCTTTATTATTCTTATTTTGAGCATTTCTTTCCATAAAGTTGATAGTATTCATTTGAGCATTTGGATTCATGCGGGGATTAGGGTTCATATGAGGATTAAAAGTCATATTTGGATTAATATTAGCTCCTTTTTTTTCCATACTCGAATCTTCTTGGGGAAAATATTTTTTGAGAATATTACATAACACATCACATGAAAGTATCGATGCACTTGGATTTAATGATTTTAAAAGAAATTTTTTAACCTTCGCTATCCCTTTCCAATCTTTCTCAATTAAACTAAACATTCCTAAAGATGGTTTTTTTTGGAACTCATCAAAATCTTCCATAAATAAATTAATATATAACAATATATCATTATTCGACTTAATCGAGGATCTGATTCGTGGTAACATTTCAAAGGTTAAGTTTCTCAAGTTTTTATAAAAACCCGGGAAATTTTTATTATTAATTCCATTAATTCTTACATCTTCAACAACATTAATTAGATACTTTATAAATAACGTTGGTAGTTTGTATTTTTTTGAAAGGTTATTAATCAATTTTATAAATGCAAGTTCAAATGAACCATATCCTATATGACCGCTTTCATGAGCGACAAGTCCTTGAGATGCTTTTATTTTTTTTATAAATTTGTCCGGGATATATATAAATTTACTATCAGTATATACCCCATGGATATTTTTTCTAAACTCAATCATCAAATCTTTGTTTCCACTAATTCGCTTTCCTATATTAGTCAAAGCTGACCCATCAGAAATAAAGTCCCTTTCAAAAAGATCCATTAATTCCGTACTCACAATCATTTAGCTCTTATATTTGATTTCAGGTTTATTAAATATAGTTTAAGTCAGAAAACAGGATAATCATCCATAAATCTCTTTAACTCTTCTGATTTTTGTCGATATATCCATTTGATATAGCTTAAGGTTATATTTCCATTGTACATGTAGTTTTTTTCTTGAAGTTGTTTATATTCTGTGTGTAGATTTACAAATTCTGTCAATTTAAAATAATTTTGCAGTGTTTCTCTCTTATTTAGCCACATCCACGTTATTAATTTCCACAAAATAGTCCCATTATATCTAACTGCATTTGATCTGCCATATTTACCTATATAATCTGCAATACATGTTTTTGTATCTGATAATATCTGATCAAGTGAATCTTTATCTACCATCCCTTCTACAGTTATTATTGAAGTCTTACTGCTAATCAATTCTTGTTTTAACTTCGTTTCAAACATTTTTCCATCAAGAATCATCGCAATACTCTTCTTTTCTTCAGTAGTAGTTCCAAGCTTATTGATGATCATATTTTCAATATTATGTTTCAAATATTTAGGGGGCATCAATGAAATTAACATGCAGAAATTTACTACTAAACGAGTTGAAAATATTTTTGTTATGGAATAATCTTGAATCGCTTGTTTCCTAATTTGACGAGCCGCATCTACTACGATCTCTGCAATTTTTTCTTTGCATCCAGAGATTTTGGTCGCTATATCAATTTCTTTTGTTTTTAACGGATATGATATTTCTGGAGTTATGATAAAGCGGTCTTCAAAAGCTTCTTGAAGTTTATTAATACCAATTACTCCCAAGTTCATAGTACCAATAATGATTAGTTTACTTTCAGAATTTAATTCATGTTTTTCAAATCCTTTTGAAATTAAATTTATATGATTTTCAGATAAAAGAGAATTTAGGGATATTTGTTCATTTTCGCGAATAGCATTAATTTCATTAATAATTATAAAAGCTATTCCTTCATTATTTGCGTCTCTAATGGCTAAAGTAAGGGGACCATAATTAAATTTAGTTTCATTTTTTAATAGTTCCCAATTACCTTCAATATCTCTTCTATCAAGGTCGGGTGACCCATCAATAATATAATAAGAAGCTTTATATGTCCTTGCAAGTGAAATTGCTAATAAGGTTTTTCCGGTGCCTGGTGGGCCTTGTAATAAAATTCCAACGCAATTCCCCTTTTCAAGGGAATCTATTAAGCTTTTTAAATAATCAAATTCATCTTTTTGTTGAATATATTCAATTTTTTTTTTAGAAATAGTATTAGATATAATTCACACCTCTCATTTTCACACAATTTTTTAATTAATTATAAAATTTCTTTGTTGTAAAGAACATTTTCAAGCTGTAAACAACTAAAACTTGCTGATTTTCCGACTTTGGTATTAAAAAAATATTCTTAATTGATATATAAATCGGATCTCTATCCAGAATTTCAGTAAAAAAATTGTTGAATTTTTTTTAATTATAAAAAAATTACATGAAATTTTTTCTACAAAAATAAGTTCAGACTTGTTAAATCCATTGAAATACTAATTATACTTTAATTAAATGATATACATCTGGTTCTTTTAATTCCCATTCCTCAAAAGGGTCATCTTTGACAGCATCTATCATTGCAGGTCTTGCGGCTAACCAATTATCCTTGGAATCCCATATTGCTATTCCAATAAGTCGATTTGCGTCTTCATCTTTAGTTGTATGCGCCATAATTAATCCCTTGTGACCCTCCATAGATTTGGCAAATCTATGCATGGATTCTATTAATAGGTTTTCTTTTCCTACTTTAGGATAATGAATTGAAATATGAATATAGACTTTTCATCACCTTGTTCTCATTATTGGCATTATTAAACGAAATAATTTTGAATAAATGATCCTAATTAATTTAAAATCAAATATGTATCTTATCAACCTCAATAGCAAATACTTTTTTGGTTTAAATGTGCTTAAAACCTCATCGTATGTAATATTTCCTAAGAAAAAGTTCTTCTTAAAAGTCGAAAGTAGTAAAGAGTATGTTATAATTGCAATAATATCCCATGCTCGTTCTATATGGTTTTTAGGATAATTTAATTCTTCACCCATTGCCATCCTAACAATTTCAATGATGTGATATAAATCTATTTTACTCCTCAATAACTCTTTAGTAGCCCACATTAAATAAAGACATCCTGCACAATATGTTATAAGAGCTTCTGCTCCGGTCTCTTCTGCTTCCTTAAATTTTTTTACTCCTTCAGAGATCATATCAAAAGGAAGAGATATGTTCTTGACCCACGATGCCCCTGCTCCAAACCCGCAACATAAAGAGTCTTTTTTAATATGCTTCATCTCAAGAATTTTACATCCACATTTTTCTAAGATCGTTCTTGGATCCTCCCAATATCCTCCCGCTGCTTTAGAATAGCAATTATCATGAACGGTAACTGTCATGTTAAGTTGGTTTTGTAGATTCATTTGCCCAGAGTTAATTGCATCCAATAACCAATGATTAAAATTTACAAATTTCTGATCATGATTTACTCCCATTTCCTTTGGATGAACCTCATTAAAGATATACTCGACAGCATCTAATGTAGCAACAACATTTTTGACACCCCAGCCATCAAAATCTCTTTTTGTCCTCTCAGCAATCCTTTGTACAATATCTAAGTACCCTCCTTGGTATAAGTAAGCACCTCCTTCCCATTGGTCGATCCTATCAATGGGTTTAAAATAATCTAGTAATTTACTATCTCCAATGATAAATGGGAGTAAATGGGTATAGTTTCCAATTAATAACACAGTATCCTCGTTCTTGGGAATGTAATGCATCCATTTATATATCCACCTCTTTTCTCGATTTGATAAAAACAAATTTAGAAGTTGCCAAATATTCCGATCTTCAGTGGGGCAAACAAAATAATAAAGGGGAGGAGCTCCTCTCTCTTTATATAAATCATTCCATCTCTCGAGTATCAATTGATATGGATTAGCATTTTGAGGACAATAAATGTTGCAAGAAAAGCAAGTGTTGCATCTTTGGAGAACATATAAGGTTTTCTTTCCATCTATTAGAAGTTTCATTTCTGCTTTAGCTTCATCTATAGGTAGTTCTAAAACGGGACATTCATGAAAACATATTCCGCAAAGATTACATAAGTCTTCTTTAAAACCAGAGGTTCGTTTCATTATTGTCATCTTTTATTATTTTCCCTTTTTTAATAAGCAATATCTAAATCAGGAGGAATCTCGGTAATTTCAGCTATCTTAAAGGTTTTCTTTGAATATGTTTTAAATAACTGCTTTTTCATGATCCCCCAAAAGAAATGTTTTGCCCTTTTCTTTTTTGCCTTGTATGGCATTGGTTTCTCCCCAATTGCCATTTGTAAAAGTTCAATTATATGATATACTTTCATGTGTTTTCTAAGATAGAGGTTCATTGATGTCAAATATGTTGCTAAACATCCTGCGCAATAAACACATAATCCATCAACTTTTTTTTCTTTAAATTCTTTTAAGTTCTTGAATGTTGATTTCATTAAATTCATTGGATGATAGGCAGAATCAACAGAAAAACCCCCACCTATTCCGCAACAACGCATATCTTCCCTACAAGCATTAATCTCAACCACTTTAACTCCAATGAACTCGAGTATTTTTCGAGGTAAATCCATGTATTCTTCTCCAAACATTTTAGAATAACAAGAGTCCTGAATTGCGACTGTCATATCCAACTTTTCTTTTACCATGATTTCTCCATTTAATATTTTTTCCCATAAGAATTCGATATATGATTTTATCGATTCAAATTTGTAGGTCAATCCATAATGCGGGAGAACATTTTTAAATACATTAGTTCCAGCGGTACATAATACCAACAGTTTTTTTGGTTTTAAAATATTGAACCAAGTATCTAATCTTTTAGTCACCTGAAAAAGTTCATCCTTGTAGCCTGTACGGAACAATGTTTCTCCGCAACAATATTCAAGGCGTCCTCTAATATCTAAATTGGAGAATAAACTAGTTTGAGTTAATTCAGCAAATGTAATTATGTTGCAACCCGGATATGTCAGAGTATCCCCTTTTAATGGATCCAAACTTGCCCAACTTTTAACCAACTCTTTTGTTTGATTCGGAAGATGATCCATGACATAGGATCTGAAATTTGGATAATGAGGGTATAACGTCATGTAATGTGTTCCTCTTAATCTAAGTCCTTCCTTTTGGTATTGTTCATTCCATCTTTGCAATATTAAACTGGCTGGATGAGCATTTTCTGGACAATAGAAATTACATGTAAAACAACTCTGACAATCCTTTAAAACTCTTTTTGTTTTTTCTCCAATAATTAATCGGTTAATTTCTTCAATAGAATCTTCAATTGAAAGCTCCATTATAGGGCATTTATTAAAGCAAATTCCACATCGAGTGCACGCTTCTTGATTGAAGGAAGAAAAGAACTCTATATTTATTGGTTTAATTTTATCCATATCATATCTCCTTAATTTTTTTACTGACTTATGCTGTTATTAATATAAAAATATAAACTAAAACTAAATTGCCTAGAATTATCCCAATATCTTTTAATGTATATCTACCACGTAAATCTGTTCGTGGTTTGCGAAAAATATACATAATTCCTAAAGGAAAGATGATTATTGGGAAAAATACATAAATCTGAGTAATTATTATCATAAAAATTCCTAAAATTAACGATATAAAAGAAACCCCCCAAATAACGATTTGGGACATTTTTGGGCTTAATTTTGAAAGGGAATCTCCATCTATCAACTCGTGAAGCATTTGACCTGTGTACGCTACAACCGCGATAGATGTTAAAATTAAAATTTCGGAGATACTCATTACTGGAAAAAAATTCATAAAAATACTTCCTGCATTTATCTTAATCATAAAATAAGGTAAGATTATATGTGAAATACCAAGAATAATATGATTAATAATTACAAATTTTTTAAAAACGCAGTAAAAGATAACCATTATTACAATAACAATTAAATAAATAAATAGGATAGGATGGATTATAATTGTATTCATGAAACAGGCAGAACCCAAAGCAAAACTTGCTATACTCAATACGAAAATTTCTTTTCGAGAATATCCCTTAACTCTTTCTAAAGTTTCTTTCTCATCAGGATCTCTCATATCTATGAAATCATTTAACGTGTTTCCTGTAATAGCATAAAATGCAAAGCCTGATAATATCCATAAATGATCTGCAAGATTAAAATTATTTAAATAAATCGCTAATAAACATGGTATTAAAACGGAGAAAAGATACTCAATCCTAAGAAGTTTAAATCCCTTGCTCATATTTAATCGTTGCATTTTGATATGAGATTAAATTAATTTAAATTATCCTTTAGAACATTTAAAGGTTATTTTAGAAATATTAACAAAATAATGGAGTCATATACCTTTTAAAGAAGAATTTATTTTAAAAAAACATATTAATTGCTAAAATCATTAATACGATTGCTACAATGATTTGGAGATGAATTTTTGATATTTTTTTGGAAATTTTTGCTCCAAAGATTGAACCAGATATTGAACCAATCGCAATAAACAATCCAGTGATATAATCAATTTGACCTAAAATAATTTTTATAATCGTATTATATATTGCGGTGAAAAAGATTATTGAGGTTGAAATAGCTGTCGAATTATGAATTGGATACTTTAATATAATATTTAGTACGGGAGTGTTTATTATTCCCCCTCCAATCCCAAGTAAATATGCAATAAAACCCGCCAGCATAAATAAAGGAATAGACTTTTTAAGATTTGGCTTATAGTCATGACCTTTAAGGGTAAAATTCAATTCGTGTAGATCGGTTTCTATCATATTCTTACGTGCTTTTGAAGTTTTATAAAGCATATTTACTCCAGCTATTAATAAAGTGCAAGCAAATAATATTTTTAATAAGGTAGCTTCGATTTGAATAAATGAAAAGATAATACTAGCAATTATACTTCCTAGAATAGAAAATATGGCAAATAGCATTGACAATTTAAAATTAGTTCTTTTTTGTTTTAAATATGAGATGAATCCAGCTAAGGAAGAAAATAATATTATATAAGTCGAAGTGCTAACAGCGGTATTAATAGGTATAAAAAATAATAAGGTCATTATTGACACAAAAAATACTCCTCCGCCCACTCCAGCTATAACTGAAACAGTTCCTGAAAGAAAGCCAAGAAAAATTAATAAAACTATAATTGTTAATGTAAATTCCATATTCGCTAAAATTAATTTAAAATGATAAAGATTCTCAAAAGATCAAAAATTAAATTACTAAATTAATATTAAAATAGTAATTACAAGATTTTGAATTGTGATTATCTAAACTATGCCTGATTCTAATGATAATAAATTAATCGTAAAACTCGTAGCATGTTCTCGTTGTGGAAATGCATTCATGATTAATGATGTTAAAAAAGAATCGAAAAATTTAGTGTGTGATAATTGCATTAAATTAGAACAGCGGAAAAAAGTCTTATCAGAATCGGTTATAGAATCTCAAAAAGAGACTGAAACTAATATAAAAGAATTTAAAAACCAACTTCGCAACGCAAAATCACAACAGATAAAACAACTGTATTTTGATAAGATAAAAGAACAATCGGATTATCTTTCAAAATCCATTGAACTTCTCAAGAAGATAGAAGAAACTAATGATGAGAAATATATTGAAGAATATAAAAAATTGTTTGAGAAGTTGAAAAATTTGTAGTTTAAGAACATTTTTTGGTAAATAATAACGCAACATTCATTATTTTACTTTTGGGTTGAAATTTCGCATCTATCTTCATTAACCTTGAAGTAATATTAACAAAATTAGACCATAATTTACGGAATAGCTGATCAGTTTCATATTTTTTTCGGAGAAGCAAAAGACTTTCTTCCGTTTTTTCGGGCATTTTAGACTGAATAAATGAGATCTTCATTATTTGTCCATATACTCCAAAATACCTTAATAATGTAAAATCAAAATCGTGAAATAAGTTAACAATTTCCTCAATTTCATACCTTCTATAATGACCAATTATTTTATCTTGGTGAGTGTAATATTTCTTCCTATGAGGAACTGTAATTATTACAATTCCCTCTTTTTTTATTATTCGATTAATTTCCCTTACGACTTTGCTATCTTCTTCAATATGTTCTAATACATCAAGAGCACTAATAAAGTCAAATGAGTTATCTCTATATGGTAGATGGGCTATATCTCCACATAAAGGATAAGAATTCCTATTTTGCTTATATCTCTTTAAAGGTAAGGATACTATATCCAAGTACGATTTATGGAGGCGGTCATCAAAGAGATCTAAAATAGAATTTCCTGAACATCCGAGATCCGCAGCATTAAAAATTTGAAAGTTTTTCAAGTTCTCAATTATTAAATCAAATTTACATTGTATTCCCGGAGATATATAATAATCTGAAGCATTTCTAAATGAAAAATTCCTATGATTCTCATAAAAATCCTTCAGCGTCATCTTTCTTCCTTGATATACATATAATCATCACTAATTAATTGCTTTATTTTTAATTTTAGCATGATTTTTAAAGAATCTAATGTTCTAAATTAATTAGTAATAGAAATATGTCAGAAAAATCATTTCCATTATGATATTATGAGTTAGATTAAAATGACGGTAAAACAATTATCAGTCTATATTCCCAATAAACCCGGACAACTTGCGAGCTTTTTTGAATTATTAATGGATAAAAAGATACATATAAGATCGATGACCGTTGCAGAGACCGAAGATTACGGTCTGCTTCTATTATTAGTCGATCAAACGGAGAATTGCATAAAGATTTTAGAAGAAAATAAAATATTGTACTCAATCACCAATGTTATAGCCATAGAACTTTCAAATAATATTTCCGAATTATACAAAATCTCAAAAACCTTGGGCTATAATAACATTAATATAGAATATCTATATTTTCTTGTATTAGACGATCATCGAAATGGAGTAGTCTTAAGATTGGATGATAACGAAAAAGGACTTGAGATTCTAAACAAAAATAATTATAAAATGATAGATTAGAGTTTTTTGCTCAAAATTCTAAATCTTTCAACTAGTATTTTCGCCGCAAATGCAGCATCTTGAGGAGTGTAAAATATTGGAGCATTTTCTTTTTGTGCATAATTTTTTAGTTCTTCAAAACTTTCACCAAAAAATATGAGAGGAATTATTGGTTTCTTTCTATTTGTGTCATTCCATGCTCGAATCATCCCCCGGTAATGTTCATCTGACCTCATTTCTAGAAATGGGGGAATCACTAAACATGGGACTACAATATCTATGTCAGGGTCCTCTAACATCGCTTTGGTAACTTCATAGTATTGTGTTTCACCTGCAACTCCAATCATGTCAAGAGGATTTACAAATTTTACAAGGGATATTAAATGGGATCGAATTTTTTCTTGTAAAGCCCTTGAAAATTCAACAAGCGTGAGCCCGAATTCTTCAGCTTTATCACTAAAAAGGACCGAGCTACCACCACTATTTGTTAACACTCCAATTTTATCTCCTTGAGGAATTGGCAAAAATGAAATTGTCTTTAATGCTACGATAAAATCTGAAGCAGACTCACATAAAGTTGCACCCGCCTGCTTAATTGCTGCCTTCAGCATTTTATAATTACTAGCGATAGATCCAGTATGTGAACTTGCTGCTTTCATTCCAGTAGGAGATCGTCCTCCTTTAAGAATTACAATTGGTTTTCTAGGGATTATTTCTTTTAATAACTCTAAAAACTTTCGTCCGTGGCTAATGGTTTCCATGTAGATGCAAATAATTTTAGTGTTAGAATCATTATTGAAGTAATCCAGAATATCTACAAATGAAATATCTACATTATTACCAATATTTGCAAATTTTGAGCATCCAATATTTTCTCGTTCCATAGCGTAAAAACTCGCACATCCAAAAGAACCAGATTGACTGATCATGCTTATATTTCCATGGGGTGCTGCTTGAATGAAAGATGCATTCAGACCAATCTCAGTATTTTGAATTCCAACGCAATTTGGACCCATTATTCTAATATTATTCATCCTGCATTTATCAGCAATGAGATTTTCAGCTTGTTTACCTTCATCATTAATTTCTCCAAATCCTGCTGTGACAATAATGATGCGTTTAACTTTTCTAGTAATACATTCCTCTATTATGGTGTTTACAGTTTTTGCAGGAACTAAAATAATTGCAAGCTCAATTTCTTCCGAAATATCAAGAATGGATTGAAAGCACGGGATTCCCATGATTTCCTTGCTATTTTGGGTCACAAGGAAGAGTTTACATTTAAGATTTTTATTTTTGAGGATGTTTATAGTAACTGCATTACCAAATTTTTTAGGATTAGCAGTTGCTCCAATTACAGCAATCGATTTTGGGTTAAAAAAGAATTGGGGCATGTTTTACTATAACTCCTCTATAATAGCTTGTTGTGGACAAACTTCAATACATACTTTACAGCCGCGGCAAACATTTTGATCAATAGATGCTTTTTTCAAATCCTCATCAAAATTTATAGCGGGACAACCAAATCGATTAACACATATAAGGCATCCTATGCACTTTTCTTGATCGACTAAAATCTTTGGAGGTATGATTTCTTGGGCTCGCATTTGATTTACTTCAATTAAAGAGCATGTATGTCTAGATATTAATACTCTAACTCCTTTCCTATCTACAGCTTCTTCTAACTTAGTAATAAGTTCATCTAATTCATTTGAATCTTGTATCCAGATATTCTCCTGCTTAACACCACAACCTTTAACAAGATCCTCAAGTATAACTCTCGTTCCTGGAGTTTTGTCTATCATTATTCCTGTCCCTGCATTTTCTTGAAATCCTGTCATAGAGGTCGATCGATTATCAAGGATTACAACTAGCATATCATTTTGATTATAGACGGCATTGATTAATGCGGGAATACCCGAATGAAAGAATGTTGAGTCTCCTAAAATTGCTAAAACAGGATTTTCTTTGGGTTGAACTTTAGTTATGCCATTTGCTAATCCAATCGAACCTCCCATACACACTTCGGTATCTAGGCCCTCTAAAGGTTTATATACTGCAAGAGTATAACATCCTATATCAGAAGAATTAACAAATTTTGTTTTTTTCTTTTTTTCTACTTGTTTAATGGCATAAAAAGTTGCTCGATGTGAACATCCCGGGCAAAGTATGGGAAGTCGAGGGGGAATGATTAACATCTTTTCTGGTACTGGATTCCTTTTATACTCAAGACCAATGAAATCAGAAATAATCTCTAAATAGAGTTCAGCAGAAAATTCGCCATTTTGTGGAAAAAAGTCTTTTCCATGAATTGAAATTTCTTTTGATAATCCTTCTTCGTACGCAATTTGTTTTAAGATATTTTCAATGAAAGGCTCTAATTCTTCAATTGTGAGAATTTCATCGACACTATCATATAATTTTTTAATTAATTTTTTAGGTGGGGGATATACTAATCCTAATTTGAGAATAGATACATTTTCTAATATCCCAAAATAGTTTAATGCATCTATGAGATGACCATAAGGAATTCCTGCCGTTACAAACCCATATTTAGTCCCATTTATTTTCTCATCTGATAATTTTAATGAATTAAAAGGAAATTCATCAGCAGAATCAGAAATTAGTTCTAATCGTTCTAAAAGTCTCATACGCAAGACTCGAGAGTGAGAAGGTAGACAAACCCATCGAGATCTATCCCAATCAAACGAATAATCTCTATCTATTTGCGTAATATTGCCTAAAGTAACATCTCCTCTCCCATGGTTTAGACGCGTAGTAGTTCTAAATAAAACTAATGACTGAAATTGTTCAGAAAAATCAAAAGCGTATTTTAACATGTCTTTTGCTTCTTGGGGTGTAGATGGTTCAAAAACAGGAACAAGGGCATGTAAACCAAAATATCGGTTATCTTGTTCATTTTGACTGCTATAAAGGTTTGGATCATCCGCTGAAATCAAAATCATCCCTCCTCTAGCTCCAGCATAACAAGCGGTCATGAATGCATCAGACGCCACATTAACTCCAACATGCTTCATACAAGCAACAGCTCTTACATCGCACATCGAGGCTCCATATGCGGTTTCAAAACCCACTTTCTCATTGATACTCCATTCTAATTTTAAATATGGATAAAAATCTTTCATAATAGCTAAGGTGCTTAAAATTTCAGATGAAGGTGTTCCAGGGTAACCAGCTCCAACTATTACACCTGCTTCTAAAATACCTCTAGCAAGAGCTTCATTTCCCAACATTATTACTTTTTTTCCTGGTTCATCTTCAGTATAATCAGGACGACTCATTTATTTACCTCCTATAGATTTTCCTTTTTCTATACCTAGATTAAATGCTACTTTATTAACTTCTTGAGCCTTTTTTGGGACAAGTTCAATCATCGCACTCAATAATGTTTCTTTATTAAGGGGTAATTGTCCTGAACCACTCAGTACCCCCAACATTACAACATTCATTGTTCTTAGATTACCTGCTTGGTTCGCTAACTCATTAGCATTAACAAAATAAATATTTTGTGAGACTGTTTTTAAAAATGTTTGAATTTCTTCTATAGTAGGATATTCCATTCCAAGTTGGTGAATCATTGGAGGCACGATAAGTTCTTCATTAATAAAAAAGAATGTATTTGGTCCGGCATAATTAAAATTTCTTACGGCTTCACTCGCCTCAAAAGCCATTATTACATCTGTTAATCCTCTTGGAATCAATGGTCCTTCTACTTCAGAACCAAATCGAAAGTAGGATGCAACAGAACCTCCTCGTTGAGCCATCCCATGAGTTTCAGCTGTTCTAACTTTATATCCATTTAATAACGCTGCGTGTGATAGAATTTGAACTGCTCTTATAACACCTTGTCCACCTACTCCTACGTTGAGTAGATTAAATTTTTTAATCTCCATAAAGCATCATTCAAAATAATTTAGCATTTTCTAAGAATCTCTATCTATTATTAATTTCCATAATGTATTTAACTTAATCGTTAGCTATCATAATGGGAACAACATCCCATAAACCAGTTTTCGTTTTTTTGATTTTTCGTAATTCTCAGTCAAATTATCATATAAAGAATGTAATGTTTCCTCTGATTCGGTGGAAAATAAGGTAAATTTCGTGAAATCATAATTTAGTACCTAATTATTCTATATATCCGACTTATTTGGCTCTTAAAATAATCAACGATGCTTATTAAAATCTTAATAAATTGTGATTTGGAAATATAGTGTAACTAAAAAATGAAAAGATCTGCAAAAAAATGGGATATTATTCATCATGGAATTTCACATATGTCTTATAAAATTTGAGAAAAAAATTTTCTTTTCATTAAATTTATGAGATATCATAGCTTTTATAAGTACAAATAGGGTTATGGAATAAATCCTATAGGGAACATATTTCAATCAGTATTCTATCGCTAAAATTTATGGAATAATTAAACAGAACGTTTATAAAATTGACCCAAATGTTTTTATATTGGGTAAACTATTAATTAGTTACGAAAAATTTGTTTTTTCGTCCTTGTAGTGGAATGCTTATATTTAGCCATAATTATTCCTCCACAATTTTTTTGGCAATACATTCCATTACTTTTTTTCTTTTTACTACTATTGAAATAATTTTTTATTTATTTCATAATAATTTAGATAATTTTAATTCATATAATTATTTGATAATTTTTATCGAATGTTTTTAATGGAGCACATAGGAATTATTTGAAAATTATACAAAATTCTAAATTATTTTCTCTGTTATGAGAATGGTCAATGAATTAAGGTTTATTAGCTGAGATAATTCTAGTTCAAGTGATTTATGTTAATTGATGCTAATTTTTTATTAATAAATAATAAAGTATGGATTTAGTAAGAATATTTTTATCAAATGAAGGGATTTTAAAAATTATCTAATTATATTAATAATAAATTTGTGAATTGAGGTTGATTAATTTGGTAAGATTTAATGGAAAAGTGGCTTTTATTACTGGAGGCGCTTCTGGGTTGGGAGAAGAAACTGCCAAAAATTTTGCTAAAGAAGGTGCAAAGGTAGTAATTGCTGATTTTGATAAAGAAAATGGAAAAAGAGTAGAAAAAGAAATAAAGGATGCGGGAGGGGATGTTTTATTTATAGATTGTGATGTTCGAAAATCCTCTGATGTAGAAGATGCAGTGAAGACAGCCTTTGAAAAAGTAGGTGCTGTAGATTTTTTAATACATTCCGCAGGAATCCTTAAGGATGGAATGATCCACAAATTAGAAGAAGAGAGATGGGATGATGTAATTAATACGCATCTTAAAGGATTTTTTCTAACTCTTCAAGCGTGCACAAAACGTTGGATTGATATATGTAAAGAAAATCCAAAAGAAAATATCGCCGAGAATCCAGATAGACGAGTGATAACCATTAGTAGTCAAGCTGCTGAAGGAAATATTGGTCAATTAAATTATTCAGCTGCAAAAGCAGGAATGATTGGCATGGTAAAAACAGCGGGTCTAGAATTAATTCGATATAATGTACGAACCCACGCAATTATGCCCACTTTAATAGAAACACCGATTTTAGGTGAATTACTAAGTAAGCAAGAAGGAAAATGGAGAAAATATTACTCAGAAAGAATACCTTTAGGAATTGGTGAAGCTAAATATGTTTCAAAAGTAATTCTCTTTCTTTGTAGTGATGATGCTTGGTTTATGAATGGAGAAATAATTGGTATTAATGGTGGACGGTTAGATAAAGTATAGATTAAAGATAGAATAAATTCCTGTCTTTTTTCTTGTAATTTTTTTTGAAAAATTTCAATCTTCAGATTTCATTTTTCTTATTTCTTTAGTTAAAATAGGAACAATCTGATGTAAATCACCAATTAAACAATAATGTGCAACGCTAAAGATTGGTGCATCTTTATCCCGATTTATAGCAATTATTATTTCAGAATTTTGCATGCCTACCAAATGCTGAATCGCTCCTGATATTCCACATGCTATATACAGTTTAGGTGATACAGTCTTCCCTGTTTGACCAACTTGTCTGTCTGGATCAACCCAATTGAGTTCAACGGTCACTCGAGATCCCCCTATTTCCGCTCCTAAAGCATCCGCCAAGTCTTTAATTATTTTAAAACCTTCTTTGGATCCAACTCCCCTTCCTCCTGATACGATAATCTCCGCATCTTCAAGATTTACTTTAGTTTTTTGTTTTTTAATTACTTTCAATACTTTTGTAACTGAATCTGTTTCCTTTAAATCTCTCTCGATTTTAATAATCTTAATTTTTTTCTTGATTTCATTACTTGCTTTAAAAATTCCAGGTCTAACGGTCGACATTTGTGGTCTACTTATGGGGGTACGAATAGTTGCCATTAAATTACCACCAAAGGTAGGTCTTGTTTGTCTTAAATTTCTAGTTTCTTCTTCAATTTCTAATCCCGTGCAATCCGCTGTTAATCCCACATTCAACCGTTTGGCTAATCGTGGAGCAAAATCTCTCCCAGTGGGCGTCGCTCCTATTAAAATGATTTCTGGTTTTCTTTCAGATATTAAATCTGATAATATATTAACATAAATATCGGAATAGTAATGTTTCAATATTTTTGATTCTACATAAATTACATTTTCTGCTCCATATTCACCAAAATCTTGTAAAATCTGATCAAAATTAGTTCCAAGGATAACTATCGACAAATCTGTTTTTAAAATATCTGCCAATTTTCTTCCCTTCCCTAATAATTGATAAGCAACCTTGTGAATTTCTTCACCATAATGTTCAGCTATTACCCAAACTCCTCTAAATTGTGATTTATCAACCTTATCAACATATTCTGCACGTTCTAAGGTAATAGCATTTACGGGACAAGCATCTACACACGCACCACATAAATTGCAATCTGGTGTAATCACGGCTGAGCCTTCGATGATCTCTATACCTCCGTAAGGACAAGCTGCTATGCAGGATTCACAAGCTGTGCATTGGTCACTATCTATAATTATACTCATATAATCACCCCTTAAATCACCTTATCATCATGTAAATTATTGCATAATTCTCCTACCATCTCTTCAATCGTCCCTGTCAATATAATATGATCTACTTTTTTTTCTGGAATAAAGATTTTCCACACCTCTGTCATGGAACCGTTTAAACCAACTTCAGATTTATCTGCACTAATGTCATCAGCATTTAAATAAATGACCTCTTTATTTTGATAAGCATTAACAATTCCTTGGACTCCTGGTATGCGTGGATCATTAATTTCTTTTACTACTGAAACTAACACGGGAAGTTTGGTTTCAATTTCTACAACTTCTTCTGTTCGAAAAGCTCGTTCAACAATTACATTTTCACCGTTTTCCAGGCGGAATTTTAAAACGTATGTGATTTGAGGAATATTTAATTCTTCAGCCAATTCGGGACCTACTTGAGCAGTATCTCCATCGATAGCTTGTGTTCCACAAATGACAATATACTTTTGCCCTGCGTTTGCTTCTTTAAGCAATTTCTTTATCGCTAAAGCTAATGTGTGTGAAGTTGCAAGTGTATCCGCTCCAGCAAAAGCCCTATCTGTCAATAAATAGGCTTTATCTACACCCATAGAAAGTACTTCCCTAAGTGCTGTTTCTGCTTGAGGTGGCCCCATGCTTAAAGCAATGACCTCTCCACCATATTCTTCTTTGATAGAAATGCCCAATTCGACTGCATGTTTATCATGAGGATTGATTATTGATGGAATTCCTTCCCTTACCAAGGTATTTGTTTTGGGATCTATTTTTACCTCGGACACTCCTGGTACTTGTTTTATACAAACAATAACTTTCATGAATAGTGTATTCCTTTGATAATAATTTGATAATTAGATCAAAATATCAAAGGTAACTATAAAATATTATCAAATTGTACTCCTTTTTTTTACAAAACAATGAAATAAATGGAAAAATATGTCTAATCCAATTGAATTTGGATAAATATAAAAAAACAAAGAAAATCTATAGAATAAAAGATATAATACAATACTAATCATGCAATGATACTATTTTGAAATATTCTCTCTGCTTCATCCTTTATTAAAGAATTAATTTTTGGTATAAACTCAGAAACTAAAACTTCGTCCCAAAAAAGAGCTGATCCCCGATTATACATGATAATTACTCCAATGGTGCCACTTTCAGTTCTTTTTAAGTACATGTGTGAATTAAAACCTGGAGTTGCTCCACCATGACCTACAAAATCATCATCATAAAGACACCATCCCAAACCATAGCCTTCATTATTAAATCCTTCAACAGAAGTTCCAGACACCGGTATTTGCTGAGTTTGCATTAAATCGACACTAACATTATCCAAAATCCGTGCACCATTATATTCGCCTTTATTAATGATCATCATCAAGTAGTTTGCCATATCATGAATTGTACTTTTTATTGATCCTGCTCCCGTAACATTGAGATTATATAAAGGAAGCTCAATAATACTTCCATTCACCCATTCGTAAGGTATGGCGTGCTTATCGACAAAATCTTCATAAAAGTAGCCTGAATTGATCATGTTTAGTGGTTCGAATATATTTTCTTCAACATAATCTATTAATGATTGATTTGTTACTTGCTCTATAAGATATCCGAGTAATTGGAATCCTGCGTTAGAATAGTGATATCCTGTCGATGGTGCAGAACACCAATTGGATGAGTCATAATAACTCCCACTAGGAGTTAAACTCTCATTTAAAAACTGTTCTAACGAAGGTCGCGGTTCCCAAATTGTTATTTCCCACCCAAAATTATCATATATCCATTGTTTCATCTCTTTATCAAGATAATATTCAAGTGACCAAAATAAATTTGGTGCTAATCCTGAATTGTGAGTTAGAAGCATGCGAATTGTGATGCTATTCATGGGATAATCAGGATGCCTCACATCAAAAGGAAGATACATGTTAATATCGTCATCCAAATCAATCAAATCCTGCTCCATGAGTTGAAGGATCACCGCTGCGGTAAATGTTTTTGTAATCGAACCTATCATGAATACAGTATCCTCATCATCTTGTACACCGAAATTATCAACCCATACGAGTTTATCATTGATAACTATTCCTGCAGAGAAAGATGGTATTTCATATTCCGCCATTAATTGTTGAATCTTCGATTCAATGGATTCGGGTAAAGAGATTATAATAAAGATAGTTATACCTCCAGCTAATATAATACTAACACCTAAAAAAAATCCGATGATTAATTTTTTATTGATTCTCAATGGTATAATTCAATTTAGTAATTTAAAATATAAAAAATATAAACAAGTTGGAAAAAATAAAAAAAAAATTATCTTTCTTTTAGCATGCGGTTTGCAATAACCATTCTTTGAATTTCAGAAATACCACCATTTAAAGTGCCTTACATGAGGTATGTTCTCCTTGCATGCATGGATCTAAATTTAAATGCCCTAATTGATTTTTGCAGAATTTTAATTGATATTAGTTGAAAAGGGGTTTACATTAATATAACAAGTCTTTCGAAAAATCCGGATATTATATTTGATAGAACTACTCTATCCAGTATTATTAATTTTATAATTAGAAATAAATTTCTCATATCTAAAAAATAAAAATAAGAATAAGAAAAAAATTACCTACCTTTTAGCATGTGGTTTGCGATTACCATTCTTTGTATTTCAGAGGTGCCTTCATAGATTCTGGGTTATGCAGCTGAAACAACTGCATATTCACCCATCTTGGCATCTCTAAAAAATCGTTCGACTGCATAAGCTTTCATTAAACCATAACCACCATGTATCTGAACTGCTTGATGAGCTGCCTTCATTGCTGCTTCTGAAGCAAATAATTTAGCCATTGATCCTGCTAATCCGTAATCCATTTTTTGATCGCACATCCATGCTGCCTTATAGGTTAATAATCGAGCGGATTCCACATCTTTAGCCATATCCGCTATTTTCCATTGAATTCCCTGGAAGCTGCCAATTTTAGTTCCAAATTGTTCTCTTTCGTTTGCATATTTAACAGAAGCTTCTAAACAACCTTGTGCCAAACCTAAGCATTGAGCTGCGATAGTAATTCTCCCATAATCCAAAATTTGAAGTCCGAGTCTGAATCCATTGCCTAAACCGCCTAATATATTTTCTTCTGGTACTCTTACGTCTTGAAATACTAATTCTGATGTATTTGATGCTCGAACACCTAATTTATCTTCTTTTACTCCAACGCTATATCCGGGAGTATCTGTATCAACGATAAATACAGTTAATTGTTTTCGCGAGTTTGTTTCTCCTGATTTGGCTACAACTAATAAAGTTTTCGCTATGCCTCCGTTAGTGGCAAAAATTTTGCTTCCGTTAAGAACATATTCATCTCCATCCTTTTCTGCTGTTAATTGCACGCCACCTGCATCTGAACCTGCATTTGCTTCTGTTAAACAAAATGCACCGATCCTATCACCTTTTGCTAGTGGGATTAAGAACTTCTGTTTCTGTTCTTCATTTCCAAACCGAAAAATCGGATACGTGCACACACTACAATGTACTCCTGTAGTTATTGACCAAGATGCATCAACTCGACCAATTTCTTCAGTACATATGGCAAATGCAATTGTATCTTCATGTAATCCAGCACCTCCATATTCTTCAGGTATGCAAGAACCAAAATAATTCATTTCTTTCATTTTTTTCATTACAGTTGGATCAAGTTCGGAGATGCGATCACTTTCTTCTGCAACGGGAGCAATAAATTCCTCAGCGAATTCACGGGTGATCTTTCTTATCATTTTTTGCTTTTTTGTTAACCCAAAATCCATAGTAATCATCCATTTCTACTAATATTACTTAACATATAACTAATAATTTTGAGTGCTTAACATAATTTTAATTTTATTATAAAAAGAAAATTAGTCAATAAAAGTCAAAAAAAGTGAAAAAAAAATTATTTTCATAATTCTAATTAATTTTGAACTACTACTATTTAGTAATATAATATAACCAGTGTGATTCTCAATTGTATGATAAAAACTTTTTAGAGAAAGTAAAAAAGGAAAAAGAAAACTGGGAACAACTAAATAAAAATGCTAAAGAACGTGAAGTAAAATTTGAGACGGATTCTGGCATACCCATTAAGAATTTATACACTCCACTTGATGTGAAAGGAGATTACCTTGAAAAAATCAACTTTCCTGGGCAATTTCCATACACTAGAGGAGTGTATCCAAATATGTACAGAGGAAGGTTATGGACAATGCGCTTATTTTCGGGTCATGGGACTCCTGAAGAAACCAATAAAAGATGGAAGTATCTTTACGAAAATGGTGAAACAGGGTTTAGTGCAGCTGTGGATGCCTTGACATTTAATGGGATTGATCCAACCAATCGGGACGGTGCTCCTGAAGTTGGTACTAGCGGAGTACCTCTATATTGCATTGATTCATTATTTGCACTCACGGAAGATATTCCAATTGATAAGGTAAGTGTAGCTTTAGTAGTAGAACCTTTTACTAGTGCACCTGTTTGTGCAATGTATTTTAACATGGCCAAAATGCGAGGCTATGACATTTCTAAATTGATAGGGACAACCCAAAACGATATTCTTACGATGACTGTTGGGTATATTCCTTATAAAAATTGTCCACCAAACCATTTATTGCGTTTAGCATGTGACTTAATCGAATGGACTGTTCCTATGAAGAATGTGCCTCTATGGCATCCTATTAATTTTACAGGATATAATTACCGGGAGGGTGGAATAGATGCTGTTCAAGAATTGGGTTTTGTGTTTGCCAGTGCTATTTCTCATATTGATAATATAATTGCTCGAGGTTGGAAGATTGATGATTTTGTGAATCGATTAGCATTTCACCTTGCAGCTCATAAAGATTTCTTTGAAGAAATTGCTAAATATCGGGCAGCGAGGAGAATTTGGGCTACTTTAATGAAGGATCGCTACAATGCTCAAGATGCAAAATCTCATCAATTCAGATTTCACGTGCAAACTGCTGGAAGTTCCTTGACAGCACAATTACCAATGATAAATATAGTACGCACAGCAATTCAAGGTCTGGAAGCAAATATAGGAGGATGTCAATCTTTGCATACTAATTCATATGATGAAGCTATTTGTTTACCTAGTGAAGCAGCTGCTCTTGTTGCATTAAGAACCCAACAAGTAATTGCAGATGAGACGAGAATAGCAAACACGATTGATCCATTAGCAGGATCTTATTATGTTGAATGGTTAACTGACGAGATTGAAGAAAAAGTATGGAACTACATGGCTAAAATTGAAAAAGTTGGATCCATTGACAAGGCACTTTCATCGGGGTGGTTGTACAAAGAAATGCGCGATGCTTTCCATAAGAGAAGGACCAAAATTGAAAATGGAGAAGAAATAATGATTGGCGTAAATAAATATAAAGTCCCGTATGATACTTGTACAGATGTCTTTCGAACCAATCCCGAAAGCATTCAAATTGAATTAGACCGAATTAAAAAGCTAAAAGAACGTAGAGACAATGCAAAATTAGAAAAAATATTAGATGAATTGCGGAAAGTCTGTGAAAAGGAAATAAATGTAATGCCAGTAATTATGGAAGCAACTAAAGAAGGTGCAACAATTCAAGAGATCTGCGATATCTATAGAGAGATTTACGGTATTTGGGAACCTCCATTAGCAATTTAAAAGAAAAGAATAGGTGGAAATCTAAATGTCAGAAAATAAGATTAGAGTATTAATGAGTAAGCCTGGAATTGATGGTCATTGGAGAGGAGGAATCGTTGTTTCACGCGCTTTAAGAGATGCTGGAATGGAACTCATTTTTGGAGGTTTTCAGAACGTTCAACAAATTGCCGAAGCAGCAATTCAAGAAGATGTAGATGTTATTGGCTTAAGCATTCATTCAGGTGCCCATTTTGCTTATACTCGACAACTGATTGATATATTAAAAGAGAAAGGTGTTTTTGAGAATATATTAATAGTAGTTGGTGGTGTGATTCCCGCTCAAGACTTTGATAAATTAAAAGAGATGGGTGTAGGTAAGGTGTTTGGTCCGGGATCAATGACTTCAGATATCGTGTCTTATATCAATTCTCATACCAAAAAATAATCTCATATTTTTATTTCTTTTTTAATTTAAGACCATTTAATTTACTAATGTTCTGAAAATCTATTAGTAAATGTTCGATTAATAAATTATAGGATAGATTTCAAATCAATTTAATTAATTAAATTAAGTGGTGTGAATTAAAAGAAAATAAAAATTATCTTCTGATTTTTTGTTCTGATATTAAGGCCCTTTCTTTACTTATTGTTTAGTTTGTCGTTAATTCCAGCAATATTCTTAACAAGTGTCTTTTTAGATTCAATATCATATTGTGTAGTTATAGCAATTTGCTCCATTACGGGGGAACCTCCTCCGTGATAACCTCCAACTTGATATATCCCTCCCGTTGCTGAACAAAGCATGTCTCCAACATAGCGCCAGAATTGTGCTGCATTATAAGGTGCTATTTTTGGATTTCTTGTGATGTATTTATAAAGATAATCCTTCAATTCTGAATTTAAGAAGTCTTTTTCATGAGGGAAAGTTGCTGGAATACCCCCTGAGATATCGCATATTATTTCTGCTTCGCGATATACATTTTCTCCAGTTAAACATCTTCCTACATTGCAATAAATTGAATTTGGGATGTAACTTCCAGGACCATAAGGAATAAAGCCCATACCTGGCATGTATACTTCTGGTTTGCCTAAATCTGATGCAGTATATCCGGCAGAATAACCTAGTTCCGTGACCATAATCAGTTCTGCCAATTTTTCTCTTACGTGGGAAGCTTTATGAATGTTATTATACTCAGCGGCTAATGCAGCTGTGCCTACCATTAAATCTCCAATTGCTGGTTTACACCCTGAATAGCTATGTCGATGAAATAATGCAAATAGCAGCGCGAGAACACCCGCATGTTGATGTTCACCACAAAGAAAAACCCTCTCCCATGGAATGAAAACATTATCAAATATTATATAAGAATCTGTAGCACCTCCCATGAATCCTCTCTTGAAATGTTCTCTTTCCCTAAAATTATGAATAGTAACAACTTGTTTTACACCTTCATAATCACCAGGGACTGCAAATGAAACAGCATAATCTTTATCTTCTGGTCTTAACGATCTTGTAGGCACTACTAATATTTCATCAGAAACTGAAGCTTCTGATATATGAACTTTACATCCACTCACAATGATTCCGTCGTTTCTTTTTTCAACGACACGTACATACATATCTGGGTCTTCTTGATCAGCAGGTCTCCTTATTCGATCCCCTTTGACATCCGTTTGAGCACACGCAGCAATCAAATCTTCTCTTTGAAATCGTTCCATCCATTTCTTAAAGTTTTCGTGATAATTTGTTTCACCCTTATTGGATTTATCTGCTTCATAGCTCACGTTATACACAGCATTGGCTGCATCGCATCCCATACACCGTTGGATGCACCCTCCAACTTTTTGACATAGTTTTCTAGTCATATCTTGCTTTTTATGAAGATCATCAGTATTTTGGTGAATATGTGTGAAACGATTAATTATTTCACCACTTAGATGGGATTTTACTTGCATCAAATCAGCATAATTCTCAACCATATCAAAAGTGGTGCCGATTGTATTTATACAATGAAGTTGCCGTTCATCTAACCGATTTATCTTTTCCCCATTGTAATATATATTGCTTTTCATTTTCCCTAAATCGTTCATATATTGTTCTTTTGTTCTCATTTCTGTGCCTCTTTTTACGTTCTATTATATCTTTTTACTTGCTTAATCATTAATATTGATTAAACTTTAATCTATAAATAACTAATCTTCGTTTTATGAAAAATTAATTACTTAATAATTATCTTTCTCAGTATTAAAAATGCCTTTCAACTAATCAATTCTCATGGATATATTCAAGGTGCTGTATTCTTAATTTTACCAATAATTTGGCGTTGTTAATCCTGAACCTGTAATAAATAACACCACGCTATCGTTCGAATCAATATATCCTTCGTTTGTTAAATTTACCGTTGCTGCAATGGTTGCAGCTGCTTCTGGGCAAACCATAATTCCTTCAGTTTTAGCAAATGAATACATTGCTTCTTTTATTTCTGAATCATCAACAGCAACCGCGGTTCCATTAGATTCTCTAATGGCATTTAATATTAAGTAGTCACCGATCGCATCGGGAACTCGAATTCCAGAAGCAAATGAGTGAGCATTTTCCCAAGGGGTTGCATATTTATCCCCCTTTTTAAAAGCTCTCACAATTGGTTGACATCTTGAGGGTTGTACAGATATCATTTTTGGGCGCTCATTTCCTATTAAACCCAGGGTTTCCATTTCTTCAAATGCTTTCCACATACCTACAATTCCAGTACCACCACCAGTAGGATATATGATAATATCAGGCAGAGTCCAGTTAAATTGTTCAGCCAATTCCAATCCCATTGTCTTCTTTCCTTCGACTCGATAGGGTTCTTTCAACGTAGAAACTGAAAACCAATTATTTTTTTTACCTTCTTTATTCGCAACTCTACCCGCATCGCTGATCAATCCTTCAATTAACGTCAGTTCCCCACCCATATGTATTATTTCTTTTTGAATTAATTTGGGTGTATCTTTAGGGACATAAACATGAGCGTTAACTCCAGCATGTGCAGCATAAGCAGACAATGCTGCTCCCGCATTTCCAGCGCTTGGCATTACAAAATCTTTTACTCCTAATTCTAATCCTTTAGAAACTGCTGCACATAAACCGCGGCTTTTAAATGTGCCCGTAGGATTTTGTCCTTCATCTTTAAGATATACTTGATTTAAATTCAAATCTTTACCAAAATTGTTCAGTTTAACATTTGGAGTCCATCCCTCACCAAGCGTTATCCGAAATTTTTCATCTTTAACGGGCATAATCTCATGCAGACGCCAAATATTATATATTCTCCTTTTTTGGATATTTTTTTTTAAAAGAGTCTCTTTAGCTTTCTCTAAATCATATTTTGGATACAAAACTTTTCCACATGAAGTACAAAGTCCATTTCTTTCATTTGCGTTAAAATCCTTTCCACAATTAGAACAAATTAAATTAACAATATATGCGCTATTTCTATCCATTTTTTTAAACTCTGAGTATTATACTTATTTTAGAATTTTCAATCTCTTAAAATGTGTATCTTCTTTTAGGATCATAGGATTAACCTATTTTATAGGTTGCGTCTGAATTCTTAAATTTTTTTAAATAGATTTAATTATCTTCGTTAAAAGATTGCATGATGACCGGAAAAAAATTACAGAGTTCTTTATATCGTTGGGTAATTTTAATCTTCTTTATGCTAGTGAATATATCTTCGCAAATTTTATGGATTTCTTATGCTCCCGTCACTTCAAATGCGGTAGCATATTTTAATGTAAGTGAATCTGAAATTCTTTTTTTATCAACGATTTTTATGATCATATATATACCTGTCACCTTTATAACTTCTTGGTTCATTAACAAGTATGGTTTTAAAAAAGTTGTAGGGTTTGGAGCAGTAACTAATGGAGTTTTTGGCTTTCTAAGATTTTTTGCTGGGCAGAATTATTATTTGATTTTATTCTTTCAAGTTATGATAGCTATAAGCCAACCATTTTTTCTCAATAGTGTCACATTATTATCAGCAAATTGGTTTCCGGAATCGGAGCGTACCACTGCTACTGGACTTTCAGTAATTTCTCAACTTTTAGGTATTGCCCTTGGCATGGTTTTAACCCCGATATTGGTAGTAATATTTAACTTTGAAGGAATGATACTGATATATGGATTATTTTCCTTAATTGTTGGAATACTTTTTGTAATTATTGCTAAAAATAAACCTCCTACAAAATCTCCAATCGAGGTAACTAACAAAAACATTATGATAAAAGGAAGTCTGAAGCCACTTCTATTTAATAGATTGTTTTGGATAGTGATTATAATCTTTTTTGTTGGGGTTGGAGCATTTAATATGGTATCGACTTATATTGAGCTTATTGTTGCTCCTAGAGGTTTAACATCTATCGAAGCGGGAAATCTTGGGGGGATTATGCTTCTAGGTGGTATGGTAGGTGCCATTATAATGTCTATAATATCAGATAAATTACGTAAAAGATCATTGTTGATAAAAATCTCGCTTTTCGCTACTATTATTGCCTTTTTTGCAATCTCATATGCTAATACAGCAGTATTGTTATATTCTTTCGGATTTGTATTAGGATTTAGTTTATTATCTATTGGTCCGGTACTATTAGAATATGCTGTTGAAATCACAGTACCCGTTCTGGAAACAACATCAAACGGAATTTTAATGATGGTGGGTGCAGTTGGTGGCATAGTTTTTATCATGGGTTTTGAAGGATTTACTACTCCTACAGGAGATTATCTCCCTACTTTGATCGTTTTATCTATTCTTTCGTTGGTTACATTTATCCTCTCCTTCTTTCTTAAAGATATTAAAAGAGGCTAACTTCAACTTTATTATTAGAGCGCCTCTATATGAGTGATAATAGTTGATGTGTGGTGATAAAACTAAAAATATCTTCTTTTCATCAATATTCATTCTTAATCAACATGAGTATTAATCTAATTAATTATTAATATGAGAAAATTAAAATTGTTATTGTAATTATTGTTAATGTTAATTGCTGGTGTAGTAGCAGTTGAACGTAATGAAAAATTTCAATTAAAAATATATCGTTTTCTAGAAATAAAATTAAAAACAAGTAGGATATAAAATATGAAATATTTCTTGGATAGTGCTAAATTAGATGAAATTAAATATGCTTTAAAACATTGGAAAATAGATGGAGTTACTTCCAATCCAAAGCATATTAAGAATTCAGGTAAACCCTTTTTCACGGTTATAAAAGAATTTGCAGAAAAATTTAAAGATATAGAATTTCCAATCTCTGTTGAGATTGATCCTCACTTAGAAAATGCGAACGATATGATTAAGATGGCAAAAGAAATTGCTAGTTTATCTAAAAATTTCGTGATAAAAATTCCTTGCACTGATAGGGGTTTAAAGATATTCATAGATGCGTGGGATGATACCGAACTAGGCTCTCTATGAGTTATCTATTTGAATAAATTTTTAAATTTGTTATAAATATAATTTTGGTGAAAATTTTTGAAGGAATGTATTAAAATTGGAGTTGTATGTGTAGCTAGAAAAACTTTTGATTATCTTGCTGCAGAAGAAATTTTTAAAAAAATCCAATCCAACTTAGGAGAAATTGAAAATATCAATTGGGAAATCAATTCAGAGCTACTGATTGAAATTGAGGACGCTCAAAAAACAGCTCAACAATTGAAATCTAAAAATGTTGATGGATTAATTTGTATCAGTGGTACTTTTGCATTAGGGAACTTAATTTTAGAATTAAATAAAGTAATTCAAAAGCCAATTTTACTATGGGGTTTAGAGGAATTACCTTATGATGGAGGAAAAATTCGTCTTAATTCTGTCTGCGGTATAAATCTAAATTCAAGTAATTTGTATAAAGCTGGTGTAAAAAATTATCAGATTGTAATTGGAGACCGAGTAGATGAAGATTGGTTAGATTCACTAAGAATAATAAAAGCGTTCGAGACTAAGCATATCGGAATTATAGGATACAGAGCAAAAGGGTTTTTTAATCTTGATATTGATGAATTGGATTTATATAGGGAACTTGGACTTCTGATAGATCATTTCGAATTAATTAGTATATATAACATGGATGTTGACAAGATTGAAGTTAAAGAAAGAGCTGAACAATTAAAGGGATTATTTGATGTTTCCTCAATTTCTGAGAAACAATTGAGTAAAGTAGCTGAACTATCCAGTAAAATTAACAAATTTATGGAATATAATCAATTAGATGCTCTAGCTATAAGGTGTTGGCCAGAATTTGCGGCTGATTTTGGAATTGCTCCTTGCGCAGCAATGTCATTATTACAAGCTGAAGGAAAGATATTAACCTGTGAAGGAGATATACTTGGATGTCTATCAATGGTTGCACATTCCGCAATTGGAGCAGACACCCCTTATTTAGCGGATTTTTCCCAGGTAGATTTTAAAGAAAATTTCGCTTTACTATGGCATTGCGGCGTAGCTCCTTGTAATCTCTGGGATGGAAAATGTAATCGATCACTAGAACCTTATTTTGCTGGAGGAAAAGGAGTTACTGCAGATTTTGTTATGAAATCTGGACCAATTTCACTTTTAAGAATTGATTATGCTCCTGGAGAGTATCGTCTCTTTTTACAGAAGGGGAATATAATTCCAATGGAGAAAACATTGAAAGGTACCTATGCCAAAGCAGTATTTAAAGATCACGTAAAAGATGTTTTAGGAAAAATAATTGATAATGGAATAGCTCATCATATATCTGTTGTATATGATGATTATTTACGACCATTAGAAATATTTGCTAAAATAAAAGGATGGAAAGTTATTGAATAAATAAACTAATAGGTATTAGAAATGTTAAAAATTGAAGCATTAGAAAGCAGTTTTAGACTGTATTATAAGGATCATCTTATTTTGGAACATTCTAGCCAGAATCCTTGCATAAAAATTGGGAGTGGGGAAGCTAAAGTTAGGTCACATCACGGTGATTTCAAGATGAAAGAAAAGAATGTTATTGAAATACAGCTTCGAGATTTTGACATTTTAAAGCAAGATGATAATAAAATTAAATTAACATTCAGAACAGGGGAATTTTTGCTTAACGCCTCATTTGCTATCAGGGAAGATCACCTTGAAATTAGATTTTCGTCTAAAAACAGTGAAATAAATCGATTTTGGATTAAAATAAGAGCAATCGAAAGTGAAGCAATATACGGATGTGGAGAACAATTCTCTGAAGTGAATTTAAGAGGAAAAAAAGTGCCTTTATGGGTTGAAGAGCAAGGTGTGGGTCGAGGAGATCCTCCCATTTCAGGTGATTGGTATACTACTTATTTTCCTCAACCAACCTTTATTTCCTCAGAAAATTATTATTTCCATAGTGAGAGTTCATGTTATGCTATTTTTGATTTTGATCATCCTGATTATCATGAATTATATTTTTGGAATATTCCCGAAAAAATTGTAATAGGTAAGCACCAAACCGCTCTTGATACCGTATCTCATCTTTCAAAATATTTAGGAAGGCAACCTGAGTTGCCTGAATGGGTTTATGATGGCGTTTGGTTAGGCATACAAGGTGGAAAGAAAGTAGTTATAGAAAAAGTGAGAAAATGTTTAGAAAAAGGAGTAAATGTTGGAGCCGTGTGGGTCCAAGATTGGCAAGGAGTTAATATTATAGGTCCAACTAAAAGATTACTTTGGAATTGGGAATACGATGAAACATTGTATCCTGATTTACCATCTTATATAAAAAACCTTAATAGCGAAGGAATAAAATTCCTTGGATACATTAATTCCATGCTTGCTCCTAACGGAAATCAATATAAAGAAGCTATGCAAAAAGAATTATGCATCAAGGATCAAAATAGAAACACGTTTATTATTAAAACTGATAGCGGAGAAAAAATTATGCTTGATCTTACTAATCCTGATACTCTTGACTGGCTAAAAGGCATAATAAAAGAGAACATGATAAATATCGGATTATCCGGTTGGATGGCTGATTATGGAGAATATCTACCCGTTGATATTGTATTATACTCTGGAGAAAACCCGATGGAATTTCACAATAAATACCCTGTAATCTTTGCAAAAACTAATTTAGACGCTATAGAAGAAGCAGGGAAATTAAGTGAAATAGTATTTTTCACAAGAGCAGGATATTCTCAAACGTCACGTTATTCAACCCAACTATGGGCTGGAGACCAACTTGTTAATTGGAGTATTCATGATGGGATTGCGACTGTAATTGCGGCAGGAATTTCATCAGGAATTTGTGGAATAGGCTACTTTCATTATGATATCGGAGGCTTCCATTCATTGGATGACGTTTTCAGAGATAAAGAGATATTCATGAGATGGGCAGAAATGGCTGTGTTCACAATGACAATGCGAACGCACGAAAGCATTAGACCTAAAGATAACTGGCAATTTGATTCTGATGATGAAACTCTTAAATTCTTTGCAAAAATGAGTCAAAGATTTACATACTTAAAACCCTATTTGCAATATCTATCAAAGGAGTATGTAAAAAAGGGATTTCCACCCATAAGAGCTTGTTATCTCCATTATGAGAATGATCCCGAACTTCATAAACTCAAGTATCAATATCTCTTTGGTCAAGATTTGTTGGTAGCACCTATAATAAAGCCAAATAAAAGTGAAGGGGAAGTCTATTTTCCAGATGACACTTGGATACATATGTGGTCAGGGAAAGAATTTACTAAAGGTATTAATAAAATAAAGGCGCCTCTTGGACAACCTCCGGTTTTTTATCGAAAAGATTCAAAATTTTCAGATTTATTCGATAAATTAAAAGACATATAGGAAGATATTTTCTTTTTATTATTATTAATATTTAAATAGAATTTAATATAAGTTCAAAAAATAAAAAACATATGTAATATTTTTTTAACTAATTATTTAATACTTCCTAAGCCAAGACCGTAGATGCAATAATTTTATGAAGAAGTATGATATGAACACTCTAATTGAGAAATTTAAAAATAAGGATAAAATTGCTTTAGCTAGATTAATATCGATTATTGAGAATGAGCCAGAAAGAGCATCAGAAATTTTTAAACATTTCCAAAATCAAAAAAGTGATTCGTTTATCGTTGGAATTACCGGATCGCCTGGTGTTGGTAAGAGCACGTTAACGGGAGCGATTTCACAAAAATTATTAGATTCTGGAAAATCTGTGGGTGTTATTTGTGTTGATCCGTCGTCCCCTTTTAGTGGAGGTGCTTTTCTTGGTGATAGGGTGAGGATGACCAATATATCACTACACCCAAATTTATTTCTACGTAGTCTCGCTTCTAGAGGATTTAAAGGAGGGATTTCTCGAGCTGTATTTGACATAAGCTTGTTATATGAAGCTTTTGGTATGGATGTAGTGATTATTGAGACGGTTGGTGCTGGTCAAGCTGAATTCGACATTCACAATTTAGCATATTCCGTGATCTTAGTACTTGTTCCAGGGTATGGAGATACTATCCAGATGCAGAAAGGCGGGATAGTGGAAATTGCAAGCATTTATGATGTTAATAAGAAGGATCTTGGTGGAGAAGATATCGCAGTTCAGATTGAGATGATGCTTGATGATACAACTTTTGAAAGTGGATGGAGACCTCCAGTTTCAATGACAGATGCTGTAAATGGAGAAGGTATAGATGAGTTAATTCAAAACATTTGGGATCATAAAGAGCATCTAGAGCTCTCAGAACTCCTTCTTGAAAAAAAGAGAAATCGTTTTTCTTATAAAATTAAGCAATTGATGCAATCAAAAATCGAGAAGATCGTATTTGGAAATCTTCTAAAAGAGAAAGAGATTGAGGACGTTATTAAAGAAGCTTTAGATGGTGGGAAATATAAGATTTATGACTTAATACACAATAAATTTGAAAATATCAAATTTGAAATCAAAAAAGAATAACGATAGTCTAATATTAGATTTTTTTCTTTCTCCAAAATTTAGGGATAATCGCACCTGTTCTCCCTTGATACTCTTTATATGATTCACCAAATCTCAGGATTAAATCTTTTTCTTCAAAATGAATCACGATTGGTACAATAACGACTATTAGTATAGAAAACCAAATTAAAAGAATTAAGGAATTCAGAAGGCAGCAAATTAATAAAATTAATGGTGATGCACCTAACATTTGAGGATGGCGTATATAGTTATAAATCCCTCCATACATTGCATTTTTTTCAGAGGTAATTACAGTCTCACTTCCCGCATCCTTAACGGCTTTGAATGTTATTATTAAGAATGGTATCATAGATATAACAGAAATTATAAAAAGAGAGATATAATCCTGACTAATCGGCCAATTTATTGATTTTAATGGAAACCATATCCACAGAATAAAATTTAAGATAAACAAAATCCAAATGATATCTGCTAGAATTCTCAAACGAATACTTTCTTTCCATGCTTTTTTTCCTTTCTTTTGTTCCCTTGTTACTGGCATTATGCTCAGAGTATAGACATAAAAACTTAGGATCGCTGATACATTCAAGGAAATAAAGTTTATCCAACTAATTATTTCATACATTTACTTCTTTTAAATTCGTAATAGTATTAATAATTGTTAGATTTTCATTCATAATTAAAAATTAAGTGATAATTATAATATGAGTACAAAATTTTCAAGGAACACTACTGCATCACTATACTTAATCGCACTAGCTGGAAATATTGCATTTGGAGTCGAAAATCAGTATTATAATGTCTTTCTTTATAATGTAATTGCCCCAAGTCCATTTTACGTTTCATTAATGGTAGCAATAACCGCGGCAGTATCTACTTTCACAGCAATGTTTATGGGTGCTTTAAGCGATATTAGAGGAACAAGAAGAAAATTCATGTTATATAGTTTTATTTTTTGGGCTATAACGACGGCAATGTTCCCTTTTGCTGCGCTCATAACAACGGTAATGATCGCAGTAACAACTGCTATCCTATTTGACAGCATTATGAGTTTTTTTGGAGCTACTGCATTTGATGCGGCCTATAAAGCATATATCATAGACATCTCAACTCTGGAAAATAGAGGTAAGGCCATTGCAATAAGTGAAATAATGACACTTGTTGCAACTCTTATTACTTATGGTGTATCTGGTTATATAATAGAAGCTTTTGGGTATTACATCTTCTTTATTATAATAGGAATAATTACGGGGATTTTAGGATTAACAGGGTCATATATAGCTAAGGATTCTCCTGAGTTGAAACCACTAGATATTGGATATTGGGAACATATTAAGAGCACATTTCGTATTGAAAATATTCGAGAAAACAAAAATATCTTCTTAGTATTAATTGCAATTGGAGTTTGGGCAATAGGATTTAACGTTTTCTTTCCTTTCATTCTAATTTACCTTCAACACTATGTAGGGTTAGATCTGCTCTTATCGTCTTTGGTTGTATTTATTGCTTTACTGGTATCAATTATCCTTGGTATACCTGTAGGAAAACTGGTAGATCGTGCAGGAAGAAAAAAATTTGCCATCTATTCAGTATTCTTTTTGAGTGCGTCTTTAATTTTATATTCACTAACCCTGAATTTAATCTTATTGATCATTTTTGGAGTACTATGGGTTTTAGGGATGACAACTTGGCATATCTCTGTACAAACATGGATTAATGATTTATTTCCAAAAGATAAAGCAGCTCACTTTCAAGGTTACTACCTGGTGTTTAATGTATTGATAGGAATGTCTATTGGACCATTTATTGGCAATCTCATAGCTGATTTATGGGGATTCCCAATTATTATTGATGGAATACCGGGTTTAGTTCCACCTCCACAAATATACTTTGTTGCGGCAATTATAATTCTATTTTCAATACTCCCACTAATTAAAGCAAAAGAACTAAAGCAAATAAGAGAATAACTAATTCTAATTTTTTTTTTCTATATTGAGAGGAAAAATTTCCTTTTTTCGACCTTTCTTTTGTACTATAACAAGATTAGCATCCATTAATTTATCTACATGATAACTTACCGTGTTTCTTGCTAATTTAATCCTTTTAGCAATTAAAGTTGAATTAATACCTGGATTTTCCGTTATAATATCCAAGATTCTTTTAGTTGAACTTGAATCAATTATTCCTTCTTTTACACTTTGAGATGATTCAATCATTTTATTATTAGCATAATATAGTACATATTGACCTTGAATCTTTTTTTGAATAATATGATTCTTTAGTAAAATATCTAAATGCCATTGAAACTGTCCTTTTTGAAGATTGCATTTACGCTGTAACTCATTATGGTGAACCCCGGGATTATTAAGTATTTGTGATATAATATTGATTCGGTTCTCGTTTTGAAAAATATGGTCAAAAGTAAGATAAGATCTACTTGTTGATGTTACTTGTCTATTTGAAAACTTAGTTTTATATTCTAAAAATGTTATGCTCCCAACTAATAAAAGTAAGGCAATAGCCAAGAGTAAAATTGTATTAATTATAGATACTAAAACATTATCTAAAAAAAAACTATCAGACCAGTAGCTTACTTCATAAAACAAGAAAATTAGGAGGAATATTACGAGCAGGATAAGAATGATTTTAATATAAAAATAGAAAAGCTGATAATTTTTTGGCGTTTTTGGTCTACTTTCATTCAAGTGATTTGTCTCCTTTTAGGGAACGTTTTATTTTCAAGAAAGGAATTAAGAAGGGAACTCTATGTCTAAAATCTATGAATTCATCTTTATATTTAGCTTTTAAGGCTAGATCTTCAATTATTCCTAAAACAATATATGCTACTACTTCTAAAAGCCAAATATAAAAAATAAATAAAAATGGATCCAAATAGGGAGAATTGATTCTCCAATCAATGACAGGAGACGTTTGAAAAGATATCATTGTTAAGCCAAGTGTCATTATGATAAATGCAAGATATTGAGGATGTCGTACAATCCTATAAGGTCCTGTTGTCATCAATTGATTTCGGTGCATTATATGAAAAATTAGACAATAAAGATATAACCCCAATCCTAAACATACTATATTAGTCCCTTCCCATCCAAAGAAGAATCGAAAATCGTACTGAAGCATTCCTGGATATTGAAAAAAGAAAATCAAATATGACAGTAATGGAATACTCATAATTCCAAACCAGATTGATGCACAAGGAACGTATTGTAAAATGGGTATGAAAATCGAACTTGTGTTAAAAATAATCGATTGTACAGCTTCTTTAATATTAATTTTATTACCACCTCTTTATAAAGTACTTAGAATAAAAGTAGTTAAGACACTTTTAAAGAATTGAGGTACAGTTTTCGAAGCATTAACAAAATTACAAAATTATGAACATTTAAGAGATGGATAATGATTGCGGAAACCGATTTACCATCGAGAGCTCCTTTTTGATAATATAATCCAGTAATTCTTCCCTTTCTTTACCGGCAAGAACCTCTAGTTTTCTAATGCCTAAAGGATCTACTTTTTCTCTCAAAAGTTCTATTTCTTCATTGGTGGGTGGTTTAGTTTCATTTAATATTTCAGGAATGATTAAATTAAAACCAGTTGAACTTTTTAGAGTTTCAATATCAACTCCCGCGTGTATTGTATCTATTTTCATTTTTTTTGTTTTATCATCAAAAATTAAATAAGCCAGATTTGTTATTATGCATTGTGGTCCTGCTCCCCCACAAATGCTAGATTTTCCCTCCGGAAAGCCAACACCAGAAATAAAGAAAAGTTTTTCAGTTGGAACAAAGGTTCTAGTATCATGGCGTGGAGTGTAAAGGAATGAGCCACGTGAATAAAACCCACTAAAGTCTGCTATCCCCGCACAACCGGGTAATCTAATTTTTGGATGTTCCCAATCTCCTATACATATATTATTCGTATTTCCGTATTGGTCTACTTGAGCCGGTCGAAAGAATTCTATTGTTGTTAATTTATCTGAAGGAAGAGATTCTAATGTGCATTCACAACTGTTTTGAAATCGGTAAGCTCTTGCTGTATTCATTTCAAGGTATAGGAGAGAGACTTGCCGAGGTTCAATTACAAAAGTATTTCCCATTATATAATGATAGATTGCATCTGGAGCACACGTCAATTTAGCTAAGGTAAAAGCAGCCCAAACCATTGGAGTAGCGACACCTACAATCATAACATCATTATTTTTAACTTCTCTCGCCATCAAAATGGTCATTAATTCATCCGTGGTATAATCGTTTGCTATTTCTGTCATTTTCCTTCTCTTTTTCTTTTAAATTAATATTAATTATTTCCTATCCATTCTTTTAATGCTGCTTTTACTGAACGTCGCATTTCAATCGAATAATCAGTAGCCAATTTATTGAAATACGCCAGTTGAGCTAAATTCTCTCCATCTTTTAATTGAGATTTCTTTGGATTATTTTTATGCATATCATTAAAATCCTCGGGATTTAATCTTTTATAGTGATCTGTAAAACATATATATTTTTTTGGAAATCGTGATGATAAAGGAATCTTCTCTTTTTCTCCTTTAGGATAACCAAAACAAATCAATGTAATTGGAAAAACCCATCTAGGGAGATTAAAGATATCACGATGAATCTCATGATTTTCCATTATGTCTCCTATATAACAAGATCCAATCCCTAATGCTTCAGCTGTGATGACAGCGTTTTGTGCTGCAATTAAAGCATCACAACAAGCAAGTAACAAATCAGATTCTTGAGGTGTTTGAAATTTAATGTCTTCTTCTTCACATTGGGTATTTATATTGGAAATTTTGAAATAATCCCACCATCTTTGCATATCTGCTAAAAAAAGGAGTACTAAAGGAGCTTTTGCTATAAGTGGTTGGTTATCGCAAGTTTTAACCAGTTTTTCTTTTATTGTTTGATCTTTTACTTGAATGATAGAGTAAAACATCATGTTTCCCGCTGTTGGCGCTCTCATTGCACCTTGAATAATTGTATCTATCTCATCTTCCGAGATAATTTTTGAAGAATATGCCCTGATAGTTCTTCTTTTGTTAATTAAATTTATAGTTTCATTTTTTTTATTCATAGTATACACCTTTAATTCTCTAGCAAATAATCCAAACCTACAATAAAATATCCAAAATCATTCTCGATCCTCCAGCAATATCTAAGTACTCTGAGTGAGATCTTGCGCTAATGAATTTTTTTTTATAATCTTCAAAATTCATGTTTAAATATGCTTGGATGTGAGAGGCATCAAACGTGTATTTATCATAACAAGATGTAGGATGAGCACCAAAAGGCATTTTTATGACAGCAGTGGTAGTTTGCATCGGTAATTGCGCCTTTCCTTGTAGATGGCGTATATCTTCAGTTTCCACAATTCTTTCTGTAGTAATTATGGTTTTTTTTGCTGTTTTTGCCATGTCATCATCCATCCATACAGCTCCTGAAATATTACAATTCCCTAATTCATCTGCATATGGAACGTGTAATATAGCAACATCCAAGTCAATTTTTGGTACTGCCATGACTTGTGTACCAGATCCAAGTGGATCCTCAATTTGTTTTATATCATTCCTTACCTTTGGAAAGTCTGTTCCAATGATACCTTTTAAGGGCATGAAGGGGACTTTTAAATAGGATGCTCTCAATCCTAGAGCGATTGTCGCTTCAGATTCTTCTGAAACTTTGATGGATCCACTTTCAACTGCTTTTCTATAATTTGGTGCCATTCCGAATATTTCCATTCCAACAAAACACGCTCGTATTTCAGAAATGCAACCTGCTCCAATCAACATGTCAACTTCAATACCACCAACAAAAGTGCATAAAGTTAGGTTTTTTTTCCCTTGTCGAATAATTTCTCGACACAATCCAATGGGTTTTCTCCAAAAAGATAATCCACCAATGCCAATTAAATCCCCATCATTGATGTGCACTGTAACAGCTTCTTCGAGTGTCATTAGTTTACTTCTTGATATATTAGTTCCCCTCTCAATGCAGTATATTAGGTATAATTAAGTAATATTTAGAAACAATAATTGCTCTATAAAAAATATTATTCATTAATCTTTCAATTTTTTTTGACTTAATTTAGCTGTCTCTTCAACTTTAAGAAAAATTCAGTGATCGAAAGTTGATATAGTATTGGGCATCTTTTTCTCCCTTTATGAATTTTCTCAGCATCATCAAAAAAGAGAGGTTAGAATTAAATGAAGGAATGTTCGGTTCTTGAAATCACTTCATCTTGGATTTCATGTCCTAAATCAACGAAATATGCGCTATAACCTCCGACCTTGACGACTACATTTCTATATTTTTCAGGATTTTGTTGAGCTGCCTTTAAAACTTCGGTAGATACTACTGTTGGTTGAAGTTGTTCTCCCCCCAAATGATAATATGTTTTCAGTAGAGATATCCATTTTTCTCTAGCTTCCTGTGTTTTACCGATTCCCGAAGGGTGCATGCGAATATTCACTGCACAACCACACACATGTTCGTAGTCTAGTGCTGCAACGGATCGTAAAACCCCTGTCGGACCGTGACGTTCAACATTGTAGGGGTTGCAGCTAGCTGCAAATGGACGCCCCGCTAAACGCCCATCTGGAGTTGCTGAAGAAATTCGTCCATCATAAGTATGTGAAGTCATACTTATGACAAAGGGAGCATATACTCCGCCCTTATAGGTCTTAAACTTATAAGTCTCTTTAAAAAGATGATTGGTAATTTCTTGAGCAAGTTTATCACATTCGGGATCACCATTTCCCCACTTCCCCTCAATTTTATTTATTTCTTCATGGATAAATTCATAACCATCAGTGAAATTGTGATCAATTGCATTTATTAATTCCTCGAAAGTGAATTTTTTCTGCTCAAAAATTAATTTTTTAATAGTAAACATCGAATCGACTAAATTTGCTACACTATTCATGTATAAAATGCCTTCTGCATCATATTTAGCCCCTCCTTGCGTAACATCCGCTTTATTTTTTAAACAACCTTGCATGAAAGCAGAAATGAATGGTGAAGGAAAATATTGAGCAAATAATTTATCCCTTATAGTTGTTGCTTTTACTATTTGTCCGAGAACAAAATCAGTTTGTTGATATAACGCATTTAAAAAATCATTAAAGGTTTTAAAAGAATCTGGATCACCTGTTTTAATACCTACATTTCTTACAAGACCACCTAAGGTCAAGCAGTTTCCATTTCTTAAAGTCATATCCAGTGTTCTACATAATAACATTGATGAAAAAGATATACCTCCTGTTTTGCCTGGTGAACATAAATCAACACACCCTGTTATTGAGTAGGCATTTGCATCTCTCTCAGAAATTCCACGATTCTTTAATGCCTGAATACATATATTATCATTCAGTAATGATATACTCGAAAGACCTTTATATTGCAGATCTGCTATTTTCATATAGAGGTCATCAGGGCTTTTTTCGTGAAGTCGCACGGCAAAGTTAAGAGAAGCTTTTGATCTATGTGCTACCTCTAACAAAATATAAGTTAAATCATTTGTAACATCTTCTCCATTTTCATTTAATCCTCCGATTGTGACGGGTTCAGATCCTTCAAATCTCTGGCTAAAATTTGTCACAGCATTCGAATAAGGGCGAATATTATGACTCATTATTTTAAGCACTAATTCATCTAATAATTCACCAACTTCTTCACGAGTAATTAACCCTTTTTTGATATCTGAAATATAATATGGATAAAAGAGTTGATCTAAACGACCAGGACCATGAACATTAAATGGAATTGCCAGATCAACGGTGGTTTTAATGATCCAAAATGTTTGAATTGCTTCTCGAAAATTTGTAGGAGGATAATCTGGCACTCTTTGACATGTCTCATAAATATTTGATAAGATTTTCTTTTTTTCATCATTATTTGAGTTTTCTATTTCATCCTTTAGTTTATTCGCGAGTCTATGAGCAAAGATCATTATTCCCTCTAACGTGATATCGATTGATCGCAAGTATTCTCTCTGTTCCTTTTTGAGTTCTTTTCCATTTTTGAGTTCGTTCTTCACATCTTTCTGCATCGCAATGAGACCTTTTTCTAGAACCGTTTTAAAATCAAGGACTAAATGACCTTGCCAAACTCCAATCACAGCGCAAGGTGATATCGCAATATCATTCTGAGCAGTTTTTAATGGTAGATGGGAAAGAAATTCATAACATTCACCGGTATAGACATCAGAATTAGCATATTCTTTTTCTACAAGATCCGCAAGCGTTTTATTTTTCCAAAATGGAATCAATTTCTTGTTTAAAATTTTTCTATCTTCTTTAATTATCGTAAAAGGGTTTGTTTCGCGTTCTTCTAACGTTTTAGTGCCAAGCGTAGTAGCAGGCGCTCCAGTTTTCTTGCTATATTTCAGCATGTTTATGAAGCTTTTTATGCCTTCTTTCCGTATTCTATATAATGCAAAATTAAGGTTGGATTTCAGTCCATATATCCACATTCTGCTCTTTTTGAGTTCAATTTCGAAGACTCTGTTATATAATCCCCGTTCTATATCAATTGGAATTCCCATAAAGTTTTCTGTCCAATTACCTACGATTCGATCATCAGAGTCTATATAGAGAGTTATGTTTTCAAAAACATGTTTCATGCATAATGCAACCCTCTCTCCTAAAGATAATTTTTGATTTTCAGTTTCTATCCACTTCTCCGTGTAGAATTTCGCTCTTTCAATGGATATGACCGGAATATCATCAATATATCTATACCTTATTCTTTTTATTCTTTCGCTAGCATTATCAATTAATTCCATTTTAAATTCCTCTTATAATGATTTATTATATGAAATTAAAACGGTGAACTGTTAATAAATATTGATTATTTAAATATGAGAGGAGTATTAATTTTTCTAAAGTAATATTTATAAAAGACTTTAATTTTTCACATGAGATTCTTGTAATTTAGCACACTGTAAACCAAGATTCACTGTTGTTGATAGGCAACCATTACAGAATATGCATTCTACTTTATCACTTCCAATACCTCTCATCCATCGATTAGGAAGATCGGGTTCTCGGATTAATGGTCTAGAAAAGGATACGAAATCAGCACTTTCACTAGATAAAACGTTCTCTACTAGACTTAGTGAATTAATACCTCCAATTAAAATAACGGGAATTTTTAGTACTTTCTTAAATTCTTTTGCATAAGATAAATTATATGCTGGTTCATTCATCGTTCCTATAAAAATTCGGCTTTCTGGTAAAAAAGAAGATTTCCATCCAAGATCTTTCTTTTTCAATAGTGCCACTTCCCAAATTCCTGCACTTACTTCAATTGCGGCATACCCGATACGTTCTAACATTTTAGCAACCTGAGTAGATTCACTTATTGTAGTTCCTCCCTCTATGAAATCAACACCATTCATTTTTATGAAGATTGGATATTCTTTTCCAACTAGTTCAACACTTTCATTATATATTTCTTCAAGAAATCTAGTTCTATTCTCTAAGCTTCCCCCATAATCATCTGTTCTTTTATTTATATAAGGTGAAAGAAATTGAGTTATGAGATATCCATGAGCTCCATGTAACTGTACTGCATCGAAATTAGCTTCTTTAGCTCTTCTGATGGCTTGTGCGAAAGCTCCAACTGTCTCTCGTATTTCTTCTTTTGTCATTTCCCGTGGCAATTTTTTAGTTAATTTTTCTTCCAGAGCAGAAGGAGCAATAGTATTTTCAAGGATTCTAGATTGGCGCCCACAATGTGCAATTTGTAAAGCAACCTTACAATCCTTTCCATTTTTATGAACAATTTCAACAATTTTGCGTAATCCTGGTATACAATTATCTTTATTAACTGCTAATTGTTTTTCAAAAGCTTTTCCACTTTCTTGAACATAAGAATAACCCGTAATTATTAAGCCTACTCCCCCTTCAGCTAAATTTTTGTAGAGTTCCAAGTGTTTATCAGTAACATGACCATCTTCAGATGCCATTCCTTCAAATGTAGCGGATCTTACAAAACGATTTTTTATTTCTATTGTGCCAATTTTTTTTGGTTTTGAATACATGATATTCCCTCCAAAAGATACTGCCAATTATAAACATTTTTTCTCGTATATATTTATTTTGATGGGTTTTTAATATAATTTTAATAGCTCAGAGGTAATTTAACATTGGATAAGGATAATTATTTTTTGTGCGAATTTGTTATTATTAATTAGAATATGCAATAATGAAAAATTTTAGCAAAAAAAAGGTTTTTTATTATAGGAAGATTAGACTACTTTATAAGAATCATCCTCTTCTTCTGGGACCTTTCCCTTTTGAGGGAAAATTTTATGGCCATATTTTTTATTATTTTTTAAAACCACACCATATTCTTTATCCTTTTTCCTCCCCATTTGAATATCCCCACTATTCTTAAACGAAATAGAGTATTTAAAGCTTCCAAATGAAAGCCTTTTACTTTTGTTGAGCAATCTTCCTTTGCATTATTTTATCAAACAGATCATCCATAGTGGGAAAAGGAACGAATTGTCTCTCCTTCTTTTTTAGTGAGATAGCTTCTGAAGGGCATTTAGCTACACAATTTCCACAACCAATACAGCGCTTTTGTTTAATTTTAGCAACGTCGTCAACAAGTGTTATTGCTTCCATCGGACAAATTTCGATACAAGTTCCACACCCTGTACAATAATCGGCATCAACCTCTGCAAAGTAATTTGATATCATCATCTTGCCCGGATTGGGAATTTTTAAAAACCTTGATAAACCCTCACAACAACAAGAGCAGCAAGAACAAAGGAATGTTAATTTTTGTGAGTTGTCTGCTTGAAGTACTAATCCATCTTCTTGGTTTTGTTTTAATATGCTAATTGCTTCTTCTTTAGTTATTTCACGCCCCCATCCTTGGTCAATATAAAGTTTTGCGGCATGACCAAATCCCATGCAAACTTCTCTGCGATTAGTAACTTTACAAGGTTGTTCTTCAATATCTTTTAATTGTTTACATATACAATTTGCTACCATATAAGGACCATCAGTAGTTTTAAATAATTCTTGAACCTTATCAAAATCACTGACATTTTGTTTTATTTCAATGCTTTTCTCAACGGGGATTGTCCTAAGTTGAGCACCTTTTAATCTTAGTGTTTCAGGAAGCCATCCTTCATCAAAATAATCATGAAAATCTTCAATGAAATCTTTATCAAGCCTGTTTACTTGAAATTCAAAAATCCCTACCATGAGTAAAGCATTTCCATAATACTTTTGTTCACTATCATTTTTAGTCATGATAAGACCTTTTCTACCCATTTCATCTAGAATATCTTCTAAAACTTCTTTTGAGATCTTATTATCAACAACTCGGCTAAAAATTGTATCTAACGTTTCGAGATCTCTTTCCCATCCAAATTTTAAAAACGTGGCAACTTTCGCTTCTTCAAGAGTAAAAAGTTTTTTTAAAATTCGAATATCCGAGCCGGATTTTGTTGTTGGAAATCCAATGGGCATTTTATCAAGATGCTCTTGTAATTTTCGATAGACATCAATATCATCAACGCTATAAGTCATATCTCCTTGTCATATCCTTAATTCATTAATTATTAATTCATTGGAATAAAATTAATTAAATAATGGATACTTTCCAAAATTAATTAAATTATGGTTCTTCAATTGACAAAGGAAGGTTGAGTAAAATTCGAAAACGACTTAATGAAGGCCTTGTTCAAGTTTATTTTGGTCGAGGTAAAGGTAAAACTACTGCAGCACTTGGTCAAGGATTTCGAGCAACAGGTCACGGATTCAAAGTATATTTAATTCAATTCATGAAAGGTTGGGATCAATACGGGGAAGTAACTGCCATAAAAAATACTCCAAATTTTGAAATTAAGCAATTTGGGACACCAGAACTTATTGCATCACCTGGGGACATTGATTTAGAAGAAGGCAAGAAGGGATTAGAATTTGCAGAGAAAATTATTACCAGTGATGAATATGATCTTGTCATTCTTGATGAAATTGGGGTTGCTGTAGAATATGAAATAATTGCAGTAGAAAATGTGTTAGATCTAATCAATAAGAAACCAGAGAAAGTTGAGTTAATTTTAACTGGCGGACCTAAAATGCATCCCAAAATAAAGGAACGTGCAGATCTGGTTACAGAAATGAGGATGATCAAGCATTATTATTCTTCAAAAGGGATAAATGCAAGATATGGAATAGAATATTAAATGTAAAGGGGATTTTTAAGAATACGATAGGTTTTAGGTGTAAATTTTGGATGAAAAGATGAACGTTTTATTCATAATAACAGATGCACAGCGTGCGGATCATTTGGGCTGTTACGGTAATTCAATCGTTAAAACTCCTAATTTAGATCGATTAGCAAGTGAAAGCTTACGATTTACAAATTATTTTTGTACCAATCCAATCTGCATGCCAAACAGAGCTACATTGCTAACTGGTTATTATCCAAATGTACATGGTGTACGCAGTAATGGTATGATTTTATCTAGGGAGATACCCACAATAACTCAAACATTATCACAACAAGGATGGCATACCGCATCCATTGGTAAAATTCATCATCAATTTTGGATGGCTCCATTTTCACATAGGACAAAATCAGCTGAAGATATAGTAAATTGGTCAAAAGAAGACCCCGGTAAAAATCCCGTTAGAAAAAATTTTCCCCTTCCCTATTATGGTTATGATGAAGTGGATTTAGTAATTGGTAATGGTAGTATCTGCTCGGGTCATTATATAGAGTGGTTGGAAGAGAGAGCACCATCTATTGCTGAGGATGTAAAAAAGCGGTGCCTGAATTATGATTATCTATTTAGCTTATTTTGCAATGAAATTCCCGAAGATCTATATAATACAACATATATTAAAGAAAAAACCTTATCCTTCTTAGAAAGGTTTTCTAGTGGACAATACGGAGAAAAACCATTTTACCTGCACTGTTCCTTTCCAGATCCTCATTATCCAATATTTCCCCCGAAAAAATATCAAGAAATGTATAATCCTGAAGATATGAAGCTTCCTCCAAGCTTTAATGATATTGAAAACCTATATACTCACGAATATTTAGCTAGACACCTCAAGAATCCTCCATTTAAAAACGCATTTTTGAGAGAAAGCACGGAAGAAGAAATAAAAAAAATTACAGCATTAACTTATGCCTCAATTTCCTATCTAGATACATGTATTGGTCAAATATTAGCATCATTAGAAAAACGCGGATTAATTGAAAATACAATAATAATATTTTCTAGTGATCATGGGGATTTGATGGGAGATCACGGATTGCTATTTAAAGGACCTTGTCCCTTTAATGGTGTATTACAACTCCCCTTAATTGTAAAAGTACCTGGAAAGACAACACCTGGAAGTATATCAGATTCTTTGGTTAGTTCCATTGATTATCCAAAAACACTTTTGAATCTTCTTGAAATTAAAGAACGGCATCATCCCCCAGATATGCAGGGATTTGATTTCACACCTATTTTGATTGATCCAACATTTAAAATCAGAGACAATTGTTTTATTGAAAATGATGAAGAAATCGGACCTCTAACATCAAGATTACGACATTTAATCACTGAGGATTATAAAATAACAATATACGAAGGATTAGATGATTTTGGTGATATTTACGATCGTAAAAACGATCCTCATGAATTAAAGAATTTATGGCATGATAAAAGTTTTCGAGAAAAAAGATTTAAGCTGGTCAATAAATTATTACAGGAAAATTTGAAAGCCCAATCTAAATATCCTAAGAGACTTGCTGGCACTTAAAAATAAGGTTCATTTCTATTTTTCATTTGAAATAAACGTTATACAGATGCGCAAGGCATTTTCCAATGTTCCCTTTTTAATTTTATCAGGTGTATCTGTAGATTGATGATAATAACTCGACCTTGTCTTCCAATCTGCTGAATTTAAAAATGCTGCTTTAATATTTGATTTTGAAAAAGCAGCAGCGTCAGATCCTCCACTTAATTTACCAACTGTTCTTTCTAATTTACCTGCACCAAACTTTTTTGCATTGATACTATTCATTTCAGCAGCGTTTAATATTTTTTGGACCACTTCTTCAGAATGCTTAGTTCGAGTTGTGGGTTCATATTCAATAACAGCAAATTTATCTGGTGTCTCCAAACCATCCATGTTGAAAACTATAGCATTAAATTTTTTTAGTTCTTCTAAGTGAGCAGTAACATAACGGTAAGAACCTCGTAATCCACTCTCTTCACATCCAAAACTAATCAACCTAATTTCAGTGTTTTGAGGAATTATGTCTCTATGGATCTTGAGATATCTTCCAAGCCCCACTATAACTGAGCAGCTACTAAGGTTATCCACCGAGCCTGGAACAACGTTTCCTTTATCTCCCAATGGAACGAAAAAAAACAAGCCTATAAAACAAGGAATTCCAACAATTAGTAACCAAAACACAGTAGGGAAAAATAAACCCTTAAATTCTATTTGTCCAATAATTATGAATAATAAGGAAATGGCTGAAAGAACTAACCATATCAAGATTATGATTATAGCAATGAAAGCAATTGGAATGAAACCCCATTTTAAAATCTTTAGTAGATTAAATTGTAAAGCAGAATCAATGTGGCTCGAGAATATTATAATTTTTTTTTTGTCCTCTTTAGATTTAATTTTACCAACAACATTTTGAGACCCTTTTTTTCGAAAAAATACATCGATAAACTCTTTGTAGTTGAAGAATTCTTCCCACATGATCAATATAGATAATAACACCAAAGCAAAAGAAATTGAAGAAAGGATAATGAAAACAATCATTTCTGTGGCGAAATAAAGTAGCAAGTGTAATAACATGGAAATAGGGGTCATGATAACAATCAATTTAATCCACCCCAGAAAAGCTTTCGGATGGCACTCGAAAGGTTCTAAAACAACTTCATCACAACTTTTCTCCAATTCTTTTTGAATTATTGTTGCTCCTTCAGCTTCTTGGGAGCTACAAGGCATTCTTGGTCCAACTTCATTAACGATTCTTTGAACGAGATTATACATGTAATCAGAATCTTCTTTTACGATTTCAATTTTCATATTTATTACTTCATCCATAGTTATTAATTATAAAAAAATAAACTTTAAATGATTAAAAGGTATGCTTTTAGCTATTAACTAATGATAGATATAAATATTACATAAATCAACACTAATTATTATAAAATTATACTTAAATTAAAAAATAATAGGTATTAATGTATAATGGCATTGGAGATCTATCAAATCGTAGTATTAATATCAATAGGAGCGCTTGTAGGAATCAGTATAAGCTTTATTGGTCAAACTGGTTTAGGAATTGTACTTCCTATTATCTTATTATTAACTGGAGATGTGTTTTTAGCCATTGCTATAAATCTGTTAAATGATTTTATTACATCCGCAGCTGTATTAATAGGTTATCTCCGGAAAAAACAATATAAAATTAGAGTAGACACATTCATAATAATGATTATAGCTGTATTTATATCCTTTTTAGGTGTGTTTATATTAATGACAACTCCTTTAGGTAAAGCTTTTGGTTGGTTTATTCCTTTATTTACAATAATTTTAGGGCTTACTTTCCTCAAGCGCGGTTTTCCCACTTATGAATCAGTTAAAAAGATGGCTCGGAACTGGGCTCGCAAAACGATAAAAAAAGGAAAAAGTGAAGCAGAACTTTCTGAATTAGATGAGAAGATCGATGAACAATTAGCTTCTGAATCTGATACTATTCAAGGATTTATATCGGGTGGATCGAGATTGTTTTATATAATAGCAATTATTTTTGGAATATTTGTTGGTTTAAATTCAGGATTATTTGGAGGAAGTTCAGGTCTTATTTTTGTGTTAGCGTTAGTTATACTTTACGGATATCCCCTTAAGAAGGGAGTGGGTACAGCTCTAATTCTTAGCATGATAATTAGCTTATTTACATTTTTATTTTACCAAGCTTTTGGCATTTTAATTAAAGGTCAATTTTTTTTTAATTTCGAATTATCTTTTTTTCTTGCAATAGGGTCGATTATTTCTGGTATAATAGCTTCAACGTATATTCAAAAATTATCAGCTAAAACAATGGGGAGGGCTGTTGGTCTTGTAATTTCCGTATTAGGTGCCTTGGCGTTTACATTTTACTTTATACATTAAATAAGTCAAGTTGCTATCAAATTAATGTTAAAAAAAGAATATAAGGAAAAAAATAAAAATTTTACATGAAAACGATCGTACCCTCACCAGAGGTTACAATTTCATCATTCTGATTTTTTACAATTGTTTCAGCGATGATAAATTTTAATTTTCCATCTTTTTTAGTAAATTTTTCTTTTACCGTACCAACGGCGGTTAAAGTATCACCAAAAAACACGGGTTTTAAAAATTTAACAGTTTGTCCACCATATAATATTCCCGGACCAAATAATTTTGTTCCTAAAACTGCTGATATTAACCCAGAGCTCAATGCTCCATGAGCTACTTGCTTCCCAAACATTTGAGTTTTTGCGTATTCTGGATTTACATGAATGGGATTGAAATCTCCAGTGACTTCAGCAAATTTCATTACATCTTCTTCGGTAATTGTTTTGGTAAATTCTGCTGAGTCTCCTATTTCGTAGTCTTCCCATTTAACTGGTTTTAGATCTGACATAATAATTTATTAATGTAAAGAGAGATAAAAATATTCTCTATAAATCTTTATCGTTCTAAAATCATAATATTATTGTTGGAGGTTAAATTTCTTGTAATATAACTCAAGTTAAATCTGATTTGAATTGTTCGTTTCAGTTAAATCAAATAAATTGGAAAAGATGAAGCGTAAGAATTTATTAACAATTTCATTTACCAAATTGCTTCATGGTTTCGGTTCGAATATTTTTGGAGTAATATATCAACCATATTTATTAGAACTTACTAATTCACTTGTCTTAACAGGGATAATTATCTCTATTGGCTCAATAATGCAGTTCTTACCCCTACCATTTATAGGAAAACTATCTGATCGATATAACAGAAAAATTCTCATCACAGCTTCTATGCCTGTTTTTATAATGGGTGTTTTTTTATTGATGATTGCAACCCCTTTGACGATTTATTATGCAATTTTGGGAGTATTACTCTATTTTTTAGGTTTTGCGATAAATAACTTAAATTCCCAATTTATTGTTTCAGAAAGTTCAGATAAATCAAAAGGGTTGATATATGGATTTATGTTTTTCTCCTTTTTCTTAGGGAGCATTGGGGGGAGTACATTAGTGGTATTTAGTCCTAATATTGATACTAAAATGTATTTCTTAATATTTATCGGAATTTTAGCAATCGAAGGGATAATGTATAGTTCAATATTATCAAATAAAACACAAATTAGGAAATCTAATTCTCTAAACCATAAAGAGAAAAAAGCAGTGAATTTATGGATAAATATTTTAAGAACTAAGACTTTAAGGTCCATTCTCATGTTCTTTACTTTAGATATTTTTGTGTATGGAATTACTTTATCTATTTATTACGCTGGTATGGTTGATTATTATCATTTGACCACTGAAAATATTGCGATCCTATCAATTAGTTTGAATATTACAAATATGCTTTTTCAAATACCTGCAGGGAGAATTACTGATAAGCTTGGGAATAAAAAAACATTAATATTCAGCCAAATTTTTGGATTAGGATTTTTCACAATGAATATAATGACAGTTTTTTTATGGATTAATGGAATTACATCCACCTTATTACTTACATTACTATTTGGTCAAATATCCTTTGCTTTTTCAATTGTTATGTTTATACCAGCAGAACAAGTCATCTTAACGGATTTAGGAAAAGAAAGAAAGGCGGAGCATTATGGGATAATTAACTTTGTACGAGGAGTTGGTTATATTCCTACAGGATTTATCGGAGGGTTAATGGTAGAGAATATAGGCTATTTAAGCCCATTTATATTTAGCTTTTTTGGAGTACTCGTCGAAATTATCTTTCTACTTAGATTTTTTCATCATCATTCTAATGATATCTAACCTCGTTTATCTTTTTGTGAAATAATATTCTTATTAGAAAAAAATTTATAAGAATAAGAAATAAAATCATTCGAAAATTCAAATAAATTAATTTTAATATAAAAAATCGAATCTCAAAATAATATAAGTGAATGATATGGGAAAATTAGCAAGAAAAGTTGCTTTAGTGGGCGCTGGAATGTCTAAATTTGGAAGGAATTTCCCTTTAAAACGAAATCCCGATATGTGGGTTGAAGCATGGCTTAATGCTATTAAAACTGTGGATAATGGTATCGAACCAAAAGATATTGATGCGTGTTATATAGGGAATTACTCTTCTGATTTATTCAATCATCAGGGACATTTAGGTCCTCAAATGGCAAATTTGGTAGGGCTAACTCCAAAACCAGCTTCTCGATTTGAGGGTGCCTGCGCGAGCTCGGGAATAGCTTTACGCCAAGCAATACTTGGAATTGCCTCAGGAATCCATGATGTTATTGTTGTAGGGGGGGTTGAATGCATGAATGAACTTCCAACGGCCTTGGTAACCGATACGTTAGCAACTGCAAGCGATTCTCTCTTTGAATACCCCGCAGGTGCAACCTTTCCAGGATTATATGCAACAGTTGCTTCAGCACACTTCCATAAGTATGGAACTACTTCTGAAGATTTAATGCGAGTTGGTATAAAAAACCATGAAAATGGTGCAGAGAACCCATTTGCTCAAATGCAACAATCAATAAAAGACTTAATGAACAGTAAAATCAAACGATATGAAAAAGAAGGAAGAGATGTACCAGATTGGAAAGATGAATTTGACTTTCTTAAAAGTTCATCAAATCCCATGATTGCTTCACCTCTCAGACTTTTTGATTGTTCTTTGGTAACTGATGGAGCGGCTTGCCTATTTTTAGCTGCTGAAGATGTTGCTAAGAAATTTACAGACACTCCTATTAGGATTACTGGTACTGGTCAAGGAAGCGCTGCATTATCTTTACATGATCGTGATAGTTTAACAAGTTTCATAGCAACTAAAGAAGCTTCAAGACAAGCTTATGAAATGTCCGGATTAAAACCAGCTGATATACAGATTGCAGAGGTTCATGACTGCTTTACAAAGAGCATAACTGAGTCGTTATGTGCGTAATTTAGCAGAAATCCTCGCAATGGAAGATCTTGGATTTTATGAGAAAGGAAAGGCTGTGGATGCAATAAAGAATGGAGAGAGTAGAAGAGATGGACGCTTGCCAATTAACACCTCGGGAGGATTAAAAAGCAAAGGTCATCCCGTTGGCGCAACTGGAACTGCTCAAGCTGTAGAGATTTTCAAACAAATGAGGGGTGTTGCAGAGCGCAATAGGCAAGTAAAATTTGATGTGGAAAGAGCCCTAACTCATAATTTAGGGGGATCTGGAGGCACTTGTGTAGTAACAATTTATGAAAAATAATAAAAGTTTCTTTTAAATATTATTTTTTTTTATATATTCCAAATTTAATGGTTGTTTGAATAAAGATTATCAAAATATTGGCTTAAATATATTTCCCATTTAGAATCGATTGGGTAATCAACTTCTAATTCTCTAACAAGATCTTTAATATATGTATATAATATACTTGGGTTATACTCCCAAGCATTTGATTTGTTAAATGTGATGCATTTAATCGTTAAACTAGACACTTTAAAAATTTCTCTCAAAATTAATCCGTAAACACAAATTTGAGGAATTGACTTAAGAAAAATTCTATCTCTGTGTTCTGGCTAAAAACTTTTATACTTATTTTTGTTATTGTTCCTTAATAGAGATTATAAAAAAGATGATTAATCCAATGATTAAAACTCATAATTTGACCAAAAATTATGAGAATATTCCAGTGGTTGATAATTTAAGCATAGAAATTTTTGACTCAAGTTTTGCTTTCTTAGGACCTAATGGTGCTGGTAAAACTACTACACTTTTAATGTTTCTAGGATTAATAAAACCCACAAGTGGATCTATTTACATTTTTAATTTAGATGTTATAAATCATTCAGTTAAAATTAATGAAAAAATAGGTTATTTACCTGAAAATTTGGGATCTTTTTCTAATATATCGGGACGTGAACATCTCACTTTTTTCTGCAACATGAGAGAATATAATCAAGATATATATGAAGAAGTTGAATCTTTTTTAAATTGGTGTGGAATAAATCAGAGATTTTGGGATAAAAAGGTAAAAACTTATTCTCAGGGAATGCTTCAAAGATTAGGATTAGCAATTGCTTTTATAGGTAATCCCAGGTTGGTGATTTTGGATGAACCTCTCTCTAATATTGACCCCTTGGGAAGAATAGACTTAATCAATAAAATAAAACTTAAGCAAAACCAAGGAGTAAACATTCTCATTTCAAGCCATATAATTCATGATGTTGAACAAATAGTAGGTTCTATTTGCATTTTAAATAAGGGAAAAGTGCAACTCTTTGGTGATGTATTAGACCTAGCAAGAAAATTCGATTTCAATGAGTTTGAAATACGAATTATGCAGAATGCTGAGGAATCAGGAGGTCTAGGAGATGTTTATGATGCAGTTATCAATGAGAAAGATGTGTTATTAGACAAACCAATTCTTTTGGATGATAAAATAATAATTAAGTCTAATGCATTAAAAGAGATTATTAGCATTATCACGGGATTTAAAAATGCTAATATTAGTCCAATATCAGGAACACTAGAAAAGATATATCACAAAACTATGAGGTGTTAAATGATAGAAAGAATCCAAATAAATAAAAAAAGATTAATTCGATTAATTTCATTTTTTTTAAGAAGTTATCGAAGAGATCTAAGGACTATCATATCTATCATATTATCCATTATTGCACCAATCTACCTGATAAATATCATAGTGAATCTATCAGATTCTATTATTATAAATCAAGAATTTGTTGATAATTATCTTTTCTGGGGATCCTTTATAACCTATTCAATTATAATATTTAGATTTATCAGTATAATTATAACTAGTGATATTATTTCTGGTGATTTTTCACATAAAAGAGCTATGATATTATATACTCTGCCCATTTCGAGAGGTGAAATTATTTTTTCAAAAGCTATTACAATGATGATATACTTATTTATACTACAAAGTCTTACATTAATAATATCTAGCCTAATTCTATGGATAATGCTTGGTTTAATTGTCTCTTTTAATGTTTTTCTTTTGGGGCTTTTAATTTCGTATTTGAGTGCATTATTTTACTTTTCACTCACATTACTTCTCTCTGGTACTACAAGAAACACAATAGTCTCAGCTCTGATCCCTCTAATATATGTTTATATAGGGCCTCAGATATTTTCAATTTTTGATCTTAATCAATTATCATATGTTTTTCATGAAAATAATGGCAGAATACTTCTTCAATATTTTATATATGGAGATTTTACAGGTTTAAATATTGAACAGATCTCGAGTTTTATAATTTTGTGTGTTCTACCTATTATAATAATCATAATAACTATATTTTTCTTCAAACAAATAGATATTAGAATTTAATAAATATAAATAATCTTAATTTAATTACACGTGAGTAAAGTGGAAAAGAGACGAAAAAATCAAATATTATTTACTTATAGCATAATCTTTTCCCTTGGTGTAGTGTTATCATTTATTCCATTGCCTTCAAATGAAGTTGTATTAAATAAACGAAGCTCTGCGATCGTGGAAGGTGTATTATACATCGAACATTCCACATTTCCATGGCCATCAATAAGTCAGCAAATCTCTGTCAGACTCCAAGCATTTAATGGAACATTCTCATTGCTAATACTAGACGATGACGCATTTGACAAATGGGGTATTAATGAAACTTTCTCCCCGATCTATAGAATGGATAATGTGACTGATGTAAATAACTTAATCATCATTAATCCACCTTATAACGACGAGATTTCTTTCCTAATTACAGCAAATACATTTCTAGTATATGGAGGTATGATAGAAATGGATTGTTTGAGATTTTATATCAACTGGGGCGGATTATTCATTGGAATAGGAATTATAGGATTAGTCTATTTGATATTAAAAATAAGGAGACAGCAAAAGATATCAAAATCTAAATAGTAATTTTGATTTGATCGGAGTACCATCGAATTTCTCATTGGACAATTTTTCTTATATTAAGTATGTAATCAAATATGGATGAAATTTCTATTATATTTGCTTTATCAAAGGAAAGCATCATCCTGTAAATTTCTTGAAATTGTATGTTAAAGTAGTACTGATTATATGAAATGAAATATTTAAATATAAACTCTTAAAATTCTCTCTTCCCAACAACATACTTAAGTCATAAAATTAAAAAGGTTATCCCTTAATGCAATAATCTACCTGAACTCCCGTTGTTCGTTAGATTGTTTTTTAAGAAGTTCAATTATTTAAATTTTAAGACCCGTATAACCTGATTTAAGATTTGGTCAATTTTTACAAAATATCTTTGGATCTGCTATAAGAGATCAACCGATTTATTTTAAAGCGAGTAGGTATCAAAAACCATGAAAATGGAAAAGAAAATCCATTTGCCCAAATGCAGCAATCAATAAAAGATCTAATGAATAGCATACTTCAACGTTATCAGAAAGAAGTTAAGAATGCACCAGACTGGAAGGATGAATTTGATTTCCTTAAGAATTCGTCAAATCCTATGATTGCGTCGCCTCTCACGCTTTTTGGTTGTTCTCTTGTAACGGATGGTGCAGCTTGTCTATTTTTGGCTGCTGAAGATGTTGCTAAAAAGTTTACGGACACTCCTATTAGAATTACTGGGACTGGTCAAGGAAGTGCAGCTCTATCTTTACATGATCGTGATACTTTAACGAGTTTTATAGCAACCAAAGAAGCTTCAAAACAAGCTTATTTCTTTTCAAAGAGAGGAGTTATCACAATATATTGGAATATGGAAAAAGATTTTGGAAGAAATTGCAATATTAAAAAATAATTTTATGAAATATCCTATATTATATTTCAATAATGATTTCAGTTTAACGAATAAGTGTAAACTATGTTTCTTTTATAGAGAATGCAGTAATTATTTTCTCAATAATCTAAGATTTGAATGTATTTCTGGAGTAGGACCAAAATATGCTGAAATATTGAAAAAGTTAGGATTTGAGTCAGTAGAGCAGTTAGCGAAAATAAATCCTGATCAAATAGTACATAAGAGTAAAAATAGTCCTACAAAAAATATCGGAATGAATTTTGCAACTAAAATTGTCACACAAGCTCAAGCTATAGTAAAAAACAACCTAATTCAAAGGTCCTCAAATTTAGAAAAAATAAATCTTGAAGAAAACGATGTGATATTTGATCTCGAATATGATCTTGACGGAACTATCTTTTCAATCTCCCTTGGTATTGTAAATGAGAAAGGAAATTTACGGTATTATAACTGGTTTGCCAAAGATTATAAAAATTCGAAAAAAATTGTCAAAGATTTTTTTAATTTTTTAAAAGAGAATCGTGTAAAAAAAGTAGCAGGTTGGAGTATTAATACAGCGGATATACCAAAACTTAGACAATATAGTTCTCTTCCAACCTCCATTAAAACTATAAATGCTCTTTTAGAGATTAGAAAGCAAATCTTTTTTCCATTATTCTCTTATGGTTTAAAGGAGATTTATCATTATTTATATGGAAGCAATAATTTAGACCAGACTGATATCCAGAGCGGTCTAGATGCAGTATTTACATATCATAGATTTCTTGAAACCGAGGATAAATACCTTAAAAATCAAATTATTGAATATAATAAAGAAGATGCACAGAAAACCTTTGAAATAATAAAATGGTTTAATGAAAGATGTGAAAAAGGTTTTAAGAATTAATTTACTGATCACCTTTTTAGATTTTTATCGGAGATAATATCTTACACATCTCAATGATTATTAAAAGAAATCAAAATGTTGACTTAGGTAAATTTCCCATTTTGCATCAACTGGATAATCGATTTTTAATTCTGAAATAATATTTTTAACATATATATATAATATACTTGGTTCATATTCCCACGCATTAGTCTTGTTGAAAGTAATGCATTTAATTTGTAAATTTGGTAAATCCATCATCTTTTCTAAAAGTAATCCATAAGCTGATATTTGAGGAATTGATCTAAGAAAAATTCTGTCTCTATGCTCTGGTTTATAGTCACAAACATATAAACAGTTATTAAAGAAGAATAAAAAATCAATATGACCTGACAAATAGTCAATATTCAATAACGGAAAATTAATTTTTAGCCAAACCAGAAGTTCAGTGGCAATAATATCAGAATCTTTTCTAAAAATAAAATTTTGTAATTGATCATGATAAATATTCCCTTCATCACTTAAAAAACTATTATAAGATTTTTGCGAAAATTTATTTTTATAATAATGTTCTGCCATATTCACATAATTTATCAATCGAGTCCCTAATACCGATTCACTGGTTTCCTTAATTATTTTTTTATCATACAATTCTTTAATGTAAGGTAATAATATTTCAGATTGAATTGGTTTTGACCTAGAACCTGTTATTAAGAAATCTGAACACCTTGGATTTTCTACTCTAAATATATCTACATCATAATCCATTTTGGATATTTTTTCAAAAAACCAAACAAGCTTTTTGAGAAGATTAGTATTTTTTATTTTTAAAAGGTTAGTAGGATGATGCTTAAACCTTAATCTATGCCATCTATAATTTTGATCAAACCCAACTTTAAATTCTTTAGAAAATTCTGCCTTCAAATCTTCGATTATTTGTTTAACGTGCTGATGATGATAAAAGATTATTTTATACCGATTTGCTAATTCTACATAACTAATTCGTATATTTTTTTCTGTATAATAGTTTATCTCTTTAATAAATTTGATGATATAATCGAAATAATGTTCAAATAAATTTTTTGAGGAAATTGTCTTCAAAAGTTTAGAAAATCTACCAAATTCTAATAAATTAATTTTATTAGTTCTCACAAATTTTACCATTTTTTTGTGTATAAAGTAATTAGAAACAGATTTAATAACTACTGAATTGTCAATATCAAATAAATTATTACTCAAGATCTGATAGGTCTCTCTAAAAATTTGGATATTTAAGTAATGTGGTATCGTGGTAGATTCTAAATCATCTCCTATGAGGATTCGGGAATTATTATTATACCATTGTTCATATCCCTCACTTCCATAACATTTAATATAATCTCCCTCTTCAAATAAAGTCTTAATATAACTAATGATTCGGTCTTTCCCTAATGGTTTTTTTGTCCCTTTATATAGAGATTCATTAAAGACTTCAGTAACATCATCATAATTCCCATATTCTTCAAATAGAGATAATAAATATTCAGCTAATTCTTTATTATAATTAAAATCTTGCTGTAGTAAGTAATCTTCATTGTAATGAAAGATTGAATCTGGATTAATACCTGCGTTTAAAAAGAATTCATTTATATGCCCTTTTTTAATATCCCAGATCAGAGGTTTTATTGTATCTAGAAATTTAACATAAGAATCCTTTTTATTAATTTTTACGATAACTCGAATAGTAGGATCTTCTTTAGAAGTTTCTCTCTTATAGATTTTTGTTGTTTCTATTTCCAACTTATCGCATAGTTTCTTATAATCTTTTGCAATTTCAACAGAAAATGGAGATGCTTTTTCAAATAAAAGTGAGAAATTTCCATAGACAGAATCTTTGTATTCTGGTAATGTTAAATCGAAATCACCATATCCATTAAAAAGTCCCTTTAAGCAATGAATAATAAATTCTTCTTTGTCAAAAATCCAATTAGGGACAATATTATTATCGGGATTAATACCATAATTAAATAATTCGTAAAAAATTGGTAGGGAATTTATTCTAAAAGCTATTATCTTATCGGTCTCATTTTTTATTATTTCTATTTTTGACTCATCAATGTTAAACAGTTTTTTAACTAAGGATTTTATATGATTTATTAAAATTTCAGACCTATTACGTTTTCTGAAATGTATATATAAAGAGTATCCTTTATTTTTGCTATTTTCAGATTTATGGATATTGATACTTCCACTAACTATGACAAAACCAATTAATTCTGCAAGATTTGTTGATCTCTCTAATATGATACGTTTAGAGCTTTTATTACCTAAAACAATGGTATGCGTTATTTTTCGATTTACTAAATACTCTAATTTTTCTAAAGAATTAAGAGAAACACTTGATCCTTTTGAATAAGCATTTGAAAGGTTAGTTCCAGCATATTCACTCAATGATTTAATTGTATAATTTCGATCACACTGTTTTATTTTTATTTCTTCAATTACATTCTTTAATTCTTCTCTTTCGATAATTGCCTTCTCTTCGGGTAAATCATATATCTCTCGTTCTTTCTTAGAAAGTTTATTTACCACAAGATTTTGAACTTTTTGCACTTCTTTTATATTAAATTTATCATTAAAGTATTTTAACCCCTTATTATATCTTCCTTTAGATAGTACTTTTATCTTTTCTTCTAAAATTTCTTGTTTTAGGACTTTTTTTAGGTCTAATGTTTTTGATTCGACTTGATTATGAGTTATATCAGGAAAATTATGTGTGATATTGGGAATTCCAAAAAATTTGATATTGTTCTCATCTAAACTCGGCAAATTATCTTTAAAAGAATCCTCTGTAAAATCAGGTTTTTCGCTATCTTGATTATCGTGACGAAAGTAAACTATATCCTCCTCCTCAATATCCGGCATATCGTCATCATCATCTGACATTTTTGTTTCCTCTTTTTATAGACTTCTATTCATTTATTTTAAACCATAATATTTTCCGTCTTTATACGGTTCAAGATTCTGACAAACATCGCTTTTACTCTTCGCAATACCAAAATAAGTTCCGTCTTTTGCCCAGACTTTATATGCATTCCGTGAAGGATCATATTGAATGTAATTTTCTCCAGCTTTTAAAACGGGAATACATTTATTTGGCGTTTGGGGGGTTTCTGTTTCAACTTCTGCTGGACAGAATCCGAACTTACTACAGAGAATTTTTGAAATTAATTCCTCGAGCTCTGCATTACTTATGGGTTTAATCTCTTCCATTCATTATTTCAACTCCATTTTAATTCTTTATTTTATATTTTATTTCTTAAATTATCAATTCTAAATTTTAATTTAAACATTTAATGACATAAACTTTTTAACGCTAAATTTTCGTTCCTTTTTATATGAATCATATTTAAATCTTCTGCTTTATTGAACTAATATACTATATCAATATAAATTCAATTTTCTCCCTATTAAAGGAACTAATTGAATTTATATCGGTTATTGATAACCCTTAAATGAAAAGGGCAATTGTCATAATTACACAGTTATCAATCTTTCTATATACTATATTATTTTTTGATCTTTATATATTCTCTATTTTTTTGCAAATATTACAATTAGATCCTATTTTATATTTAAAGATTTTGATTTTTTATACAATATTTTTTT
>Ga0307442_1000007_pt1 | contig 67557 bp, 62 predicted proteins | sample SalMarWE160430MG_FD_202143 | JGI IMG/M metagenome (GOLD analysis project Ga0307442, IMG submission 202143) | Salt marsh sediment microbial communities from the Plum Island Ecosystem LTER, Massachusetts, United States - WE1604-30 | ecosystem: Environmental > Aquatic > Marine > Intertidal zone >...
TATTATCAATACATCTTATATTTGTATTATACTAATATTATAGAATTATAATGTCAATTAAAACAATATTATCTTTTTGAGTGTAATTACTATATTCTTTAGTAAAGTTTTAAAGCCATAATTCAGGATAGTCGAGGGTTCTCCCTTATTAAATTAAAAGTTTATTTTAAAATTAAAATTCTACACCTGTGTTACTTAAAATTAAGATTTATATTATTTTTTACAGAGTAGGATTTAGCAAGTGATATAAACATTGCACCCCTACTCTTTCTAATTCTCCCGGTAAGATATGTATCTTTTATTATACTTAAAAATATTCTTATTCTCTCCTCTGATATCTTATCAACTATAGTCCGGAATGCTCCTAAGCTGTGATCATCTTCAAGCTCTTCTGTTATCTCTTTAGCCAGCTGCTCTTTTTCTCTGGATCTATATCTTTTTGTCTCAGGATATTTCTTTATCTCAACTTTAGAGTTTTCCACAACCTTTTCTCTATCAGCTGTATTAACGTTAACTAAATTAGTTTTGTTAACGTAAGTATCATTAGAGTTGGATTTTCCGTATTCTAGAAGCTTATTTTTCCGTACTCTAGAATACGGATTTTCCATATTCAGAGACTCTTTAATTTCTGGTTTTAAAACATAAATAATATTGGACTTACCCTGTCCAAGCCTTTTATCAATTATTAGCTTATGTTGGACAAGCTTTCTTTTATATGTAGTAACAGTTTCCTTGTTTATTTCTAAAAGTGTTGAAAGCTCTTCTATGCTAAAAACTAAATATATAAATCCTTTTTCATCCTTCCAATTGTTCTTTATAGATAGATCCAGCCTATCTCTTAATATTGAATACATAAGTTTTGAACCAAGAGAAAGACCTTTATATTTAGGATTTTTAAACAGAGCTTTTGGTGTTTGATAAAACCTTAGAGTTACTTCTTCTTTAACAGTATAAAATCTGTCTGATGGTATAGAATTATATTCTTTATTTTTTTGGAAGCTACTGGAGTTACTGGAAGGTAGTTTAGGATTTTTACCTCCATTTTCTCTGCTATCTCTTAAGTTATTCTTATCCATTACAAGATTTTATTCGTAAATCTTAATACAATTTAAAAAGCCCGGCATTATACCGTGCTTTTTAATTAAATAACTTTGATTTTCTTTTTAAACTTAAGGTTTACGCTGAGCGAACTATAGCCTTCACTCGCCCAGCGAAAGGCTTTGTCGCTAGGCGAACTATCGATGACGTCAAGGACCCCTGTGAGATGAGTACTTCCTTTATTACCCTATTCTTTATATCCAGAAGCAGTATCCTAAACTGCTCCTTCTTTAAGTCCTTAAGAAGAGGGATATAATAATTTGCCACTTCCTCGCTGCATCTGAAGCTTATATTGCTTCCGTTTTTCTCCGAGACTGCCCTTCTTCCCAGCTCAAGTGCTGCTATGATCTGTGAAGCCTTCGCCTTTCCTATACCCTTGATCTCTATAAGCTCTGCAGCCGAAGCGCCAAGCAATTCATTTAAACTCTTAAATTTAGTAAGCAGCACTTTAGCCAGGTCCAGTGCCGACCTGCTGCTGTTATTATTATTTGTTCCTGTCCTTAACAGTATTGCCAGAATTTCAGAGTTTGTAAGATGGTGGCTCCCATGTTTTATTAGCTTCTCTCTGGGCCTTTCATCCTGAGGCCACCTGTTAATCGGTAAATAATCCGTTTCAGTAATATAATTTTTTTTCAAAAAAGTCTTTCTCTATGAATTTTCATATTAAATAAAAACAATAATAGCTTATTTACACATTTATGTAAATAAATAAAAAATTTAATAACTTCTTTTGACATATGGTACCAAATTCAGTATATATCACTAAAAGGAATTAAAATAAATGATGGTTAATTATTCCAAAACTTCTCTAGAACAAAAAACTTATTCTTACTGCTCCCCACCTCTATATACAGTTTTATGACTATAATTTCCAACCAGAAAGATATCCAGTTAGATATTTTATATCTAAAATAAAATATAAACTTTTTCTATATAAAGAAAACAGGAAATTTAAAATAATATAGTTATTTTAATCCCCCAAAGTTTCCTTCGAGGGATTGAATTTAAGGTTTTAGGATACAGTCTCGGTCAGCTCCGGCAGTTTTTAAAGAGAATTTCTTCTAGTCAATATCCTCAACATCTCCCGGCCCATCAATATCACCAGCTTCATCTGCATCTTCAATTTCACCTGTTCCATCATCGACTACTGTTTCGTTTATCGAAGTGTTCTCTGTAGCTGATGCCTTTTCAGATGTTGCCGCCAGTGTTAAAGGCAGATAAACTGCTAGCGTGAGGATTATTACTGCACCTATAATAATTGAACTCATCTTTAAAGCCTTTTTCTTTGCCATCTAAAATTCACCTCCTTTGTTTCTTTTTCAAGATTATCTTTTCAGAAGAAGACGAACATTCTATGAACAGGTAAATCAAAAGATCAGTTAATATTGATAAAAAGTAAATATACTAAAACGTTAAATACAATACCTATCACGAAACAAAAATATATCCTTATTCATCAGATATTCATCTTTTTCTGTTATAATCCGAGCTTTAGATAAAATATTTAATACAAACTGGATAATAAATTAAAAGGGGAAAAATAGTAATTAAAAAGTGGTTGAAAGATCAAAATGAAAAAAGAAGAAATAATAATTGACATAAAAATGCTTGTAAAAAAATATAAAGATTTTCTAGCATTGGATAACCTTAATCTTCAAATCAATAAAGATGAAATATTTGGATTTCTGGGACATAATGGCGCCGGGAAAACTACAACTGTAAATATACTCACATCTTTGCTCCCCCCAACTTCAGGAGGTGCGGACATTTGTGGATTTGATATTTCTAAAGACAGTATAGAAGTGAGAAAAAGAATCGGATACTTGCCCGAAAATGTAAAATTTTATGAAAATCTTACAGCTTATGAGAATTTAGAATATCTTGCGCAATTGTCGGGGATAAAAAATACGGATAAAAGTATTAAGGACACACTAGAATTTATTGATTTTAGAGGATTTGAAAACAAAAAGGTCGGTGAATTTTCCAGGGGAATGAAACAGAGAGTCGGGATCGCTCAGGCGATTATCCATAAACCTGAGGTACTATTCCTGGATGAGCCGACCTCAGGGCTTGATCCAATGGGAATTAAAAAACTCCGTGAAGTTATTTTAAAAATTAACAGTGAAAAAGGAATAACTATCTTTTTAAACACCCATCTACTCTCAGAAGTTTCAAAAGTATGCTCTACCATAGGAGTTTTAAGTCATGGCAGGTTAATTTATAAAGATTCTATCGAAAATACCTTAAAAAAATTCAAGGACGAAGTTTCCCTCGAAGAGATATATTTTAATATTGATTCAGAAAAGAGAATCAAATAATCATGTGGAAAAAGATCTTGAGTGTTTCAAGAAATGAGTTTAGAGCCCTATTTAAGGAAAAGACTTTCATCCTCTTATTAATAATATTTATCTTAATGACAATTTTCTCAACTTATATCGGCTGGTCCACAAAAAATACAATTGAAAAAGTATATCAAGAAACAGTTATAAAACTTAAGGAAAGCGGGGCATCAGGAATACCACTGGATACATTCCTTATTGCCCCGGCATTGTCAATTCTAAAAAATATGATTGTTTATATATTTTTAATTGGTTCCCTGCTGGCAATAATAATAGGGCACTTTTCTTTTATGAGGGATAGAATAGCGGGTATTTCAAAAATTGTTTTTTCAAGGACTATCTCGAGAAAAGAATTTATTACAGGGAAAATAACAGGAATTTTTAATGTCCTAGCTCTAATAATTTCGGTGTCTTTTATAATAAGCTATGTTTCCATAATTTTGGTCACGGGTCATCCGCTTTCCGGCAATGAGACAATAAAACTGTTAATTTTTTATTTGATTTCTTTAGCTTACCTGATTATTTTTGCAATGCTTGGCCTATTTTTTGCGATTTCTTCTCGGAGTGAGTCTCTTGCATTAGTTAATCCTATTATCATATGGATTATAATAAGTTTTGTCTTGCCACAGCTAACATCTGCATTAAATCCCAGTGCTCTATTAAATCCTGTAAGTATTCAAGGGGTTGCACCTCATAGCAGGTTCTTTACGATTATACAGGAAGTAATCAAACCTTTCTCACTATCTGAAAATTATAAAGAGCTTGGAAGCTCACTTCTTGGAGTGGGGCCAATAAATACAAATACCCTGCAAATAATAATTAATAATTCTGCAGGAATATTGCTGATACTTTCTTTAATAGGCCTTTTAATCTATGGAAGCATATTTTCTATGAAAAAATTCGATGTATGTGAAGAGGAAGTTGATGGGTAATTCAAAAAGTACAGTTGCAGTTATAGCCAGGAAAGAATACAGAGATTCAATTAAAAGCAAATTGTTTTTGACACTGGTAAGCTTTTTGATTTTACTGATAGTAGTCTCTATTGTGGTTTCATCTTTTGATTTTAAAAGCCAGGTTGCAGACTACAGGAGCTCAGTCAAGATCCTGGAGGATATGGGAAAGTCCTCCGAAATACCGTCTATGCCGCAATTTTTTCCTTTGAAATCTATGCGAGGGGTCATTGAATATATAGAAATAATCGGTGCAATAATTGGAATAATACTGGGATATTTAAGTATTTCCAGAGAAAAGGGTAAAAGAACTTTACAGCTTGTACTTAGCAGACCTATAAAAACTGCTGATATTATAACCGGTAAATTCATTGGAAACAGTTTTTTGGTTTTACTGGTTTTACTGGCTGGATTATTTTCTGCATTTTTTATTATCTGGGGTATTGGCGGTTTATTGCTAAATATAATTGAGGTGATAAAACTCCTGCTTGTTTTTTTGTTTTCATACTTCTATATAATGTTTTTCTTTTGTCTTTCATCAATACTCTCATTATGGTTTAAATCACTTTCAAATGCCCTTATAATCTGTTTTATTATCTGGCTGATTTTTGTGCTTATAATACCTCAGATAGGTGATACTATGGATCCGGACAATCAAATTCCCGGAGGCTTTTTTAAAAGTATGAATATTGATAAACCTCAGGAAGAAGAGATCATGGCAAAGTTTTCCACATATGAAACCACAAGGAACGCAATTGAGGAAAGTTCGATCACTAAGCATTATGAACGATTGAATTTTGCAATTACTGGTATAAAGGAAAAGTATAACGGTAAAGATTTAAGATTTATCTTTAAGGATAGCTGGAAGGACCTTGTCTGGGTTTTTTCTTTTCTGCTTGCGGCATATTTTATGGAATATGCTGTTTTATCTAATAAAAGACTAATTTTTTATGGAGATTAAGATGAAAAAAAGAAATATTATAATATTGATTATTGTTGCAGTCGTAATTGTTTCTGTGGTATTTGTACTTACTGACTTAAACAGGAAAAATTCTGCAATCACTTCAAATTCTACTGCAGATAGTGGGAATGTTACTGAAAGTAAAGATGCTCAGGCGTCAAACGATAAAGATGCAGATAATGACGGCCTCCCCGATATAGTTGAAAAAACCCTGGGTACAGACCCTAATAATAAAGATACTGATGGAGACAGCCAAGATGATATGGATGATAAGAACCCGGTATTTACAGAGAATCCGATTGATAATAATTCCATAACCGAAGGCTTTGTAATCACTTCATTGCTTGTTGAAAATAATATAGACCCTGTTACCAATAAGGCAGTAGACGATCATTTGGAAATTGAACTTAAAAATACATCGGGAAATGAGCTTAAGGGTTTTGAAGTATATTATACCATAAAGGACAATGATACAGATGTGATAGAGGCTTACTATGTGAATCTGCCTGATTTTATATTAAAGAGTGGTGAGACTAAATCGATTAATTTTGATAACAAGGATGGGAATGGTCATTATAGTGTGAATATAAATAGCATTTATTTTACAACTATGAGTGCAAAAGTATTTGAAGTTACCGTGAGCACGGATGGATTTAAACCTGTTTCCGGAAAAGTAAATAAAGATCCAGGCGGGGAAGAAAAGGCAGATTAATTTTAAACTTTATGGATCGTTAAATGGATGAAATGTAACCATGATTTCGGTCCCCTTGCCAGGCTCGCTATTAATTTTAATAGTACCTTTATAAAAATCTACAATTTCTTTTACTATGGAAAGGCCCAGACCAGAGCCTCCCTCATAAATACTTCTGGCCTTGTCCACTTTGTAGAACCTTTCAAAAATACGTTTTTGCTCATCTAAAGCTATCCCTATACCTGTATCTTTAACAGTCAAGATGGTACTGTGCTTATATTTTTTTAAAGAGAGTAGTACTTCACCACCTTTTTTATTATAATCAATTGCATTTTTTAAAAGATTAGCCACAAGGCGGTTTATTTGATCAGAATTTCCCATTATATGAAGTGCTTTTTTTATATCCTCATTCAGGCTAATCCCTTTACTGTTGGCATATGCTTTAATTGATTTAATTTGATTTGAACAAATAGAAGAAAGATTTATTTTATCCTGATTCTTTTCTGGTTTTGCCGAATCGCTGCGAGTCAGAAAAAGTAGGTCATTTGACATATTTATTAATTTGTCTACTTCTTCAAGCAGATCTTTATTAAGGTCTTGATAGTCTTTTAAGGTTTGATTTTTTTCTATAGCCATTGTTTCAATACCTGTTTTCATTATTGATAGTGGAGTCCTTAGTTCATGTGCGGAGTCTGAAACAAATCTTTTTTGCTCATCCAGGGATTTCTTAATTGGCTGCAGGGTTTTTCCTGCTAAAAAGTAAGCCAGTCCGGATATAATAAGGACAACTCCAATATCAGTTACAATTAAAACTAATTTCAATCGGTTTATAGCACTGCTTAAGATTACATACTGAGTGTTTATTTCAACTTCAGAAAAGCCTTCTTCTTCAAATTCAAAATTACTGGCAATATTACTAACAAAGAGTGCATACAGCATAATGCTGAATGCAATAATTACAATAAGCAGGGTAGCTATATAAAAGAAAGTCAGTTTTAATTTTGCCTTAAAAAAGGCATTATTCCTTAAATTTGTAACCCAAACCACGAATGGTCTCAATATATTTTTCATTTTTATCATCCAATTTTTTCCTTAACCGTTTTATATATACATCTACAATATTGCTGAAGGAGTCATATGCAAAATCCCAGCAATGATCAATTATCTGTTCTCTATTTAGAACCTTGCCCTTATTGCGCAATAAATATTCAAGTACCGAGTACTCCTTAAGGGTAAGATTTAATATTTCACTACCTTTTCTAACCTCTAGAGTTGAATTGTCGACTGTTATATCCTGGACTTTAAATATCTCAGGGTTTTTACTAGGTGGGCGCCTGAGTAGTGCCCTTATCCTTGCTAGAAGTTCGCCAAATGCAAATGGTTTAATAAGATAATCATCTGCTCCACTGTCAAGCCCCTTGATCCTATCATCAATACCATCCCTGGCTGTAAGCATCAGTATGGGAGTATTTATATTACTTTTACGTAATAATCTGCAGACCTCTATGCCATCTTTTTTTGGAAGCATTACGTCCAGTATTATAAAGTCATATTCGCCATACAGGGCCATTTTTTCGCCTTCCTGGCCATCATAGGCAAAATCTACAGAAAAGCTTTTATTTTCAAGGCCTTTCTTTATATAAGCAACCATTTTTTTTTGGTCTTCAACTAATAGTAATCTCATCTTCTTAAGAATTTTTACTTTTTACATAAATATTATTTAGTATAGATATAAAATAAAACTGTAGCAATCAAATAACAAAGAATACCCATTAAAAAAGTCATAATAAATCCAAATGAAATACTTAGATATAGCCCAAGGACAACAGCAAATGTTGAAAATACACTGCTGATAGCAAAAAATATTGTCGTATGCTTTTGGCTTATGTATCTTTTAACTTTTTCCATCCCATTTGGAAAAGGGATTCCCATACAGTATCCCAATGGGAATACTGTTAAAGCAATAACCATAGAATTTAATAACGGACCACTGGAAATAATTTCCATTAGATACTTGTTAACAAAGAGATGATAAAGTGCGAATAATACAATACCTGTAAAAGCGTATGCAAGTTGTTTATTTGAATACCTTTTTGAAACATAACTTCCTACTCCTGAAGAAAAAAGTAATGCTCCAAGAATGAAAATAAATGAATATGTTGGAGACCCCATATAATTCTGGTAAATTTTCATAAGTACTATCTCTATTATAAAGTAACCCAACCCGATCAAGGAAAAGTAAGCTACGAAGTTTAGACCAGACAAATACTGCTTTCTCTTCAGTGTCTTACCAAGAAAGATAAGTGATATTATAAATATTATAAGGCATAGAATACCTGTGCTATATAATATCTTTTTTACTGCGCTTTCCTCTTTGTATACCGCGAATATATACGGTCTATCATCAGTATTCGGGTTTAGTATAATATCGCTTCCAAAGAAATTATCTTTACTATCCGAATTAATGAAATTGGCACATTCAGTATCTAATTTTTGGTATGGTAAATACTCTAATCGTGTGTATTCACTAATAACTTTTAAAACATTTTCCCTTTTGTACTGATAGTCAAGCCATGTATTGAAATAGTTCATATCCTTTTCCGTAAGGGGAGCCTTTTTAATTACTATCATTGTGTACCAGTTGTTATTACTCTCATTATTGTTAGATTTCCAGTTATAAATAAAAAAATGGTCCTGGGGATTTTCGTAGCCCTCTTCTTTTAGAACAGTATAAAAATTATTTATTAACCTAAAAGTTGCCAGTTGCGCTCTTTCATTTATAGTTCTTTCTTCCAGCAAAATAAAACCGTCATCAGCCAAATGGTTAAAATATTCTCTGATGGCATCATTCGTATGCAGGAAATCCGGTTCACCGATGGAACCAATGTTTTTAGTCTTATAAGTATTTAGTAGAGTTATAAGATCATATTTATCATCTGTCTTTTTTAAAAATGTCCTTGCGTCAATTATATCTACTGATATATCTTCATAAGCCCTTCCACTATATTCAAAAAAATCATTTTCCATAATCGAGACGATGCCTGGATTAATTTCAACACCCTTTATCAGTGAATAATCTCTGGTCAGGTGTTTTATCGGTTTTACTATTCCCTGGGCTGCCGTACCAACAATTAAAACATGTGGGTCTTTCTCAAATAGCCTGCATTCATTTTCATTTTCAGTAAACATGAAGGGAATTCTAAGATCATTTTCCCAGGATAAAGCATCCAAACCGGTTATTCTATCCTCAGAATATCCGTCATAGTTGACAAAAATAGTAGACTTCCCATCTTTAGTAATTCTTTTATATACAGATATCCTTGAAACCAGGTTATCTTTCGAAAGGATATACTGATAATCCGAAGAAGTATGTCGCCATAGACAAAATATTTTATAAGGATAAGAATCATCATAGCATTTTGTTATTTTTTCCAGTTCCATGCTATGTTTTATCAAGTTAAAGACCATTAAAAGCTGGGTGCCAACCAGTAAAAAAATAAATGTAGTTTTTATAGCTTTTTTAAATCTTTTTATTTTATAAAACAGTCCTATAATCGAAAGTAGACCTATGCAAAGCAATAGTGCATTCTCAGTTTTTAAAAGTGGTATAAGAATAACTGAAATAAATACTCCAAATGTTCCTCCTAGTAAATCAAAAAAATAAATTCGGTTTGAATTTTTCTTTTTAAAGAAAAATGTGATGGTTATACTTCCTAACAGAAAAGGCAATATCATAAACGGGGATAAAAATATCTTTGTTGGAAATCTTACAACATTTATAAAAGCAAGAATGATGGATACTGCCAGTGATAACACTAATAAGTAAAAGGTGAGTTCACTATATTCTTTTATAAAATAAGTAATCAGTGAACCGATTGCCAAGCCAATAAGTGCATATGAGATAATAGATATAGCATCTAAGTAATTATGAGTAAACATCAAGATATGAAAGAAGGCTGTTTCCAAAAAAAGTAAGACAAAAGAGATAATAAAAACCTGAATTTCTTCTCTTTTGAATTTTATATTATTAAGATAGTTATAGTGTCTTTTAACCATTTATATTAATATTAGAAAACTACTAAGGGTACTTTTAGGTTTTTTATATAAAATACCCACCAGATAGATAATTATTTTAATTTGGTGCATTTTGGTTAAATTTAATCCCCTCACAGAAACTAATCTTGAGGGGATTAAACTGAAAACATTTGATAATTACTCTATGCCTTCAAATTCATGCTGTGCATCAGCACCGTCAGCGTCTTCATGACCTCCACCAGGTAGATTTTCATAAGCTTCATCAATATCACCTGCTTCTTCTGCCTCATCTACTTCGTCAAGATCATCTGCTTCGTCAATATCTTCTACTTCTTCCTGTACATTATCCAAGTCCTTTACTACTGAAGTTTCTTCTGCAGCAGTAGTACCTTCAGTATTAGCTGTAGCTCCTATTAAAGGAAGAGAAAATATTAACATACTGACAATTGCTATAGCAAGAGTAAGAATGCCAAACTTTCCAAATTTCATCTTTCTCATATAATCTCTTCATCTCCTTCCTTTCTTCAATATATTGATATTGAGGTTAACCTTCCCTTAATGGTTAACTGTAACATACTAAGATGAACATACTATGAATAAAGCGCAGTGAACCCCATTTTTATATGCTTAAACACTTATATGTACACAAACTAAGAGATGATAAATGTACTAGTAATTATTGAGCTCGGAAACATTAATTTAATACCAGAATTACCTAAAATTAAGATTTATGTTATTCTTTGTGGCATAGGATTTAGCCAGTGATATAAACATTGCACCTCTGTTCTTTTCAATTCTTCCGGTAAGATATGTATCTTTAATTATGCTTAAAAATATTCTTATCCTCTGCTCTGAGATCTTATCAACTATTACCCGAAATGCTCCTAAACTATGATCATCATTTATTTCATCCGCTATTTCTTTAGCTAGTAACTCCTTCTCTCTAGACCTATACCTTTTTAGCCCAGGATATCTCTTTATCTCCTCTCCAGAGTTTTCCACAACCTCTTCCTCTCTGGCACTATTAACGTTATTTAAATTAGTTTCATTAATATAAGTATCATTAGGGTTGGATTTTCCGTATTCTAGAAGTGGCTTTTTTCGTTTTCTAGAAAACGAATTTTCCGTTTTTAGATATTCCTTAATTTCTGGTTTTAATACATAAATCCTATTAGACTTCCCCTGTCCTAGTCTTCTATCAATTATCAATTTATATTTAACAAGTTTTCTTTTATATGTAGTAACAGTTTCCTTATTTATTTCTAAAAGTGTTGAAAGCTCCTCTCTGCTGAAAACTAAATATATAAATCCTTTTTCATCTTTCCAGTTATTTTTTATTGAAAGATCCAGCCTGTCTCTTAATATCGAATACATAAGCTTTGGGCCAAGAGAAAGACCTTTATATTTAGGGTTTTTAAAAAGTGCTTTTGGCGTTTGATAAAACCTTAGGGTTATCTCTTCTTTTAAAGTATAAAATCTATCTGATGGGATAGAATTATATTCTTTGTTGTTTAAAGAGCAGGTGGAATTACTTGAAGGTATTACAGAACTCTTACTTCTATTTTCTCTATTATCTCTTAAGTTACTCCTTTTCATTATAGGATTTCCTGCTTAAATATTTATCCAATGTAAAAAGCCCGGTGATGTACCGAGCTTTTATCTAAATAACTTTGATTTTCTTTTTAAATTTTAAGTTTACGCTGGGTGAACTACAGCCTTCACTCGTCCAGCGAAAGGCTTTGTCGCTAGGCGAACTATCGAACTTGTCAAACTTCCCTGCGATATCAGTACCTCTTTTATTACCTTATTTTTTATATCCAGTAGCAGTACCCTGAATTGTTCCTTTTTTAAATCCTTTAGAAGAGGAATATAATAATTGGCCACTTCCTCGCTGCACCTGAAACTTTTATTATTTCCATTTCTCTCGGAGATTGCCCTCTTACCCAGCTCAATTGCAGCTATTACCTGGGCTGCCTTTGCCCAACCTATACCTTTGATCTCAGTAAGTTCAGCAGCTGAAGCATCAAGCAGTTCATTTAAGTTTCTATATTTAGCTAGTAGTGCTTTTGCAAGATCCAGAGCTGACCTGCTGCTGTTATTATTACATGTTCCGGTCCTCAGCATTATAGCCAGAAGCTCACAATCGGATAGGTACTCTGGACCTTTTTTTATAAGCTTCTCCCTGGGTCTCTCATCCTCTGGCCACCTGTTGATTGGTAAATAGTCCATTTCTACCCTGCAATGATTCTTCAATAGGTTTTCCTCTATAAATTTCTATATTAAATAAAAATAATGATAGCTTATTTACACATTTATGTAAATATGTAAAGTGAAAGTACAATAATTTCTTTTGACACATGGTACTAAATTTAGTACCATGTATTCTGGTGATAATAATGAATACAATTTCAGCAAGTAAAGCAAGAAGCAATCTATATAAAATTCTAAATGAAGTAAAGAACGGTCTAAAGAGTTATACTATTACTTTAAGGGGTGAAGCTCAGGCTGTGGTTATTAATCCTGAAGAATTAGAAGCATGGGAAGAAACCCTTGATATTCTAAGTGATAATAAACTGATAGCACAAATACTTAAAAGCCAGGAAGAGATAAAAAAAAGCGAATACCTAAGTGAAGATGATGTTATAAAAGAACTAGATATCTCTAAAAAAGAACTGAAGTAAATGAAGGTCAATTACTCAAAAACCTCTCTAAAACAATTAAAAAAACTTTCCAAAGCAAAGCAGATTGAAGTTTTAAAAAAAATCGAAAAACTTAAAAACTATCCTGATGCCGGTAAAAAATTAAAAGGACCCTTGAAAAATTTTAAATCACTAAAAGCCTGGCCCTATAGAATAATATATCAATACTCAGAAAATACTAATACAATTTTTATAAATGTAATCCAGCACAGACAGAGTGCTTATAAATGATTATAGAATAATTAAAGAAGGTAATAGATATAATTAAATAAATTTTTTTATCCTATCTAACTATCCAATTTCCCACTCGCAGTAAGGGTCGCCAGCTACAATGCACTTTGTTTCTATAACCCGCTTTTGTTTAACTGCAAGTAATAACCCGTTTAAGAAACCGGTGGTGAAATAACAGCTAGGTTCCTTAATCCTGGTCGCTACTATTAATGTCCTTAAGCTCTCGCAGTTCTCTATTATCTTTATAGTTTTATCCTTCCATGTAACCTTTCCTACCTTACAATAATTCATAAAGTCAAAAACCCTCTTTAAAGCCTCATCCTCACTTAATCCTGCAGCTATTAGGTGCTCGCCGATTTCCTTGCCTGCTTTAACGCCACCCATCCTTTGAGCCATTCGGAACCTTTCTCCAGCTATATGAGGAAAACCCATAAGATGCATAAGTGTATGCACATGTATATCATTTCCCAATTTTGGCCTCTCTGGTAGGGGTTTTTCTTCAAGAAGAAATCCTGTTATATGCTGTATTAAACGCTTATATATTCTCTCAACAACCGCAATATCCTTCTCCAGGGAATCTTTCAGTTCATTTATTTCCCCGGGAACTACTTTCCATTCACAGTAAGGGTCTCCTAATCCTATACATTTAGTCTCAATGGCATTCCAATCTCTTTTTCCATTCTCCCAGGTCATTAATATACCTGCAAAGTAAGGAGGGGTATGCGAAGCAACTGCGGTACCAATATTATCTAATCCCCAGCAATCCGAGCTTTCATGTATTCTAAAGTAGTGCTCATCGGTCTTGGATCTATCTTGAAGATATTCCAGTATGCCAATTCGTTCCACTTTTGGGGCAGGCCAGTAATGATATTTTTTCATATCCTTCACCCTGCTGAAGTCCCTGGGAAATAACCCCAGCAATGTAAATGATTTTAGCATTAGTCTAAGCCTCAATGGGGAATAATTGAGAGTCTCTCTCATACTGCTTTCCTCTTTATTTAAGTCATATATCATTGTTGAAAATTTTTTAGGGTCCCATAGCATACAGCTCCAGTGTGCAAGGTTAGGCCAGAATAAATTGACATAGTCTCCAACTTCATTCCTTAAACCTTTTCCCTTTAGATATGACCGGAAAAAATGCCTCATCATAGCAGGATCGAAACTCCAGGTAGGTCTTACTCCAACTAAATCCTGTTCTATCGGAGCTTCAATTTTTTTAGGTTTTAATCCTGGGTGCTTAACTACATTTAATAACTGCTTATCTTCTCTCATCTCCATCTTTACTAATCCGTCAGATACACTCATCATAGCCCCAATATCTTCTTCCTTGCCACAACCTTCATCTATGGTAGCTAACACTGAATTACCCTCAGAGACAAACTTTGATAAAAACAGCCTCATGAACCTAACAACCTCCATACCGTTAAAGAGATAAGGAGAAGTTAGTGAATCAAATACAAGTAATGTGTTTTTTTGTCCTGTTCTCTCACGTAGTTTGGTAATAGCTATGCTCAGGCTGTTTAAGTCAGAACAGTTGGCACATATCATAGCTTCTCTCGGGGCACACGCCAGACCTACTGTTTGGGTAAAGGCATCCACCAAATTTAGCTCTTCTCTTTCTCCTAATCCCTTTTCCCTTAAAAGTTTTGTAACCTCTGAAGGGCCCTGTTCTGTGGTGACCAATATTACCGGTCTATCTGTAGCTATACTCCTAATAACTGTCTGATGGCAGAAGGTAGATTTCCCTGCTCCCGGAGCTCCCACAAGCAAAATAATACCTTTATCTGACATCTCCTGTATCTTGGCTAATGACATTTATTTACTCCTTATTTGAATCAAATATTATCTTACTTAAAATTATGGTTATCCAGCATACTTATAACACCTTGAGCATATCAAATATTCTCAAAAAGAAGTTTAAGATATTTGATAACCTTTTTCATTATATAACTTATAAATTTTATAAGTTATTTTCAATTTTTAGTCCATAAATTTATCTAACTATATGATTTCCCATTCACAGTAGGGGTCACCAGCTACAATACACTTTATTTCTCTAACATGCTGGTTCTTCACCGCCAAGTATAAGCCGTTAAGGAAGCCCGTTGTGAAATAGCAGCTAGGCTGCTCCGCTCTTATGGTCGCAAGCTTCATACTGAAGCTCTCGCAGTTATCATATATCCGTATCGTTTCTCCTGCGGTAATCTTCCCCACTTTACAGTGTTTCAAGAAGTGTAGAACACGCTTTACCGCTTCATCCTCATCTAGCCCCGCGCCCATCAAGTGTTCGCCGACCTCCTTTCCAACCTTAGTGCCGCCCATCCTTAACGCCATCTGGTATCTCTCACCAGCCAGGTAGGGAAAACTGAAGCCATGCCCAACCGCATGGAGCGAAATATCGCTCCCCAATTTTGGTCTTTCCACAAGCGGCTTTCCATTGAGCAGAAATCCGGTAAGACGGTGCATCAGCAAGTCGTGTACCCTTTCCATAGTCTTGCTGTCTATAACCTCTAGAGAGTCCTTCAGCTCATCTATTTGCCCTGGCACAAGCTTGAATTCGCAGTAGGGGTCGCCTAACCCGATGCACTTCGTCTCAATGGCGTTCCAGTCCCTCTCGCCCCTCTCAAATCCTTGGCACATCCCTGCAGTGTTGGAAGGCAGATATGAAGCCATTGCCACGCCTACGTTGGCGAATGCCCAGCAGTCAAAGCTCTCGTATACCCTAATGTAGTGTTCGTCGGTCTTGGAGACATCATCAACATATTCAATAATACCACTGCCCTCCTGCTTGCAAAAGGAAGCAAAAGCATTTAACATTTTTTTCATGTCTTTGACACTGCTGAGGTTCCCGGGCATGAACTTGAAGAGGAGCCTTATTTGCCAGGGAAAAAACTGGAGCATCTGCTTAATTGAGGAAGCATCCTCCTTGTTCAAATCGTACTTCATCCTCGGGAACCTTTTGGGGTCCCACAGCATACCGCTCCATTGAGCGAGGTTTGGCCAGAACAGGTTCACGAAATCACCAACCTCTTTTCTCAGCGGCACTTTGCCTCCATGAAAGCTCGATTGAATAAACTGTCTTAATGCAGTTGAGTCCCAGAGATTGTTATCGAACAGGAATTTGACTCCAATTCGTCCAGGCTCCAATGATCCCACAGGAGCTTCAATCCTCGTCGGCCTCACCTTTGGGTGCTTCACCACATTTACGATCCTTGACCTCTCTCTTACCTCCATCCTAATGATGCCATTGGCGGCACTCATCATTGCTCCCAGGTCTTCTTCCTTGCCACAGCCTTCATCTATCAGAGCCAGTACCGAGTTCTCTTCCGCAGCGAATTTCGATAGAAACAAGCGGATGAATCTGGCAATCTCGGCACCGCAGAACAAGTAAGGAGAAGTGAGCGAATCAAAAGCGAGCAATATGCCTTTTTGCCTCACTCTCTCCCGTAGTTTGGTGATGGCGATACTCAGGCTGTTTAAGTCAGAACAGTTAGCACAAACCGTGTCCGAGCGCTGTGGGCACGTCAGCCCCACTGTCTCGGTGAAGGCATCAACAAAGCTCAGTGGCACTGGCTCTGCCATGCCTTTTTCCTTCAGAAGCCCCATAACCCCAGAAGGACTTTGTTCAGTGGTGACGAATATTATCGGCTTGTCCGCAGCTATGCCGTTGAGAACCACCTGACGGCAGAAGGTAGATTTCCCTGCTCCTGGAGGTCCTGCCAGCAGGATCAGGTTGTTCCTCGGCACCTCCTGTATTTCAGCTAGTGACAATCCTCTTTCCACCATGTTGACACCATCCTCCTATCATAACTGACTATATGATTTCCCACTCACAGTACGGGTCATCAGACACAATGCATTTTGTTTCTATAACCCGCTTTTGTTTAACTGCAAGTAATAACCCGTTTAAGAAACCGGTGGTAAAATAACAGCAAGGTTCTTTAATATGGGTATAAAGCTTTGTTCTAATACTCTCACAGTTTTCTTTTATCTTTATAGTTTTGTCTTTTTTTGTAACCTTTCCCACCTTGCAGTAATTCATAAAGTCAAGAACTCTCTTTATGGCTTCATCTTTATCCAAACCTGCATCAATCAGGCGTTTACCGATCTCTTTGCCAGTTATGGCACCACCCATCCTCTGCGCCATTCTGTATCTTTCACCTGCCAGATGGGGAAACCCCATACCATGCATTACTACATGAAGATGTACATCACTGCCCAGCCTGGGTCTACTTACAAGTGGTTTTCCCTCAAGGAGAAAACCCATAAGCCGTGTGATAAGCCTATTATGTATTTTTTCTACCATTGATATATCTTTCTCCAGAGAAGCATCCAGATTTTCGATTTCCCCTGGTACAAACTTAAATTCACAATAAGGATCTCCCAATCCAACACATTTGGTCTCAATGGCATTCCATTCTCTTCCCTCTACTTCCAGTCCTTTAAAGTTACCGGCAAGCATTGGAGGAATATGGGAAGCCACTGCACATCCAATATTTTCAAATCCACAGCAGTCTGAATTCTCATATACCCTGAAATAATGTTCGTCAGTCTTTGAGATATCATCCATATACTCAATTATCCCGCTCCGTTCAAAATCAACACTTTTCAAAGGGGGCAACTTTTTTACCACTTTCATATCTCTGACCTCACTAAAGCTCCTGGGTATAAATAGTCCAATCTTTTGTGCAGCAAATAATAATCCAGCCTGAAGCCTCATTTTTAATGGAGAATTTGAGATTACTTCCTTTAATTGCGAACCTTCATATCTATTCAGGTTATAAATCATTTTAGGAAAACCCTTGGGGTCCCAGAGCATACTGCTCCAGTGGGCAAGGTTGGGCCAGAATAGATTAACAAAATCTCCGGTTTCTTTTCTCATACTCTTGCCACCTTCCCGGAACGATTTAAAAAATTTTGCAAGCACATTCCTGTCGTAATCTATTTCTGGCTTAAACTCATCATGTTTTGGTTCTAAGGGAAATTCAATGCCCCCGGGTTCCAGCGTGGGGTGCTTTATAACATCCAGAGCTATGGAACTCTTGCTTTTTTCTATCTTGATTATGCCATCAGACACACTCATCATGGCCCCTATATCTTCTTCCTTGCCACATCCTTCATCTATTGTAGCTAAAACTGAATTACCTTCGGAAGCAAATTTGGATAAAAACAGCCTCATAAACTTAACAACCTCCATACCGTTAAAGAGATAAGGGGAGGTAAGGGAGTCAAAGATAAGTAAGGTATCTTTTTGTCCTGTTCTCTCTCTTAGTTTGGTAATGGCAATGCTTAGGCTGTTTAAGTCAGAACAGTTGGCACATATCATAGCTTCTCTTGGGGCACACGCCAGCCCTACTGTCTGGGTAAAGGCGTCTACCATATTCAGACCTCCTGCCTCTCCCAATCCTCTTTTCCTTAACAACTTTGTAACTTCTAAAGGACCCTGTTCAGTGATAACCATTATTACCGGTCTGTCTGTAGCCATACTCCTCAGTACCGTCTGGTGACAGAAAGTGGATTTTCCAGCTCCTGGAGCTCCTACTAGAAGAATTACTCCTCTGTCCTGGGCTTCTTGCAATCTGGCTAGAGACATTTTCCTACCTCTTATTTAAATACTACTAAATCAGGGTATACTTCTATGCCACTATTGGTTATTTCATATGGGTGCGGCTGATTATCAACTGCAAGCCTGCGCATTTTTTCAACCTGAAACATACGGCTCAGCTTTCCATCTTTTAGAATTGTCCGTAGTAATATTACTCCTTGCACAAGATACTCTTCAAATTGATGTTCTCTGTCCAGTCCTGTACCTTTTAGCTCAGAAATAAGCAGATTGGTGCACCCATTTTTTCTAAAATCAGCTAATAGGTCCCTCATGGCATAGATACGGTCTATCTCATCCGGATATTGAAGAGTAAATATGGTTATGGGGTCAATTACTATTCTTTTAGCATTAATTTCTTTTATACCTTTTTTTATCGCTTCCAGCAATTTCACCAGCTTGAATTCCTTCATCCCCAATTGCAGCAAACCTGCATTTTCAGTAGTGGTCATACGAACTGGTGAAACATTTATAAATAAAAGTTTCTTTTCTTTTTCAAGTTTTTCAAGATCCCAACCCAAACCAGACATGTTCTTTCTTATATCTTCAGGGTCTTCATCAAGGGTAATATAGAGGCCTGCTTCACTATGCTCTGTAATGCCCATATAGAGAAACTGCATTGAAAAAGTTGTTTTTCCACTTCCAGGTCCTCCACTAACCAGTATGGAATGTCCTCTTGGAATACCCTGATTTCCAAGAATTTTATCTACACCCGGAATACCTGTTAAAATATAATCAAGCATTAGATTAACTCCTTTAAATTTATTATTTATAGCGATACAGTCTGCTCACAGCACATTAGAATATCAGAGGCTTATTAGAATATTGGTTGCTATACTCTTTCATTATGGCTTTTAACATTTTCTTTCTTTGACCTCTTGTAAGTATTATAATTTATTTGATAGGATAAATAAAATGAACAAATTAACAAATAAAGAAAGAAAATTGCTTCTCGATTCAGTGAATAAAATACATACCTATAAACTTATGCAAGCTAGAGGATTCAAGCGCATTGCAAAAAGGGCTGGCGACAAGAGAATTAAAAGACTTTTAATTGAGATAAGTACAAATGAAGCAAGAGATTCAGAATATTGGTTAAAAAATATTAAAGATCTAGAAAGTACAGGTAAAAGATTTACTCCATTATTTTTAGTTAATCTAAGAGTAAGTTTAATGATGCGAATTCTTGGTGCAAGAGGATTTTTTGAATGGATTATAATTGCTGAAGATGAAAGCATTGAAAATTTATCTATTATTGCTTTAACCATCAGTAATTTTGTTGAATCTGAGAAATGGACTAGGATAGCCTCTGATGAGAGATTACATATTCTTAGAATAAAAAAGGAAGTATTAGGGATGGAAAGCTGGGAAATGGGAGGAAGTGGAGGAATAAGAGATGTCATTTTCGGTGCAAATGATGGTCTTGTTTCAATACTTGCTCTGGTGGCCGGAGTTTATGGAGCAACGACAGAAAGCCATCCTATTCTCATAGCCGGAATAGCAGGAGCAGTTGCTGGAGCTGTATCTATGGGTGCTGGCGCATACCTCTCTTCAAAGTCAGAAAAAGAGGTCACAGAAAAAGAAAACCGGAGAAAAGGAATAAGAAAAAAAACTACTAAAGAAGAAGAAATTAAAAGATTGATAAAATTTTACCATTCAAAGGGATTTAAGGAAAAAGAAGCTGAAATCATAGCAAATAAAGTATTTTCTAGTATGGCAGCTACGTCAGAAATAAGCATTGGTGAAGAAGTTGGCCTTACACGAGAAGACTCTTGGTCTCCTATTAAAGCTTCTGCTCTAACTGGTTTATCTTTTGCTATTGCATCCGTCATTCCAATTCTTCCATTTACTTTCATGGGTTTGATTCCTGCCGCTATAACTGCAGTATTAGCCAGTATAGCAACTCTTTTTATAGTAGGAGCAAGCAAGGCTATATTTACAAGAAAAAGCTGGATCAGGAGTGGGCTTGAAATGATGTTAATCGGAATACTGGCTGCAGCAGTAACTTACGCAATAGGCTTGGCAATCCCTACTTAATTCAAATAATTAATTATTAAAAAATACCAAATATATCCTAATTAATGACTCCAGACATATAATTATATGCTTACTTTTCCAAAATGCATGAAAAGATTAAGTGTTAAGAAAGGGATTTATTCTACAATCCATATTTTGTATATAATAGGAACTATATCGTATCAATTCACATCTTGTTAACAAATCGGAACTATATCACAAATAATACATCCACTATTGACCTTACCCCAATCTTTATCTAATGCAAAAAGCTCGGTTTTATACTGAGCTTTAAATAACTTTAATTTTCTTTTTAAATTTAAGGTTTATTCTGGTTGAGTTATAGCCCTCACCTGTCCTGTGTAAAATAGTGTCTCTAGGCGAACTGTCGAACTCGTGAGGCTTCCCTGTGAGATGAGCACTTCCTTTATTACCCTGTTCTTTATATCAAGCAGCAGCACTCTAAACTGCTCCTTTTTTAAGTCTTTAAGAAGCGGAATATAATAATTTGCAACTTCTTCACTGCACCTGAAGCTAATATTATTTCCGCTCTTCTCAGAGATTGCCCTCCTGCCCAGTTCAAGTGCTGCCATAATCTGGGCTGCCTTTGCCTTGCCTATTCCTTTGATACCTGTAAGTTCAGCAGCTGAAGTGCCCAGCAACTCATTTAAATTTCCAAATCTTGAAAGGAGTGATTTTGCAAGATCCAGAGCTGACCTGCTGCTTCTATCATTACCTGTTCCTGTTCTTAACATTATTACCAGAAGCTCACAGTTCGTAAGAGTCCCGCTCCCGTGTTTTAAAAGCTTTTCCCTGGGTCTTTCAACCTCCGGCCATCTGTTTATTGGCAAATAGTCTGAATCTCTCCTGTTGTTATTCTTCTAATCTCTCCTGAGGATTGATTATAGGAGCTTTATTATAATTAAAGATATTAATTATATTAAGCTTATCATTTCTTAGGACATTAAAGGTTGAAGAAGTTTATATGGTGCTTGTGTTAATCTAAATCTAAGCCATAATTTAAAACATTTCTTTTTTAGTCTTAAATTATAGCTAAAGCAGGTGTTCACTTTTAAATTATAAATTTAATAAAAACAGTTCACTTTTAACTTGTAGATGACAAGTTAGATAATACTGTTGACAAATGGTGTTAACTAATATAGATTATATACTTAAATAGTCACAGTTTATAGCGTTTGTATACCAGACAGTTAAATACATTATTTGATTAGATATAGTACCAATAAGATATAAAAAAGGTGGCAAACTATGCAAGGATTTCCAATAAAAAATCTAAAACCGGATTTCTATGAATTAAAGAAAGTGTTAAGTGGAGAAAAACCACCAAAAAAAGTATATCCAGTTGATCTATTTATCGATGAAGAGATTAAAAAATATATATTGGAGCATTATTTTAGTGAAAAATATATTCCGGAACCTTTTATGAGCAGCTTCTTCATTAATTACAAAGTGGATATAGAAAAGAATTATAAAGAATATTATAAACAGTTTATTAATTTTTGGTACCGGATGGGTTACAGCTATTTAGTTATAAATGAATTCACAATAAAATTCGTTTCTCTTTTTATGGCAAAAAATGTAGCAAGAGTGGCTAAAGATACAGCAATTTATACTAGAGGTGATAGATTTTGGGTAAAGGAAGGCACAGAAGGAGGCGTTATAAAATCACAGGAAGACTTTGAAAACTTTCCCTGGGATATGACTAAAACTTTTTTATCCGAGCTTGAGAGCCATTTAGACTTTATAAGTAAAAATTTACCGGAAGGCATGAAAGTCTGTGTTTCCGGTTCCCTGTTTGAGCATGTAATGGAGTTCATTCTGGGTTATGAAAACTTTTTTTATTTTCTCTATGATCAACCAGAACTGGTTAAAAATGTAATAGATAAAGTAGGCCAGATCGAATATGACTTATTTTCATCAGTCGCTTCTATGGATTGTGTTGGAATATTGATACTTACCGATGATCTGGGATTTAAAACATCCTCTATAATATCTGTTGAGCACTTAAGAAAATTGTTTTTCCCATGGTATAAAAAATATGCCTCAATTGCTCATAAAAATAATAAACAAATCTGGCATCACTGCTGTGGATATAAGAATGGCATTATAGAGGATTTAATAAGTGATGTTAAAATAGACGCTCTACACAGTTTTGAAGATTCATGTGCACCTGTCATTGAAATAAAAAAGAAGTACGGAAACAGGATTGGCCTTCTTGGCGGAGTAGATATGGACAAATTAATCAGGCTCGAAGAAAAGGAATTAAGAAAGTATATCAGAAGTATCCTTGATGCCTGTATGATTAGAGGAAGATTTGCTCTGGGCTCAGGCAATTCTATTTGCAACTTTATGCCTGTAAAAAACTATTTCATTATGCTGGAAGAGGGATTAAATTGGTTAGGATGACCATAGCAATCAGTATTTAAATAATGGGGAAACCGAAATTTATAAGAAAGATAAAAAGGGATTCTGTTTAAAAATATTTAAGGAAAGACAAGAATAAAAAAAATATTTAAGTTATGACGTTAAATAAATTTTACTTATTTTGCTTAACAACAATAAATAAATAATAAATCAATAATAAAAATATACGGAGGAAAATATGAGTATGGAAACACAAAAAATTAAATTACGTGAAAAAATCGGTTACGGCATTGGAGATGCAGGATTGGACCTGTTCTTTAATGCAATTGCGTTGTTTCTGACATTTTTCTTAACTGACATATTTGGTATACCAGCAGCAGCTGTTGGAACACTTTTTCTGGTCACAAGAATGTGGGATGCAGTAAATGACCCAATAATGGGTGTTATAGCAGACAGAACCAAGACAAAATGGGGCAAATACAGGCCGTATTTTTTATGGATGCCGATTCCTCTTGCTGTCTCATTTATTTTGCTTTTTACAAAACCCAATTTAAGCTCGATTGGAAAGATAGTATGGGTATGGGTAATTTATATACTTATGGAAGCAATGTTTACAATGATGGATATCCCTTATCAATCGTTGCTTCCTGCAATGACAACTGATACCAATGAAAGAAACAAACTTAGTGCAATCAGAGTTGCTGCAATGATGACAATCATACTTATTATGAATGGGGCAACACTGCCACTTGTCAAGGCTTTAGGTGGTGCAAATCAGGCAAGAGGATATCAGTTAACGATGGCTATATATGCATGCATTTTTATAGGCTTTTCACTTATAACTTTTTCCACTGTAAGGGAAAGAGTAAAGCCTGCAACTAAAGCACATGCTACCATAAAAGAGGATTTAAGGAATCTGACAAAGAATGGTCCGCTGTGGATAATTTTTTTATTATTTATATTTTTATTTTTGGGCCTTTCCTTTAGAAATACTATCATATTGTATTATTTCACCTACAATGTCGGGAATCAAGATCTTGCGGGCCCTTTTATGGTCTTGTGTGTAGCCGGATACATTATAGCAATGTTTTTTGCGCGTATGATACCCCAGAGAATTGGTAAAAAAAATACTCTTGTGATGTGTGCCGCTGTCTCTGCAATAGGATTTGCAATATTTTATTTTGTAAGCCCTCAAAATATAGTGCTAGTTTTTATTTTAAACTTTATTATATCATTTTTCTTTGGGCTACCACTTCCGCTGCTGTTTACAATGTCAGCCGAAGCTGTGGATTATTCAGAGTGGAGACATACGGTAAGATCTCCGGGTATAATTTCTTCTGCTATTTCTTTTTCAAGAAAGTTTGGTCTGGCAATCGGTACATCAGTGACCGCCTGGACCCTAAGCCTTACTGGTTACATACCAAATGTTACTCAGACTGCAAAATCACTTCTGGGTATTAAAACGATGATATCGCTTATCCCTGCGGGCTGTTGTGTAATCTTTTTAATACTAGTATTTTTCTACCCAATAAATGAGAAACTGTACGCTAAAATATGCCAGGATTTAAAAAGACCAGTACCGGAAACATATACAAAAAAATAGATATTTAAGATAATTAATAACATTAATACTATAAATGGAGGTAGCTAATATGGATTTCGAACATCTAAAGAAAAATCCTTTCAATTTAATTGAGGAAGACATCGACTGGGTTAAAACTACCTTTAGCTCACTGTCTGCCGAAGAGAAACTCGGACAGGTATACTGCGACTCTTTATCTCCATTTGTCCAGAGTAGGGATATAAAGGAAATAATAAGACTTCTGGATAGGTCTATTAGTTATGGTATTGGAGGATATTTTAGAATAGTCAGCCTGCCTACAGAATTAACTATTGAGATGAGCAGGTATCTACAGGACAATTCAAAGATCCCGCTACTTCTATCTGCTGATTTTGAATTCTGGTTCGGTTACTGCCTGGCAGACGGTACACCTTACCAGAGGCAGCTCGGTGTTGCTGCAACAGACGACATAGTTATGGCAGAAAGAATGGCAACGATTGCTGCAAGGGAGGGAACAGCGCTTGGATATAACTGGTCCTATTCACCTGTTGTGGATATTGATTATAATTTTAAAAATCCAATAGTCAATACAAGATCATTTGGTAGTAATCCGGAAAGGGTTTTGGCTATGTCCAGGGCTTATATTAAAGCTATGCAGGATGAAGGTATGGCTGCTACAGTGAAGCATTGGCCCGGTGATGGAGTGGATGAGAGGAATCAGCATTTATTAACTTCTAAAAATTCTCTGGAAATGGATAAATGGCTAGATTCTTATGGAAAAATATATAAGGAGCTTTTTAAATGCGGAGTTTTGACCCTGATGAGTGCCCATATATCATTACCTGCCTATTATAATAAAAATAATATGTATAAAGATCCCAGAAAGATGCTGCCGGGTTCGCTTTCTAAAGAGCTAAACATAGACTTACTTAGAAGAGAGTTAGGATTCAATGGATTAATTACTTCAGACGCCAATTACATGGCCGGTTTTTTATGCCATGGTAAAAGAGAAGATCTGATACCAATGGAAATTGAAAACGGAGTAGATATCGCGCTTGGATGCACCAGTGAAAAAGATATAGAATACCTTAAAAAAGGACTAGAAAATGGGAAACTTTCAGAAAAAAGGCTGAATGAAGCCGTGATCAGGGTTCTTGGTTTAAAAGCTTCGCTGGGTCTTCATAAAAAGAAAATAGATGGGACACTAGTTGGATCAGAAGCTAATGTAAAAAAAGTTCTTAAAAATAGCCAGCATATGCACTGGGCTACTGAGTGCATTGAAAAATCCATAACTTTGGTAAAAGATACACAAAACATACTGCCGATCTCCAGCATTAAACATAAAAGGATTCTACTGATTGAGGGTAAAGTTAATGCATTTATGGGTCTGCCTGAAAAGTTAGGTCTTAAAAAATACCTTGAGGCAGAAGGTTTTATAGTCAAAGAGTTATGCACGCTTAAAGATTTAGAAATTGATAAGACTAATTTTGATCTGATTATATATGCTATGGCAGAGGAAGGTAATATAATAAAACCCCGAATCTCCCTTGATTGGGAAAAATTACATGGAAATCCTATGAACTCAGTATTGAGGTTCTGGCATTATGTTCCCACTATTTTTATTTCTTTTGGAAGCCCTTATCATCTGTACGAAGTACCGGAAGTAAAAACTTATATCAACTGCTATACGCCTATTGACATGACTAAACAGACAGTGGTAAAAATGCTAGTAGGAAAAAAATCCTTTAAAGGAATAAATCCGGTCGATCCGTTTTGTGGATTGGAAGAAGCAAGAATATAATCATATATACGTAAAGTATCAAAAATGAATATCGGTAAACCTAAACTAATAAGAAAAATAAACAGGAAAATAATTCTGGATGCTATCAGGGAAGAACGCAGTTTTTCACAGCCTTATATTTCCAGGAAAGTCGGTGCCTCAAAACAGACTATAAATAAAATCATTACAAACCTGCTCAATGAGAATTTAGTGGTAGAAGCAGGCATTGGTGAATCTACCAAAGAAGGAGGCAAGAAACCACTTCTCCTTAAGTTTAATCCAAAAGGCGGGTATATCATTGGGATCATATTAACTCATAAGATAACAGCAGCCCTTACAGATCTATCTGCAAATATCATTTCAGAAAAAACAATACCTATCAATTTGAAATTGGGTCGTAAAGAAGTTTTTATCAGTTTAACTAAGTTAATAAAGAATATCATTAATGAAATAGAGTCTAAAAAAGATAAGATATTAGGGATAGGCATTGGAATACCTGGGATTACAAGCAATAAGAAAATAAAATTTTTACCAAGATTTTCAGATTGGAAAAATTACACGCTTGTCGATGAATTAAGTAATGAATTGGGCATAAAGATTTTTATAGAAAACGATAACAGATTAAGAATATTCGGTGAAAAATGGTTTGGACTTGCAAAAAACATCAATAATTTTGCTACAATTTATATCGATGAAGGTTTTGGTGCAGGTTTTTTTTATGAAGATAGTATAATTGCAGGAGCAAATTACCTTTCAGGTGAGATTGGTCATATAAAACTTAAGAGAAATGGTCTTAAATGCGGCTGTGGGAATAACGGTTGTCTTGAAACTCTGGTAAACCTTAACGGAGTAAAAAGTCTTTTTAAAGAAAAATCAAGTACGGGTGAAATCAGGCATTCTTCTTTTTATGATAAATTTAAAAATATCGAGCATTTGATCACTTTTGATGTCTTATTTGATTATTTCCACAAAGGCGATCAGCTAGCACAATCAATAGTCAAAGAAATAACTTTTTGGCTGGGAGTCGGTATTTCCATAATTACATCAACTCTAGATCCCGATTTAATTATCATTAACGGACCTTATATTTCTGGCGGAGAGCCGCTCCTTAAAGAATTAAAAGGTGTATTAAGAAATCATTATTTGCCAGGCATAAAAAAAGAAATAAACCTAAAATTTTCTCAATTAGGCGAAAAAGCAGGTTTATTTGGTGCAGTTGGACTGGTATTGGATAATACTCTTTAAATACTAAAGCATATAAAGAATATAATAGTTTGCCAATTAATATTTTAAGAGCAAAATTTTTTATTTATTATCTTAATATATTTAAAAGATTTCTTGCTATTGCAATTAAAGGTATAAATAAAGGTAGAAAGGACGTATTATGGCAAAATATCAAGACCTGGCAGACTTCATAATCAAAGGCGATAATGTAAAAAGCAAGGAAATTGCACAGAAACTGGTAGATGAGGGAGTATCTGCAGTGGAGATTCTAAATGATGGACTTATGCCTGGTATGGATGTAGTGGGTAAAAAGTTTAAAGCTAACGAGATGTACATACCTGAAGTACTGATAGCCGCAAGAGCTATGCATGCTGCTATGGAGGTAATAAAACCACTGCTTTCCAAATCTGATACAAATACCATAGGTGTGGTAATAATAGGTACAGTACAGGGAGATCTCCATGACATAGGTAAAAATCTTGTAGGAATGATGCTTGAGGGTGCCGGATTTACAGTAATAGATTTAGGTGTCGATGTTCCTCCCCAAAAGTTTGTGGAGGAGTTAAATAAAAATAGTGCCCGGCTCTTGGCGCTTTCAGCTCTTCTCACCACTACAATGGTGTCCATGGAAAGTGTAATAAAAGCAGTAAGAGCCAGTGATGGTAAAAGTATAAAGGTAATGGTTGGCGGCGCACCTCTAACTCAGGAGTATGCTGACTCTATCGGAGCGGACGGTTATGCCCCTGATGCATCAAGTGCAGTGGATCTGGCAAAAAGTCTCCTGTAGGAAATATAACCTAATGGCTTATCTAATAAAAAAATAATTTAGATATATAACAGGTCGCAAGATAGAAGCTTACATTTTTATAATGCATGGATTTAAAATAGAAAGACAAGTTTTATAATAAAATAGATTGTCTTTATATATAAAATTTACATAAAAGAATCCTTCCCATACAGAATTTATCAGAATCGATAAAGATCTTCTTTTATATATAGGATTGAGTTATACAGTAAAGAACTTATATAAGATTATAGATAATATATATTGATTGGATTTATATATATGTATATCGAGGATAGAGAACATAGAAGGATAAAATTTATAGTATGTGATGTAATTTATGATGAACTAAAAAATAAAATACCAAAAAACTGGAAAGTAACAAATTTTGAAAAGAGACTTCACGAGCGCAGTGACTTTCTTAGAGAAAAGCTTCAGACTGAGATAAATAAATCTCAAGATTATGATATTATTGTCTTAGGATATGGACTTTGCGGCAATGGAGTGGTAGGACTCGTGTCCCCAAAAACACCTCTAGTTATTCCGAGGGTTGATGATTGCATCTCACTATTTTTAGGTTCTTCTGAGGAGCGAAAGAAGCAGTTAAAAATTGAACCGGGCACTTATTTTTTGACCCGGGGATATATCGGAGAAGCTGAAGATTGCATTGCATCAGGATTTTCTGAAACAAAAGATAAATATGATAAAAAGACCCGGCAGTGGATAATAAAAGAAATGTTAAAAAACTACAGAAGAATTGTTTTTATCAATACCGGCAATTACGACCCATCTGAATGGAGAAGAAAAGCTAAACGGGAAGCAGCTAAGCTGGGGTTAAGATTTGAAGAACTTAAGGGGCTAAACAAATTATTGGATAAAATTATAAAAGAAAATTGGGACGGCCAGTTTATCACGGTAAAACCTGGCAGCAAAATGACTTTTAATATGTTTGGATAAAAATGTGCTGAATTTATAACTTATTAAGATAAAAAATAAGGTTAGTGATAGAGAAAGGGTAAAAGCATGGTAACTATAGTAACCGGAAGAGACTGCGAGGTTAAGTTCGGGCTCGGACTTCCAACAGTTATAATAGGAGAGAGAATTAATCCTACCGGTAGAAAAGAACTGGCAGAAGAACTAAAGGAAGGTAAGTTAAATATAGTTGAAGAGGATGCAAAAAAGCAGGAAGAAGCAGGTGCTGATATAATAGATGTAAATGTAGGAGCAGTTGGAGTAAACGAAGAGGAAATGCTCCCCAAGGCGGTAAAGAAAGTGATAGAAGTTACTAGTGGGCCGATTTGTATAGATTCTGCAAATCCTAGTGCGATTAAAAAAGCTCTGGAAGTTTATCCTTATAAGATTCTGATAAATTCTGTAAACGGAGAGGAAAAATCTATGGAAAAGATACTTCCTCTTGTAAAAGAAAGCGGAAGTGCGGTAGTTTGTCTGACTATGGACGAAAAAGGTATCCCTAATGATTCCAGTACCAGAGTTGATATAGCCAGAAAAGTTATAAAAAGAGCAGAATCACTGGGTATCCCAAGACAGGATATAGTGGTAGATTGCCTTGCGATGGCTGCAGCCACGGATTCCAACTCTGCAAGAGTGACCCTGGAGACTTTAATGAGAGTGACTGAGGAGTTTGGTGCTTCTACCACAATGGGTGTTTCCAACATTAGTTTTGGTATGCCAAATCGATCCCTGCTGAATATAAGCTTTCTTTCGATGGCTATACTAAATGGCCTAACTGCCCCTATAGTAGATCCTCTGATCAATGGACTGATAGAGGCAATTCGTGCCGCTGACTTTCTTGCGGGCAGGGATCCCTATGGTAAGAATTATATTTCGATGTATAGAAAAAAGTAGGCATATATTCCAGCCTGGTAACTAAAATATACTCTGTTGGTTTGTTTTTATTAGTGTATTTTTAATATTCTATAAAGATGTAACATGCCAAAGAAAAAGATTAAAATAAAAATTAACCCAATTGGTAAGAGTTTTATTTTGGAAAAGCCAACAAATGGGCTGGAGGCTATTGTCAATTCAGGCAACAAGATAAAATCAGTGTGCGGAGGCAAGGGTACCTGCGGGAAGTGCAGGATAATTATTCTGGATGGTAAAAATGCCCCCGTCAGTGGAAGAGAAAAAGAAATTCTAACCAGTGATGAGATAAAATGCGGCATAAGGCTCGCCTGCCAGCAGATATTTGACAGAGATTTAACTGTATATATCCCTTCTTCATCCTTAAGTGAGGAGCAAAAGCTTCAGGTTGAAGGAGAGGAACCAGATATTGAGGCCAAACCTGTATGTAATAAATATTTTCTAAATCTAAAAAAAGCAACTCTTAAAGATATAAAGCCTGACTTTGACCGGATAAACGAAGCCCTTAGAAAAGAATACAAAGTAGATGCCAAAACTATAGATCTTAAAGTTTTATCCCAGATGCCTTCTGCTATAAGAGAAAATTCATGGAAAGTTACAGCTACCTTAAGAGAGAATCCTTGGGAAAATGAAATAATCTCTATAGAGGGTGGAAATAAGACCGGAAGCAGCTATGGTATAGCCGTAGATTTAGGCACCACTAAAATTGCTGTTTTGCTTGTGGACCTATTAACAGGAAGGACCATAGATAGAATTGGTATCATAAATCCTCAGATAAGATTTGGCGAAGACGTAATGACCAGGCTTAGCTTTGCCATGCAAGCGGAGCTTAACCTAAAGAAAATCCAGGTTATGGTAATAGAATCCATAAATAAATCTGTAAAAAAGCTTTGCAATAGAAATAAATTGATGCCTGAGGATATAATAGAAATGACAGTAGTTTGTAATACTGCCATGCACCATCTTTTTTTAGGCCTACCCGTTAGTCAGCTTGCTCTTTCTCCTTTTTTACCTTTAACTACCAGAGCCATTCATTTAAAGGCAAGGGAAATTGGAATTGATATATCGCCGGGTGCCTACCTGTATATGCTGCCACCTATTGCCGGTTTTGTAGGTTCGGATCATCTGGCTATGATTTTAGCAACCCGGCTTTATAAGCAGAAAGGAAATTGCATCGGAATAGATATCGGAACTAATACTGAAATTGCTCTAAAAACCAAAAGAGGTATAATGAGCGTTTCTACTGCCTCAGGCCCCGCTTTTGAAGGTGCCCACATAAGATACGGAATGAGGGCAGCTTCCGGAGCAATAGAAAGGGTTATAATCGATCCTGAAACTTGTATTCCATCTATTAAAACTATAAATGACAAAAAGCCTGCAGGAATTTGCGGTTCGGGAATTTTAGATTCCATAGCAGAACTACTGAGGACAGGAATAATAGACCGAAAGGGAAAATTTAGAGCTGACAGTAGATGTTTGCGTAGAGACAGCAAGGGAAATCTGCAGTATATACTATCGCCTCAATTTTATAAGTCGCTAAATCATAAATCCCAATATACTAAATGTGAAGATAAATATGTTTCCATAAATCAGAAAGACATTGTAGAAATCCAGCTTGCCAAGAGTGCTATAAGAACCGGCATTGAAATTCTCCTGGAGGATAGTAGTATTGAATTTGGCAGGATCGATAAAGTAATAATTGCAGGTGCATTCGGCTCCTATATCGATCCTAAAAATGTAGTCAATATCGGGATGTTCCCAAAGGTTTCCTTAAAAAAAGTAACCCAGGTTGGAAATGCAGCAGGTGTGGGAGCAAAGATAGTGTTAATCTCCAAAAAGGAAAGAGAGCTTGCTGAAAAAATTGCCCAGAGGATAAAGTACCTGGAGCTGACCACATGTCCGGAATTCAACGACCATTTTGCTGTGAGTACGCTTTTCCCCGAAGCTAGTGAGATAATATAATGTGGTAATTTTCAGGTGATATAATCGCTGAGAATATAATCGTAAAAAATTCTTTAGCAGGATTAATTTAAAGTTAATATTTACACCATTTTTCCCAGTATAGGCTTTGGCTAATGATATAAAAATTTCACCTCTACTTTTTTAAATTCTCCCTGTAAAATATGTGCCCGAAAATCCTGGGTGAGACTTATAAATAAGTTTGGTAACTATATTTTTATGTGAGGCAATGTATAGGCTTTCAGATACTTTTTTGGATAAGGCAACAGGCTAAATCTAACGAAGAAATCTATAATTCTATTAGTGCTTTGACTACACCATCGCGATACGCCGCGACCATATCAAAGGCATCCTGGGTTTGTTCGAGCTTGAACCTGTGCGTTATCATAAAATCAACGCTGGCTCTGCCGGAAGCTACCAAATCGATGGTGGCCTGTGTGCACTTATTCTGTCTTCTGACGTCAATAATTGTGATTTCTTTTCTGCGTATTTTGTCTATAGCGAAAGAGATTCTTTCTACCCGCGGGATACCTATTAGCATTAGTTTGCCTCCCGGCTTGAGCAGCTCCACGCCCTGGTCGATTGTCTCCTGTTGGCCGGCACACTCAAAGACAACATCCATTCCAGCTGGCTGCCTTTGAAGAATTTCTTTGACTACATCCTGCTTGTCCGGATTGCCGACCCACGTTGTACCGGCATTTTTTGCTACCCGGATTCTTGCAGGGATTTTTTCGGTAACGTAACAGCCCTTTGCATTTTCGGCCTTTGCGCTAACAAGGCAGCTTAAGCCGATTGGGCCTGCACCGAGAACTGCTATATCGGCGTTTGGCAGCATCTGAGCTTGTCTGACAGAATATACTGCGATGGACAACGGCTCACACAAGACCCCCTGCTCAAGAGTGATTACGCCGTTGATTGGAAAACAGTTTTCCTCGGGCATAACGATATACTCACACAAGCAGCCATTACTCTGTCCCGGCGTGCTGAGAAAACGTAGATTGAAACAAGTATTCTCCCTGCCCCTGCGGCACTGGTCACATTTATGGCAGGACACAGCCGGATCTACTACTACCTGCTGGCCAACCTTAACACGTGAGACTTTACTGCCAATAGATTCCACCGTTGCGGTACATTCGTGGCCTACAATAAATGGATAATGGACAATTTGTGAGCCAATTCTGCCAGTCTCGTAATAGTGCACATCGGAGCCGCAGACGCCTACCTTCTCAATCTTCAGCAGGATCTCATCGTCTTTTTTTATAGTTGGTTCCGGCACATCTGTTATCTCCATCTGCCGGATATCGGTTAATAAAACCGCCTTCATAGAACTACTCCGGGAAAAACCTTACTTTTATACGTTCGCTTATTCTGTTTGACACAGTCTCTTTATAGCAAAAATTCACTGCTTTTGCCATAATTATTTCTTATGTCATTTAAAAATCAGTCCATTTTTAGCTTTTAAATGACAATTCTAAACCATAATTGACCTTCCCCCATTTATTGGACACATAGAATAGATTCATGGGTTAAAATGCATCCTTTCAAATTGGACTAGTTTTCGGAGGAAAGGTCACTTATTATTTCTGAAATTTTTTGTACACTAACAGCGCAAATATTTAAGAGCCAGGAAGATATCAAAAAAGGTGAATATATAAGTGAAGATAACCTAATAAAAGAATTAAATATACCTAATAAAAGTCAATGAAGGTTAATTATTCCAGAACCTCACTAAAACAATTAAAAAAAATTCCTAAAATAAAACAGATCGAAGTCTTAAAAATAATTGAAAAACTTAAAAATTATCCTGAAGCTGGAAAAAAATTAAAATGTCCTTTAAAAAATTTCAGATCACTTAAAGTTTGGCCTTATAGAATAATATATCAATATTCTAAAAAATATAAGATAATTTTTATAAATGTAATCCAGCATAGACAAAATGTTTATAAATGACTTTGAACATTACTTGTTTAAGAATTCCAGCATATCCTTCTGTACCTGCTGCATGTTGGAAAAAGTGAGGTTATTTTTATATTCCTTATAAATTTTCTTCTATTTATTAGCGGGATCAGTTTTTGTACTTGGCAGGGTCTTAGGAAAGCCGCTTTGACTTAATATTTTTTATTTCTCTTTAATATCTTGATGAATCTATCTACCAGTCTTGGTTCAAACTGGGTACCGCTGCATTTCTCCAGCTCTTTTATAGCTGCATTTTTACTAATAGCCTTTTTATAAGGCCTTCCTGTTACCATAGCTTCATAAGCATCGACTACGGTGATTACCCTTGAGAGAATGGGTATTTCTTCCCCCTTCAATCCCTGAGGATAACCGCTGCCGTCCCACCACTCATGAGAAGTTAAAATATATTCAGCAATGCTGGAGAGCTGATGGGAGGCAAGTGCGATTCGATATCCTATTTCAGGATGGCGTTTTATGGTTTCCCATTCTCTTTTGCTCAAGTTTTCCTTCTTGTTTAATATTATATCGAGTATAGCCACTTTTCCTATATCATAAATAGCCGCCAGAAGTGAAAGCTCCTCAATTTTGATTTTTGACAGTTTTATGGATTTTGCCAGCTTTAGAGACATTTCTTTTACTTTTTCGGTGTGTCTTTCAGTCTTGACACTCTTCTCAAATAATATTTTCTCAAGCGATGATATTATCGAACTTATAATACTCTTGGAATCAATCAGCTTGTGCCTGTACATATTGTCTTCTGCTTTTTTGATCACCTTAGAAAAATCCTGGTAATTTTTGTTTTTAGTCGACATTCCCAGGGATATGCTTAAGGGTATTTTGCTTTTTTTGGTCTTAGTGCTTTTATGCTTTACCCTCTTTATGATCTCTGATAATACATCTTCATCGGTCTTTGGAAGAAGTATGGAGAATTCGTCTCCTCCCCACCTGGCAACTATATCCTCTGTTCTACAGCATTTTTTAAGGACTTCTGCACAGCCTTTAAGGATTTTGTCTCCTTCCTTATGCCCAAATGCATCATTTATCAGTTTTAGTCCATTGACATCACCGATAATTACGCTTAGCGGCAGCTGCCTCCGGGTATCAAGCCTTTTTAATTCTTCTTCAAAATATGCCCTATTATACAAATCGGTAAGTCGGTCATGAAAAGACATATAGGACAGGCGCTCTTCTGTCTTTTTCCTTCCTGATATATCACGCATTATCCCTTCTATAGCAACCAGTTTTCCTTTCTGGCTAAAAAACGGCGTTATTAGTCCTTCATACCATATTGCCCTGCCGTTTTTATGGGTATATCTGATCTCTACTGGTTTTGAATATTTAAAACTGCCGTCAAGCACTTTTTTAAATATATTCCTGTCTTCCATATGAATAATCTTGTATATGAACTTCGGGTCGTCATAAAACTGTTCGGGAGTGTAACCCAGATTTCTTTTTACCGAAGGGCTGATGTACTCGTACCCTTGTTTAGGGATCAACCTGTATCTGAATACTATATCGGGGATATTCTCAATAAGAGATTTAAAAATTTTTTCATTTTCTTTTAATTTCCTTAAGGATTCCTTCTGTTTCATTTGCGGCTTTTGACTCCAAAATTACCAGTTTTTAATATTTTTATCCATTTTTAAATGCAGCCATGCCTGAAATTGCTTTTGTTAATTATAACCTAAATATATTAATAATTCATTAAAGAAACCTTTTTTTTAGTATATTTTAATTCTACACGACTTCGCTTTTTATCGATATTTTGATAAAATTGTCAACTAAATATTAATCAAAAAACTTATAGAAATCCTCTTTATAATATATTATTAATCCAATAAAAATTTAAAATTGTTATACACTTTATGATTTATTCCAGTAAAAATTTTGGTACTGCTCTAAAAGAGATAATAGAAAAAAAGAAAATAAAACTCAGAAGTCTGGGTAAAAAAACAAATCTTAACTATAGTTATTTCAGCAAATTGAAAAAAAGAAAAAACTGTCCTCCCATTTCAACTATACAACTAATTTCTCATGGGCTCGGTATACCCCCTGAATATTTTCTGGAATACAGGATTTATAAGATCAATAAACTTCTTAAAAAAAATCCCTACCTCATCAATACTACACTTGATTATATCAAAAATCTTGCAAGCAAGGATGAACTAAAAGTAGCCGAGAGAAAAAAACCATTCAAAAAGAATTAGATTTATTATATGGTAATCCTGTCAGCTTGATATGATTTGATATGGAACTCTTAGAAATTGAAAAATCATTATATAAGATGTTGAATAAATGTGTGATATGCCCACACAGTTGTAGGGTCAACAGAAGAATCGGCGAGAAAGGTTTCTGCGGGGCAGGCTTTGAACCAGTAATATCATCTTCAATGCCCCATCATGGGGAGGAGCCTCCTATTTCAGGAAGTAGCGGTTCGGGAACTATATTCTTTTCTTACTGCAACATGAAATGCGTATACTGCCAGAACTACCAGATAAGCCAGGAACATGAAGGAGTAAAAACCAGTATAAACAGGCTGGCAGACAGCATGTTAATGCTGCAAAATCTGGGCTGCCATAACATTAATTTTGTTTCTCCTACCATATGGATACCCCAGATAGTAGAAGCCCTATCTGCTGCCAGAAACAAGGGGCTTACACTCCCTACAGTGTTTAATACCGGTGGTTACGACAGTCCCAGTATAATAAAAATGCTGAACAGTATAATTGATATTTATATGCCTGATATAAGATACAGCAGCGACCATGCGGCTAAAAAGTATTCAATGGTCGAAGATTATGTGCGGTACAACCGGCAGTCAGTCAAAGAGATGTACAGACAGGTGGGAGGATTAAAACTTGATTCCCACGGTATAGCTGCAAAAGGACTGCTAATAAGACTCCTTGTTTTACCCTATGACATAGGTGGAATAAAAAAGACCCTTGATTTTATTAAATCTGAACTATCCACAGATGTTTACTTAAGCATTATGGCTCAGTATCATCCGACTTATAATGCATTTGATTACCCGAAATTAAGCAGAAGTATCACCGCTAAAGAATATCTGGAAATAGTAAGATATGCCGAAAAAAAGGGTTTCAGCTTCGGATGGACCCAGGATCATATATCACTGGAAGGTAAAGAAGACCTTTTTACGCCTGATTTTAAAGACAAAGACATATTTAAATATTATAAAAAATAGCGGTTATTTTCTTTCCCTCTTCCAAGCCCTAAGCTCTTTAAGCGTGAGCGTGTTTAAAACATCTTTTTTTTCAAGTCCCGCCCTTCTGGCAATGTCTACCCCAAGCCTTATCATATCCAGATTATTGGGGCGGTGGGCATCTGTGTTTATGACTACCCTACCGTTCATATCTCTTACTTTTCTGGCGTTCTCTTCGCTAAGATCCAGTCTTAGAAAATAGGAATTTATTTCCAGAGCTTTTCCTTTTTCAGCTGCTGCCGATATCAGCCTGTCAATATCAATAAAATAAGGCGCACGGTCTCTAAATACCTTACCTGTAGGATGAGCAATAAAATCAATATATTTATTCTCTACAGCACTTATGCTTCTAGCTGTGTTTTCAGCTTCTGTATTTAAAAAAGATGAGTGAAGCGAACCTATAGCAATATCCAGCTTCCTTATAATATCATCAGGATAATCCAATTTACCTGCTTTTCTAATGTCTATTTCCGAACCCATAAGAATCTCATAGTCGCGTTGTTTTGATTTTAGGCTGTGGACATATTCTGTTTTTTCCTTTATCTTTTCTTCATCCAGGCCTCTGCCGTAAAAATTGCTTTCCGAATGGTCCGATATTGCCAGATATTCATAACCGTACTTTTTTATTCTTTTGACCATGTCACTTAAACCTATAATACCGTCACTCCAGGTGGAATGGACATGCAGGTCACCTTTTATATCTTTCATACTGACCAGAGTCGGAAGCATACTTTTTGACGCCGCTTCTATTTCCCCCCGGTCTTCCCTAAGTTCCGGAGGTATATACTGCAAACCAAGCTTGCTGTAGATTTTTTGCTCATAATCATTAAGATCATTCTGAAAACTTCCTTTTTTCCTAACTTTCCCAGCACTTACAGGAACATTTACTGCTATCTTTGATTTTTCAAAATATCCCCTCCTGGCTGCCAATCCTTCCAATTTTTTTAGATGTTTTTTACTTCCTGTAGTATACAGCAAATCCACAGCCCAATTTTTGAAGCTGCTTATAATAAATTCAATCTCTATCCCAAAGACAGTTTCAAAGGCAGCACTTATATTATCTTTTCTTAGATCTTTTTTGGTGAGTTTTTTTATAAAATCAAGAGACCTTATATCTTCGAGCAGTCCCTCGCTCCTGGTAAAATCATACCCGTCGTCATTAAAATAAGGAAGGACAAGAAAATCAATATCCTGAACCGAAGGTTTCTTTCTTCTCAGTGAGCCCACAACCGCTGTACCAGCAATATCTTTTATTTTACCGAGACTTTTATTTATCCTTTTAAGATAGAACTCGACCGGCCACCTTGAAAACCTGTCCTTTGTACCTTCCATATAGTCCAGTGATGTCCTTAATCTCTTTATATAAAAATCACTGTCTCTTTCCTTAAATAATTCTGTTTTAGGTAAAAAATCAGTAAAACTTTTAGTGTCAGTCAGCCTGTCTTTTAGCTCTGCCAGACTTTTTATATTAAAATTTTCATATATGGCAAATATCCTTTTTTTACCGAGACCGCTTATTCTTATAAACCTTATCATATCTTCAGTGTATCCAGACCTTATTTTCTCATATAGCCGGACTCTTCCCGTATCCAGATATTCCTTTATCAACGAGCAGGCCGGCTCTTCCATACCCGGCAGTTTTTCGAGTTTTTCACCTGCTTTGATTTTATCGATTAACTCCGGACCGTCTCGGAGCGTCCTTGCTGCTATTATGAGTTTTAATGGGATGTCTTTGTCTTTCGAGCCAGCTCTTAAAATCTCTGCAATATCTATAAGGATATTTGCCAGCTTTAAATTAATCATCTTAGAATATTTTTATATGCTATAATTATTTATTAGAAATACCTAAAACAGGTTATTATATTATAAAATAATACAATTTATGAAAAGCCCAAATAATAATTCTGCCCTCATAGACGATCAAAAATATCAGTCTCTTAGAGAAAATATGATTCAGGACCAGATAATATCCCGTGGGATCAAAGATAAAAAAGTTCTTGATGCCTTAAGAAAAGTGCCCAGGCATATTTTTGTAGATGAATCATATAAAAATTCTGCTTACGATGACAGACCTCTTCCCATCGGACACGGGCAGACGATATCACAGCCCTATATAGTCGCACTTATGACTGAAAGCCTGGCTCTTTCCGGAAATGAAAAAGTCCTTGAAATCGGTACCGGCTCCGGCTATCAGGTAGCTATCCTTGCAGAAATATCAAGGGAGGTCTACACCGTAGAAATAGTCACCTCTCTTTATCAGAAGAACAAGAAACTGCTGAAAAAATATAAAAATATAAAAGTAAGTAATCACGACGGTTACCTTGGATGGGAAAAATATTCACCATATGACAGAATAATAGTGACAGCGGCACCAGATCATATACCTCAACAATTTATCGAGCAGCTAAAAGACGGCGGCATTATGGTAATACCTGTGGGCCCATCAAGCTGGAATCAGATACTTTACAAAGTAATAAAAAAAGGCAGTGAAATAAAAAAAATACATATATGTGATGTAGCTTTTGTACCTCTGACAAGAAAGTAGAAAAAACAGCCTATTTTTGGCTTTTTATATCACCATTTACACCTATCTCTATAGTTTTGATCGGTATATTTTTTCCCGAAATCTTTACTGAGTCCTTAACTAGTTTGACCAGACTAAAGCAGGAGGGGACTTCCATATAAATCACAGTGATCGAATTTATACTGTTATTTTTAAGTATCTTAGAGATATTGTCCCTATATAAAACAGCATCGTTAAATTTCGGGCATCCGATAAGAAGAATTTTTCCCTTAAGAAAATCATTATGAAAGTCAGTGTAAGAAAATGGTACACAATCGGCACTGATTAGTAAATCCGAATTATTAAAAAAGGGAGCATTTTCAGGCACAAGCATTATCTGGATCGGCCATTGACTGACCTTTGTACCAGTCTTTTTTTCCGGACTGCTGATAGCTGTCTCTTCCTTCTCCTCCAACCTTTCAAGAACTTTTAAACCCGGACACTTGGGATGTGGTCCCGGCTGCCTGCCTTCGACAGATTCTTCTTCGGATTCTTCTGGATTTTTAATTCCTTTCTCTTTAAGATACTCAGCTGCCAGCCTGTAATATTCTGTTTGATCATGCCCCTTTAGATGTTCAAGGTGTACTTTTATGACATTTCCACCTTTATCTGCAATATTTTCCATAACTTTTTTTTCATCATATTTTTCCGCTTCCCTTTCTACAACTGATATTGCTTCCTCAGAGCATTCTTCAATACACATGCCCAGACCGTCACATAAAAGCTCGCTAATCAAACTGGCTTTATCGTCCATTATCTGAAGTGCCCACTGCGGACAAATTGTCACACAAGTTTCGCAACTTATACATTTATCCTCATCAATTTCTATAATTTTCCTTTTTACCATCCTAACTGCCTCCACTCTATGTAAATATTTTTATCACTCTTTGATTTTAAAATCAAAATACGCCTCCAGACCAAGATGATCCGATACTGTATAGCTTTTAAACGAGCAGTCACTTTCTTTACCAGTTGTCATGCAGTCATTGTCTGAAGATAAGGGATTCCTGTAAAGTTCTCTGTCATAACAATACAGAATTTCAGGTTCTTCCGGTACCAAGTCAATAATTTCCGGTTCTATATTTACATCACCAAAACCCCCGAAATAGAAAATATAATCTATCCTCTGGGGCCTGCCTTTCTCAACGGCAATACGGTTTCCCAGACTACCATATGAATTTTTATCTCCTGTGATCCAGTCACCACCTATCCACGTAAAGCCTGGATCATCCGGTTTTAATTTGAGCCATAAATCCTTAAGATATAATTTACCCCCAGGATCTATTTCTTTAAAATCTTTGATTTTATCACTAAACTCCTTGTACTCTACAGAAGGCAGGGTCATCAATTCAGGATCATCTTCAGTATTGTAATTATCCGGTGGTGATATTATACCGGAAATCTCCATCCAGTTTTCAGATACATCTGAAGCGACATTGAAGTCTCCCATAATTATTACAGGACGGCAGTTTCCCCCTTCCGATCCGATGATCATACCAATAAAATTTAGTAATTCTTCAATATTCTCGCGGCGGGTCTCCGGGTAATCATGTGACTGAAGATGAGTGTTAAAAACATGTATATAATCCCCTTCCAGCGGCCCTATCTGAATCCGTGCATATAACACTCCCTTACCTGCAAGCCTGTCTGTTCCGCTGCTGGTTTTAAATGTAAAAGCACTGCATGCAGTTATTGGATACCTGGACAGTATCATTAGTCCCCCGTCCTGCTTAAATGGCAGCCAGCCGCTGTCAGGCCCCATTATATAATACGGGCTGCAGACAATTCTTGCATCCTTACCGTTCGGCTTGCTGTTTATTATCCCGACTCCCAAAAAACTCTCTTCTCTTGCCAGGGTTTCCACATCCAGGGCACTGTTCAGGGACTTCCACATTTTCTCCCCGGATTCTTCGATAGAATTATACCAGTTATTAAAATAATCATACTGCCAGCCTACTGCTAAACCATCTTTCATATCGCTGTAAATCATATCATGCCATGCTGAGATGATTTGATCCTGACTGCTTCCGGCAAAGACTTCCTGAAGCCCTATAATATCATACCCATCTGATATCAATTCAATTATACAGGACGTACGCTGGACGTAAGCCGGCGCGACAGGCCAAAATGGTATAAGCATGGTATTCTGGTCAAGTATTTTAAGGATTCCTTCATTATCGGATTCAGGGTATTCATCAATATCTGGATTTTTTATTAAATATCTGCTTACGGATACTTCAGGAGCTCTTTCATATAATAAACCTGCGTCAGCCGTGCAACAGGCTGAATAAACAGCTACTAGAAAAAAAATAACAACAGCTACAGCCAGCACAGCCATGTTTTTTCTTTTAGGAAATATCCTTTTTTTATTCAACTTTTTATAAACTAAGATTTTCCATCATTATTGATTATTCTAACCCAAGTTATTTTGGTATACAATACATACAAAACCTATATTAATATATCTCTGAAAAGCAAAATAGCTATCTTTGACCATGAGAACAGGAACAATAAACCTCCCGCTGCACGGAGGAAAAGCGCCATACTGGCTGTTTTCCAGGATGAAAGGCCTATCCAGAGAGATAATCTCAATGATTGTTTCCGAATACGGCACCTTAGAGATAATCCGCAGGCTTTCAGACCCGCTGTGGTTTCAGGCGTTCGGATGCGTTCTGGGATTTGACTGGCACTCCAGCGGTGTCACTACCACTGTATGCGGAGCAATAAAGGAATCCATAAAAGGCCTGGAAAAAGATCTGGGCTTTTTTGTAGCCGGCGGTAAAGGAGGGACTTCCAGAAAAACTCCTGCTGAAATTGAAAATGCAGCAAACCTTATGGGAAAGGACTTTAAAGATCTGATATACAGCAGCAAGATAATTGCAAAAGTTGACAGCAACGCTCTTCAGGACGGTTATCAGCTTTACCACCACTGCTTTATATTCACCAAAGACGGGAACACCTGGTCTGTAATACAGCAGGGCATGAATGAAGAAAACAGAATGGCAAGAAGATACCACTGGACATCAGAAGGCCTTAAAGACTATATCTTTGAACCGCATAAAGCCATATGCTGTGATAAAAGAGACACGGTAATAAACCTTACTGCTGCAGAAAGTGATGAAGCAAGAAAAACAGTGACCCTGCTTTCCTGTGAAAAGCCAAAAAATATCATAGAAGATCTAAAAAAAATAAAAAAATACCACCAAAAAACTTACAATCTTCCCAGAAGACATTATATAAGACTGGATGATATGAGCTTAAAAAGACTGGGAAAGATATTTACCTCCACCTATCAAAGAAGGCCTGAAAATTTTGAGAGGCTTCTTTCACTCCAGGGCGTGGGTCCAAAGACTATAAGGGCACTGGCCCTTATCTCAGAACTGGTATATGGAGTAAAATACAGTATAAAAGACCCGGTAAGGTTCAGTTTTGCCCACGGAGGTAAAGATGGTATACCCTATCCGGTCGATAGAGAAAACTATGACCTTTCGATTGAGATTTTACACAAAGCTGTCAGAGATAGTAAAATTGGTAAAATAGAGAAAATAAAGGCAATAAAAAGGCTTTCTTACTTCTATGGATAAAGAAGAAATAATAAAAACTTTAAAAGAAATAAGTGTCCTTCTGGAATTAAAAAATGAAAATCCCTTTAAAATAAGAGCATATCAGAACTCAGCCCGTACCCTTGAAACATCAGACATAGAGCTTAACAAGGATTTGAAAATAGAGGACCTTAAAAGCATAAAAGGAATAGGTTTGCATATCGCAGAGAAGATAAAAACACTGATCGACACAGGAAGGCTCAAATATTACGAAGAACTTAAGGAATCCGTACCGCCCGGGCTGGTCGAAATGCTTGCAATACCAACCATGGGACCTAAAAAAATAAAATACCTTTTTGACAATCTTGGTATTAGCAATATCGGCGAGCTTGAATACGCCTGCATAGAGAACAGGCTTGTAGATCTGCCCAATTTCGGTAAAAAAACTCAGGAAAATATCTTAAAAGGAATAGAAGTGTTAAAAAAATTTAAAGGTAAATTCCTTTTTGCAGGTGTTATAGAAGAAGCCGAAAAAATACATAAAAAAATAGAAAACTTTAAATATATCAAAAGAGCAAGCCTCGCGGGAAGTGTGCGCCGTAAAAAAGAAATAGTAAAGGATATAGATATAGTAGCAAGCACAGACAATCCCGAAAAGGTAATGGATTTTTTTACCACTCTGGATGAAGCGGAAGATATAATCGCAAAAGGTGACACCAAATCGAGTATCAGACTGAAATCCGGTATCAATGTTGATATAAGGACTGTAGAAGACTTTCAGTACCCCTATGCACTTCACCATTTTACGGGGAGCAAGGAACACAATACAGCTATGAGAACGGCTGCTAAAAAAGATAATATAAAAATGAATGAATATGGCCTGTTTAAAAATGACCGTTTTATCAAATGCAGTGATGAAAAAGACATCTTCGCATTCTTTTCAATGGACTGGATACCGCCTGAACTGAGAGAAAACTTCGGGGAGATCGAGGCAGCAAAAAACAAGACTCTTCCAAAACTGATAGAGGAAAAGGATATCAAAGGGATATTTCACATCCATACCACGTACAGCGATGGAAAAAGCAGTATAGAACAGATCTGCGGGCAGTTGATAAAATCGGGTTTTATGTATGCCGGAATAAGTGACCACAGTAAGACCGCTTCATATGCAGGCGGAATGAAAAATGAAGATGTAGAACAATACTTTAAAGAAATAGACAAGCTAAACCTTAAATACTCCGGCTTTAAAATATTTAAGGGAATAGAATCGGATATCCTTCTTGACGGAAGTCTTGATTACAGCGATAAGATCCTGTCCGGATTTGACTTTATTATTGCCGCAATTCACTCCAGTTTTAACTTAAGTGAAGAACGAATGACAGAGAGGATAATAAAAGCTATTGAAAACAGATTTACTACCATGATAGCTCATCCTACCGGAAGGCTTCTTCTGGCAAGGGACGCTTATAAAGTGGATATAATAAGAGTAATAAACGCAGCAGCAGAAAACAATGTGGATATTGAACTCAATGCCAGTCCATTTAGATTAGACCTGGACTGGAGGATGTGCAAGTATGCAAAGGAAAAAGGAGTAAAGATCTTTATAAATCCCGATGCGCACAGCCTAAAGGATCTATATGATTATAAATTCGGAGTCAATATCGCCAGAAAAGGCTGGCTGGAAAAAGAAGATGTCCCCAACACTTACTCAGCAGAAAAGATCGATAAATATTTAAAAAGTAAAAGGTCGAAATAGCGGAACCCGTTAATATAATATCAGAATGATCAGGATGAAACATGAAATATAAAAGAAAAAACAAAAGAAAAGACCGCAGTTACAGAGCCGTATATGAACCTGCGGTAAAAAACATTAAAAAAATAATCAGGATCTTAAATCAGGAATATCCTGAAGCCGATTCAACTTCATTAAAGAATAAAAATGCCTTTCAGCTTCTTATTGCCACAATACTTTCTGCACAGAGCACAGATAAACTGGTAAACAAAGTCACACCAAAGCTTTTTAAAAAATACAAAAAACCCGGGGATTTTGCAGAAGCAAATATAATCCAGCTTCAGGAAGATATAAGATCAACAGGTTTCTACAGGAATAAGGCAAAAAATATAATCAACTGTTCAAAGGATATAGTCTCAAGATTCGGCGGCAAGACTCCCGATAATATTGAAGATCTTACTTCTCTGCAGGGTGTAGGAAGAAAGACTGCCAATGTTGTTCTTTCAAATATATTTGGCGTTCAGGCCATAATAGTCGATACACACGTACTCAGGATCTCAAACAGGCTGGGACTGACTATAAATTCAGACCCCGTAAAGATTGAGTTTGACCTTATGAAAATAGTCCCCAGAAACAGCTGGAGTGTTTTTTCACACAGGATAATAGCACTAGGAAGGACTATCTGCCTGGCAAAAAAGCCGAAATGTCCCGCCTGCAGGCTTTTGGAATACTGTAGATACGGCCAGGAAAATGTATAGATTCTTTACCTGTACATCAGTGCATAGAGGCTTATATCTTTTTTAGGATTAAAAACTGACTTTCCCCCTGGTCCCAAAATCTCGATTTTCTTAAATCCCGAGTTTTTTGCCATTTTTAAAAAAAGACTTGCCTTTAAGGTGCAGAGAAAAGAAGAATTTATAAAAAAGTCCTCTATCTTGCTTTCATAAACCACAGTTATTATAAAGTCTGCCCTGGTCTTTATTTTTCCGTATTCAAAGTGCTTGATAAAAACATACGTCCTGCCGTCCTTCTCAAATACCTTTGGGGGATAAAACCTGTTTTTTTCCATGACAATAGAATTAAAGTTCAGAAACTGGGCTATTGCTACGCCGTTTTTCGCCAGCTTCTTTCTTATCTTTTTAAGAGCCTGCTTTATCTTTCTCCGGTCTCCTAAAATAGGAAGAGTATTTCCCAGAGTGGTTATAAGATCAAAATCACCGGACGGGATCTTATCTAGACCTTCAAACCCTTCACTGATCAAATTAACATTGGGTGATTTTACTATATTTTCAGCAGCATAATCTATGTTTTCTTTAGAAGGGTCTATGGCAGTTACTTTTTTTGCATACCCGGAAAAAAGCTGGGCATGATGGCCCGTACCGCACCCTATATCAAGAACACTCTCGATATTGTTCTCTTTAAATATTTTAGAAAAGAAATCCTTTTCCTTCACTAGTCTTTCTTTCCAGTTTACCTGGAGGTCATAAAACTCAGGGCCTAATTTAAAATTTTTCTCTTCCATCAAAATCCCTCCCAAAATCAAAAAAGGGAAACATCTGGACTTAGCTTGAAATTAAAGTATATTATATATAATATATACCACCGGTTTAAAGGCAATTCTGGTTAGAGCAAGAATATTATATTTTAATCTAAAGCAGCGGAAATGAAAATAGCAGTCACAGCTGATATACATCTAAAAACAAAAGAAAAATCTCCCGAAAGATGGAATGCACTATCAGATATCCTGGATAAGATGCTTTCCGAAGATATCACAACTCTTATAATCGCCGGTGATCTATTTAATGAAGAAAGCCGGAATTATTCCGAATTTGACATGTTCTGTAAAAATGAAAAATACACCCAAAACCAGGTCAAATTTTATATGATTCCCGGAAATCATGACCCATCCATCAGCCAGAAGGATTTTACTTCAGATAATATAAAAGTGTTTAGTAAAACTGAAATCATCACATTCGGAGATCCGCCCGCCTGCTTTCTTTTTATACCTTACCAACCGGCAAAGTCTATGGGAGAAGCAGTAGCGGAATATGTAAAAGACCTTACAGAACCCTGGATTCTTATCGGCCATGGTGATTATACTGCCGGCTTCCGTGATCCAAACCCTTATGAGCCGGGAATTTATATGCCCCTGACCAGAAATGATATCCAGTACTACAACCCTGCCAAAGTCATACTGGGACATATACACAAGAAGATGAATCTGGGTAGGGTCTATTATCCCGGATCATCCTGTGGCCTGGATATTAATGAAACCGGCAGAAGGAGTTTTTTAGTCATAGACACCAATAATTTTGATATAACTGAAAAAGTAATAGACACAGATATCATATTCTTTAATGAGACTCTTATATCCCTCCCGGTTAAAAATGAGTTTGAATATATTAAAAGAAAGACTGATGATATGGTAAAGGTATGGGGTGTTGGTAAAAATGACATACCGAAAATAAGGATGCGGTTAAAAGTCAAAGGATACACTTCTGATAAAAATAAGCTGCTCGCAGCAATTAAAAATGCGCTTAAAGATTTTACCTTTTACGATAATGAAGAGCCTGACCTTACTGAAGTCTCAGTATTTGATGACCCCGAGAGAACAGCCTTAGTGGAAAAAATAAAAAATAGGATCGAAAAACTCGACTGGGATGACCGGATAACTTCAAAGGAAGATATTTTGGAAAAAGCTCTTCATATAATTTTAAAAGAATGATGATACTTCGGGATTAAAAATTTATGGGAATAAAGATTGACAAGATATCAGTAAAAGAACTGGGGCCGATCAAAAGTTTTACCGGCAGTTTTGGAATATTTAACCTGATATACAGTATAAACGAGCGGGGAAAGACGTTTCTTACCGAATTTATAATCCGCTCTTTATTCAAGAATATCAGCCGGTGGAGTTATTTAAGAACGGGAGGAAAGGGAAAAATCTCCATCAGCGGCCTTGAAAAAAAGCCAATTGACTTTTCGCCTGCTTCTTCCAAAAAATTAGAGGACTACCTTACAGTCAGTGAAAAAGGTTTTCCTGTCTCATTCGCAAAACTACTTGTAGTAAAGGGCGGAGAGGCCGGTATAGAAAAAGGCGAAGGGATAAGCAAATCCTTTATCAAGGAAGTATTGTCCGGCATAAATATACTGGACAAGATAGACAGCGATACCAATATTTCAAAGACGATAAAAAATGCAGAAGTAAAAGGCAGCATGATAAGTATAGCAAAAACTGGTGAAGGCAATAAGTACCTGGCTAAAAAAAGTGAACTGGACGGTATAGAAAAACTGTTTGAAGAAATAGAATCCGAATATACCCAGGGGATAATAAAAACCTGCAGGATAGAAGAGAAGATCCTTGAAGACAGGCTGTTACAACTCGACAGGGCAAAAAAACACCAGGCTTATATTATCTCGGAAAGAATAAAAGAGCTGGACGCCGAATTAAAGAATATCCCTGAAGATGAATTGAATAAGTTAGAAACTGACATTTCACTATATTCGGATAAAAAAGAATCTTACAGGCAGCTGGAAGAAAAATATAAAAAAGCTTTAAAAGACAGCGAAGACCTGGAATGGCTGGAAAGTGCCCTTTCACATTACAGGAATATTTCTACAGAGACCGTAAAAACACCCTTAAAATTTCTTCTTTCATTAGGCAATATTTTTACAGCTGCTGCTACTATCGCCGCTGTATTATTTTTCTTAAACCAGAGGTTCTTTAATATCCAGCAGAACATATTTTTATTTTCCGTATTCTTTTTCTTTCTGGCCTCGATTGTTTCCTTTCTTGTATATATAAGAAAAATCCGCATCTTTTCAAAACAAGCGGGGCAGAGCAAGGAATTGGATGAGATCAAAGAAGTATTCAATAAAAGAACTGGAAAAAGACTTACCGATATTGCCCTGCTTGAGGCAACCTTAAACAATCAGAGGGAATCAAGAAGCAGGTCACTTGCCATAGAAGAACAGACCGGCATTCTTAACAATGATCTTAAAGGACTCCTCCTATCCATAAATCGCAAAATAACAGCTTTTACCGGAAAAGAAGCTGCCGAGCAGGACTGGTACTCGGTAATAGCCCGTCTCAAACAAAACAACAGGGATCTGAGATACCATATAGATAATGAAAAAGATGAGATCCGAAAACTGGGTATACCGGAAACCGATTATCTTTCCGAAGAGGTAGAGATAAAATACGACCAGCAGGAATACAAGGATATCCAGTCAAGACTCGAACAGATACGGGAAGAGGTCGAAAACAGGGAAGATAAGATACAGAAACTTAAATACAGGATATGTGAAAAGACCGGAGACGATCTTAGTATCGGATGGGAAGAACTTATTGAAAATCTAAGGGGAAAAAGGCAGGAAGTTCAAAACGAATTAAGAGAAGTCACTGCTGGTATTGTGGCAGGCTTCAGTGTTCATAAAATCATCTCTGAATTGCGCCTGGAAGAAGACGCTAAGATACGGGAAGGGCTGAAGTCCCAGGTAGTCCTTGATCCCTTAAAAGACATCACCAAGAGATACAGCAGTCTTGTGCTTGATGATGGCAGACTTATTGTATCAGACCAGTATGATGATTTCGATATAAAGGATTTAAGTACGGGAGCTAAAGAACAGGTAATGCTGGCGCTGAGGATCGGGTTTACATCAAAACTTCTGGGGAAAGATGCCCTCTTTTTGATCCTCGATGATGCATTCCAGCATTCAGACTGGCAAAAGAGGAAGATCCTTATAGACAAATTAGCGGACATTTCAAAAAAGGGCTGGCAGATAATCTATCTCACTATGGATGATCACATCAAAGAATTATTTGACAAGACCGGTAAAAATCTTAAAGACGCCAAATATAAAAGCTTCACCCTATAGTTCATACTCTTCTGACAGTAGGTGTCCACTCTTCCACCGTCAGTTAGGATTGACTTCATCGGGATTGATTATTACTTTCGAGCATTAAATTTTACCGTCTATAGTTATACTTCCGAAACTGTATGAATTTATGATCATAACTTCAGACACTCTCCAGCGCACCTGTAATATTGTGGATCATAAAAACGGGAGTCTGTCTTTTTTAAGGAAAGCTACTGCCTGACTGGATGCTACTACCTTATTTGAGCTGTTTCTTACAATCACACTATAGGTGGCTATTTTGTTTCCCCGGCTGACCTCTTTTGCTTCAGCCCTCAGTATATCTCCCGTTACAGCGGGCCTAATATAATTTATATTGACATCCAGTGCTACGGCAACAGTACCATAGGAATTTGCAGCAGAACCAAAGGCTACATCCATCAACGAGAAAACAGCTCCCCCGTGAGTAATAGAGAAGATATTTTCATATTTTTTTAAAGCTTTCATCTCCACCAGGCTATAACCCTGCCTGAGTTCTATCACTTTAATACCGAAAAGCTTTGCATACGGTTCTTCTTCAATACTTTTTTTAATCTTTTTCAGAAATTTCTCGCTCATGATTTATTTTTTTCTTTCTCCGGCTTTCTCAAGTTTTTCATGCTTGTAAATATTCGAAAGTTCAATAAGCCTGTTATGGGGGCACGCTTTGATGCATTCTCCGCACAGTGTGCATTTTGAAAAATCGAATTGTGGAACAGCTCTTTCCTCATTCCAGATTAAGGCTCCATTTTCACAAGCCTTAAAGCATTTCCTGCAGTGCAGACACCCTTCATCACAACGCTCTCTTCCCGGGATATTCCTTATAGATTCATAGCTGCATAAATACACTATATTGGCATCTGCAGGTACCAGATGGATCAGTTTCTTAGGACACTTGGCCACACACAGACCACACCCGGTACACTTATCTGGGTCTATTACTGCTATTCTCCTTTCCTCATCAATGGATATTGCATCATTAGGACATACTGCCACACAATCGCCTAATCCGAGGCAACCGTAAGGGCATCTCTTATATCCACCAAGGAGATTGGCTGCAGCTTTGCAGGTCTTAATACCGGCATAATCGCCTATAACATCTGAAATTCCATAACATTGTACCACTGCCTTTTTATTTATCTTGGAAGGATCCACTTCAATATGCAGTACCTTTTCCAGTCCTTTGAGCATATCTGGATTCTGTATCACCGTAGAACAGGTATTGGTAAAGAAGGTATTCTTATTTTTTGCCAGCGCCTGCGCATAGGCAAAACACCCTGGAAAGCCACAGGCACCGCAGTTCATACCGGGAAGTTGTTCTGCGATCTCCTCAGCTCTCCTCAGAGTATCAGCTTCCTTGGGAAGAAATCTGTTTACCAGAAAAATCAGTATCCCGCATATAATCCCAATCGAGCTTAAAATTAAAATAATAAATCCTGTATTCATAAAATCCCAAACCTTAAAATTTTTAATTTTATACCATGCCGCTGAATCCAATAAAAGCCAGCGCCAGAAGCGCTGCAGTTATAAAGGCCACCGGAAGCCCCCTCATAGACTGAGGGCTGTCTGCAAGATCGAGTTTTTCCCTTATACCCGACATTATAATAAGTACCAGAGTAAATCCGATCCCTGCGCCCAGAGCACCTACCACGCTTTCCAGAATGGAATAGTTTTCGGATGAATTTATAAGAGTTATACCCAGCACCGCACAATTAGTGGTGATTAGGGGCAGATAAATCCCCAGCGCCTTGTACAATGCTATGTTGGTCCTCCTTATTATAAGCTCCACTATCTGTACCAGCGAAGCTATTACCAGAATATATATTACGATGTTCATAAACTCAACATTGTAAGGCACCAGTATATAATTATAGATTGCCGAAGTAGAAACAGAAGCGATAAGCATTACCAATGTCACTGCTATACCCATGCTGAAAGCATTGGAAAGTTTTTTAGATACTCCAAAAAATGGGCACAGTCCAAGGAATTTGGAAAGGACTATATTGTTTACCAGGACCATTGCAATAAATATAGTAAGAAGATTATTCATTTTTTATCACCCCTATCCATCTAAATAATGCCAGGAGGCTGCCTATCACCAGAAAAGCTCCCGGAGGAGAAATAAAAAATGTCAGGGGGTGCTCTGAGAGACCCGGCAGTTTAAACAGTTCCCTGCCGAATATCTCAAGTCCTCCTGTCCCCAGTAATTCCCTTGGAAATGATATCATAATCAGTGCAACTGTAAATCCAATTCCTATACCAAGCGCATCGGCAACGGAAAACACCACCGGATTTTTGGAGGCAAATACTTCTGCTCGTCCTAAAATAATACAGTTTACTACAATTAATGGAAGATAAATTCCGAGTGATTTATGAAGCGGAGGTAAATATGCCTCAAACACCAGGCTCAGAATAGTAACAAATGTGGCTATTACCACAATAAAAACCGGGATTCTTACCAGGCCTGGTGTGGCTTTCCTGATACTGGAAATTATGATATTCGAACAGAGCAGGACAAATATAACACCGGCACTCATACCAAGTGCATTAGTAACTGAATTTGTCACTGCCAGAGTAGGGCATAGTCCCAGAGTGAGTATAAAAACCGGGTTCGATATAATAATACCCTTGGCAAATTCCCTCCAGAAACTGCCTCTATTCTTGTTTTCATTCATCTTTATCTTCTTTCGTTTTTTATATCAAGGACACAGATAAATCAGTTGTCCAAGCTTTCTATTATTTCAATCATCTTTTCCCTGACGGTATCCACTACGGCTTTTGAGCTTATTGTAGCTCCGGTAATTGCATCTATCATGCCGTTATTCGATCTAAGGGCGATCTCATCTGCCGAAAGCCCTTTGAATTGATCGGTAAAGGTACTTTCGGTTATTCTAGCACCCAGGCCGGGAGTCTCAGTCTGGGTAATTATTGATATATCTTTGATCTTGAAATCACTGTCCAATCCGACCAGAATATCAATATCACCGCCATAACCGCTTCCACTTGCTATAAAGGCATAACCCGATTTTTCGCCGTCCTGGTATATCATATATACTTCGTCTTCAAGTTTGTATTCGCTCATCTCAGGGAAGATCTTTTCTAGAGTACCTTTGATCTCTTCACTCCTTCCTTCTTCTACTATAGATGAGGTCACACTATTGAGCGCTATCAGCAGTACAACAGAGACAGTTACAATCACTGCCAGAAAAACAACCGGATATGCTTTATTTGTTAAAATTTTACTGCTCATTTTTTCTTCTTCTTAAAAAACCAAATGGTTTTACTCTTACATATTTGTCTATTAATGGAGTGAATGCGTTCATAATGAGTATGGAAAAACACACCCCCTCGGGCAGGCTGCTGAAATTTCTTATAAGTACAGTCAGTACACCCAGGCCCACACTAAATATTATTCTACCGTTACCCGTAACCGGCGATGTGACATAATCAGTAGCCATAAAAAAGGCACCGATCATAAGGCCTCCTGCCAGGACCTGGAACAGTACATCTTCCCCCAGCAGAAAAGAACCCAGAGCTACTGTCCCAATATAAAACAACGGGATCCTCCAGTCTATTATCCGGAATATAAAAAGGATTGCTGCTCCTATCAATATGAACATTGCAGATGTCTCTCCCAGAGAACCTCCGGTATTACCAAAAAACAGATCTTTGTATAAGGATAGTTTGTCAGGAATATGGGTAAAATTCTCACTTAAGGGTGTTGCCCCGGTTACAGCATCGTAACTGAAATGAGGGGGAAGAACCCAGGTAGTCATCTCCTGCGGAAAACATACCGACAGGAAAGCCCTGCCTGCCAGAGCTGGATTGAATATATTATAACCAAGACCTCCAAAGGCTTCTTTTACAACAGCAATGGAAAAAAAAGCTCCGATTATGACCATCCACAGAGGAATCCTGGGCGGCAGGGTAAGAGCAAGCAGCAGCCCGGTGATCACAGCGCTGCCGTCCATTATAAACCTTTTTTTTCTGAGTTTTTTTATGGCAAATTCGGCAAGTACAGCCGTCGCTATACTGGTAAGTATTATATAAATGGCATAATATCCAAAAAAATAAATAGATGCTGCAGCAGGGAAAAGAAGGGCAATAACGACTATATACATTATTTTAGTTGTTGAAAACCCCCTCCATATATGAGGCGCATGAGATATTAATATTTTATTTTTTTCCATCTTCTTACAATTTTTTAGTTTGCAGCATACTCTTTCCTGTTTTTATATATCCGACAATAGGAATACCTGCCGGGCAGACATAGGCACAGGAACCGCACTCTATACAGTTCTCTATATAATACTGCCTGCAGCCCTCAGCAGAACCTTTTTTTACATATCTTACATATACCAGCGGCATAAGATCCATAGGGCATATACTCACACATCTCCCGCAGTTTATGCAATTCTGCTCAACTCTGGCCTTTCCTTCCTTTACCAGTATGCAGTTGACCCCTTTTGTGACCGGAAAATCAATATCAGCAATAGCAGTACCCATCATAGGTCCCCCTATGATCAGACAATTGGCATTGCTGCCCATTTTACCGCATGCTTCAAGTAAATTACTTACAGGAGTACCCATTCTTACCAGCAGGTTTTTAGGACTTGCGACTTCACCAGTTACTGTGACCACTTTATCCATCAGAGGCCTGCCCTCTATTACAGCCTCATAAACCGATTTTGCAGTTGCCACATTATTTACTATAACTCCCACATCCATAGGAAGACCTCCCATTGGAACAGCCCTTTTCAATATGGTCCTTATCAGTGTCTTTTCTGCTCCCATGGGGTAACTTGATTTAAGTGTCACTATCTTAAATGTATTTTTAAAGCCCATTTTTACTATGAGTTCTTCAAGATGATGGATGGCATCTTTCTTGTTATCCTCTACTGCAATATAAATATCTTTCGGCATTATGGTTCTGCTTATAATATAGAGGCCTGCAAGTACCTTTTCTCCATATTCAAGCATTATCCTATGGTCAGAGGTTATAAAGGGCTCGCACTCACAGCCGTTTAAAATCAAGGTATTAATCTTTTTATCCTTAGGCGGGTTAAGCTTGACATGCGTGGGAAAAGTAGCACCGCCCAGGCCCACGACTCCGGCTTCCCTTATTTTTTCAAGAATTTTTTTCTTTTCAAGAGAGCGTATTATTTTTTTCAGCTCAGAAAAATCATCTGATTTTTCTATATCAAAAAGCTTTTTAAAATCAATCCACTGGTCTTCTCCGTCAGACTCTATCACCAGAGCATCCGTAAGTGCGCAGGTGGCTGGATTTAAAACCTTTGTGACTTTTGAAACACTGCCTGAAACCGAAGAATGGATAGGCGCAGAAACATAACTTTTAGAATCAGCTATTTTCTGTCCTGTTTTTACTATATCTTTTCTTTTTGTTGAAGATTCGCAGGGAGCACCTATATTCTGCTGAAGGGGTAAAATAACTTTTTCCGGGACCGGAAGTTCTTCTATCGGTACCTTAGCAGTTCTTTTATTTTCCGGTAGAGAAAGTCCGCGAAATACACTTTTTTTCTTAATTACTGTTTCCATTTGTATTTATAAAAAGTAAAAAAGTCATAGGTAATTTTAATCAATATATTCTAAAAGTCCAGAAGATTTAGATATTTTTCTATCACTATCTATTATCAATGCCTCAATATCTTCCCGAGATTCTACCAGTGCCATTCCATCAACAGGACCCATTACAAAAACAGAAGTTGCCAAAGCATCAGCTTCCATACATGAATCTGTTATTATAGTCACACTTATACAGCTGTTAGCAGAATACCCTGTTCTGGGATCGATTATATGATGCACCTCTTTTTCAAGATCATAATAGCGGTGATACCCTCCAGAAGTAGTAACTGCCCTGTCCGCAACAGTAAATGCTGTAATAGTATTTTCTGTATCATCAGGATCCTCCAGCTCTACTACCCATTTTTCTCCCCCTGTTTTGGTGCCCATTGTATATAGATCACCTCCTGCATTTACCAGAGCCTGCCTGATACCGTAATCTCTTATCACTTTTATTGCTTCATCAACAGCATAACCTTTGGCAATAGCATTAAGAGTAATAGACATTCCGTCTGTTATAAATTCTATCCTGCTTTCATTGACTTCTATCATATCAGAACCTATGAAATCAAGAACTTCACTTATTTTCTCAGCCTGTACTTCTTCGCTTTCCTGCCAGAGACCCCCGCTCCAGAGATCGAGCAGGGGCTGAACGGTTATATCAAAACAGCCTCCTGAGATATTGTAATAATCAATAGAATCATTTATGAGCTCTAAAAATTCAGGAGAGGGATTCTCCAAATAACCGTTTTTATTAAGTATTGATGCTTCGCTGTCCTCATCATAGATAGAGGCAATATCGACAATTTCTTCCATCCTCTCAAATGCTGCATCTATAGCTTCAGTACCGGTTTCCTCATCCGAGAAGACTGTTATACTTACATATGTACCCATAAGTTCCCTGGTTTCTTCTATTCTTGCAATGGTTCTGAACTTACAGGAGCCTGAAGGCAGAAGCAATAAAATAAATACTAAAAAAACACCTATAATAATAGGTGTCCTGATATTACTGTTAAAGATTTTCACATAGACCCCCATACACTTTGTTTATTATTTTATTCTTAAATAGTTTTATCCTGTGATCTTCTAAGCTTCACCAGCAGTGAATCTCCACCCAGATTTACATCATTATATTTTATTGGCTGGTCTTTTTCGATATCTTTCTTTAAAACACAACCTTCAGAAAGCCCGACAGGAAGCAAATCTTCCTTTTTGGCTGTTACATATTCTTCAATAAGACCGTAAACAGTATATCCTCCGATACCATCAAGCTTCTCACCCTCTTTCAGGTCCTTTTTAGCCAGAGTGATTACTTCTGATATCATGCCGTATTCAGGGACCAGGGTGGGTTCACGGTAAAAGTAAGTCCTGGCGATAGTTATAGGGGTTTCAATACTGGTTAGATGATAAGGCCTGTAAATCAGGTAATAAGGTCCGCTTCCCAGCATAAGATATTTAAGATCCGCCTTTATGGTTTTGTTTTCTGTGGTATAAACTAAAAAAACACCGGGGGCAAGATCTCCTATCGCAAAATCAACTACGCCCTTTTTTAATAATATTCCACCGTCTTCTTTCAAACTGAATACGCTGATAAGATCTTTTATATCTGCTCTTGGCCCGTGCATTCCCCTGCAGTCCGGGATAATCCCGGTTGAATTTGAAAGGCAGGCCATCTCTATCATTGACTTGGTACCATCAACAAACGATGTCATCATCTTTGGGCTTGAACCTTTGCTCTTGGCATAGTCTTTAAGTGTTTTCGGATTTGCATATCTATCCAGTGGATTATTCTTACCCTTTCCGGCTGCAACCACCTCCAGTCCCAGTGCATCTGCAAAATCATATAGTTCCTTCAGCGCAGCTGGCTCATCACCTGCTGAAACAGTATATACCACTCCTGCATCATCAGCGAGCTTTTTAAGTTTCGGTCCTATTACTACATCAGTCTCTACATTCAAAGTCACTATGTGTTTTTTATGTAAAACAGCATTGTATGCTATATATGCTCCCGCTCCTGGATTACCGGTGGCATCTATTATCATATCCACATCATCAAGGGCAAATAATATATCAAGTTCATCCGATACTATTATCTTACCCTTTTTTACCATCTGATTTATTTTCTCCCTGGTCTTATTGTCCAGATTTTCACCCTCTGCTTTGATCATGCTTTTATCATTTTTCACATCTATACCACCTCTGTAATCTATAAGCATAATCTCATCATCACTTATATTGATTTCCCTTAATATACTTCTGATCCTTTTTGCATCACGGTTTACCACTGCGACGACCTGTATTCCGTCAATTTCCCTGATATGGGATATCAGTCCCCTGCCCATCTGTCCCACCCCTGCTATGGCGACCTTTATGGACTTGCCCTTGTTTTCAAGATTCTTTAACTTTTTATTAAGACCGAGCAAAAAATTCTCCTCATTAAGATAAAAAATATGGCAAACAGAAGTAATTATATTACAATCCTATTTATCATTAAACCATAAATATTAGCTTAAAAAACCTATATCACTCCAGCTGCAGAGATTCCAGCATATTGGTGCATACTTTATCTGTAAACTCCTTATAATAAACACCGGAAATTTTTTTAAAAAGATAAAGCATATCTGTCCTGCTTATAAAAATAAAATCAATATCCCAGCCGTCTTCGCCTTCACCCGGATAGCTGTAATTTATCTGGCTGTATATAATATCACCAATTTCACCTGTGCCTTCTGTTTTCTGGACTTCTATATCCTCATCATTTGAAATTACCACATCTATATCTTCTACCATTTCATCAGCCAATTTAGAATATTCTTCCTTACCCGGGAAATACCCTTTCTTTAAGACCCTCATACTTATAATTACATCTATATAATCTGGGTCTGGGATAAAATCTATCTCGATACCGGCATCGTTTCCCTCTTCCTCGTAGCTCCAACCATCAGGATAATTAATAGAGAATTTATAATCCTCACTCTGGTAAATATTATTCTGATCATAAGCAGCATCAGGCATTTCCCTTCTCACTATTTCAAAAGCATAGCTGCCGTCAAGCGAACCGTTATAAAAGACTTCCAGCCTGTAGTCACCGATCGCCCAAGGCTCATCATTTGTTATTACAAACACGATATAACTTTCCAGATAATAATCATCCTCAATGATAAACTGCTCCTCGCCCAGCAACCCATTTTCGCCCTGGTACCATTTAACGCTTATAGACTCGTCCTTTTTATTACAATTCAATTTTACTGAAGCATTAATTATATCGTCAGGATAAAATTTTTCAGAAACATTCTCAGGCTTTCCTAAATTATCTACCTCATTTGAGAGTATGACCTCTATTATTTCAAGCTCTGGAGGTTCAATAACAAAATCAGCACTATTTATAAGCTGGCCGTTGTGGTAAAAATCAACACTGTAATTTCCCGGTTCTCCTATAATGCCGCCCTCTTCACCGGGTACAATGTAATTTGAGAGGTAGCCCTCCATATAGCCGCTTTCATTTTCAGAATAATTACCTGTTGAATCAGCGATTACTTCTTCAGTATCTCTGTTCCTCCAGATAAATTTCCATTCATCCTCTGCTTTTACTCCGGATGCATCAACGACTGCAAATATTTTCCCCACCCCTGTATCAAAGCTGTCTTTTATCTCCACAGGGGCAAAAGTATCTGCGTCCACTTCCAGGCAAACTACCAGTTCGCCGAAGTTTAATTCCGGCCTGCAGGAAGGAATAAGAAAAGCAAATGTCATCACAACTGAAGCTGTGACCATAATCATCAGCACCTTTACTGCATTTTGATTTTTTATTTTCATATTGAGAAGATATCTAACAATATTTAATTTATATTAACAACGACAGGAAGATGATCCGAAGCGGTACTGTAAGGCACATCAACATCCGATATCTCCAGATCTTCTGTGACCCAGATATAGTCTATCCTTCTGTATGGTTCATAGTGTACCCAGGTCAGTTTTTCTTCTTCCCCCAGTTCAAGCTGTGAATCTATAAGTCCTGCATTATACATCTTTTTAATTTCAGGCTCGTAAATTTCTGCATTAAAATCCCCCATTATAGCAGCCCTTTCTAATCCACCCCATTCTTCCAGGATCTTTTCTACCTGCTCTTCCCTGATCACGCCTTCATCTTTTATATGATGAATATGCACACACATCACATGTATGTTTTCTCTTCCTTCAAGCTCTATCTCGGAAAGAATATAGCTTCTCCTAAGGGGTGCACCCAGCCTTGGCAGATATCCGCTCTTCATTAGTTTTAACGGATACCGGCTTAAAACAGCATTGCCCCATACGGCATCTGATGCAGGCATAAATAAATAGTCCATATCCAGCCTGTCCGACAGCCATAAAAGGGTATCTGCTGAACCATTTATGACCCATCCTCTGGAAACTTCCTGAAGGCATACTACATCAGCTCCGCTGCTTTCAATGACTCTGGCAATGCTTTCAAGGTCAAGGTAACCCTTAATGTTAAATCCCTGATGGATGTTGTAATCCATTACCCTGACAGGTCCTTCTTCATAGGTATCCCTGTCTATATTTTTAGGAGGAAGGAGCATAATAAGCGGCGCTACAAGCAGGGCTGCTATAAGGTAAAGAAATGCGAATTTAATGCTTGTATATTTTTCATTTATGCTTTTAGCTTTAGCACTCTCAAGTGGTAAATTTTTAAGGCAGGATGAGATCAAAGCACAAATTGATATTAAAGCAGCTATTATAATAGGAATCACCCAGTTCTCAAAAGGCAAGTTCAGGTCATAACTGCCGTAATACATAAAAGCAAAAATAAAAAATATCAGTCCTCCGACACCAATAGCAGAAGTATCTTTCCAAGGAGCTTTGACTTGCAATGTAGTTGACGCTTTATTTAAGACTACTATAAGCAGCCAGAAAGCTCCTATATTTCCCAAAATCGCCTGAAGGACATATAAATACCCTGTGGTGTATGGCCAGAAAGACAACAGCAGAAATAAAATACCAAGAACAGTCAGCAGAATCCTGGTCTTCTTTATAAGAAACAGATATATAAACCCCATTGCTGCAATATTTGAGAGCAGTATCACTGCTAGCGAAGCACTTATTCTATTTCCGGTAACTGCATCAAACGCAGCAATATTTTGAAACTTTAAAAGCTGGAGAAAAATAAAAGGCATAAGTACAATCAAAGTATAGAAGACAGGCCTCCCCCCGTCAGAAGGTCTGGCATCACCCAGATCGCGATAAACATTGTAAACCATCCATAATTTTGCTATTAAAATAATTAGAACAACAAAGGTTACATACCAATCCTGTCTCCATATCATGTCCCATGTCCCAAAAAGACCGCTGACAGCAGTGGTAAGGCTTATACCAAAAATAATACCAGGTAAAAAAGTAGATAAAAGATCGATTTTTTTCTGTTGGATAAGGGATATGAAAAAAACAAAACTTGCCACCCACAGAATAGTGCCCAGAGCCGATACCGCAAGACTCAACGGAGGCCAGGGGTTTATCTGCAGGACAAATCTTGTAATCCCAATCCCTGCTGCGAGAATCCACAATACGACGCCATACCTTAATCTGTATAAAAAAGCTGTGGCAAAGACCAGTATAAAGGTCACAGCTGCATAAATGCCTACATCTGTAAGTGATATATTCGGCCTTTCTCTAAAGAAATTTACCAGCAGGGATAGAAAAACCTTAAGGATCTGCAGTCCGAAAAAAATATTTATGGCTACTATTAAAAAATAAAGCCACTTTGAGTTCTTAATTGGTATTACCTCTTTCATTTTTTATACATTATAACTAATTGTATGCCGTTTATCTATTTATAAAAGGCCTATGAAGGCTGGCCTTTATTGGGAACCACGCATATAATGCTCATGCCATTTTCGCCAGCACGAAACTGATGAAGCTCTAATGGCTCTACAAAAATAAAATCATCCTTTTCGATTCGGATCCCCTCATCACCCTTAAAAACATGACCATCTCCTTTTATAATATAGACTTCATGCTCCCAATCGTGGCTGTGCCTGGGTGTATAACCACCAGGGTCTATTTCAAAAAGCCTCATGGCAAAATTAGGTGTGCCGTCGCCGGCATTAAGCATGGGATAAAACCTGACCCCTTTCATATCCTTATTTTCTTTGATCTGAGGGCTATGATCTTTTTTCTTCTTGATTATCACAAGCACTCCTTTAAAGCCGGATATAATAAAATAATAAAGATTATATTAGATTACATAAAAAATAAATATATATAAAAAAATTTTTTATCCTTTTTCTGTCAGAAGTTTTATTTCTTTAAAGATTTCTTCCAGCGCACTTCCTGCCATTTCGTACCATACTTCATATGCACCCTGGTCAAAATGTGTCATTCCCTTATTTATTATAATATATTTTTTTACCATTGCGGGAAGACTTCCTGCCGGGATGATCTCAAGACTTGAACCTACAACCAGTAGAACATCACTGTTCCTTACTTCTTCAGCTGCCTTTATAAAACAATCCGGAAGTTCATCTCCAAATAATACCACATCAGGCCTTAATATTCCCCCACAGCTGTCACATACTGGAGGTATGCTTCCGCTTTTTACCTTTCCTACCAGAAGGTCAAAACTGACCTTTTCCCCACAGGATATACAATGCCCTTCTCTTAAGTTTCCATGAACCTCATATACTTTTTCTGAACCGGCTTTCAGATGAAGACCATCAATATTCTGGGTTATGATACCTGAAACAAGGTTTTCCTTTTCCATTTCTGCCAGAATATAATGTGCTTTGTTAGGCTTTGCTTTTCTTATTTCTTCAAAGAAATCAAGCATTGGTACCGCTTGCCTATAAAAACTTTTTGGATTTCCATACAGCTTATCGCTGGTCATTATCGAAGCATCAAATCTTGACCAGATCCCTCCCGGGCCCCTAAAATCCGGTATCCCGCTCTCAGTTGAGATCCCTGCTCCTGTAAGGACCGCTACCCTGCTGCTTTCAGATATTACTTTTGCAATTTTTCTTGATTTTTCTTTATCCACAATCATTTATATAATATTACATATCTTATATAAAATCTTCTAATTTAGATTATAATTTTAGCAATGTGAATCGACCTGCTATATAAACGGACTGTAAGACATACTGGAATAGAAAGGAGCCATATATTTAAACTATCTGCTATCGATCCTAGGTGGAATGGGTGAATTTGCATATTTTAAATTTAAAATCGCAGATCCTCCCCGCATGGTATACTGGGGAGCCTGCCCAAAATACCTGCCTTCCGACCTTGAGTATATAATAGAGTTTAAGCAGACCCTTATAGAAAACAGAGGTGTTAAAAAAACTCGGAAAGAAATATAAGGTCAGTAACTGGAAATCAGAAGCAGCACTGTTTGAAGATTCAGGAAAATTAATAATGGACATCTGCAGGGCTGCAATAAAAAGAGATAAAAAAATTATCTCAGATCTTATCTTGAAGGTCGCTGCTATTGAAGAGGAAGCCTATAAAATAGTTAAAATTAAAGAGTAATAATTTCATTGTTCCCATTGACTTACTTTAACTCATTAAGTACATCCTTTAACTTAATCTCTGCATATGCAATGTAAGTATCAGCTGCTCCATAGTATATCTTTAACATTCCTTTTTCATATAAAACTCCGCAGCTGAAAATTACATTACCAAAGAAACCATTTAGCTCGTAATCCATTTCAGGCTCAATTATCGGTTTCTTACTCCTTGCTATAATTCTCCAGGGTTCAGCAGTATCCAATAAAACTGCTCCAAGACAGTATTTATTAGCCTTTGATGCTCCGTGGTATATCTCCAGCCAACCTTCTTCTATTCTGAACGGAACAGCACCGCATCCTATCTTTCCATCATCCCAGTATTTTTTTCTTTTACCCATCAATCTTCTGTGATTACCCCAGTAAAGAAGATTATTAGATTCAGATATCCATATATCCGCTGTCTTATATTCAGTAGATACAGGACGGTTCAATGCATAATATCTACCTTTTATCTTTTCAGGAAAAATGGCAATGTCCTTATTGTCTGGCATAAAGATTACACCATGTTTTTTAAACGTAATAAAATCAGTTGTTGATGCCAGGCAGGTAGTAACTCCAGTTATATTAGATATTGCACTATAACTTATATAATATTTTTCTTCAATCCGGGTTATCCTTGGATCTTCTATACCAAATTTCTCATATTTATTTTCAGGAAACATAGCAGGCTTTTTGTCTATTTTAAAATCAAGACCATTTTTACTCCTAGCAATCCTTAAATGGGAAATAGATGTAAGGTAACATCCATCAGATGTCTTTACAAATCTGGAATCAGATAAATCCACTGTATAATCTGCTTTGTCTAATTCCTTTATAATAAGCTTACCTGTCTTTACATTCAGTATAGGCACCAGTTTCTTTTTTGGATCACTATTAATTGGTGTTTCAGCAACTCTCATAAGAAGCAAGATTTCCCCATTGAATTTTGTGACACCGCAGTTAAAAACACCAACTACTTTGAGATCACGACTTGATGGTTTTATTTTTTCAGGTGATATTATTGGGTTTTTCCCTGATCTGAATATGTTCATATTTATTGTCCTGCTGTATGATTCTCAATGATCCCCAGTCTTTTAGCAGCAAGAAATGCCATCAGGAAGCATATATTTGATTCAGCCCCCTGATTTAAATTGACACCTTCCGGATTTAATGCATCATAACATGCAAAATTCTCATCTATAAGAGAGGTATTATTTATATTATTTCCAAAAAACCACCTGTACCATTTTGCAGCCCAGGTTAGATAATAACTATCTCCTGTTGCATAGTATGCTTTTTCAAGACAGCAAACCATATAGCTTGAATCAATTGGCTGCTGGTCAAATATAGCTTTACATCCACCTTTATAATACCAGCCTTTACTCCCGATGGGCGAAGGAATATTATTTTCTTGACAATTATTTATCAAGAAATCAGTTGTTTTCTTAGCAATTTCAAAGCTGGTTTTGCATTTTCTTTTTAAATAGGTTTCCCAAAGTGCCCATGGGATTAAAGCATTTGCATATACAAGATAATTTTCAAACCACACCCAATCATCAGAATATGACTCAAAATAAAAATTATGTAACTTTACCTTTAATTCATTTTCCAGACCATGCTGGTAATCAAGACTTAACAAACCTAATAAAGCTGCTGATATTGCTCTTATTGAAGTCCAGCTGGAAGCATCTTCAATTAAATTTCCAATAATCTTTTTAATAAAACTGTTTTTATTGCTTTTTGTTGATAGAAGAGACCATAAAGTTATACCGTAAGCTTCTTTTATATTAGATTTTGAATCATGTTCCTCATTTTTAAATAGACCCTTACCATTATTTTCATAATAAAAATGATAAAGTAAACCGTCTTCTCTTTGTGCCTTTAAAATAAAACCTAAATAAGTATCCTTAAGATCTTTATCTTTAAATTCATCGGCTACTATAAGAGCCCTTGCCTGATCTTCTAGGGCATATCCAAATTCAGGAGCAGGATTATTTAATTTTCCGTGCTGGTAAATTCCAATATCTGAAGTCATTGACCTTATTTTTTTTAGCGGATCCATAAGAATTTTTTTTATTTGATTTTTTAATACTCTTTTATAAAGGTTTAACTAAACTGCCTTGATAGACCTTTTATTCTCACGTTTATCTAAAATCTCATTAAATAATTCTAAGTGCTGCAAAGCTACATTATACCAGGTCATCAATCTTCCGAATTTATGTGCTTTCTTTTCCATTTCCAGTTTCCTTTGAGGATTCTTACAAATATCTATCACAGCATCTGCAATGGCCTGGGAGTTTCGGAAAGGTACAATTATTCCTCTTCCCTCTGCTAAAACTTCTTTCGCATACAAATAGGGAGTTGAGATACATAATTTACCTGCTCCGATTGCGTATGCCAGAGCGCCTGAAGTGGATTGTTGTGGATTTAAATATGGAGTTATATATATGTCGATTATTCTTAACCATACTACCAACTCTTTTAAAGACATATATTTATTTATAAATTTAACATTTTCCTGCAAATTATAATGCTTGATTTTTTCTTTTAAAAAATTCTTATATTTTTGGCCTTCTGCTTTTAATACAATAGGATGTGTCTGACCAATTATTAAATATAAAACATTATTTAATTTCTTCTTTATTTTTTTTAAAGCTTCTATAGTATATTCAAGTCCTTTAACTGCTGATAAAAGATTTATATTCCCCAGGATTACTTTATCTCCCAATCTTTTTTTCTTTTTATATTTATAATTAGGTTCCAGAGGTATATCAGGAACACCATGGGGAATAATATCTATTTTTTCTTTGGGATAATCATATCTTTTTACCAGCTTCTCTAAGCTTTCGGGCATCATAACTATTACTTTATCCGCAAATTTTATAACGTCTTTTAAAACCAAGCCGTATCCATTATTTGAATTATCAGGAATTGTATGAGCAGTTATAATTAAGGGTTTTTTTATCAACTCTATTAACTTGATAATATATTTTCCAAATTCACCGCCATACAATCCGAATTCATGTTCCAGGACAACTATATCCGTCCTAGATTTATTAATATAATGGGCAGCTTTAATATAGGAATCAATCTCGTCTTGATTGATTTTAAATTCAACTTCTGGAGGATGATCAATTTTATCTTCCGGTCTAATCAATGCTATAATCTTTGATTTGCAGTACGGATTTATAAGATCAATAGCCCTGGTTAAATCACTTGTATAAGTAGCAATTCCGCATTTTCTTGGTACATATGATGATATATATATACAATTAATGCCTTTGCATTTTTCTCTTAAAACCTTCTTGAGTTTATTCAAAATAACACCTCTGGGAGATTTTTTATAAAGCTGCTTAAGTGCCCTTTAAAAATCAGGTGGAAAATCTATTTCTCTCCCTTGTATTTTCTTAAGTCTTGCATATTTATATGCACTTTTATATTTTTTAGCAATTATTTTCCAGGATACAACTTCTTTTAAATATTTTTTAAGATTCTCAGAGAGCTCCTTCCTTAAATCCTTATCACATGCCAATCTAATGACTTTTTCTTTTAACATCTGTTTATTTGTAAACAGTAGTCCACCATTACTTTCAAGAGTCTGGGCTGTTAATCCCTCCAAAGGAGCTGTGGTTATATAAGGTTTATTTAAAGCAATAATTCTTGCAAGTGTTCCTGATTGAGTTTCATCTACTGTTGGAAGCACTATAAAATTACAAATTGCCATCACTTTATAATAAGTTTCCCCTCTTGGAATAAACTCATAATAATGTGCGATGCCTTTCTTTTCTAAAATCTCTAAGCTTTTCTTATAATTATTATAATCTCCTATATGAGCTTCATCTCTCATAAAACCAGCAGCAAGCAGATCCCAATCCTCACCATTTTTTATTTTTATTTCTTTAATTATTTCTTCCCACATAGAGGTTAATATATCCCACCTTTTATTAGATTGTATCCAACCCACCAGTCCAACTAACTTATTACTTAAATATTTAAATTTATTCAAACCAAGCGACTCTTTCAATTTTGGAATATCTTTTTCACTCCACTTTACATCTTCTCTCGCTCCATGGGGGACAATCATAATATTTTTAGGCATCTTCCAACCTATTTGAGTAAAAGTCCAGTTTAATCTCCACTTCTGGTAATCACTTTTAAATAGAACTACGTCAGCGTCTTCACATAGTTGATAGATAAAATTTTCTTCAAATTCCTTCAGTCTGCCATGCACTGTATGTAGTTCTACCACAATAGGATATTCGTTAATAGAGCCTAAAAATTCTATAAATCCCTGGTTACTGTCTCCTATCCCTCTATTATCTATATGCTCATAG
>Ga0307442_1000008_pt1 | contig 66721 bp, 57 predicted proteins | sample SalMarWE160430MG_FD_202143 | JGI IMG/M metagenome (GOLD analysis project Ga0307442, IMG submission 202143) | Salt marsh sediment microbial communities from the Plum Island Ecosystem LTER, Massachusetts, United States - WE1604-30 | ecosystem: Environmental > Aquatic > Marine > Intertidal zone >...
TATTTACCAGGCATTCCTATTTTAAGCTTTTTAGTAGCAGATTTATAAATATCGACCATTTTTTTCCATTCTGAGTAATTTGTGACCTCATTATAAGAAACCAGCTTTGCCTTTAAATCAATCATCTCGCAAAGATAATCTCCTAATCCTTGCTCTTCAAAGAGTAACGGTAACTCATAGATAACTTTTAGATCGGGATTAGAAATTACAGCATTTTCAGGTATATTGGAATATAACGAAATTTTTTGTTTAATGTCATCTGCCAAGGGTTTTTCACTCCTACCAATAATGATGTCTGGATTCAGTCCAAGACTTTGAAGCATTTTCACTGAATGCTGAGTGGGTTTTGATTTTTGTTGTCCAACAGCTTGAGAATATGGTACAAGAGTAACATGAACCAAAGCGGTACGATGAGGATTTTCTATTTTAATTTGACGAAAAGCTTCTAAAAATATGCTTGATTCTAAGTCACCCACTGTCCCTCCACACTCTATCAAAAGCACATCTAAATTCTCACATTTAGATATTTCTATCAATCTTTCTTTTATTATTGTTGTTACATGTGGAATGAGTTGCACGGTTTTTCCAAGAAATTTACCTTTCCGTTCGGCAAGAATAGTAGTGAGATAAATTTGACCAGATGTAATATTGTGGGAAGGATGCATATCAATACCAAGAAACCGAGAATAAGTCCCAAAATCTTGATCTATTTCAGAGATTTTATAAGTTCTTTCATCTGTATCTGGTACTGGTTTAAATTGCCATACATCCTCAGTAATAAAACATTCTCCGTGTTCAACAGGATTAAGAGTGCCCGGATCAACATTCAAATATGGATCAATCTTAACAACACTAATTTTAAAACTTCTGAATTGTAAGACCTTCCCAATGCTAGCGGTTACAACACCCTTGCCGATTCCGCTCATCACGCCTCCCGTGACGAATATGAAACGAGTCTCATTTTTCCTCTCATCTGTCATATTTAGAAACCAATTTTTAAGTATTACATATAAAAATATTAAATATAAAACACTGTTTATAAGAATTTCGAGAAATTTCTCTATTATTAGTAATCTCTATCTAAGTGCTAATAAAACTATTTCTATATAAAATTAAAAAGAAAGTGATTTATTTTCCTTTGAAAATTGGGTCTCGTTTTTGCATAAGAGCCTTCGTGGATTCCCTCATATCATGGGTTTTAAATGCCGCTTGCAGAGCTTCATTTTCTCTGTCCAATGTACTGGAGATTATCTCTCTGAAGTAATCATGCATAGTTTTTTTCATTAGGTTTAATGCTAAACTTGGTCCTTTAGGAGGGATCAATCTTTCTGCTTGTTTCCTAACAAATGGCATTAGTTCTTCAGGAGGTAGCGCTTTATTTATTAGTCCTAGGCTCTCAGCTTCTTTAGCATAAATGTTATCTCCAAAATACAAGATCTCTTTTGCTTTTTGAAAACCGACATAAAGGGGTAAAAGGAATGAGAGGCCAAATTCAGGAATAATAGCTCGCTTAACGAATATTAGCCCCAAATAAGTTTCAGGATCCTCAGCCATGTATATTAGATCAGCACATGCTAAAGGCATTGTAAAACCCGCACCAAGTGCTAAACCATTAATAGCAGCAATGACAGGCTTTTTGAAATTCCAAAATTTCATGCATGTTTTTTTTTGAGCAATATCCATTAAATCTATATCTTTCATTATATCTTCGGGAATTTCAGTCACCATTTTCATGTTAAAATAACCTCCTGAAGAAAAAGCTCTACCTTCCGAAGATCCTGTCATAATTAGCACCCGAGCATCTTTATCTTTTTCCATATCAGCCAATGCTGTTTGAATCTCTACAAAAGTAACATAAGATAACGCATTTCTTCTCTCAGGTCGATTAAAAGTAATCGTACATATTCCATTTTCTTCTTTTGTATATATTATATCTTCAAAATCTTCAATATTCATCTTATTTAACCAAATTTATCTTTATCATTATCAAGACCATATATTAAAAATTGATTTTGTGTTGTTTCTTCAGATCTTTTGCTATTTTCTTTTAAAAAGGTTTCATAGTGTTGAGGATTACTAACATACATTTTAATTATTCCTAGTATTGCTTTATTATCATAGATATAAAGAATATCATCTTTTAAATTTTTAATATATTTCTTTGTTAGTTTAATGGAATGAGACCTCAATATTCCGATATTTTTTACTTTTTGAAATGATTGTAAATTAAATTTAAGAAAAAAAAAATAATGATCTCTATTTAACTACTTAGAAAATTAAAAATATAAGGAGTATTTAGTATCATATAAGGATTACTTTTTTTAATATTATTATTTAAGTATTCCATTATTTTTTCTAAAACAATTGAGAATAATTTTACTCTTTAAATTGGCAGAAATGGGTAAGAAGGAATCTTATAAACAAAATTTAAAAGTTTTATTTGAAAAATTACTAAAAGAGAATCATATAGAGGATTTAATTGAATACTTATTGGATAATAGTAATCTTCCAAGTCGACAAGGTAATTTAGGATTAGCTGAGATGTTTGTCGAGATAATTGAAGAATTAAAATTTGATAATATTGAAAAATTAAACGAGTTCATTATGCATTTGCTCAAATTTAATGCAAATGAAGCCCCAGTAAATAATCCGAAGGAATTTCTTCCTTTTTGCGGAACGTGGGCTTTAGGATCGATTGGTACAATTGATAATTACGCACAAATAGCAATTTCTAATTTAAAAATTATGGCTAAAGATTCTCGATGGCGAATAAGAGAGGCTGTCGCCAAAGCTATTACTCTTCTAGTTAAATATAATAGTAACAGATTTCTGACCGAATTAGATAATTGGCTAAAAACCGAGGATAATTGGCTTGTAATGCGAGCGATCGTTGCAGGATTAGCTGAGAGAGGATTGGATGAAAATACATATAATAGGGCTCTAGAATTTCATAATAAGATTATTAATAAAATTCAAGTTAATGTTAATCGAAATTCTGAGGAGTTTAAAGCATTAAGAAAGGGTTTGGGTTACACTTTAAGCGTTGTTGTACAAGCAACGCCTATTTTAGGGTTTAATTATATGGAAAAATTAGCAAAATCTAAAGATAAAGATGTTATTTGGATTGTAAAAAATAATTTAAAAAAAAATCGATTGATCAAAAATTTTCCAAATGAAGTAAATCACGTTAAAATATTATTAAACTCTAAAAAAAATTAATAATCTATAAAACTTTTTTATAAAGCTTTAAAATCTTCAATATTCATCTTACTTAACCAAATTTATTTTTTTTTCTTTATTGTTTTTTGAACATAATCCATATAATAAAGGTTTGAATATTTATGATGGGAATTTTAAATATTTCGCAAAAGTCACATTAGCTAATTTAATAAGCTCATTTAATACATCCTGTGAGACTAAATTATCCACGTTTATGAGTGAAATTGCGGTTCCACCCAATTTATTTCGACCTAACTGAAAACCAGCTATATTAATTCCTTTGCTACCTAAAAAGGTTCCAACACGACCTACAACTCCGGGAACATCAAGATTTTCTAACATCAAAATTCCTCCCGAAAGGACCGCCTCTATTGGAAAATTATTAATCTTTACAATTTTAGGACTATTTCCGAATGTCAAACCAGAAATGGAGATTTCTTCATTGTCGGTGATCGTAATTACTCGAATCAAGCTGGTATAATCTTCCGTTTTTGAAGTTCTGGTTTCAGTTACCCTAATTCCACGTTCTTCAGCCACGATTCTAGCATTTACTAAATTAACATCTTCAGTTTGATGCTGTAAGAGTCCCTTTAATATGGAGATGGTTAATGGTTCCGTCATCAGTTTAGATGTATCACCCAAATATTCAACACGAAGTTCTTTGAGAGGATTTGATAATAATTGACCTCGAAAAGAGCCCAATCGCTCACATAATTTTATGTAGGGTTTTAAGAGCTTAAGCATTTCCGCACTTACAGACGGAAAATTAATTGAATTTCTTATAACACCTTGCTTCAAAAAGTCAGTAATTTGTTCAGCAATTTGTATAGCAACTTTTTCTTGAGCCTCAGTAGTAGAAGCCCCTAGATGAGGAGTTAAAATTACATTAGGATGTTTAAGTAAAGGATTATCATTTGGGGGGGGTTCGATAGCAAACACATCAAGAGCGACACCTTTAACATACTGTGTTTCTAATGCTGCTACAAGATCTGCTTCATTAATAAGTTCTCCACGAGCGCAGTTAATGATCAAAACTCCCTTTTTCATTTTTGAGAGAGCGTGGGCATTGATCATGCCTTTAGTTTCAGGTGTTAAGGGAGTGTGATAGGTTAGAAAGTCAGCTTTTGCATATATTTCATCAAGCGGAACTAAGTCTACTCCGAGTTTAAGTGCATCCTCTTTAGAGATGTAAGGATCATAAGCTAATACTGACATTTTGAGCCCTAGAGCTCTTTCAGCAACAGCTTTACCAACATTACCAAATCCTATGACTCCAAGTACCTTGTTGGTAAGTTCAGTTCCCATGAAGACACTTTTTTCCCATTTTCCGCCTTTCATTGAAGCAGTAGCTTGAGGAACTTGCCGTGCTAAAGAGAACATCATCGCAAGTGCGTGTTCAGCAGTTGTTATGGTATTGCCTCCCGGAGCGTTCATTACATAGATGCCTTTCTTTGTCGCGGATAAAGTGTTAATATTGTCAGTACCTGAACCCGCACGACCAATTACTTTCAGATGAGTAACTTTTTCTAAAATTTCTGATGTTACTTTTGTAGCTCCTCTAACTACAAGAGCATCATAAGAATTAATGCAATTAACTAATTCAGTATAGCTTAATTTACCTTTTGAATTAACTTGAATACCATTTTTTATAAAAACATCAATCCCTGCTTGGTGTAGGTTATCTAATACAAGGACTTTCAAGATTATTATTTCTCCTTAAAATTAATTTCTAAAAAAGATGTAATAATTTTGTTTAATCTTTATTTTTGTTTATTTAAGTACTTCTTTACGATATAACTTCAGTATTAACTAATTAATATTAATCATCATGAGATAAAATAAAAAAAAAGATTAATTTATAATGCTTTGAATAATTGTCTCAAGCCCATGCTTAAAATATATTCCTGAACTTGCCTTGTACCACCACCAATCTCTTGAATTCTCGAGATACCTAATAGATCATGCATTAAGGTATTGTCACATACTCCTGCGCCTCCCATTATATTTGCACACTCATAACACGTGCGTTGATTCAATTTGGTACTTAAAAGTTTCAATTGAGAGGCTGTAGCCATTAAGGCCAAGTTAAATTCTTTTGGCAAGGTTCCTAATTTTTCCATTTTATCGTCAATCAACTGACAGAGATTCAAGGCAGCTAAAGTTAAACTCATGATTTCAGCCCATAGATCAGCTAAAGGAAAGCCCACTCCTTGATATTTAAGGACTTCTATGTCAAATTGCTTGCGCATATTTGAATATATTACAGCATGAGTGAATGCATTCCATGCTTCTGCTGCATTCAGACAAACGATACCAATTCGTTCCAAGTTTAATCCTTCAAATAAATGTGAACGTCCTTGACCTGGTTTTCCCAGTACACATTCTCTTGGAATCTTTAAGCTTGTCATTGTTTCTTTTCCAATAAATAGCCTTGGGGTCCAAGGAATATTTACTCTTTCAACTGACCAACCTTCCCAACTCGTATCTACAAGAAGTTGAGACATCGTATTCCCGTTATCTTTTTCAGTTACAGCATAAATCACGGCCCAATCTGCTTTTGGACCATTTGTTTGGTAAATTTTTGTACCATTCACAATAAAACTGCCATCTGGTTGTTCATCGCAAGTGGTTAACATGTGAACCGCATCCGAACCTCTTTCAGGTTCCGTGATGCAGATACATCCAATTTTTTCACCAGTAACTAACTCTTTGAGAGCACGTAAGCGTATTTCTTCATTTTCATGATGAAGCATTAAAGGATTAACCGCTAAAACTGTAGCGCCGGCTCCCATCGCAAATTGAGGGTCAAAGAAGTCCATGGCAAGCACCCTCATAAACTCAGCAGTCATCCCATAAGTCTCAAAATCTAACCCGAGATTGTCAAACTTATGTATGCGGGTGATAAAACCTGCTTTACCCACTTCTGGTATCCATTCATAGAAATCTTCAGTGTGATTTATTTCATGTTTCTTCTCGAATGTTCTAAAAAATTTTTGAGCCTCCCTGAGTAGATCATAATGTTTAGGCTTCAAATAACTCATTAAATTAAAGTTTAGGAATTTATAGCGGTTTTTTAATGAGAGTTTGTCTAATATCTCATCATTTATACATTGCACTTGTCCTTTTTTCATTTTTTCAACTCATTCTTTTATAATTTATTTTTTATATTTATGATCAAATATTCTATGAATTCATTAAAATAAGTTTACGAAATAATTAAAAAAAAATGCATTCATAAACATTTATTATTTTGAAAGGGTAAATATTTCTCATAATCTAAAAAAATAGAACTAAATGTAAAATTATAATAAGGGGATAATTTCTAATGGGAAAAGGTGGTACTATATTAGGTATAATTGGGATATTACTAGGTGCCGGAGGATTAGGTTTTGGATTTATAAATTGGGGAAATCAATCGCAAGTGAGAATTTGGAATGATTATGAGTCAAATATTTTCACACCTACTACTTTAGTATACGAAACAATTCCAAATCTTTATGTTATCGTAGATTCAGGTTCTCCAGTCCAACTTTAAGTGACGTTTTCTGCAAGCACTAAAATCCTTCCAGATCCTATATCATACGCAGATATTCTTTTCTACTTCATGATCGATGGTGTAAGATTGGTGAATCCATATGCCCGGGTAGGTCCTTATGAGGGACAGGCAACCTATAATTATCTTTCAGTTTGTTTACAGTATTTTAATGGTTTATTCCCCGGCGGACGACATAATATCTCTATCGTGGTTATTTCAGAAACTGGGGGAAATCAAATCAGAGAATGTTTACTTACAGCACAATCATATCCTATCTAATAAATTAATTATTTCTTTAATTTTTATTCTAATTAATGTTAAAAATTATTGAAAAAAAGAAATATTAAAAGATTTAATTTGATTCTGTTAACTACGATTCTCGCAATGCCCGCTTAAGAACTTTTCCGATAGTAGTTAAAGGTAAAGTTTTCCTAAATTCCCAAATTCTTGGATTTTCATATTTCGAGAGATGTTCTGCGGCATAATTCTTTAATTCTGCTTTGATCTTATCCGTTGGTTCGACTTCTTCTTTTAGTTGGACTACTGCTTTTACGATCTCACTTCCAGGTCGATCAGGATCTTTTAAGCCAATAATAGCTACCATTTCAATATTGGGATGTTTCGTTAAAATGTCTTCGACGTGAACACTGTATACTTTATATCCACTGACAATCAACATATCTTTCGTCCGATCTACGATTGTAATGTATCCATCTTCATCCATTACGCCAACATCGCCAGTATGAAACCAACTATCAATAATTGTTTTTGAATTCGCGTCTGGTTTGTTATAATATCCTCTAGAAACTTGGGGTCCTTTGCATATAATTTCTCCAGGCTTTCCAAGTTCGACTTGAACTCCTGTTTCTACATCAACAAGGCGAAGTTCCATATCTGGTACGGGTAAACCAACGGTTCCAATTTTTTTTTTACCATAATAAGGATTCATAGTGATTATAGGACTTGTCTCCGTCATTCCATAAACTTCTAGTACTTTATTTTTAGCTACTAAAGATGATTCAAAATCATTAATGGCTTCTGCGGGAAAAGGAGCAGCTCCCGAGATATAAACTTCAATATCATTTAAAACATCTCTTGGAATCTTTTTAATTGGCCATTTTTCATTAATTCGGTTCTTTATAGCCAAATACAATGTAGGTACGTTCACCATCATCACTGGTTTTTTATCCATCATTTCTTTAATGATATGATCACTATCTCTTGGGTTCGCGATAAGAATTTGCGAAGCGGATAAATAAAGTGTCACCATGCTCATTGCCAAACCCGCTAAATGAAAAAGTGGGAAGGCAGATAAATTAACCATATCTTCTTGTTCCTCTTCTGTACGGTCGATCCAAGTTGAGATTTGAACGATATTTGAGATGATGTTTTTATGTGTAAGTTCGGTTCCTTTAGGTAAGCCCGTAGTACCCCCAGTATATTGCAATAAAGCAAGATCCTTTTCTGTATCGATTGTTACCGGAGTTACATTATTTTCAGTTTTGATTACATCATTGAAATCAAGCACGTTCTTACCTGCAAATGGAATCACCTTTCCTTTAGGAATCTTTTTTAGAAGTTTTCCTAAAGTTACCTTTATCCCAGAGAGACCCATGTAATCGCTAATGTTCGTAGTAATAATCGTTTTTAAGTTTGGCACTTTATCTAAGACTTTAGTTAATACCTTTTCATAGAAAGCATCAAGGGTTACAAAGAATTTAGCTTCACTATCATTAATTTGATAAGCAATTTCAGTTGCACTCATTAATGGAGAACATCCTGAAGCGACCCCACCTGCTAATAAAGTTCCAAAATGAGCTACTAAATACTGTGGACAATTTGCTAAATTTATAGCAACCCGATCTCCTTTTTTCAACCCATTTTTTTGTAAAAATGTTGCAAATCTATGCACGTAATCATTAAGTTCATTAAATGTCATTTCCCTTTCCATAAAATAGCACGCAATTCGATCAGGATATTTCTTCATTGCTCTGTCGAATAGCATTCCCAAACCTTCTTTAGGATAAGATAAAGTGGTTTTTACGTGTTTATCATAAGATTTTGTCCAGATTTTGGCATCATATGGACTTGTTTTTATTTCCATTAGACTAACCTCTGTTCATTATTCACTCTTAAGGTGAATATCTTTGTTAGTGTCACATGGATTTATAAATCTTTATCAAAATAGTAGATAAATTCCAAAATTTCCACTAAAATAAAAAAAAAATAAGTAAAAAATTTAATCGAATTCGACAATTACCTTTAACTCATCATGTTCTGGTTTTGATAATGTTTCAAAAATAGCAGGAACGTCTTCTAGTTTTATCTTTTTAGTGATGAGAGGATCAACCAATATTTTTTGTTGTTCAAGTAAATTGATAGCTCTTCTAAAAATTTCTTGATTATAACCATATACTCCCCGGACTGTAATATTATTTGTGGTCATGTATAAGATATTATTAATTTCAAAGGAGCTTGCGTGCATTCCTATTAGAGTAATTTTTCCCCCTTTTTTGATGACATTTAATGAGGTAATAAAGGTTGTAGATAATCCAACACAATCATATACATGATCTGTTCCAATATTATTATCTACTTGTCTAGTAATTTTATTCCAAGCGGCAGGTTTATATACGTTATTTGCACCAAGTTCTAATGCTTTATTTTGTTTGAATTCTACAGGTTCAAGTACGAATATCTTATCTGCACCTGCTGCTTTTAAAACTTGAATTACAAAAAGTCCAATTGGTCCTGCTCCAATGACAGTAGCGGTCTGACCTATTTGAAAATCAGATTCAATAACAGCATATAATGCTACAGAAATAGGTTCTACCATTGCAGCATGTTCAAAAGATATATTATCAGGTAGTAGATGAACTCTTTCCGCTTTAACATTAAGAAATTCTCTCATAGCTCCATTTTCTGTTGTTCCCAAAGCATAATTCTTTATTTTACACATGTTTTCTTGATCATGTAAGCAGTAATAACACTCATTACAGGGAAGCTGCGGATTTACTGTGACTCTTGAACCAACTTTTATTTTTTTCACCTTTGCACCAACATCTACAACTTCTCCAGAAAATTCGTGACCAAGAACATTTCCTGGAAAATATGGACCACCAACTTCATAAGATCCTACATCACTACCACATATAGCTACTTTTTTTGTTTTAATTAAGACTTCATCTTCTTCAATAGTAGGTTTTATTAGATCTTCCTTTATGACTATCATATGTTTTCCTTCAAATACTGCTCCTTTCATAATTGTTCACGCATGATTCGAATTTTTTTTTAGTTTTTATTTTTTATAGATTTATTTCTCATTATAGTTATTACAACAATTAAGCTAGTACTCCCCAAAATGACAATTAGAAAGTAATTACCGAAAGATATAGAAGGTTCATCTTGCGAATGCTCTCCAATGTCGTTATGAAACATGTATACATTGTCATCGTTGCTTATAAATGCTAAAAATTCTCCAGTTTCGGAAATTTCTACAGACCATACTATCCCTCCGGATTCAAATGTTTTTAAAATGAACATTTCCTTTTTTTGCAAGCTAGCATAAATATTCAAACGATTGAATAAGTAAAAATTATGATCATAACCTCCTACGACAATGTAATTACCGTTTCCTGAAATTCCAACCTGTCCAATTTGATCATCGGTAGTATAATTCCATACTGGGTCTGAGATTCCCTTTTCAAACAAGTAAAAACGAAATTCAAAAGAAACTGCACCTACAAAATATTCTCCATCATTGGTGATTGAAACGTGTCCAAAAGTTTCTGAAGTTTCAAATTGTTGCGTTGGATTTGGATTCAAAATATCATATAGAAAAATAGTACCTGTTACTCCCGTTAAAGTGCCTGCTACTAAATATAAATCATTGGCTGAAAGATCAATTCCATAAACAGTTGACATTGAGTTATTAGTCCAAATAAGAGGTATTGATAAAGTTCTGTTGAAAACATTAACACCTATATTCACCCCACCAGCAATAATAATTTCCCCGTCTGAGGAGATATCAACTGCATACACTCGATTTCCTAAAGTATAATTCCATATAGGTGTTGGACTTGATCTATCAAACAAGTATACATAACCGTCCCAACTCCCAATGACAAAATACTCTCCATCGGGAGTCATGGCTACAGTTCTAATGTTATCTCCAGCAGTGAAATTCCAAATTGGAGTTGAACTTGATTTGTGAAAGAGATAAAACATATAATTATCACTGCTTGCAATAATGTAATTTCCATCAGCAGAGATTGCTACTTGATCAACTATCCCAGGAATAGTTTTATTCCACAATGGGATTGGATTTGATGTATCGAAGTAATATAAATTCCCATCCCAACTTCCAACAGCCAAGAACTTCCCATCAGGTGTAAGTGCTAAACCCCTTCCCGAATCACCCATAGTATAATTCCACAATAATTCAGTTTTACATGTATTAAAATTACTTTCAGGTACGATAAAACTTGCTTTACTTGAGCTTATACCAAACCCCAAGAAGACAACAACACAATTCATTAGTAATAAAATTGCTATATTTCTTTTTTTCATTATCATCAAATAATTATATTAAATTTATTATTAAAAATAATCAGAAAATAAATTAATTAATGTTATGTAAAAACTCATTTTTAGTTAGTTTTAGATTAATAAAATCGTTAATATTAAGCAGTGATAATGATCAAGAAATCATTTTTAAAAATTAAAATAAGAACGATTTTAAGTAAAATACTTTTATTTTATATCGCTATATGGATATACATACCAATTATTGCCGGGATTTTTCTCCCCATGATTGTTTTCGTTCCCTTAGCTTATGTTTCATGGAGAATCTTAGAGTTATGGGGTTCGAACTCGTGGTATGATTCATGGTTTGTCATTAATCCTGAGAATACATTTATGGTCGAATTATTATTTATCATTGAACTCATCATATTTATTGGAGGTCTTCTCTTATTTGGTTGGAGCTTATATCATCTTGTCAAAGCAAGAAGATACCACGTTAAAATAGCTAAAACAGGACCATATAAATTAATTCGGCATCCCCAAAATTTAAGCATTATTATAATGCTATTTCCTTTCACTTTGTATATTCCAGGATTTAGTGACATAGGGATTCGGAGTGGCGAGATTATATCTTGGATGATCTTTAGTCTCTGTATTATTATGATTTCAATTATTGAAGAACAGGGATTAAAGAAAAGATATCCAGAAGAGTTTAAGAGTTATCGCTCTAATACAGGTTTTTTTATTCCAAAGTTAATTCACGCAAAATCTCGTATTGGAAAGCTTGATAAATTTAGATATACACTCCGTTATGGTTCCTTAATCTTGGGGTTTATTATTTGCATCGCAATCGCTTACTTCTTAACAGAAGACCTAATAAAAGTCGGAATTTTGAGTAAATTTAAATAGTGGATTTAAATTTATCCTCAGTACTAATTTTATTTTTTAAAATATTGATTATCCAAATTTATAAATATTATAACAAGAGCTATTTAAATGAATATTTTAATCATCGGGTTTCAATACCTTGTAACCGCAGCTTTAATGCATTACTACTGTATTATATTTTTTTAAATTAAAATTAAAAAAATAGGAAAAAAAATAGGATTTAAAGAATTCCCATACTCCCCAATAATATTACCTTGTAGAAGAGACTCTTCACACGATTTAGTAGCATCGGGAGTAGCGAAATCAATTTTAACATCTAAAACCGCTGGCTTACCAGAGTTTTTAGCTCGCTCTAAAGCAGGCTTTAATTCATTCGGATCAGTGACAACTTCACCATAGCATCCAAAACCCTCGGCCATTTTAGCATAGTTGAAATCATTGAAGTCAACGTCAATATATCGCTTGCCACAGAATAATTTCTGTCCTGATTTCAACATTCCCCAGGCATTATTATTGGCGATAACGAAGATGAGATTTTTCAACCCTAATCGAACGGCGGTTTCTAAATCTTGGACATTCATCATGAAACTTCCATCTCCGCACATTGCAATGACTTGCTTATTTGGTTTCGCCATCTTGGCACCAATTCCATATCCAACAGCAACGCCTAAATGACCCATACCAACGGGTTGCAAGAGGGAAAGAGGAGGTCGGGATTTATAAAAATCGATTTGCTCTAAAGCATAACACGTAATATCTCCTCCATCTAAGATGACGATCGCATCATCATCCATGAATTCCCAAAATTCTTTTACTAAACGTTGTGGAATTATAGGTATTTTATCCTTTAAAGCCTTTTTAATCAAACCCATTTTTTGCGTATTTTTAAGCTGGATTAATTCATCTAGCCATTCTCTTTTTTCAACTTTTGCTGATTTCTTTGCTTCTTCAAGGATTTGCTTTAAGAATTGCTTGCAATCTCCAATTATTCCAAGACTTATAGGTTTAGCACGTCCGATAATTGAAGGATCGATATCTACTTGAATCATGTCTTGGGAATCACTCCAGAAAGGTTCATCGCCATGAGCCATGATATGGGTGAATTTACATCCTAAAGCAAGGATCACGTCAGCTTCAGGTCCTGCTTTCAATCCAGGTCCATTAATAGTCGTTCCAATAAAGCTAGGAGATTTATTTGATATAGTACCGACACCCATGAGAGTTGTCATTACAGGTATTCTTAAATATTCAGCGAACTCTTGAAGTTCATTCCAACCTCCAGATCGAGATACACCACCTCCAGAGACTATCAGGGGCTTTTTGGCATTCTTCAGCTTTTCAATTGCTTGTTTTATAGATTCAGCATCTACAGCAGGTTTAGCAATAGCTCGATAATTTTGCGTGGGTAAGATAGGGATTTCACTTTCCTCCTTTTCACCTAAGAATGCATCTTCATAAATCTCAAGTAATACTGGTTGTGGGCGACCTCCGGTAGCTTCACGAAAGACTTTATGAACAGCATCATGAATTTCATCAATATTTCTCACCGATTTTTGATATTTTGTGATTGGTTTAAACATCGTGATTTGATCCAAATTTCCTTGCAAAGTAAATGAATCGGCAAATTTTGAGTTAACTTGTGGGACAATGACTACCATTGGAATGTTATCAGACCAAGCAGCACCTACACCGGGTACAAGCTGGGTTGCTCCTGGACCAACGGTGCCAAAACATACTCCCGGTTTGTTTGTAACTCTTGCCCAAGCATCTGCAGCATGAGCGGCTGCTTGTTCGTGCCGAAACATTACGGTTTCAATTCCTTTTTCTCTACCCCATTCACGGATTGCTTCATACATTTTTAAAAATTGCCCACCAATAATTCCAAAAAGATATCGAATATCTTCTTCCAGTAAGCATTTAATTAGGACGTCTCCACCACTAACCATTTTCTTCTTTTCTTCCATATTCGCATCATCTATTAATTTTGAACGTTGAAATTAGTTATACTCCTAATATATTTATAGTTTTCTCACAACATCTCATTCTTTCCTAAAGGAAATCATAACTTGAATTTATTTAAAGAATTAGTGAATTCTTCCAAGGATGGAGGTGTTTCCTTTATATAATTGCCGTTTAACTTGAGTTCCCTTAAACTATTTAGTTTGCTCAAATTCAATGGAATTTTATCAAGATTATTATGACTTAGATTTAGATACTTTAGATTTTCTAGATTTAATATTCCATCGGGTATTATGGACAATTTATTCCAACTTAAATCAAGATATTCTAACTTCTCTAAAGAGCTGATTTCAGTGGGCACATTTCGAATGTCGTTATCTATTAGAGTACAATAATTCAACGCTTTCAAAGAACCAATCGACTTGGGTATATACAAAGATTTTTGATTGCTTTCTCCTAAAAAGAAGCGCTTTAAAGTATTTAAATAGATGAATGGGTCTTGAAGTTTTGATAGAGAAGAATATATCTGAGGATGTTGTTTAAAGTATATCCAATTGAAATAATTAAAACACAATGAAACCACGTGTTTATGCTTAATTTTTAACCAATAGTCACTATTATCAAAATCTTTAATTTTCTGAAATAATGAATACGCTGAAAGATCAAGCTTGTAATTATTTATCTCTTGAGCAAATAAAGCTTCAAGATCCAAGAAAAAAATTGCCTCTTCTCTTATAATACCGATATGGTTCCCCATATATTCTAAAAGTTTCTCGAATTCTTCATCTAAGACTTTTATTTCTTCTCTATTATTTATAACTATTTCCTTCATTGTTTTTAACACAATTGGGGACTTATCATGCTGAATGGTCCATTTTAAGGATTCAAGGCCCTCCTCTAAAAAAGAATGTTCAATTAATTTAGCCGCAGCACTTCTGACATGAGGATTTTCATCCGATAAGAGATAATTTTCTATAAATTCAAAAATCTTATCATCCTTTCGCTCTATTCTTTTGAAAGCATCAATTGACCTACTCCGAATATCGGGATCTTCGCTAGATTCAATCAACGAAAACAATAATTCTATCGCAAATGCCTTACTTAGCAAATTTAGTTCGAGATCTTCGCAAATTTTCTCGGGGGATAACGATCTATGCATTTTTGAAGAAAATTTTCTTTTTAATCACTATTTCATTAATTAATCCATTAAATTAAATTTATATTCAAAAGTTACTATTTCATCTTAAACATCTATTTCTAATAACGAAATAATATTGATGTGAAATATATCATGAATGAAACAGAAAAAGTTAAAGATTCAAATGAATTACTCAATTGGCTATTGATTATTATTGGATTGTTATATGTGGTTCAAGCAATAATGCAGTTTTTAGCCTGGGCTGGGTTGCCTCTTGCAACACCAGCGTGGTTAACTGAAGCCGCATCCATTAACTTATTTGGAAGTCAAGGATTAACAACTATAGTGCTAGGTGTGTTTGCAATAGTAGCGGGTATAGGCATGTTCAGGGAAGAGGAATATGCAATGGGCATGGCATTTGTAGTTCTTGCTCTCATGGCGGTTCAAGGTATAGCTTCTATTTTAGGTGGATTTGATGCAGCATATTGGGGAAGCTGGTTAGTATTGGTATCTGCAATCGTAGGAGTATTCGGCTTTATTTGGCTTCTATTTACGTACAAAAGATACAATTAAAGTAACCAATTTTCTGAAATCTTATACAAAATTCCTTTTTTTTTATTTTAAAAAGAATTAATTAATTTTTCATTAGGATCTTCTCATAAAATTGAGAATATTTCTTTTTTTTCCGAAGAAATAGAATTTTCTCTCTAAATATCAGTATCATGGACAACTCCAAAAATTAAAGCGAGATTTATAAATTCTAACTCCTTCAAGGATTTCAAAAATAGAGAAATAATAATAAGATAGTGATTTGACTTAATAACCATTTCATTAATAAATAGGAAATTATTTTCCTAATAAATATAATACAAAAATAAAGTGGAATGATATAAATGCGTACATTCGAACAATATGTCGAAGATCTACAAAAAATGAAACCAAACATCTACATTGGTGATGAAAAAGTCGATCGTCACGATCCTCGTTTGAAAGGCGGCATGTTTATTGTAAAAGAGACTTTTGATAGAGCACACGATCCTGAATGGGCAGATTTATGCACTGCTAAAAGCCATATCACGGGTAATACAATAAATAGGTTTACTAACATTCATCAAAGTGAAGAAGATTTACTTAAAAAGCAACTTATGACACGTAGACTCTGTCATCGCGTGGGAGGTTGCATTCAAAGGTGCATGGGCATCGATGCTCTAAATGCGTTATCAGTTATAACCTATGAGATGGACCAAGCATTACACACGGATTATTATCAGAGATTTCTAAATTACATGAAGATGTTCCAAGAAAAGGATTTTATTGCCAGCTGTGCTCAAACTGATGCTAAGGGAGATCGCCTCAAACGACCTTTTCAGCAGGAAGATCCCGACCAATATCTTCACGTAATAGAAACGAGAGAAGATGGAATAGTTGTGAGAGGATGTAAGATCAATATTACGAATACAGCATATGCTGATGAAATGATTGTGGTTCCATGTAGATACATGAGCCCAGAGGATAAAGACTATGCCGTAGCTTTCGCCTTACCAGCTGATTGGGAAGGAGTCAAGCTTCTAACCAGACCCGCGTGGGTAAAAGAAAGCAAAATGGTGGATTCACCGGCTTCAAAATTAGGGGATTGTGAGACATTCATAATTTTTGATGATGTATTCGTTCCAAATGAGAGAGTATTCATGAATGGACAGGGGGATCCTCGACAAACACCTTATGCGGGATTTCTTGCATTGATGTTTGCTCATTATCACAGACATAGTTACACCGGTTGTAAACCCGCAACATCGGAAGTGATCGCAAGTGCAGCTGCTTTAGTTGCAGAATATAATGGTATTGAAAAAGCGAGTCATGTTCAAGATAAAATTTCTCATTTAATAGGCTTAGCAGAGTTAGTATTTGCTGCAGGAGAATCAAGTGCAAAGCATTCTGAAAAAGCTCCTTCAGGAACACAAGTACCGGATGAAATATTAACTAATGCAGGGAGAAGATTAGCAGGAGAAAACATTTACGAAGAATATAAAATATTAGCTGATCTATCTGGAGGTATTATAGCAACTTTACCTTATGAAGGATCTTTTTTCAACGAGGAAGTCGGAGAGCTTGCGATGAAATATTTAAAAAGGAACCCGAGAGTAAAAACCGAAAACATGTATAAATGTTTTAAGGGAATAGAGAGTCTTGCGGTCAGTGAATTAGGAGGATTAATGCAAGTAGCTGGTATTCATGGAGGAGGTTCTCCCCAAATGGAAACAATTACCATGATGATGCGATATGACACGGAGCGGTTAAAAGATATCGCTAAGTATTTATTCGGAATTAAACCGAAGTTAAAACCTTATGAACGCCCGACAGTTACTCCTAGACAACAATTGGAGAAATTTAGAAAGGCGTTATTAAGACAACAAGAAAAACCCGAAAATTGCTAAATTTTCACAATTTTCTTTTTTTTATAATAAACATAAAACAAAAAGTTGAGCTTGATTCAGATCTTTAATTTTTATATCATCATTTTGTTGTAAGAATTGTTCTATGGGAATTCCATTTTCAAATAATTCATTGAATTTTTCAGCAAATATCTTATAAATTGTACTGTTTCTTGAGAGATACGATCCGATCAATTTATTTGAAGGATCAAAACTAGGTTGAATTAATTCTCTATCGGTTAGCATAAAATTGCTGAAATCATCAGGAGTAACATGAAAATCTATATTCTTGAATATTAAATCAAATTTTTCAACGTGTTTTGATAAAATTTCAAATTCTTTACTCAATAATAAGTCATTAATTATTTCCACATTGAATATAACCCGAATGTCTAAATTTCTTAAATTTTCTTTGATTTTTAGGATTCCATCACTAAATGATGAATCAATATTTATTGGAATATTTTCAATACCCTTCTGCTTAACTAAAGATATCAAGTCATTATCATACCTAATTCCTATTGCTATTTGACATGTTTTTTCAGCTAAAAATGCAGAATAAGTTTCAGCAAAATTATTGAGGTCATAATTAACAAATTCAACGAATTCTTGGGTTGAATCCACTCTTATATTATAGGATTTAAGAAATTCTTCCAACGCTAGTTCTGCTCTTTCCTTTTTTTCTTGAAATTGGTGAGATAATTCCTCGATTCTGTTATTAACTATTTTCTGCCAAAGAGGAAGTACAGGAGTAGCAAGGTGAATTTTCATTGGGCGATCGTAAATTTGAACCAATTCTAATTCATTTAACATTGAACAAACTTTATAACCTCTTTTTAATGTTAATCCAAATTTGGAGGATACTTCTTTTAGGTTATCTATACGTTTGTTTTTAAGAAGATAATGATAGATTCTTTCAATCCCTTTTTCGATCACTCCAATTGTGTCAAACAAGGAACTGACAGCTAAAAATTCATTTTCTTCCATTTAATCACCTATTTATTTCTCCATCATTTCTAATGTCAGATCTGTCAGAACTTCAAAGGTTTTGGTTACATTTTGTCCTGTTTTACTTGAAATTTCTCCAAAGGAGGTCATTTTGTTTTTTTCAGCGATTTGGATTCCATATTCGCGAGGTATGTTTCTTTGAGATTTTTCCAGATCTATTTTCGAACCAATTAACATGATTGGGACAGGTCCTCCTTTTTGACGTACAATATTGGTCCATTCGCTTATATTGTCTAGAGTTTGTGGACGGGTAATATCATATAACAAAAAAGCTGCATTTGCTCCGAGACAATATGTTGGGAGTAGAAATCTAAACCGTTCTTCACCACCAATGTCCCAAATTTGGAGTTTTATTTTCTTTCCGTGCAAATCAATCGTTTTTACATGAAAATCTACTCCGATTGTCAACCTTTCAGAGGGATTGAAGATATTATAACAGTATCGCTTCGTAAAGCTGGTTTTTCCCACGCTAGCATCACCTAGCAAAAGAACCTTAAAAGTAAAATCATAATTCGACATAATTAAACACGTTTTAAGAGTTTATGAATACCTCAACTGAAATATCATTACGAAATATGACTTGAAAGTCACTTAAACATAATATACTATAGTAATCTAAGATCTCTTTTTTAATTGTTTTCTTTTTGATAATTGTTGATGTTTGATTTTGAACTAATATTTTTAAAAGAAGTTTTGAAAAAAATCATTATTCTCCAATAAGTTTGATTAAATTTTCAAGAATTATTGGATTTAATTCATTATTAATTTGGTTTTTAAGATTATTATAAATCATTTGGTCTTCTTTATGCATGCTTAAGTAATCAATAACGCTCCATCTTACTGAATCATCTGGATCATTAAGTAAGGGGATTAGAAATTTAATATATTTCTTATCATCATTCTCTTTAATTTTCATTATAATTTTCGCACGCAATATGAAATCAGGACTATATAAATGTGGTAATAAATGATACTCTACTACTTCTTCCTTAATGTAACTAAGGATAAATTTGAATATTTCCCGTTTAAACAGATCAGATTCATCTAATTCGTTAATAATGCTATTTAATTCGAATTCTGGGATTTTTCGTGCTATTTTTAATAGACTTTCAAAAGAAATGAAAAAATTTTCTGAGATCTTATCTCTTAAATGATTTAATAGGTTCTTTATAATTTTGTCGTTGACCTTTGATACCTCAATGATGTCCCAATATCCATCGTCATCGTAATTGTTATTATCCCCTAAATAATTCACGTTATCATCTTAAAATTTTTATAAATTAATTCTTAAATATAATTGCACGATCTCTTTTATTTAAGTTATTATTAAATCAAAAATAATTGTCGGATTTTAGTGACATTATTATGATAATTCAATCTTGCAATTTTAAGATTAATCAATTGTATATTAAAGAAGATAAAATAAAATTTATAGTGAAATACCCTAATTGGTTAAATAAATACAATTTCATAATAGTTGAGATTCAAACTTAACAATTAAATCGACTAAATAACTTTTCTGCATTAGTATAAAGTATGTTTTGCTTAATATCATTTGATATGGGTAAGCAAGTAATCTTATCAATTTCTAAAGATATAGGATTAGTCACCGGGGCATCAGAGCCGAAAATTATTCTTTCAGATCCTATAGTTTTTATCAAACTTAAAATACCATATGGAAGAGAACAAGATGTTTCAAAATATATGTTGGGATATTTTTTTAACATAAGACCTAAATCAATAGCATATTCCATCGCTGAAGCAGCATGACCTACAATAATGGTTAGTTCTGGATTATTGCTTGCTAAATTTGCGATGTCTTTGCAACTTACTCCTCCGAAATAGGATGTTTTTGGAGTTGAATGAATGAAGAGGGGAAATCGTTTATCAAAATCTTGCATGAAAGAAACTAACCTAATAATGTCTCTTGGGATTTTAATTAGATTAATCCCAGAATGAATTTTAACGCCACAAAATCCTTTTCTAAAATGATCTCCTAAGATTGTATAGCTTAGATCTTCATTTTCTTTATCCACATTAGGATTAAACCAGAAAAATTTAAGAAATCTGTCAGGAGCTCGATTTTTTAATTCAATTACATCTTGATGATCGAGTTGAGTTTTTGGAAGCATTTTTCTTAAATTTTCCATGGCTTTATTGATACTTGTCTTTTCTTGGCCATCTTTCTCATCATCCTCTAGATTTTTATTAAAAATTTTTGATTTAGCTGCTCGATTAATAGTTGTAAGAACTGCTTTTTCAACATTATTTTCGTCTAAGTAGGTAATGAGATCTTTATTGGGTCCCAAAAAAGTTCCATATGTGTGAAGATGTGAATCGAATATTTTAAAATTCATTATCTAATCATCTTGAAGATATTAAAAACAAGAAGAAAAATGATGTATTGATTTAAAAAGATCTCATTAATAAGATCTATATTCATTAGCAGCATCAAACATTGCTACTATATTTTCAGGAGGGACCTCCGCAGTGATATTGTGAATATTTGATGCAATATATCCTCCACCTGGCTTCAAACAATCAATATTATATCTCACTTCTTCTCGTATCTGTTTAGGAGTACCAAAGGGAAGGGTTTTTTGCGTATTGCATAATGCCCCCCAAAATGTAATTTGTTTACCAAATCGCTTCTTTAGAGAACAAGGCTCCATATCATAAGCAGAGATTTGAACTGGATTGACGGCATCATATCCAATATCTGAGAAATGAGGGATGAACAACGGAATGGACCCGCAACAGTGATAATTAATTTTTCCTCTGACTAACTCATGAATTTTTTGTGAAAGCTTGAATTCGATTGGTTTGATTATCTTTTCATAAATATTTAAATTCATCATAGGTCCTGCTTGTTCAGCTAAATCCCCATTAATGGAAACAACATCTAAATATTCTCCCACTTCATTTAAAAATGTTGTATTGTAATCTACCCAATATTTCAATAAATTTTCCATTGCTGCAATTATTAATTCTGGTTTAGTCCGAAGATATCTTAAAGCTTTAGTAAACCCAAAAAGAAAGGTTGTATATTCATAAACACATCCAGAAGGGTGACCAGATAAAGCATACTCAGTGGTCTTAAAAAGATGCCTCGCTTTCTCACGCAAACCTTTGAAGGGTGATTTATCCTTACCATCTGGCCAATTATAATTGTTGATTTCTTGGACGGATTTAAATTCCGCAAAAGGATGAATAACTGGATCATAGTAAAGAATATCATTAATGTCTTTTTCGGCATTATTCCCCCAAAAAACTCCGAATTGATCATATAAACCCACGAATTTTCCCTCATAAAGAGGTTCTATTTCGTCGATTTTAATCATTCCACCTTTAGGACGGATATATCGAATATCAATTTTAAATCGTTCTAAAATAGTTTCACATGGATCTGCAATTTGCTGCGTAAAATCAGCATATTGTATGTTTTTATCTTCCAAATCTAAATATTCTAATAAATTTTTGTATGCTTTAAGATGAATACTTGATTGATTTCCTCCTAAATCAATAGGAACCTTGTCCGGCTCTTCGAGATTTAGGGTCTTGTTTACACGTTCTCTTGAATTCATAATTAAATAGATTACTTTGAGAAATTATTATTAAAAAATTAACCATTCTATTTTATGTTTATAGTTTACATAATTATAACGTTAAATGAAATTAAAAAATCAAATGATAAGTTTATTTTTAAGATAATATAAAAATTACATGTGGTTTTGTTTTGGAATAATTCTCATTTTAATTATTTGAACTAGAGTTCCTCAATAACAAATATTATTGGATCTTTAATCAAAATATCTATGAAAAAATAATTGTTATTGCATATAGTTTAATAGGGTGATTAAATACATAAGTCATAACCTAATCCTCTTAGAGAAACATTCAATGGAACAAGTGCCGGGAACTCAAGGAGATACCTTAAATACGTCACAACTGTATATAATTGCAAGAAAACTTTCTGATGAGATTCTCTTAGAAGAATTTGTACAATCTAGAGGAGCAGATTATTCGAATATTTCTGAAGAATACATAAAATCCAAAAAACAACTTAAAAAGAAAGTGATTTTTACCAAATTATTTTATGCGATAATTTTTGGTATTTTACCGGTTATTCCGGTATTCACATACTTTGAATTTATTAATCTTGTCACTAGTGGTGTCTATGAATTTGAACTCATTATTTTTTCAATTAGTCTTTTATATGGATTTTTCTTTTTGCTCCAATTTTTTAATTTTCTGTTAATGGCTATATTAGAAACAACGGTTACAATATCTGGGAAAGCAACAGAGTGGTTTAAAACATTACCTCTTTCTGAACGACATTTGAAACGTATCCTCTATTTTACTGTGTTTCACAATTTTGATTTCCCTATCATTGTGATTGTATTGTCGTTTCCCGTTGCAATGTTTATTGGAACCCTAAACATTTTCATTTTTTTTATTAGCTTGGGGATTTCTTTCGTAAATACGTTTTTAGCATTAAATCTAATTATCATTATTAGCGAGAGACTTAACCGAGTTTTAAATATAAACGATGTGAGTTCGAGAAAAACCTTTTTTATACGATTATTCAATATTTTTTCTTATTTATTTCTCATGTTAGGTAGTATCTATCTTGTTCAATGGGCTTCTACTTCCATCGGAGAATTTATCGAATTATTTGTAGGTACTGAGCATCCCGAAATAATTAATATAATTTTAAGCAGTATCCCTTATCCTCTTTCACAGTGCTATTTGATTGCGTTAACCTTTAGCCCGAGTTTTACTAATTTGCCCATTTGGTTTGGGACCTCAATCGGCATGGTACTCTTAATATTCATTTTATATTTATCATTTATTAGTGCTCTTAAATCAATTAGAAGAACTTATAGCTTTGAACCATTAAATAGACGAGAAACTACATATATTGAGGATTTGAATAAGAGGATAAAGATAAAAACGACATCCTCGTTTACGGCGTTTTTACGGAAAGATCTTACAGCCGCAAGCCGCGATTTAAAGGTACTTCTGTCCTTTATTATGCCGATCCTCTTATCCTTTATATTCGTTATCTATTTGAATCTACCTAATATCGATATAACTGAACCAACGGAATTTCAGATCTTTCGAGTATGGCTTTCCTATTTATTGGTATCTCCCATAATTAGTAGCATCTTGGTTTTTAGTTTACTGAATCTGGAATCTACGGGGCAAACAATATTAGAATCATTGCCCATAATTCCACGAGAACAAGCAAAAGCAAAACTCTTGTTGATGTTCATCATTCTTAATTTAGCAATTTTATTGCCAAGTTTATTATTTATCACATCTCCGCGATTTCTAGTATTTTTGATAGGGATTTTTTTTTCCTTACCATTTGCCTGCATTTTTCTTTTCATTTCTTTTGAATTGAGAATTTACTTCTTTGGTAAGCGATTTAAATCCTATATTGTAGGGGATTTAGTAATTGGAAGTAATTTTTTCAAGCTGATAATCATATTTGTAGTGCCATTGAGTCTCTGTGTTTGGTTTATCTCAACATCAGCAATATTATTCAGTTTTTTTAACCCCTTTGCTATATATTTAATTATTATATTTTTGATCACGGGATTTACATTCAGTATTATGTTCTTTCATAAACTTTTTCCTATTAGAGCTCACGAAATAGATACAAGTAAATTTCAGTATTCCGTACGATTGATTGAGAATCCTACTTTCTTTACGAGACATATATGGATTTCAATTATTCTACTTTATATCCTAGAGATTGTAGGTTATAACTTAATAGCATTAGGGAGCGATCTGATATATCAAATACCTTTTATATGGGATTATCCACTTGACTTTTTTGAGAGTTTAAGTTATATGGCTTATACTCTTACTCCTATTCTTATATCGACAAGTTTCTATATATTATTGTATTTCATCATTGTTCCGAAAGTTTTAGGTATTCCCTATGGAAGAAAAAAAAGCTCTCAATTTCTTAATGATATAGGATTAAATTGGCTTAGGCAGATTCTTAAATATTGGCGTTATATTATAATGGGGACAGGTACTATAATTTTTTTTACATTCTTCTTAAATATTTTACCTACACAGATTCCTTATTATCTTTCTGCAAATCTTACACTAATTAGCATGATAGTTTCGGGATTCTGGTTTGAGAGTATATATCGTGGTATATTTTTGAGTTTTCTTTCTAACCGTTATAAAAAAAGCACAGCACTTTTTTTGCATTTAGTTGTTATTTTTTTCTATACCTTCTTTATGCCTTCAGCTTATCCTATTTTGTTTAAAGTACCAAACAATTCCTTACAATTTATTACATATACTGCGTTTTTCTTACTCTATAATTTGGTAATGGGCTACATTTTTCTAAAGTCAAAAACACTTATACCAAACATGATCATAACTTTAATATTAGCATTTTTTTATTATTCACCTCCCATCTATTATCTCTATTTTTAGAGATCCGATACTCCTTTTAGGAGTTGAAAATATCATATTATAGAAAAAACGAGATATATAGTACTTTATATATTTAATTTTTTCACTAATAGACCGAATAATAATGGTATCCCTATTAAAAGAATTATTGGCATTTAAATTCCTTAGAAATTAAAAAGTTCGATGATAAGCTTAAATTATTTTTAAAATAATATATAAAATACAAATCTAACAAAGATGAAAAATGATGGTTGAACTACCAGATTATATTAAAAATAGATATTGGAAAGATTACTTACCACCGGGTATCACCTTAGAACTTAATATTCCGCAGGATCAATCCTTGATCGATGTGTTTGAAAACGGTACAAAATCATATGGAGATAAAGTATGTATGAATTTTTATGGAAGAGAATTTACATTTAATGAATTGGATATTTTAACTCGGCGATTTGCTGCTGCTTTGATTGATTTGGGTGTAAAAAAGGGAGATGTTGTTGCTCTTTGGTTACCTAATTGTCCTCAATTTTCAATTTCTTATTTTGGGGTAATAAGTGCAGGAGCTACACTTACTGCCATCTCACCTCTATTTGTAGCAAGAGAAATGTCTTACCAAATTAAGGACTCTGGAGCAAAATACCTAATAATTATTGATAAATTTATCAAGCAATATAAGCGAGCTTTAAAAGCTGGACTACCATTAGAAAAGGTAATCGTGGTTAACGTTGAAGGAGGTAGACCTGATGTTCCTGAAGATGATATGATAATACACTATAACACTTTAATGGAGAAATTTCCAGAACCAGGTCCGGATTTTAAAATTAATATCAATCCGAAAGAAGATATTGCTGTAATACAATATACAGGTGGAACCACTGGACTCCCTAAAGGAGCTTCCCTTTCGCATTATAATATTCTTGCAAACATTTATCAAATAAAGCAGGTCTCTGATTACATGAAAAATGAATATATCAAGGAAGATTTAGTAGCGATCTCTGTACTCCCTTGGTATCACATCTACGGACAAACCTGTGAGTTGGCTCAAGGCCCCATGGCTGGATCAAAAGCATACGTTTTACCAACCTTTGATATGAATCAATTGATTGAGATCCTCCAGAACCATAAACCAAATACGTTTTTAGGAGTTACAACGATGTTCATAAATTTACTAAACTTCCCCCCATTTAAAGATATTGATCTCTCCAGCTTGAAATATTCTAACGTCGGTGCTGGAGCGTTACCAGTAGAACTCGCTAAGGCATGGGAGGAAAGAACTGGGTTTGCCATGGGTGAAGGATATGGACTTAGCGAAGCTAGTCCCGTAGTTACTAATGCTCCTCCTTGGGCAAAGAAGAAATTTGGGAGCTGCGGGCATCCTATTGCTGAAACATTAGTAGGAATCTGGGATGAAGATAAGCAAGAGTTTTTGCCAATCGGTGAATCTGGTGAACTGGTGGTAGCAGGTCCTCAAGTCATGTTGGGTTATTATAACAGACCCGAAGAAAACAAAAAGACATTTTTCGAAGCCGGAGGATACCGATGGCTTAGAACCGGCGATTTCGCCAAACTAGATGAAGAAGGGTACATATTTCTCCTAGATAGAATCAAAGATCTTATAAAGTATAAGGGTCATAGTGTATATCCTCGAGAAATAGAAGAAATTCTATATGAACATCCTGCGGTTTTGGAATGTGCCGTGTTTGGTGTAAGAGATCCTATTAAAGGAGAAGATATTGTAGCACATATAATAATTCGTCCAGAATATAGAGATAATGTCACAGAGCAAGAAATTCTGGAATTTGCTAAAGAAAACATGGCAGCATATAAATTTCCAAGACAAATTAAATTCGTTCGCTCCTTACCAAAAAGTGCTGTCGGAAAGATTTTAAGACGAGTCATTAGAGATAAGGAAACTGAAAGATTGTCTTAGAAATAAGACAATCCTTAGAAATAAAGATAAATAAACTCTCATTCTTTTTTTATATAAAAACATTATAAATTCAAATTTTTCAAATCTCATTTTCTATATATACAAAATTGAACCACCTGAGCATTTCTGCGTTTGAATTTTTAAACACTCCAAAATTAGATGGGTCTTCAAGAAGTGAAATAATATTTTTAGCCTCTTCTAAATACCTTTTAAATATTAAATCACGGTTAATTAATTGTTCCTCAAAACAATAGTGAAGTTCCATTCCAAGAATATTTTTTATGTTTGGTAGAGGTTCCTCTTGTTTATTATTGAATTCATTATGATTCCATTCACCAGTTTGATAATTAAATCTGTATTCAGAAAGAAATTTTTTTCCATAGTCAGCAACAAACTCAATTGCATCGCAAATAAATTGGAATTCTAATTCAGAGTGTAAATAATGGAAGTTCACTCGACACCAACCGGGTTTTATTCCAATTATATTTTGAGCAACTAATTTCCGGAACTTTAAAGACGTTTCTTCATCAATTTTTAAGAGCAAATGACCATATGACCCAGCACACATACATCCTGCTCGACTCTGGATTCCAAATAAGTCATTGAGAAGATTTGTGATTAGTTTGGGATGAATGTATTTATCCTCATGTTTAATCATGAAAGATACGATTGAAATGCGATTATAAGGGTCAATTGGTCCTAATATTTCGATATTTTTGTTTTTATGGAATCTTTCTAAAGCTCGCGAATTATAATCTAATTCTTTCTTTTCAATATTGGAGATCCCGATAGCGTCTTTTAAATCAATAACTAGACTAGCTTTAATTGTTTGTAATATACCCGGTGTGCCTGCTTTTTCACGAGTCTCAATATCATCTATATAATCTACTAATTTTGGACTGACATAATCAACAGTTCCGCCACCAGCACAAGTTGGCGATAAATTTGAATCGTATAAGTTATTATTAAAGACTAATATACCACTTGATCCTGGTCCACCAATGTATTTATGTGGTGATAGATAGACAGCATCAAAGTAGGATTCATTATCCTTATTCATATCAATTTTAACATAGGGAGCACTTGCAGCGTAATCAAAACATGCAATACCATTGTACTTATGCATGATCCGGGCAATTTCATAAATTGGAGATTTGATACCAGTCACATTCGATGCTGCTGAAAAAGTTCCGATTTTTATTCGATTTTTATATTTAGGATTGCTAACTTTCATTTCTAGATCTTCTATATCAAAATATCCTTCAGGTGTTATCTCTACTGTCACCAATTCAGCTAAAGCTTCTCTCCACATTATATCATTAGAATGATGTTCATATGGTCCAATAAATACCACCGGTTTTCGTTCATTAAATTGAGGTATTAGATTTTCAATCTCAGGTACTATTGTCAAAGCTAATTTCTTTGTGGCAGGATGGATCTTGACACCTAATATTTCTTGTAATTTTGAAATAGCCCCTGTTGCGCCTGTCCCAACAGCGATTACACTGTAATTATTTTCAGCATTTAAAGCCTTTTTTATGAGAGCTTCAGCATTGTGCAAGAGATTGGTCATGTGACGCCCAGTAATATCATCTTCTGTATGTGTATTAGCATACTCTCTTTGGACTTTAATTAAGAATTGTTCGATAAATTCTAAAGATCGCCCAGAAGCGGTATAATCAGCATAAGTAAGTAATCTATCCCCATAGGGTGTTAGAAAAGTAAAGTTACGCCCAATTATAGCATTTCTCACACGTTCGAAAGAAAGAAAAGAAGGACTACTCATGACTTTTTTCTCCTTGTTTTTCAGTAATAGGTTTATAATCTTACTAAAGACTTAGATTTATTAAAATTAATTAATCCTTTTTTTAAGTTTTATATCAAAAGATTCTACATTTCCGTCAAAAAATGATATACTTAGCGTATAATTATATAAAGATGTTTAACTAATATTTAAAAAAAAATATTTTTAAAAACAAATTTGGTAAGAATTATGGAAAAAGATGTTTTAGACATTAAACATAGTAAATTAGACATGGTTTCATATGGGTTCAATTCATTTTCTAGAGAGCTTCTTAGAATAGCGTTTACAACTTTTGGTTTCTTCTTTTATGAAACTGAATTAGGATTGAATGTTTGGCTGATAGCTTTAGCGTATACTATATTTGCGATTTACAACATGATTAATGACCCTATTATTGGATATTTTACAAATCGACCGTTCAAATTCACGAAAAAATGGGGTCGTAGGTTTCCATGGATTTTACTTGGAGGATTGCCTTGGGGGTTTACATACATGCTTATTTTTACACCCCCCACGTATGATCCCGTAGGAGGCGCTTGGATTTTGTTCGCTTGGCTCCTCTTTACTACTTGTCTCTTTGATACATTTCATTCAATTCTATTTGTAAATTTTCAGTCATTATTCGTTGATAAATATCGTTCAGTTCAAGAGCGAAGGAGTGCTAGTGGTATCTATATTATGATAGGTGTTATAGGAGTTGCTATAGGCTCAATTGTACCACCTATATTATTTAAAACTTCAGTAGGGACCACCCATTACTACTCTTCTTTCGCATTTCAAGGTTTAATTGTAGCAATCATTACATTCGTTGGTTTCGCATTAGCTATTCCAGGCTCACGTGAGGATCGAGTTACGATTGATCTTTACTTAGTGTCTCAAAATGAAGAACGAGAACGTACTTCTTTCTTCAAGAGCCTTTGGGAAGCGTTAAGACAAAGACCGTTCATAGCATTCATGGCCTTTTATCTTCTTTATCAATCCTTAGTCGAAACGATGCAAGCTTCTGTCCAATACACGGTAAAGTACTCCTTGAAAATGCCTTCTTCAGCCTCGACGTTAATTTTTGCCGCGTTTCTTGTTGGAGTTTTGATTTCCACCCCCTTTTGGACCCGTTACTCACAGAAAGTCAAAAATAATAAAAAAGTAATGCTGATTGCTGGTTTCCTTCTGGCTGCAGTTACAATACCGATAACATTTTATAGAATCTACTTTTTAATAGTTTTTGAGATGTTATTATGGGGAATAGCAATGGGAGGTTTTTGGATAATGATATTCCCAGTTTCTGCAGACGTGATTGATAACGCAATAGTTGCTACAAAAAGACGGGAAGAGGGAGTTTATACGGGATTTCAACAATTTTTTGGTCGAGTAGGAATTATTATCCAAGCGCTCACGTTTGCGATAGTTCATGACATCACTGGATTTAATGTAATTTTAGGTTTAGCGCAACCAGAGTCAGCAATTTGGGGTATTCATTTTCATCAAGCTCTCATTCCCGCGATATTTATTATAATAGGAGGGCTTGTCTTTTGGAAGTGGTACAAATTGACTCCAGAGAAAGTACAAGCAAACCAGGAAAAAATTAAAGAAATGGGTATATAATAGCACTCAACCATCTATTATTTTTTTTTATCAATTTTACAATACTAATCAATTGCATAGAAAGATTAAGATAAAAAAAAGAATAGAATTTTAATTGTTTTTCATTGGATTTTTATGCACTCAATTCTTGAACCAACAACGTTCTTGTAAAATTGAACGGAGTATAACCACCAAAATGAGCCACACTCAATGAATTATCGCCAGGGGCATCAAATACTGAATTCCAAAATAGTTCGACTTTATAAGTTCCAGCAGGTAACCTTGGTGTCATGTAATTAATATAAAGATTTATAGATATTTGCCTAACTTGTCCCGTAGCAGAAGCACCATCATAAAAGTTTGCTTGTATCGTTCTATTCCCTACATTTGCAACTCCTAAAGATATATTATACCCTTGTCTTGTTGTAAAGGTAAGATCTAATGAAAGAATGGCCATCGCTGAAAAGGTCATGTATAACCTTGAATCGGCATTAATAGTAATGGTTAATTCCGTATCAGGCATTTTAACAGGCGTGAGTTGATAATCAAACACATAAGCAGGGGAATTCCATTCTCCATATTGTGTTTGGATTAAAGTATTTTTTGTATCAACACCTGGTAGAAAACCAACAAATGCCAAACTCCATATAATTCCCATGGTAATAAGAACACTACCAATAATACTCCAATAACTGATTTTGAAGACATATCTACACCTTTTAATTATATAGTTTTATGTTAGATGATTCTGTAAAGTATACATAATTTACATTTAACTTTTGATATTCAGAATTTTACAAAGATCTGAAAAAAAACTTTTAAAATATAAAAAAGGAGTAATTTACTCATAGATTTCTTTCGGTTCATCTCGAGGTAATCTCTCTTCCACGGGTAATAACCCTTTTATCGTTTTATGTGGTTCTGTTTGATACCAATAAGCTGTTGAGGAAAAATCATCAGATCTTTGGTTTGCATGACCATGCTCGATTCTTACTCGAATGTTTTTGTGAAAATATATTGGATCTTCCACATGATATCGATAATAGGAGATTTTTCCGCTCCAATTTTTGCCTCCAGGTAATGTAATTCCAAAGTAAGGTGAACAATAGTATTGCGTTGGGCACCATGCTCCACAGAAATAATCTTCAGTACCAGTGCCGTATAGGATAGTTTCATTATCGTCAATTTCAATGAAGTCATCCCCTTCTCCAGGCCAATAGTGATCTCGATTCTTCGGATTGTTCTCAGGAGTCATTAAATTGTGGATATCAAGATGACAGCCTACAAAATGCCCTTCACCCTCTGCTTCTAAGATTAAATAATCATCTCCATGATCCACGTTTTTTCGGATGTTTAATTCAACCTTCTTTTTAGTTCCGTATTCATTTCCTTTACAAGAATTTTCCCTATTCCAGAAGGCATGAAACCTTCCATAATTTTCCTCTAAGTGAGCATATTCTTCATAATCAATGTAATAATAACACACAAGACTGATATTGGACTCATTTTCTACCTCAATTCTCGCCCGTTTAGAGAACGGCATGGGAAAAAAGCAATTAAAACCCTTTCCATCTTCAGGACCACAGGAAAAGGGCATGCTCCAGAAATTTACTGATTTTCCATGTCCAATTCCAAAAAAATCCCCTATTGGAACCTCGATGGAGGGTTCAAATTCATCATCCCACCACATTCTAATAATTATCTTCCGAAGAAAGTATGGATCTGAGGATGCCATCGTCATCCAAACATGTTTAATTATACCCGCTCCTTCAATATTACAAATCTCGTGTTTATCACGAGCAGCTATGAGTACATTATCCATATTTGCCCCTGTTCTATCATAACTAGAAATTCTTCTTCTCTTCACATCTTTCCTAATCTGGGCTAAATTTAATAAAGAATTAAATCCAAACTCCAACGTTATCCCTTTTTTCTAAATTAATAACTAAGATTATGTAAATATGAGTATTAAGGATTTAAAATATTGTGAAAATTAACTTTAAATTTATTTCTTAATTTCTAAAGTAAATGGGAATTAATTCTGAGAACAATATAAACGTCGCAGATCGTTATTCAAATAACAAAACTGCGAACGGCCTAATTCTTGTAATTTTTATTGCGAACATGATTAGAAATTTAGGTTCTAGTATTGTTGATATAGGATTACCTAAATTCATTTTAAACTTATCAGGGACGCTCACTTCTTATGGTTTAGTCATTGGTATTTTTTCTGTTATGCAATCTTTACTTCAATTTCCAATGGCGACCATTTCAGATAAATATGGCAGAAAACGAATTATACTATTTGGGATGTCTCTCTATATCTTGGGGACCTTCCTATGTTTCATAGCACAAAATATTTTTGAACTCCTTATCTTTCGAGCAATCCAAGGAGCGGGGGCGTATAGTTCCATCTTACAAGCAATTATAAGTGATGCTTATCGAAAAGAAAAACAAGGAAAAGCCATGTCTTATTATTCATTTTCCCTAACTTTAGGGTATTTCGGTGGCATTGTAGTTGGGGGATATATTTCTACATATTTAGGTTTTCGGATGATATTTCTAATCTCAGGCATTTTAGCAACCTTCTCTGCTATATTAATCTTATTATTTTTAAAAGAGACTATTAAAGCTAGGGTAAACAAGAAAACTAAGATGAAAAGAGCTCCACTTAAAAATTCAAAAATCTTTTTATTACTAAAAGAACCTCAGTATGGTTTTGTTGTTGCATTAAATAGTATCAGGTGGTTTATCTTTGGTGGAATAGTTTCGTATTTAATTTGGGTGTTACAGATCCACTTTAATTTGACCCGTATTCAGACGAGTTATTTATTACTTGTCGTTGTTGCTGTCTATGTAGTGACAATATTAATTTCAGGACGTTTAGTTGATCAAAATGGTCCAAAAAAGCTGATGTTAATTGCACAAGCAATCATTATCTTGTTTGGTTTTGTGTTTATAATTGTGAGTATTACTAATAATTTTTTATTGTTTTTAATCGCAAGTATTTGCTCAGGAATAGGATTTGCAATATTACAAACCGCCGGGAATACATTTTTATTACATATTGTAGGAGAAATAAATTCAGAGTTAAAAGGAACTGGATTAGGCTTTAATAATGCAATCGGTTTTTTCTGTGGAGCAATTGGGCCTGTTTTGCTTTCAATTATAGGAGAATATTCATTATTTTTACCGTATTATTTAATTACAATTTTAGTTTTTATCGCTTTCATTATTACTTTGAGATTCTTAAACATAGATAAACTAAAAATCAAAAATTAAAATAAAGGTAAAATAAAGATAATGAGAAATCATATCGATTATCATAAAATTTCCCTTACTTATATTAGTTAACTTGTTTATTTTAGAACGTTAGGTTTATAATCTAAAATGTTGGGAAAAATAGATTTATATTGAAATAAGAATTTCACTAATAAATGGGGAATACTAAGAGGAGACTATAATTTCTTCAAAAACAGAATTAGGAAACAATGCCAAAATACTTCTCATCGTTGTTTTCATATCTACTGCGTTTCGAAGCATGGGCATGAGTATTGTTGAAATTGGTTTACCTTCTTTTGTTGAAAGTATTGCAGGTTCTTTGATTTCTTATGGATTGATTATTGGGAGTTTTTCTGTTACTCAATGTCTTTTTCAATATCCTTACGCTGCTGTTTCAGATAAATTAGGTCGTAGGAAAGTGGTACTTTTCGGGATGTTCATATATTTAATTGGGACGCTTTTATGTTTTACAGCTCAAAATGTGTTCCAATTGATAATCTACAGATCGATTCAAGGAGCTGGTGCTTACACTTCCATTTTACAGGCAATAATTGGGGATAATTACAAAAAAAGTCAACATAGCAAGGGAATGGGATATTATTCTTTATACATGAATTTAGGATATTTCTTGGGATTCATTATAGGAGGGTATGTTGCAAGTTTCTTGGGTTTTAGGAGCATATTTTTGATAAATGGATTTCTTATTGTTTTTAGCATGATCTTCATTTTTTTTGTGTTAAAAGAGAATACTACCCCTAAAACAATTAAGAATCATATTTTCAATATAAAAAACATAAAAATTCTCCTGAGAGAGCGCCAATACATCTATTCACTTTTAACGAATTGCGTGAGATGGTTTTTATTTGGATTTGTTACTGCTTATTTAATCTGGGTATTGCAAAACAAAGCAATGGGATTTGGATTAGATCAAATAACTTCAAGTTATATCATGCTGTACATTCTAGCACTTTATGTTGTATCTATTTTTATTTCCAGCAAGTTATTAAATCGTTATGGACCTCGGATAATGATGATGTTAGGACAAGCAGTAGTTATGGTTTTTGGGATTGCATTCTTCTTCCGAGATTTTGCATTGATGTTACCCGTATTTTTAACGGTCATTTCTTTTTTGGGAATAGGAATAGCGTTATTTGATCCCGCAGGAAACACGCTTTTATTAGAAGTAATTGAAGATATTCGACCTGACTTAAAAGGATCTGGGATCGGATTCAATAATGCAATTGGTTTTTTCTGCGGAGCTATTGCTCCAATGATTATGAGTCCTTTAGGGGTAATAGATATTTTATTTCCCTTTTATGTGGTTTTTGTATTAATGATTATATCCCTAATCATCTCTATTTTCTTAGTCGATAGGAAATATTAGTAATCTATTATTCTCCCGTAATTTGTACAAATACCTTTCTATTTCTTGGACCATCAAATTCTGCAAACATTATGCCTTGCCATATTCCTAGCATTAATTTACCATCATGTATTAAAATATTTATTGAGTTTCCCGTCAATAAACATTTAATATGAGCATCAGAATTTCCTTCCCCATGTTTAAAATTGTACCCTAATCCTCCACCTTCAGGAATCAACTTGTTTAGATAATTTGCAATATCTTTCACTACGGATTGATCTGCGTTTTCATTTATTGTTATTCCTGCGGTAGTGTGAGGTACGAATACTCGGCAAGTGCCTTCTATGATATTAGTACTCTTTACAATTTCTTTGATTTCACTTGTAACTTCTATCAAGACTTCTCTTTTCGAGGTTTTTACTCTAAGTTCTTTGTATACAATCATCTAATCATCTTAAAATTTATTCTTTTATATATCCTTAAAATCTCCGTGTTTACCTTTACCCTTGGCAAATTTTTGGCTTCCTTCTAAATATTCTCCGCTTTCTAATGTTTTTAATCCATAAACGAATTCATTTTTCATCGCATCCATAATATCCAATCCAAATTGAGTATAGGTTGAGAACCTATCGTTTCTCATGCACATTTTAGGAAATTGAGCAATTTGTCGAGCAAGTTTTTCTGCTTCTTCCCGAGAAGACCCATCATCTACAATTCTATTTGCTAAACCAAATTCGTAGGCTTCTTCAGCTGTAACTGCACGTCCTGTCAAAATCATATCCATTGCTCGACTTAGACCGATTAATTTGGGTAACCTTACAGTACCTCCATCAATCAACGGTACTCCATATCGTCTACAGAATACACCAAAGATAGCATTCTTTTCAACAACACGTAAATCACACCAAATAGCAAGCTCAAGACCTCCAGCAACCGCATAACCGGCCACCGCTGCAATCACGGGTTTTGATAACCTCATCCGTGTGGGACCCATGGGCCCATCTCCATCCTTTTCTATTCTGTTACTCTTTTCAGTGGCTATTTCATTAAGGTTAGCACCAGCACAGAAAGCTCCGTGTGCTCCCCATAATACAGCGACTAACGCCTCTTCATCTCGTTCAAAATCACGAAAAGCGTTAGCAAGCTGAACTGCTGTAGGACCATCCACTGCATTTTTTACTTCTGGATTATCAATGATGATAGTACAAATGGGATAATTTTTTTCAATTTTAATTGACATGTGATAAAGTAGGTACTCAGAACAAATAAATATATAAAAAAAAGAAATTTACGGGCAAGGACTTGTTCCGAAAAGATTGATAATATCTGAGGGATCATAATTTGAGAAGTTATATCCATCTGATTGGGATTGAGCGATTTGCTCAGTCGTTTTGATAATATTGTCTAATGTAATTCCTCGGCTTTCATAGGTTGCCATCACTGAAGGATTCAACACCTCAAACCAGGAAATTGTACTAAAACCTCGAAATACCGCAATATCAATATTAACACATTCTCTTAAGTCACAATATCCAACTTGATCTCCTGCGTTAAGTATCTGCCACATTTGTAATCCCGTTGTTTCAATGTTTTGATGAAAAATTCTGAAGACGATGGAAGGATGCTCAATGGATTTCAGATGGATTTGTTTACCTTGGATTTCTCCGTTAGATAAGACGTGTGTTTCAGGCTTAATGCTAATTACTATAGCATCCACAGGAGCAAAAGTCTTCATATTCAATGTAGTATTAGTAAAACAGTCGTATTGATAGAAATAATGTTTGTCTGAGGTAGGATTATCATCACCAGGATAACCATGTCCAATCGTAGAATGATATTTACTGATATTTCCTATTTTTTCTAATTCAATCCAATCATGAGAAACGAATTTAGGACTTGGACCAAGAGAATCAACTAAAATAGGAAGATATATCACTCCAAAAACCGAAGCAATTCCAATTATTATAAGGAGAGCTATTATTTTTCCTTTATTTTTCATAATTAAACCCATATATAAGGTTAGTAAGAAATTGAAGGAATGGTTTAAAAAGACGATGATTTTAAAATATTAATAAAGATCTTATAATACCGATTTCAAAATGAATTTAAATAACACTCAATATTCATTAATATTAATTAAGGGATAGTAGAGTTTGATTTATGTGAATTCAAGAGAAAGAGTTATCAAAACCTTAAATCACGAAGAACCCGATAGAATCCCGCTTTTTTGTCAAGTGGTAATGTCTAAATTCCAAGAGCGATTGGAAGCTTATTGGGGAGATTCTTATAATTGGGACAGAAAATATAAGCTTTTAAATCGAGATTTTAATGTAGAGTACAAGTTAGGTTTTGATGCTTCATGGGGATTTGATGCATTTCCAGTTTATATCCCACAGAAGTACATGCAAGACCACCCCTTACCGAAATTGGATGATGATAATAAATATATCGATTATAATGGTAGAATCTATCTAAAGCACACTTCTACTGATCCAAATGATGTTGGTTATTATTATGGAAACTACATAACTAACGAAGAAATGGCTAACTACTTTTATGATACTTACTTCTCTATTGAATGGGATGAAGCCCCTGATTTTGCAACAAAAGTGAACAAAAAGCTGAGAAAATTTCCTACTGATGAATTTGTGCCTTGTACTCATCTCGATCCTATTTTAGAATCCATGTGGATGGGAATGGGTTTAGGATTATTAATAAAGTTAATAAGAAAAGATAAAGCTAAAATTAAGCGATATATTGATCTTAGAACAAAAAAATTGGTAGATGCAGCTAAATTGAGCGCTGAAACGGATTTTGAGATCTTTTTTATATGTGATGATACAGCTTTGAAGGGTACAACTATGATAAATCCAATATATCATAGAGAACTTATTATTCCCGCTTATAAGGAAGCTATCAAAATATTAAAAAAAGCTGGAAAATATGTCTGTTTCCACTCAGATGGATTTACTGAACCTTATTTTGATGGATTAATAGAAGCTGGATTCAGCGGTGTAGAATCATTAGAACCCATGTCAGGCATGAATTTAAAACATTTAAAGGAAGTTTATGGAGATAGATTATGTCTAATAGGCAATATTGATGTTTCCCAATTATTACCTTATGGTACAAAGGATGAGGTTATACATGCGGTGAAAGAGTGCATTCATGATGCGGGTAAAGAAGGAGGCTACATTTTAAGCGCTTGTACTGACATTACAAATTCATGTAAAGTTGAGAACATTCTAACAATGATTTCCACAACAAAAAAATATGGGCAGTATCCAATTAGTTAAAAACTACTCTATTTACCTAAAAACTTTGATTCTTCCTTTTAATTGAAGTGAATATAAAAAATACATTTAATAAATAACTAGAAGTTGATTACAAATGACTCAAAAAGATTATATTCTGACTAATGATTGGTGGGAACTCGAGATTCAAAATGATGAGAATGGAGGATTTATTTATAAATTGCATAGTAAATTCAATAATGTGTTCTATGCTGATCAAGATTATCATTATAGGATCTTGACTTCTAAGAAGAAAGGATCTCGATTCGTTTATTTGTTACATTTAGATTCAGATTTAAAAGCTAAAAAGCTATCCTCTAGAGAGATCTATAAAAAGGGATCTGATACGATAATTGTAAAAGGTAAATTTGATGAAACTGACATTAGTATGATACAAGAGTTTAAGCTAGCACATGATAGTAGCTGGTTAGAAGAATGTATAACATTAACTAATTTTGGAAATAAAAAAATTAGGTTCGGAGTGATAAATCTTGGCTTTAAAAACTCTCTCTTTAAGCAATATTCTGGGTGGATTAATCATTCAGATGAATATTACTTAACTTCCATACCTTACCGAAGATATTTTGGATATGGGGATGATAAGAGGAAAGAAAATTACACTGCAAATGATATTGTTTTTGGAGCATGGGTTGCTAAAGAGGCAGAAATGCCCGGATATTGTGCTGAGGGATGGTTATGGGGCAATAAGGAAGGAGGATTACTTGTTTGCAAGTATAATCAAACTCAAATGGAATATTCCCGGTTTCAGCGGATAGCGAGTATTTTACCAGGAAGAGGTGCTGAAGACGTCAATATTCTTTTTGGAGGAGTATATCTTTATGAAGGAAATCCTGAAGCTGCTACCACTTTAGAGCCGAATCAAAGTTACTCTTTTGGAGTTACTAAATATTCTATCTATACTGGGGACTACAAAGAAGGTTATTACCTCTATAGAAGCCATCTTGAAGAACAAGGTCATAAATTCAAGAAAGACTATGAGCCACCAGTTCATTGGAATGAATTGTATAATTTAGGATGGGTTGCAGAAAAGACTGGTTTCTTTGTCGATAGTACGGAGTTCGAGGTCTATACATTAGAACAATTATTCGAAGAAGCTAAATTAGCTAAAGATATTGGTGCCGAATGCTTATATCTGGATCCAGGTTGGAATACCGCACTAGGAACTGAAATTTGGAATGCAGAAAGATTCGGTCCTTTAAAGGAGTTTTCGCATGATATTCATGAGAAATATGGATTGAAATTAGCATTGCATCTAATGATGAATTTTGAAGGAGTAAATGAACCTGACGAATTTTATCTAAGATCTAAAAAGGGAGTAAAGGTTGTAGCTGACCCTTATATTAATCTTTATTGCGTTTGTGCCAATGACCATTGGGTAAAGGAAAAAACCCGGAGAATATTAGAATTAGCCAAGGAGGGAATAGATTTTTTTATGTTTGATTTCACCGAGCTTTCAAATTTTATGGCAGAGGATCTCGGTTGTTTTAGTAAGGATCATGGTCATGAGGTTCCGATGAGAAGACAGACCCACGCGGAAAACATTTTAAAAGTAATTCAAAATGTAAAAAAAGAGTATCCTAATATTCTAATAGAAGCTCATGATAGAGGTGTTAAACCAAGACATCCATTATATTTTCAACATAATCTCCCTCATAGTTTCGACGAAAATTGGGGGTTTGAATGCATGTGGAACCCAATGCAGGATTTAATATCGGGAAGAGCTATTCAACTTTTTGAATATAATCTAGCTTACTCTATTCCTCTATATTTACATATAAATGAAAATAGCGATAATGACAATATGTTACAATTCTGGTGGTACGCCTCTCTTGCGAGACATTTGGGTATTGGTGGATTGAGCAATAGAGATAGTGTAAAATATAAAGCATTAAAAGAAGCGATGATTCTTTATAAAAAGATTAAACATTACTTAACACAGGGAATATTTTATGGCATAACTCAAGAAATTCACCTTCATGTGGATGAAATTGATAAGTTAGGTGTTATTACGGCCTATAATTTAAGTAGTCGCTCCCAAAAAACAGTAATTCAATTTAATTCTATGAAATATGGCTTAGAAGTTAGAGATATAGAAATTTATAACGGGATAAATCAGAAGATATCTACTTTGAAAGTAAATCATGATTCAGACAACATCTGTCGATTTGAAGTAGAAATCCCTCCATTAGCACCAATAATTGCAATTCTTAAAAAATAGGCAATTTAACTAATAATTCTTAATTTAGATTTAATGGATATTACAGATACTTTTAAATTGCATTCTTTAAAGAGAATGTGATTTGGTTGATATTACGGAAAAACATTTAGATATTGCAGGTGAAATTCACTTACAAGACTATTCTAAAGAAGGAATAATTGATCACGCTGCTCTAGGTACGGGCAAGAACTTTCCATCAGAATTGTGAAGCAATAAAATCGATAGAGTATCTTAAAAAATTTTCTCCCCAAATAGATCTACTAAATATTAAGGATCTACCCTTCTATTAAAAGAAATAAAAAAAGAAATTACAAAATATTTAATTGGTCTTCGAACTGATTGATTTTAATTTTCAATTCTTCAAGTTTCTCTCTTTCTCTTTTCACCAACTCTTCTGGAGCTCGCTCTGAAAATTGACCCTGTAATTTTTTCTCTATTTTGGAAATCTCGAGTTTAGTTTTTTCAAGAGAGGTCTGGATTCTTACTTTTTCCTTTTCAATATCAATCATTCCAGATAGAGGAATAAATGCAGGTATTCCACTGAGCACAATTCGAGCTGATTGAGGAGGTGGAACGATATTGTCATCGATTATAAATTTTTCCTCATCTATAAATGCCATCTTAACCAGTTCATTTTTACATATTTCAAATAATTCTTTATTGCTTGTCTCAATTTGCAGTGGAACTAGCTTTTTTAAAGGGATTCCGAAATCATGTTTAATACGTCTCACTTCTCGGACAAAATCGGTCATTAACAGAAAACTTTCTTCTAACTTTGATTCAATGAATGACTCGTTAACTTTAGGCCATTGAGCATACATTATCGTAGGTACTTCTCTAAGAGCACTTGGGAGAGCTTGCCATAATTTTTCAGTGATAAATGGCATGACAGGATGTAATAATCTATAGAATGTATCTAATACATGTAATAATATTGTTTTTTGTATATGCTTTTCAGAATAATCATCATCATAGAGAAAATTTTTGCTCATTTCTATATACCAATCACAAAATTCACTCCAGAAAAATGATTTAATCACTCTAGTCATTTGTAAGTATTCATAGTTATCCATGTGAATTTGTACATCTCGAATTATGGAGTTTAGCCGGGAAAGTACCCATCTATCAGGGAAGTTTAGCTTTTTCAGATCAATTTCATCAATTCGATATACTTTCTCTCCAGGCTTAATGTTATTCAATACATAACGAGATGCTTGCCATATCTTATTACAGTATTTGTGAGCAACCTCGATATTTTTGGGATCTAAATTCATATCTAATCCCGGAATACTAGTTGATATATATACATATCGGAGAGAATCTGCTCCAAAATCCTTTATAATTATAAGTGGATCATATTGGTCTATATTTTCCATTGATTTGCTTATCTTTCCCCCTTTTTCATCTCGAATCATACCATGTAAATAAACAGTGTGATATGGAGATTTTCCTGTTAGCTCAATTCCCATCATAATTTCTCTTGCAACCCAAAAAAAGAGAATATCATAACCCGTTTCTCGAGTATCGGTTGGATAGAAGCGTTTATAATCAGGGTGATCAATATTTGGCCACCCCAAGGTTGAAAAAGTCCATAACCCACTCGAGAACCAAGTATCTAACACGTCCTCATCTTGATGAACACTAGAACTTTTGCATTTAGGACAAGTTGAGACCGATTCCACATCGGGTTCGGGACAGATTTCTTCACCGCATTCATCACAATACCAAACTGGAATCCTGTGACCCCACCAAAGCTGTCGGGATATGCACCAATCGTGGATATTTTCCATCCATAGGAAAAAACGCCGTTGTTCTCTTTCAGGAATTATAGTTATTTCACCATTCCGAACGGCATCCATTGCTGGTCCAGCAAGTGGTTTTGTCTTTACGAACCACTGAATAGACACTCGGGGTTCTATGATTGCATGACATCGTTGACAGTGTGGTTCAGGATGATCATAAGTTTCGATATTAGTTAATAATCCTTCCTTCTCAAGATCTTTTAAGATTGCTTTCCGACATTCAAAACGATCTAACCCAGTATAAGCTTCAACAAAGCCAGGGAGAATCTGAGCGTTTTCATTAAATATATTGATAAATTCTAAATCATGTTTTTTCCCAATTTCAAAGTCATTAGGATCGTGAGCAGGAGTTATTTTTAAAGCGCCAGTACCAAATTCGGGATCCACAAACGGATCGGTAATTATTGGAACAGAACGACCAACAGCCGGAATTATTGCTTGCTTACCGATATATTTAGCATATTTGGAATGGGATTTTATTGTAGCCACCGCGGTGTCACCTAATAGCGTTTCGGGTCTTGTGGTAGCAACAATAATAAAATCTATGGCGCCTTCAGCCCATTTTCCACTCCCCCAAGGAGATTGAGGTCCTTTCCAAGCTTTATTAATAATTGGATACCTGATATACCATAGGTGCCCATGCTCATCAATATCCTCTGTCTCTAAGTCAGATATTGCGGTAACACACCTTCCTGGGCACCAATTAACCATGTATTCTCCTCGATATATCAATCCTTTATGATATAATCTATAGAAAGCCTCCCGGACAGCTCGTGATAAATTTGGGTCTAAGGTGAAACATTCCCGGCTCCAATCGCAGCTAATACCTATCCTTTTTGATTGTTCAGTAATTCGCGCGTGAAATTTATGCTTCCATGCCCATACTTTTTCGACGAATTTTTCACGCCCTAAATCTTTATGATTTATACCTTGTTTTAATAGTTCCCTAACAACGACACTTTGAGTGGCAATTCCGGCGTGATCTGTACCCGGAATATAAAGAGTTTCTTTTTGTCGCATTCGTTCATATCGAGTCATAAAATCTTCAATGGAAATCACAAGCCCATGACCTGAATGGAGTTGACCCGTTACGTTTGGTAACGGAATTGTTATGCAAAATCTTTCAGAATTCTCATTAGTAATACCTAATTCATGAGATTTTTCAGGTCGAAAGAATCCTTCTTTTTCCCACCATTCGTACAATTCTTTTTCTATTGAATGATGATCATAAATTTTTTCTAATTCTTCAATCATTTTTATTCCTCAATTAATCTTAAAAATTCCAGAAATCTCTTAAAATTTAGTAAAAAATTTAAAAAAAAAAAGAGTTTTTAAAACCCAAGTTCTTCTAATATTCTCTTGTTTTCTAATACTTTATCCTGAGTAAGAGGGAAATACTTCCAAAATACTAATGTACCTGCAATTATGATGACGGATGGAATAACCCCAAAAAGAAGTCTTATTCCTAGAAGTACCATGTTAATATCTCCTCCAGCAGCCGTGACTGCGGTGACTAAACCTGCATAATCTACTGATCCAGCTGGAAAACCAGTGGTAGTATGTACCAGAGCCATAACCCCTTCATCAAGAGTGGCAACTAACCGTCCTAGTAACGTTGAGACTCCAAGAAGAATTCCTTTCTGATTTTTTCTTGTTGAAGCTACAAAATCATCAATTACGCTTGCTTGAATAATAGTATAAAAGAATGCCCACATGCTCCCCACTGCAACTCCCAGGATAAATAACATTATATATAGATCTATCTCTGTCTGGAAAAAGGTTAATGGAAATAAGGCGATTCCAAATGCTAATCCACCTATAGCGAGCACTTTCTTATTATCTTTAACTTTTTTAAGATAAAGTATCCAGAAAGGAAATGCGACAAAAGCGCCACTCATAAATGTAATAAATATAAAAACTTCATCACCAGCAGCATACCTAAGAAGATAAGTAGTAACAAAAGGGGCATTACCCATCAACAAGTTTATCGTCATATTGAATGTTGTAAGCGCTACGAAAAATACAATAAAACTTTTTGATTTTAACACTTCTTTCATTCCAGAAAAGAACTTAAAAGATTCGTATTGTCCCGTAAAATATCTTTCTTTCACGACCTTGGTTTCTGTCGTGCCGGGTAAAAAAAGAATGGCACTAATAAGACAAATTATAGACATCATGGTTCCCATAAAACCATAACTTGCCTTTAAAGCAGATGGATTAATGAATAATGGAGGAAGTATGAATCCAAGAGCTTGAGCAATCATATCTAATGGAGTCCACCACCAAGTTAACTTTTGCCTTTCTTCTTCAGTACGGAATAAATCTGGGCGGAGGGCACTTACATTGATCCCTACTAATGATCCAAAAGTATCCATTAAAACCAATGATCCGAATAACCAAAAAAATACAGGCCAGGGATTTGCAGGATTTACGGTCGGTGCGGTAAATATTAGAAAGAGGGAGAGAGTCCAAGGTACAATTCCAATTACTATCCAAGGGAAGCGCCGACCCCATCGTTTCGTCAACCGAGTATTTCGATCAACGAGAAATCCGATAATAGGATCGTTGATTGCATCATAAATCGTAAATATTGTCAAAGCAAGGACAATAAGCCCCGGTTCTAACCCAAGCACGTTAAAGTAGTAGTAATATAAATAAATGGCTTGAGTAGCACCAATTACCGTCGTGGTTATTTGGAACGTACCATTTGAAGCATAACGCCACCAAGGATGTTTTGATCCAACATCTAAATCTGTTTCACTCATGTATAAATACCTATATTTTTCATAACTTTTTATGATAATTAGTCATATTTTATTATTTTCTTATATATAAGTTATCTTCTTAAGGATAAATTTGTCCATTTTATCACAAATATTTGTAATAAAAAAATGAAAAAATTTTTTTTTATTATTTAAGGAAATCAACAGTTCAATAATTGGATAAAGTTAATTTCTAAAAGATCTGAGATTTTTTCCACAATTTTTCACACTTAGATTTGATATATTATGATTTAGTCTTTGACATAAAAAAAGTATCTCTATCTTATTCTAATTGGTAGTCTTGCTAAAATTTCAAAGGATATTTTCTATATTTTTCAATTGCGGTTCTCATCGCTAAGATGTTCTCCCAAGGCATATTAAGAATGTCATGACTTGGTCCAATTATATACCCACCACCATAACCAGCATCTTTCAAGCATTTTTTCACATTTATTTCGACATCTTGAGGCCTTCCAAAAATATGCGTGCCCGTGGAATCTAAACCACCCATAAAGCATAATCGATCACCTAAGGTGTTCTTTAATCCTGCCAAATCAACTCCTGCGGAAGCTTCTAAAGATTGAATGCAATTGAGACCTGCATCAGCTAGATCCGGGAGAACAGAGTCTACTTTTCCACAAGAATGAAGTACCGTGAGCATTCCATTTTTCTTGCACATATCATACATTTTTTTATGATACGGGAGAAGAAATTCTCGGAATTGTTTTGGTGAAAAAATAGGATTATCTTTATATCCAAAATCATCGCCAAGGAAGATGATATCAACTCCAGCTTCAGCACATCTCTTAATAATTTCGATATTTGCCTTAGTATACTCATTCATCACATCATGAATAAATTTTGGATTTTTTCGCATGTAATATGATACACGTAGAAGGGAGATACCGTTGAGAAGACATTCAGTAGGATTTATCATCATTCTCACCATTGGATAAAAATATGGTTCGATAGCTTCAACAAAATTCTGCCATACTTGAGGAGAATAATTGACTTTATCGTTTACTAACTCGGATGGTTTTCCATATCGATCCCAGTAAGTGTATAATATTTCAGGGGAAGTATAATATCCCCCAACATACCAACTATATGGTAATCCTGTTTCAACTTGTTTTACCATTTTATATATCGCACCATCTAATGGGGTAAGATAACAATCGGGATATTCAGCAGGTGCTGGAATCCGTTTCACTTTCATTTTTCTTTCGCCAAAAGGATCCATAAAATAGACATCCACGTTCCAAAACCGCTGTTCAGTGATAAAATATTTTTTTCGGGATGATTTTGGTTGCACCCAACTCGAATATTTCTTAATTTCTTCGGAATTTTGAAACGCTTGGAACGAAGTTCCCGTTTGTTCCATACCGAACGAATTTATGGGCACTTTATCCGGTTCACCATCAAGCTCGAGAGCCTTGAATACTCGTTCACGTTTAGATAATAGCATGTTTTACTCCTAATTCCTTTTTTTTTTGAAAATGAATGATATTTATTAGGTTTATTGATGCAAGTAATAACTAGCACAATTAAAAAAGTAATAAATTATGACGGAATCTAATAAGAAATTTAAAATCCAAGGGATCCATTCACGATTAGGACACTTTCTGTATTCACTAGGCGCAGTACCTTCTGCTCTTCCGTACAACATGATTGGTACTTGGCTTTTAACTTTTTATACGCTTTATGCTGGACTTTCCCTAATTGAATTCGGACTTCTATTCATGCTTTATGGAATATGGAATGCCATCAATGACCCATTAATTGGATATTTTATGGATAAATTGAAACCAAAGAAAGGGCGACGTGTGCCGTGGATAATCTATGGAACAATACCAATGACGATAGGTTTTATTGCATTATGGATGGTTCCATTTAGTGATAAAGGTTTGGTCTTTCTTTACGGCTTTATAATGCTGTTTTTATTCGACACGGGATTTACAATAGTAATAACCGCCTGGAACGCTTTATATACCGAAATGTATGAAGAAGAGAGCGAAAGAGCTACAGTCGTAGCAATTAAAGATACGATTGCATTTTTATCATCTATGATCGGGGTAATGATTCCTTCGATGATCGCTGCTGCATTAGGTAGTTGGGCAATCGCAGGAGTTATAATGGGCCTCACCATTCCAATTACAATGTATCTCTCCCTTCTAGGAACAAAAGAGAAGAAAGAGTATCAAATAGATGAACCCTTACCTATATTTCAGGCATTTAAAGAATCACTTTCCAACAAACCATTCGTTATTGGATCTATAACATATGCATTTCTTGATTTTTGTTTTGGATTTACTTTAATGATTTTACCTCTTTACGCAAAATTTATTCTAAATATGGATGAAGGAATGGCAGGGTTTGCAATGATTGGAGTGGCGCTAGGTATTCTGGGTGGTATACCAATATGGTGGAAAATTTATGGAAAAAAAGGGCCAAAGTTTGGATTATCTCTCTCAATGAGCATATTTTGTATTGGGATGATCCCTCTTTTTCTATCAAGTGATTTTATTAGTTTAACAATTATTGGACTTTTACCCGGAATTGGAATTGGTGGAGTATTAATGACAGAGCCAGTAATTTCTGCTGCAATAGATTATGATGAAATAAAAACAGGAAAAAGACGGGAGGCAACATATGGTGGAATTGGAGCCTTTATTGCGCGATTATCAATGATTCTTTCTGCCATAGCTCTAATACTTGTTCAGTTAATCAGTGGATTTGACCCGGAATTAGAAACTCAGACATCAGAAGCCTTGCTTGGTTTGAGACTTTCAATTTCATTAGTTCCTGCCATTGGACTTTTAATTGGACTAATAATTTTTAAATTCTATCCCCTTAATTATAAAAACTTCACTGAACAACAAGCCAAGCTAAAAATACTTCATGAAGAACGAATGAGAAAATTGAAGTGAATAAACACAATCATTTTTTATTTTTTTTTTATCATTTAAGAACGTGAGAATCATGAGAAGGAGAAATTACTTTTAGAACTAAATCTTTAGTTCTAAGCTGGTAGATGTTATCTAAAATTTTCATTATTTGAAGAAAAGAAATAATCAAATGACGTTATAATTTATAAAACTTAAATTTTTTACTTGGATCATTTGTTTCTAATACATGTCAGATAAAATGCCCGTATTATTCATAGGTCATGGAAGTCCTTTTAACATATTTCAACAAAATAAGTTTACAACCTCTTTACGAAATCTTGGTTCAAATCTTCCTAAACCTCGAGCAATTGTCCTAATATCTGCACATTGGTTAACTTCAGGAACTAAGATAACAATTGATGACAATCCTAAGATGATTTACGATTATTATGGATTTCCTCCTAAATTCTATGAATATGTCTATCCTGCAAAGGGAAGTGAACTGATTGCCACTGAGATTATCGATTTTCTTCCGCTAATATTAAAACCATCCATAGAATGGGGGATTGATCACGCTGCAACTATCGTTCTAGAACATCTTTTCCCCGAGGCAAATGTCCCTGTAATAGAATTTAGTCTGGATTATATAAAACCTCCAGAATATCATTTTGAATTGGGAAAAAAGATAAAATCTCTTCGGGAAAAAGGAATAATGTTTATTGGAAGTGGAAACCTCGTCCACACTTTTCGCAACATCAACATGAATAATCAATTTGGTCCTCCACTATCATGGGCTGAAGAACTCGATACACTTCAGAAACAAGCTATAAGTGACTATGATATTGATAACTTGATCCATTATGAAAACTGGCCTCTCAGTGCTAAAGGTTTCCAAACAAATGAACACTATCTTCCTATGCTTTATATTTTAGGCATGAAAGACTTGAACGATTCACTTGAATTTGTGTATGAAGGATTTCAACATGGATCGATTTCTCACAGGAGCTTCATGTATCATTAAAATTTTTCATTAATAATTGATAGGGATTTACAAGAGATTAATTAGATATAAAATTAATAACTGCACGAAAATGTAAAAATCTTCTTTATAAAAAAAGATTCAAAAAGAATGGACTATGATTATTTGTCAAAGTTAAATTTAGTAACAAAAACTTTATTAGATGATTTCTAATGAATGAAAAAGAAAATTTAAATACGAATTTAGAATATATAGCTCCAAAAGCAAGACATCCTTGGTGGCGTTATGCTTCCAATAGCTCGTCTCAATTTGCTTTTAATGTTATAGGCACTCCAATGTCTATCTTTTTGTATTATTATTATGAGGTAGTTTTAGGGTTAAATGGGGGATTTATTTTTATAGCCATGAGTATATTCATGATATACAATGCAATTAATGACCCTCTCTTATCCTATTTGATGGATAGAAATACCAGATTCACTAAAAAACTGGGTAGACGCTTCCCTTGGATGCTTATAGGATTCCTTCCTTGGATCGTGTGCTTCTATTTTATTTTTGCTGCTCCAGATATTGACGGTACTACAAACCCTTGGCCCCTTTTTTGGTATTTAATAATATTATTGAGTTTACAGGACACCTTTTTTGTATTTTTTGGTATTAATGTTGGTGCAATCCGACCAGATTTGTTTCGTACCGAAGAAGAGCGTCGAAAATTAGTACCGTGGTGGACAGGAATGGATATTGTTTCAACGATAGTTGCAATGATAATTGGTCCTTATCTAATTGGTACTGGCGATACAAAAGGCGGATTTGCCTTTATGGCTCTAACATTTGGAATAACTGCACTTATAACATCTGTTTTATCTCTCCCAGGAAATTGGGAGGATAAGATAATTAAAGAGAGATATTTTCAAATACCCGAAAAGGAAGAGCGCGTAAATTTTTTTACGAGTGTAATAAATGTTATAAAAACTAAAAGCGTATTAATTTATTTACTTCTTTTGGCAGCTTGGATTATTACATACAATTTATTGTTAGAGAATTCGCTATACATTAACACATTTATTTTACAGGGTAGCTCAGATGATTACATGATTTTGTTAGCTGTTTTAATAATTGCTGTAGTAATATCCATTCCATTCTGGCTAAGATTTCTTAAAAATAAAGGGAATAAATGGACCCTCTCTCTTGGCGGTTTTTTACTGGTTGCAGCTCTCGTCCCTTTTACCTTTGCATTTTCTTTTATAGCTTTACTCATAATGATGTTTGTTCTTGGGATAGTTATGGGAAGTTATTGGGCTTTAATATACACAACAATACAAGCTATTGTATTTGATGATTATGGAGTTAAAATGAGAACAAGTCAAAAAGCAATTGTCATTGGTGTTATAGGATTTATTACTACACTTTTCACCACAATCGATGAAGGTCTTATTGCTCTCGTTCACAATCTTTCGGGGTTTATACCAGGTCAAGAAACTTATGCGGAAATGTTAGCTGCAGTTACAGCTGCAGGTGGTGACATAAATTTAGTACTTTTAGGAATTCGCTTACTTTCTGGAATAATTCCAGCAATAGTCATGCTCGCAGGTACTCTTGTTTTCTGGAAATATTTCCCTTTAACAAAGGAGAAAGTACTAGAAAACAAAGCTATATTAGAAGAACTTGGATTATAAGTATTCTTTAATTTATTTTTATTTTATTTTATTTATATTGAAATGGTTTATCTGGAAATTGGAGTAAAAGCAAATTGAACTATATTTCATTTTGATGTATCTTAAATCCAGAAATTAGAACTTTTTTTTCGATGAGAAAATTTGGACTATTTAATTTTTAAATATCATTTTCCCTATTCAAATAACATGCCTGCATTAGCTCATTTTGGAATAGGATTAGCAGCAAAGTACTTTTTTCCCAAAATACCACTTTGGGTTTTATTAATAAGTACAATGTTGATTGATATCTTGTCTTTTATTTTTATAATCGCATTATGGCCTAGTCATGGTCTTTTCATGTCAGTGGTCTGGACTATGAGTGCAATGCTGATTATTGCTCTCATACCAATAATTCTAAACTTTAAGAGGGAACAAGATGAAGAAATGAAATTAACATTATGGGGTATGAAAATTCTCAACGTAAGCATCATTATCGGAATACTTGTTTTCAGCCACTGGATTTTAGATTTCATTGGATGGCCAATGAGCGCCATGAACCCTACTGCTACTGGAGTTCCACTTCTCTTCGACGATACAGTGACAATAGGACTTGGGGTGTATAGTACCTGGTTTGGGGCACTCACAATGGATTTGGGAGTATTTATCGTTGGACTCGCGATTTATCTACATTACGTTATAAAGATTAAAAGTAAAAGTAGTTGATATAACTTTAGCATAACCCAGAAAAAGAATTTTTTTTTTTTATTATTTCGCGCTAACGAAATCAGTTTGTATAAAAATCCTAAGGAAAGTCATAAATTCTTAATTTTCAATAATTCTTTTTTCAAAATATTATCTACTCTTTTAGAAGGCAGGAGTTTTAACATCATATTTTTAAACGTGTTAGGTACGATCAAGTACCTATTCTTTGGTTTTGTAGCTTTTAATGCTTTAAAAATAATTTTTGCAACTTCTATCGGATCTAAAGAATCGGTTTTACCTTTTTCAATTTCATGTTTGCCTATTACAACAGCTTCCTTCTCAAATATAGACCCTTTAAATTTGTTCAATAATTCCTCCCCCTTACTCCAAATTGCCGTGTTAATCCTTCCCGGTTGGATGATAATTACTTTCACGTCATACAATAAAAGTTCTCGTCGAAGGGAATCGGAATATCCCTCAATGGCAAATTTACTCGCACTATATGGACCAAAAAAAGGAGCAGCAAAAAATCCTGAATTACTGCTTATCATTACTATTCGTCCTTTTGATTCCAGAATAAGAGGAAAAAAAGTTGAGGTGATTCTATGGACACCAAATAAATTTACATTAAATTGATTGATTAAATCGTTGGTATTTATATCCATTAATGGTCCAGCTGATACAATTCCAGCGTTATTAATAATTGCAAATAAGCCCGAATTTTCATTTTTAACGAAATTAAATGCATCTTGAATGGATTGTTCATTAGTGACATCAATATTTAAACCTATTACATTTGGGATCCTATTTAGAGCTTCGATATCTACTTTTTTCCTCGCACCAGCATAAATTTTAAAACCTTTAAGTGCTAAATATTCGGTACAAGCTCTCCCAATTCCAGAACTAGCACCAGTTATTAATACAAATTTGTTTGAATTTATCATGTAATAAGTATCCTATAAAAGATCTACATTTTAATCTAAAGAATATTCCTAAAGAAAAAAGGTTAGTTTTTTTCCCCAATAATTCCTTTTAATAAAACATCAATTGAATGATTAACATATTGTTCTTTAGTAATTTTTGTTTGATCTAATAATATTTGATTCTCTGGTGAAATATACACTGCTGATTCAATAGCAGAACCTAAAAACATAACAGTTTGAATTGGATCTAAATCTTGCCTAAGAGTTCCATCTTTAAGACCTAATATTACAGAATTCTTTAGTAAATTAAATAGATCCATTACTAAACTAATGTATTCATTGGCAGAATCTATCTCTTTATTTTCTAACATGTTTGCAAAGCGTGGATCTCTTGATGAACGATTAAGTCGATAGTATTTTGAATAACCTTGATTATATTCATGGAATGAGTGAACAATAGCAGTAATCTTTTCTAATCCTGTATTTTTTTTTTCACTGGCATTTTTAAATGTATCTCTAAGAAGGATCATTCCCCTATTAACCACCGCAAAATAAAGAGATTGTTTGTTCTTGAAATAAGTGTAAAGAGTTCCTTTAGAAAGATCTGCATTTTTTGCAATATCTTCCATAAGGACATCGTCATATACTTTATCGAAAAATTCAATTTCAGCTGCATCGATAATCTCACTTTTTCGTTGCAACTTTTCACGTTCTTTTCTGGATAGTTGGGATATTTGGCATCACTTTTGATATTTTTTTTTGATTAATCATATCTATAACATTTGCATAGGGATGTGGATATCTTCCCTTTTCTTCTGTATAGGATTTCATGTAGATTTTTGAGTAAATTTGAATCGCTTGATTTGGGCAAAAATTTAAACATCCATAACAAATATAACAAATTTTATCTTTTTGCCAAACGGGCTTATCGTTTTCAATCACAATTTTTTGAGAAGGGCAAATTTTCTCACAAATCCCACACCCATTACAATTAATATCAGCATAAAAATATTTTTTTACTTTACTGGCAACGTTATGAACAGTAAAAGGGACTAAACGTTCTAGGATAAAATTTAGTAATCTAAAACGAGAAAAGTTAGCTCCGTTATCTTCATCTGAAAAAGTTACTTGATCGGATATGACGTCATAAATCAGCTCTAATTTATTTTGAACATTGTTTTCCATAATTCTTAGTTCATCTTTAGCAGGGACTCTGAAATATTTTAATTTAGGATCATTCAAAGCCATATCAATAATAAAAGTTGAATTTAACTGCTTATCCTGTTTTCTTAAAATCTTATTTATTAATGAAAAGCCCCGAAATACAGTACCTCCGCGAGTTACTATAGCAAAAATATATTTTGAAGATGATAAATCAACTTTTTTCAAGAAATATTTTATCGGAATTGGGATTGTCAAACCGTGACACGGAAAAACAAATCCAATACTGTTAGCAGTTAATTTTATTGTTTTTTTGGATTTATTTTCTTCTAAAATCCTAGCAATAGGGATTAATTTTGAGTCAATTATTTTTTGATGTAATTTTCTTGCTACGTGGAGTGAGTTTCCAGTCCCTGAGAAATAAAATATATTTGTTATCATATTAAATCTTAATTTTCATATAATTATAATGTGTCAGACACTTAGTCAAATATTGACCAGACGTCTGGTTATAATAATAATAAAACTATTTTATATTTAAATTTATTGGAATAAATTTTAAATTTCGATAAATGGTCTACTGAATTCATTAAGTACTTCTTCAAGCTGATTTTCCCTTAATTTCTTCGTTTCGTGATTAATTTCTTCCCAAATAAAGAAAACTTTATTTTTCATTGGAATTATTAAGGTTTTTCCAAACTCAAAGGTTTTTTTTGATTTTTTTTCTTGACCAATAATTTTTAACGAGAAAACTTCAATTCCTTCTAACATTGAGGTCATTTCAGTAATTTTCAGCTTTTCGAAATCTAGATCATGTGTTTCTTTAATTATATTTTTGATTTGTTCAACAACAAATTTAACAACGCTGGGTTCAAGTTTCGCATCATATACACAAGCAATTAATCCAATCAGTTTTAAAAAATCTTGATATTCTATTGGAGGTGTAAGACGATATTCGTACATATTTTCTCCTCCAAGGAGGTTTAACCCCATTTTTATGTTTTGATCGATTACTTTCCATCCACGTGTAATTAATTGATTAAAATATGGAACGATGAAAGGGGCTAGATTATCTCTGTTTATTTCGTTTGCATTTTCAAATATATTATTTAAATCTAATAAGATGGTTTCTTTAAATTCGTCTAATTCATCAAGTTTTGATTGTGTCTTATTCTTTATTAATTTAAAGTACTTTTTTGGCTCAATGGCAATAAATATCTTTGGTTTGCGAGCATCCTTCGAGGAGGGGCCTTTTTTTACACATCCTTTTTCTATGAGCTTTTTTAAGATGGAATATATTCTAGTTCGATCAATTGAAAAGATGTCTTCATTTAATTTTCGGGCAATCGTTCCAGATTTTCCCTTTTTTAATAAAGTAAAATAAATCATGGCCTCATCTTCATCGAGATCCAGTTTTTGTAGATTTTTTATGAATATATTCTCAGAGTTTTCATCAGTCATTAATTATGATATGATTTTACAATATTTAAATATTGTTATTGTGTTTGATCACAAAAACTTTAAATATGTTGTTGTGATAAATCATAGTAACTCAAAAAATTTTATTTAAGAGATGATTAAAAAATGAGTATGAAATCTCATGGTAAAAAACATACTGGAAAGCAACAATCTAACCTTGATTTCAAGTTTATGTCGTATTTCTTTTCCTTGCGGGATAAAATTAAAAAACCAATTAATAAAGTTGGAAAAATAGGAATACAAACGGGAAATACGATTATAGACTATGGATGCGGTCCAGGCAGCTATACTTTCCCTGCTGCTGAATTAGCTGGTCCTAAAGGTAAGGTTTATGCCGTGGATATTCATCCTATGGCGATAAAAAACGTACAAAAGAAAATTAAGAAATATAACGTGCACAATATCGACACTATAAAAACTGATTGTAAGATGGACATACAGGATGAAACCATCGATATTATCATGTGTATTGATGTGTTTCACGCTTTTGGAGAGAATGAAACCAACATATTGAAAGAATTTTATCGAGTTTTAAATCAAAATGGTTATTTGTTAGTAAATGACCACCATTACCAAGAAGATGAACTCGTATCCAAAGTTCTTAATCATAAAATATTTACCTTGATGAAAAAAGAAGATGATTTGTATTTTTTTAATAAATCCTTCTTGTAATAATGAGACATGTATTTATTCCATTGATAAGGACCATTTATCTACTAGCCTTTATGCAAATGATACTGTACTAACAATTTTTTTTTCTTTTTCTGAATCAAAATTAAGAAGAAGAGAAGTCGAATGTTTTGACCATGGATAAATATTTATACAAAAATTGTTTTAGTATACATAGAGAGAAAGATGAAGATATTATCAGTCAGAATAGATGATGAATTGGAACAAAAATTAAACTTCTTAATGGCAAGATATAAAAAAAAGGATAAATCATCCTATATTCGTCAATTACTAGAAAAGGCTCTTGATGAGGATTTGTTAGAAGTTCTTTGTAAACAAGTTGGAAATAAAAATATAAGTGCGTGGAAAGCAGCAGAAATCGCTGGTGTTTCACTGAGAAGGATGTTGGAAGAATTAAAGAAGCGAAATATCCCAGGGTATGATGAACAAGCTATTATTGAAGACATCAAATATAGCATGGGTTGAAAAATAGAGCTTATGATTGGTATTATCAATGCATCACCACTGATATACTTGGGTAAAATTGGAGCACTTTATTTAGTTCCCAAGCTCTTCACTAAATGTTATACCACGTCATTAGTTAGAAACGAGGTTTTAGGAGAAGAAAATACCCCTGAATTTTCAATTTTAGATGCGAGTTTTTCAGATTGGCTCTCATTAATGGAACCAACGAATAAACAACTCATTAAAAGATTAGAGCAATTTGGGATTCATAATGGAGAAGCTACTGTTATAGCATTAGCAAAGGAATTACAAGATAAAAAAAGTGAGAGCGTAGTTATAATCGATGATCTAGCAGCAAGAGGAATAGCAAGAACATTAGATTTAAAAGTAACAGGAACTCTTGGTATCCTCTTAAGAGCTCTGAAGCTAGATTACATTGATTTAGGAAAAAGCCGAGATTATATCCATGATCTTCTAGAGAATACTGCTTTTAGAATATCTTCCAGCTTATATTCAAGAATTCTTAAAGAGATTGAAAAAATAGAAGATAAATAAAAATTAAATAAAAATAGATTATTTTTGTTGAAGGTATTCATTCATTTCAACGAATGAACTAGTTCGAATTAATGTTGCTTTTAGGAACGGAAATTCGATATCATAGGTAAATCGATCTCCACCTATATGAATTAGATAAGGAATTTCACCATTAAACTCTTTTTGGATTTTAAGATTTTACACGAAATACTTATAGCATCTGCAATGGTGGTGCCGAACTCGAAAAGGTGATTAATCTATGACACTTTCCAAGAAGTAAAGAATTATTTTGAAGTAGAAACTTCGGAATAACTAGTATTTTTTATTTGCATGATATTTTCTCTTATTTGTGGTTTAGATGTCTAATCTCAAATGACAAAATTTTAGTCACTTTTTAGGTAAAACCTCCAGTTTTAAAAAAATCTTCATATGCCTCTCTATCTTCTACTGAAATATGATCTTCTGAAGGATTTTCGATAACGATGGGAGATAAATCAACCTCATCATGATTTATGGTCTTAGCAAGGAGATAATCTTTCTTAGAATCCGAATTGTATTCTTTATTACACGCTTTACAATATAACTTTTTGTCTTTAGGAATCAACATATTACCACATTCAGGACAAAATTTCATCATATTTATTTCATTACTCCTCAATGTTAATTTCTTTTTTAAATTACTTCAATTATTGAGTTTGAAACTTATTTTTTCGACAACAATTTCGTGCTAATAAGCACCTATCTTATAATGTAGTTGAAAAAGAGTGTATTTAAAAGTTGTGATTCAAAATTATAATCGACTTATTACGAATTAAAAGTATAAATAATTTCAAATTTTTATTTTTTAAAAGAAAATAGAATTTAGAGTATAGCAAATTATAGCAATATCATAAGTTTAAAGAACAGATCTTTCATCTCATTAAAAGGGTAATAGCTTAAAAAAATTTTAAAAAGATTAAATAAATAAGAATAAAAAATAATTATCGTTGTTCTAAATATTCATTCATTTCGACGAATGAACTAGTTCGAATCAAAGCTGCTTTTAAGAACTGAAATCCGATATCATAAGTAGACCCATCTCCACCAATATGAATGACCCAAGGTATTTCTCGGTCATACAAGTTTTTAGTTTTTAAAATCTTCTTAGTGGTTGAGATTGCATCAGCAACGGTAGCGCCAGATTCGAATAAGTGATGGACCCAAGGAACATTCCATGAAGTGACGTTATCTTTAGATGTGGACACTTCTGAGCAACTGGTATTATTCACGTAGATGATATTTGTTCCCGCAACAGCTTGTGCAGCGGTAGCTAATTGATTCAATACCATTCCTGCCCCGCATCCTGGACATAGTCCATGACCTGGTTGGAGATGCGTCTGAGGTTCTAAAGCCTTCCTATTGATTCTATAGAAATCAATGGGTTTTTCTGATCCGAATTTATCAATTAGTCCTTTCAATTTGTCATTTCTCTGCTGGGTGAGGTAGATTATTTCATCGATTTGCTTTTCCATGAATTGCGGTTTAAAAAGATGTCTAAACCTACCCATTGACTGGAGATATTCAACAAATTTCTCTTTATCCACGTCAAGACCTCGGAAATACGTGAATACGGGCATTCCATCTTCGACTCTTATAGTATAAAGAGGCCAATACCCACAATCAGTAGCCATTTTTGAAATTTTCAATGCATCTGAAGCTTCATGACGCCATCCCCTCATGCAATCAGAAATCGTAAAATTAAGTATATCTTAATCTTTATACGACTGAATGAAAGCGGATCCATTGCTCTTTAAAGCATCAGCCACTTTACCCATGAAATCAATTGGATAAGCGGGATTGGCAGTTGCTAGAAATAATTTCTTAGTACCGTAAAAGGCAAAAGGAGTAACTAAGTCAATTTTTCTTTAGAAATTAAAGAAAATATCTTGTTTTACTCCGATTTTACCTGGGATTTTTTCTCCAGCAGGGCCAGTAGTGGTGCTGGCAAATGGTGGTGTTCCTCCAGATTCTTGAATACCAGTGTTCATGTAATTTATCAAAATGATAAATCATTTCATGAAAGCTTCATTATCATAATTGAAGAACAACACATTAGATTTTTCATCTCTCGCCAGTATGTCTTCAAACTTTATAACATTTCTTTCTGACATTGTGATTATCTATTAACAATTTTAATTATTATCTTAAGAAAAGTAATGTCTACTAATTTTAAAAGATATTTATGATAAATTAAAAATTCCTTTCCTAAAATCCAAACCTCGTTGTTTAGTGCTAAGAAAAATTAGCCTTTTAAAACCCACATAACTATCTTTAGTAAGTAATATACAACAAATTTTATAATCAATATAACTTCTTATATCCTTGATTAATTCTTTTAACATCGAACCATTAACTAATTCTAGAAGGATCGAGTGTATGAATTGTGTCATTATTTTTAACTTAAAATTTACTCATAAATTTGGGCTTTAAAGTAATCCAATATCTTTTTAATTACTTTTCGACTAAATGCTAAGTTAATTCCCTTATTCTTGAAGTATGTCTCAAGTGTATAATGACCTAAACTGTGATAATTACCATTTTTCGTTTTATATCTATCAATCTCTTTAATAACTAATATCATCGATTCGAGATAATTCTTTAAAGTGTCATTATATTCGGATTCATTAAAAGGGTTTAATATAGCCATCCATTGTGAATTGGATATCAATTGTTCGAAAACAAAGAAAATGATTTGATCAGTACTATATTTTAGATATTTTGTTATACAATCAATAATATTATTCCTAAGCTTTTCAGGAAACCAATGGACACGATATCGATTATTACAATCTAGAGAATATGAAATACATTCATATTGAGAGAGTAACCCCGTTCTAAGAGCAGATTCTATCATCTCATTACTGATATAATAATCGAATTTGTATCCAAAAACATAATTCAAACAAGATTCCCTAAATAAAATTTCAATCCATTCTTTTAGTAATTCAGTGTTTTCTTTTGTATATGAAAAATACTTTCTATTGAAACCGACTGTTTTTCTCCATTCATTTAAATACTCCTCTATCTTTATACGAATAGATTTAGGGGCTCTTCTATAAATTATATTAAGACCTAGCCACAAACGGCGATAAGGTTCTTGGAATTTTTCTGGTTTAACGATATTTAAGAATTTCTTGATTTCTTCTGAATCATAAATTGGGACTCGCCATGTATTATGTCCTATATCTACAATATTTCCGATTTTATCCAATCCGATTTTCTTGCACATAAAATAGAAATCGTTTACTAGGTTTTTAGATGAATTTGAGAAGGTTAATATAAATTGACTTTTTCTACTTACGCCAATACTACCATCTGTATCAAATAATCCTTTTAACCCTTTTTTAATGAAAATATTGCTTGATAAAACCCATTCTGGCTCACTTACTTGATTTTCAACTTTATTACCTGGGATTAAACCAGTTTTATTTAATCCCCTCCCTAATTCACATATTGCAAAATGAATTCTTGAGTTGGTTGTTATCCAATCAACACCCTTACCTTGGTTTTCTTTCATACGGAATTCAGAATGAGGAAAAATCTTCTTTAATAATTTACCAACATACTCAAAGTAATGTTCTTCATCAACTAAATTCAATGAAATTTGAACAACTTTATCTTTTTCTATGGGATGTAAATGTCCATCACCTAACATTATTGATATTAATTCAGCAGTATCACAATTCTTTGGAAGTGGCTTATAAGGAATATTATCTTTGATCGTTAAAAACAATTTATGCGGAATAATATCATTTTCAAATCCAAATGCCCTCTTTGAATGGAAACAATATAATTCATATAAAATGACCCTCGAGAGATTCATTTCTACTAACTCTCTTAATTTAAGAAACCTTTTATAAGGCATCCTTGCTCCTTTTATATAACTACTAAATCGACCTCCTCCCAAAAAGGTTTGAATCCATTCTTTAGTTATTCTTGGATCTTTTTGTCTTAATTTATTAAACACATCCTCCAAATAAAATTCATGGCTTGACCTATTTATTATTTCGATCCAAATTTTTCTTTGCATGTTGATACTAGACTCCCATTTTTCTTCATCTAAAACATAACATATTTTATATGATTGACTGGTTGTGTTATTCACATTTTCTAATTGATCATATTCCTTACTTGCACAATTATAATCTTCAAATTTTTTATATACATAATCAATATCTTCATCCCGTTGAATCTCTTCTTTATTGACTTTGCTATTTGAAATAATGTTACTGATATCTGATTTAGTAAATTTTGAAGTTATACCCGCTCCTAAAAATTCAAAATAAGCTGAAAACCTATCAAACGCCGTTATTCCTGCTTTCTTGAAATCTTTAGTTTCAGGGTTTAGTCCAAGCAGGCATCGACAAGTACCAATATTTAGAATTTGATCATAATTCCTCTTGATTTCTTGTAAAGTCATTTCGCGCTCACTTTCTGGGGAATTCATGGCCTCATTATGGTTTAATACATGTTTTTGCCAATCCTTCAAAAAATTTTGGAGGCTTATAGAAAGTGGTTTAAGTTTTTGATGATCAACAAGGATCTCGGAATGAACCCTCAGGTGCTTGAGAATCCTCGTATATTGGATTGTAATTTCATCCATCCCATCCTTAATCGCCTTATTCACGAGATTTGGTTGAGAATCAACTCCTTTTTTGAGTGCTTTAATTTGTTTCTTGGTCAATTGCTTGAGATATGCATTGGAAATCGTATCCATGTAGCGTGAAACTATGGGCGCTCCCCTTCCAGCAGTGATGCAATACACCCATCCTTCCACAAACGAGTTAAATTCATCAGGAAATTTCGATTTTACATCCTCGAGTAATTCACTTGGGGGGAGTCCTGCTTTATCAAATAAGCACGCTAGGGCAGCATCCACGAAATCAACGATCCTTTCATCAACATAGACCAAAGGAACGTGATGTTTCTTACATTTAGGATACTTTCCAAAACCTAAGAACCTAAATTTAAGAGGTTTAACTCGTGTCATGTATTTGCATCCAAAATTTGGGCATATTGCTACTCGATCCTCTCCCACGGTCTTCCGTGATACGTCAGTACATGCCTTCATGAGGTTAATCTCTCCTCACGTTGTTTTATTGATTGTTTCTTCTTAATTGGCGTGACTTCGATTAAATCTTCAAGTTCTACTTCTAAATTGTTGTAATTGATTTCAAGTTCCTCAAAGAATTGGGTAAATTGCGCAAACACGCATTTTTTCACCAAACAAATGCTTTGTGCTAACATCACGTTGAATTTGAGAAATTTAGGACGAGTATGAAGGCTTTCTTCTGAAAAATAGTGAAGCAACGTGGATAATTTCTCAGTTATTCCTGAGAGTTTGTTCAATGGTGTTTTATTATTGGCAAAAAAGAGAGATTGAATCCCTTGCTCAAGTGTTTGTCCATTCTTCTTAAACTTTTTTAACAAGATAATGAACTCACGAGTTAATGATTCCATTTCTTGTCTTCGACTATAGAATTTAGTGTTTGCATCCTTTTCGGCAAGATTAGGAGTGGATCGAAATCGATATCTGATCACTTCAGTCTTGTAATTGAAAAAAGTTCGGAGTTGGCGTGAAAGTTCTTTTATTTTTCTTGCGCCTTCAATTTCATACCAATCATTAAAAAGATCGTCATATTCGGATCCAAAATAAGGATCCTCAATATATTTTGACATGATTTATTATCATAATTCTTTTACTACCTAATTATGACATATATATTTAAAGAACAAATTGTGACAAGAAGTTTTATATTCGAATACAAGACTTGAGAACAAGATTTTATAAAATTGGACTTTCAAAAACGGATAATCAAATTACTGATAATGGATTTTAGTCAATTCAATACTAGTAGTGATGAGAATCTCCCTTTTAATCTCATAGTATCAGACTCGATGATTTCTACAAGATAATACGGTTTAAATTACCTCTCACTTTTGCTTTTACACTATCTTCAATAATCCAAACTTTTTTAATCATTTTAGACTTGTAATAACTTTCACCTCGGTTGAAATTGGATTAGTTATTTCTTAAATCATTTTAGAGAAGATCTAAGGTATAATCTTTTCATTTATGAATATAAACCATATTTTAAAAGGATTAATTTAATCACGATTAACCAAGGGATTATATTAAAATTAAAAAAAAAAGTTGTTTATATTTTTAATTCTCATTGTATAAAATAGGAAGATGGTCTCCATTCTCTTTTTTTACCTATCCTATACATTATATATGCTGCAATTCCACATAAGGTTGGTAGAAGTAGAAGAAAAATTCTCCCTCTTATTACCGCATCTCCAATCAGAATTCGTAAGGGAGCCCAAGGAGCTTGAATAAGTAAATAACCAGTAATGAACCATGCAATGCCACCGAAACAGAATCCACCACCTCCAACCAATGCAATTTTAATTACAATCTTTTGGTGCTTTGATTCTCTAAAGTAAATAACAAAGTAATATAGCAAAGGTAAAAACAGGAAGTTTAATATTGTTAAAAAGATTGCGATCATCAAGCTTATAATACCAATAAAAAATAGCCACCAAAAGAGCAATGTTCCAGCAATATAACTAACGAAATTAACCAATAACCATCTTTCACTAAACCTTTTCCAAAAACCCTTATGATTTTTTTCCTTATTTTCTATTGTCTTCATTTAATCAGCTCTTTATAATCATAACACTAACAACAACCAACAAGTTGACAAGTAATATAAGTACTTCCAGTTATATGGAATAAATCTAATAACACAATGCACAATTCTGAAGCCGCAGTAGCAAAGATGATTATTAGAACACATGCTATTATTGAAATAGCACCAGCAGCAACTTCGCACCAAAAACAATCCGATTCAGGATCACCGCCGAAGCATCCAGTTTCGCCACCTCCACCACCGCCACCGCCACCGCCACCGCCACCGTCACCAGGGACAAATGCATCACTAATAGCCGCCGAACTCTTTTGAATCGTTAAATCAAAATCAGAAAGAAATTCTTTTACCAATTGTGATAGTAGCTTAGCTTCTTTATTAATGGTCATATATCTTTTAAAAAATACCTTTAAAGCATCGTCATTACTATGTTTATAATTATTTCCAAGTGTTTTAGCTGCTTTTCCTATAATCTTGTATTGATTGGATAAGGTTGTAAGAAAATCGATTTTAATAAATTCAAACGTTGTATTATTATCTTTTGAGAGAGTAGAATAAGAAATACCCGTCATAGATTCATCGTAAAAGTCTCCATTAAAAGGAGTTAATTGTGTGGAAATTTCTAAAGTATAGTTATCATCTTTGACAAGATACTTGAGTAAATAATAGTTTCTAACCGAATGAGACGAATTATCCACAAAATAATAAAATTCTAAAGTTTTATTAGCTGTACTGGTTATTTCATTATAAGAAAATAATAAAAACCTACTCACTATGTACTCATAAATGGTTCCATTAATGTCATACTTAAAATAGGTTTCTTTATAGCTTTCATTTTCTTTCAATACGGTTGATTCAAAATTAATAGTTATATTCCCATCAGAACATCTACAACCACAAGAATCTAATGGTCCAAATAAGATCGGTGATATATCAGTCTTATTATTATTATCAATAGTAACATTATGTACTGTAGACCAAACAGGATATCCCGCTTCGATCCAAGCTGAAATGCCGCCTTCCATATTATAAATTTGTGAAAATCCATAATCTGCAAGAACTTCACAAACTAATTCACTTCGTGTCCCTGATTTACAATAAACAATTATCTTTTCATCCATATATTGTTCAAGTTCGGAGATCAAAGCTTCAAGTTGTTCATAAGGAACAAGTTTTGCATTGTTTAAATGAGTTGATGAAAATTCAAATTCCGTTCTTACATCTATAATTATGATAGGTCCTGTAGCATGTTTATTGTTAATCATTGTATAAGATCTTTCAACGGATATATTTTGAAACGTTATTTCGTTGCCAAGCACTTTTGGAATAAAAGTTAAAATTGATAGTGATAGAAGTAAAACCATTAGGATAGCACTCAATTGAAATTTAAATTGATTTAAATTTTTCATAATTCTCAATTTTTCCTATTTAATTTTTTGAATAGATAACGATATATATTTGACATTTTTAATAAAATTTATATTCAACTAAATTGTATATAAATGAATATTTAAAGTTTATGATATTTTTATTGGTTATTTTGGGTGGCTGTTTTAATAAAGAAATATCAGCTTCTCTTATGATTTTTATATTTTTTTCATTTTAATTTTCATCTACTCAAAGGGCAATCTTATAGAATTCTTTTTTTACTATTCTTGAATATAGAAATGAAATCATAAAGAGAAATCTATATTAAAATTTATGATTTAAGGGAAACGGTAAAATACAAGTATGAAAGTATTACAAATTGAGAATAAAATATGAGAATTGTTTTATTTCCTAATTATTAATTAAAAAAAGAAAATGATTTTAAAAAAAAGGTTTATTTATTTATTTTATAGATTAGAGAATACATTAGATTTCTCTTTTCGAGCTAAAATATCCTCAAAAGTTATAACATTTCTCTCTGGCTTGGACATTTTAGAAATTCACCCCATGAATTTTTTCTTTTGTTTCACGTACTCCGAGATACATGTAGAGCGGTCCCTTCATATCATTAACAGTAGCCATTTTCTTTTTGGCAATATCAAACTCATCTCGAGTCACGTCTCGGCCACCTAAACCCACAATAAAGCTTCTGAAGATGGTTTTAAGAGGATAAAGAGCCGAAGCGATGGTCATCGAAAAGGGAGGTAAAAGTCCGTTCAAGGAATCACTTTTTTCTAATATGATCAGTTTCTCTATACCATTTTCTTCCACTATTTTTCTCAATTCTTCATATGGAAATGGTCGAAATGCTCGAATTTTTATAAGGCCAACATCTTTATTTTTAGTCATCCAGCTTATTATGTTTCCGGCCATTGAACCCATGGTACAAAAAGCTGTTTTTGAGGGATTATCTAAATTATACGATTCAATTAATTTATATTCTCGACCAGTTTCTTGCTTAAACTTCTTGAAAGCAGCTTCCATTTGTCCTAATACAGGTTTCTTGGCTTCATCTAGGCTCGCTCTTCCTTCCATAAAATAGGATGGAGTTACGATACCACCCCACGTTCCAGGTTTCGAGGGATCAATAATGTGACGGGGCTTTTTAGGTGTCATTCGTTTTACCGTTTCATCTGGTATTAAAGTTAAATTTTGAACTGAATGTGAGATTATAAATCCATCGTGGACGAAGATTGTTGGAAATAGTGTATCTTCAGAAATCATAACAGATAGGATCGCTGCATCATAGGTTTCCTGAACATTTTCTGAGACTATAATGTTCCATCCAAGCTCAGAATTGACTTGGGTATATTCCCATGAATTCCAAATAGATAAATTGGGTGAATTGAATGCTCGGGCTGAAATCATCATTGTCAACGGTATTCTCCAACCTACTGCCATGGGTAGAGCCTCAGTCATCAACAAATAGCCCTGACTCGCAGTAGCGGTAAATGTTCTAGCACCAGCTGCACATGCTGCTGTTGAATAACTAATCGCAGCTAATTCAGATTCTACATTTACAAAAGCAGCTTTTAGTCTCCCTTGATTTACTACATCGGATAACCCTTCTACAGATTGAGTTTGAGGTGTTATAGGAAATGCACATATTACATCGGGGTCTGTTTGAGTTACTCCTCCTGCAACAGCATAATTTCCTATCATCGTCGTTTTTATTGGTTCTTTAATTTCCTTGAAAAAAATTCGCATTGGTTCTATACTCATTTTAGATCCCCTCTATTCCTCCGGTACAGCACAAGCTGCCGGACCTTGTTTTAATTTTTTGGATATTGCACTAACAGGACAAATTTCAAGACAGTTTTGACAAGATTTGCAATGATACTGATCAATCCCTTTCATGTGCCAAAGTCCATCTTCTCCTTTTTCTCGTACAATAGCAAAATCAGGACATATGTACCAACATAAAGCACAATCCGTACATTTTTCTGCATCCC
>Ga0307442_1000009_pt1 | contig 63534 bp, 62 predicted proteins | sample SalMarWE160430MG_FD_202143 | JGI IMG/M metagenome (GOLD analysis project Ga0307442, IMG submission 202143) | Salt marsh sediment microbial communities from the Plum Island Ecosystem LTER, Massachusetts, United States - WE1604-30 | ecosystem: Environmental > Aquatic > Marine > Intertidal zone >...
AAAAGAAGGTTACATAAAAGAACCAAATAAAGTTAATACGTCCATCAAAAAATCAGAGATGCTAGCTAAGGTGATTAGTTTTGGAAAAAGAAAATACGAAAGATATGCAAAAGCTCTAAAAGAACGAGAAAAATTGGATTGATTTTAGCTCAATTTCTTACCTTTTGTTGTATTTCCCTATTATACTAGCTTCATTATCAACAATTTTTTCATATGAGACCCATCTCCTTATACTCTCGTCTTGTAACCCACATGCAATATTTCTCGAATTCTATAATATATTCTTTAAGAAAAATATACTCAAAAAAAGAAAGAAAATAAAAAACTTTAGTTAAAAAAATATTTATTATAATTGGTAAAGTAGATTCCCCGATTAGAAGCATCGGTGAATAACTTGGGGCCCCATCTCTTTATATTCACGTCGTGTCACCCACATGCGGTGAAATGTCTTTAAGGAGCTTAAGATTGACCCACCAATCCATACAGAGTACATACGTTCTGGAGGAGCAATGATTTTCACATCAACGGATTCTGGAATCTGTTCTTTTATCTCCTTAGTCAAGCGCTCTTTAATTCCTGGGAACATTGTAGACCCGCCTGAAAGCACGATGTTGCTATAAAGATCTCGGCGCAAATCAACATCACACTCTGAAATGGCACCAACAATAACGTCATCTAAAGGTTCTAATTCTTTACCGATTACAGATGGGTTAAAGAAGCATTCAGGTGCTAAAAATCGTTCCACACCGACGTTGATAGTCTCACCGTCAGGGAGCATGTAACTTTTCTCCATTCCAGCGACTTTTTTGCTCAACATCATTTCTTTTTCTGGGTCTATGGCGCAGTAACATAGCTTCTCCTTTATATCTCTCACAATCTCTTTTTCTGCTGAGGTTGTGAATGAATAGCCTTTTTGTCGGAGTAATCTTTGTAAGTATGTGGTGATATCTCGCCCAGCGAGGTCTATTCTTTGGATCGCGTGGCTTAATGCAAAACCTTCAAAGATAGGTACGACGTGAGAAACACCATCTCCAATATCTATAACGCATCCAGTTGTACGCCCAGAAGCATATAGAGACAAGACTGCTTGCATTGCTACATATAGCGCGGGAACGTTGAAAGTTTCAAACATAATTTCAGCCATTTTTTCCCGATTGGGTCTTGGGTTTAAGGGAGCTTCAGTTAATAGAACGGGATGTTCACTTGGGTCGATTCTTAAGTCGGTGTAGAAAGTATAGTGCCAGATTTTTTCCATTGCTGTCCAATCTTCGATGATACCATGTTCTACAGGGAACATTAATTTTAAGACACCCTTGAGTTGCATTGCTTCTTCACCGATATAATATTCTCGAGTATAATGTTCGACATCTGTCATTATGGACTCATATTTTGGGTATCCAATGAGAGTTGGGAACACTGATCGAGGTTGATCTTCACCAGCGAAACCGTTTTTAGAGATACCAGTACCATTATCAACAACCAAGGCTTTGGCATTTAAAAAAGATTCTTCTTCTGCCATATTTCGTTTTCAGCTCTTATTTTTAATTATTATTTGTTTGAGTTATTTTATATAAAAATTCTTATTTTAATACCAAACGGAATTTTGATTATTTAATTTTAACTCGTTTTTGTTATTACAATCTTGGTGATAACAAATTAAGATTAAAAATATAATCGGTTAAATAAATATAAATGTTGAGAAACCAAAAAAATTTTTTGGGTCCGATAGGGATAACATTATTATTATAATTGTTAACACAATTGGATCTATTTTGAACTAACAAAGATATTGAAGGATACTTTTATTTAAAAAGCCAAAATTTAATTTATGAAAAAAGATTTATTGTAATAGAAAAAGAACCAGAAACTATTCAAACAGGATATCAAGATGGCAGAGACAGATATTAAAGCAGTTCAGAAGAGAATCAGTATTTTGGAGAAAGAGAATAAAGTTCTCAAGCAAGAGATTGAGTCTTACAAGCAATATGTAGATAATTTAAAAGCAAAGCCTCTTATAATTGGTTCCGTTGAGAGAATTTTGAATGACGGGAGAATTGTTGTTTCTCATTCTCCAGGCAATCGTGTACTACTTCCTGCGAGTTCATTGGTTACCCCAGTTGCAGGTGACTCTGTGACATTACACGGACAGACTTTTCAGATAATCGAAATTCTTTCCCGGAAGATTAGGGGGCGAGTGGCATCAATGGAATTGATCGAAATGCCTGTTGAGACTTTTGAAGATATAGGGGGTTTAGATGACCAGATCCAAGCCATACGAGAAGTTATTGAATTACCCTTACTACATCCGGATCTCTTTGAGAAGATCGGCATCGATCCTCCTTCGGGAGCGCTTCTTTCTGGACCTCCTGGAACAGGTAAGACTTTATTAGCAAAAGCCATTGCTAATTCTACTCATGCTAGATTCATTCATCTTGTAGGATCTGATTTGGTTCAGAAGTTTATTGGAGAAGGTTCTCGAATGGTTCGAGAGGTTTTTGTTTTAGCCAAGGAGAACATTCCAGCAATCATTTTCATAGATGAGATCGATGCGATAGCTGTTAAGCGAACGGATGATGTGTATAAAGGTGATAGAGAAGTACAACGAACTTTCATGCAATTATTGAGTGAATTAGATGGTTTTGCGAACACGGAAGGGATAATGTTTTTAGCAGCGACAAATCGAGAAGACGTACTAGATCCAGCAATATTAAGACCCGGTCGTTTCGATCGAATAATCAGATTTAATTTACCTAATGAAGTTGCAAGATTAATGATACTTAAGATTCACACTCGAAGGATGAATTTAAAAGGGGTGGACTTGAATATCATTGCGAAAAAGACTGATGGTTTTAGCGGAGCTCAATTAAAGGCTTTATGTACGGAATCAGGAATGCTTGGTCTCAGAGAAGGGAAGACGGAAGTAACTCAAGAATTATTTGAGAAATCTATTGTTGAATTCTTAGATGAGGAGCATTCCATTAAGGAATATATCTATACCTGATTAAGGAGTAATTTAAGATCATTATTTTTTTAAAAACGATCTATTAAGTTCATAGAGTTTATTAGCATATCAATAGAGAGATAAATCTCCTTAGATATCTCCCTTATGGGTTATAAGTTTTTAAATAGTCATCAATCCATAGATCCATTAAAATTTCATCAAAATATTTACTTTCCATGTAGAATTGTTTCTTTCTAACCCCAACTTCTTTGAATCCAATTTTCTTGTAGAGGTTAAGCGCTCTTTCATTATTCAAGAAGCTTGATAGGATTATTTTTTCCTTATAATTTAATTTTTTTGATTCCCGAATCGCAATATCAATTAGATGGTATCCAATTCCTAGATCTCTATAAGCTTTTTTAACAATAATCCCTAGTCGACCTACATGATTAGCCGCATCCCATTCCAGATTAGATATTTCACATTGACCAATAACAGCTTGCGGACCCTTTAACTGGGGATTAATTGCTACAATACAGATTTCTTTGTCGCGTTTTAATGTATCATACCAAGTCTTTTTTTCAAACTGAGATCTAACCGGAAAAAATACAGGTAGATAAATTCCTTCATCAACTACTTCATTAAAATTGTTCCATACTCCGTCGGTATCTGATTCTTTAACATGACGAATTAGTATTTTTTCACCGTTTTTTATCTCTATAACTTGTTTCATAAGTTAAATAAAAAATTTTATAATTAAATTCCTTATGATAATAATATGGAAGATGAAAAAGATACTGAGTCATCGAAAAAAGAGCAAGAAGAAAAGGAAAAAATCAGAGAATACATAGCAAAAGCTGTAGAAGGGAAAAAGAAAGCGGTAGCGAAAGATTTAGTTCAGTTGTCGCATGTAGAAGTGAAAAAACAAGAAGCGAGTCAAGAAACATTAGATCTAGCTCAGACCTTGCGAGATCAATTTATTGAACATGATCAATTTGAGATCCTTTCCAATGATGAGATTACGATACTTGAGTCATTCTCGGGTAAAAGATTATTTTTAAATCGAATTGCAATCGTGGTTAATCAAAGTAGAGTACCTTTAGGAATCGAACCCCTCAAGAAAGCAGAATTCGAGAAAATATTGGATAGCTTGATTTCAAAAGGATATGTTAAATCAGAGAAAGTTGGAGATAATGAAGTTTTTTTTCTCACTGAACGTGGAAATTATCGAGTCCAGTGATTTATTTAAATTAATCCTTTTTCAAAATTAATTTGTCTATTGGAATATCTTGAAATTCTCCACTAGGCATTTCACGTCTTAAGGTTAATGGAAGAATTTTAGATTTCAATTCGGCTAATGCAATTTTAATGGGATCTATAAGGTTTTTTGGCTTTTCTATCAATATAGGAGCACCAAAACTTATTTGTAGTGCTCTAGCTCCGACAATTCGAGCTCTTTCATATCTTGTGAGAAAAATTGAACCGATCTTAACATATTCTTTGACTTCTTTATATCTATTTCTTAATTCACGAGATTCTATAAAAGATGACATAATGCACTTAAAAAGGAGTAATTAGTTGATTAAATATTCTATAGAATAAAACTTTTTGGATTATGATTGAGATAAGAGGAAATCATATTATTTAAAATATGGTGCGCAGAGAGGGATTTGAACCCTCGACCTTCGTTTATATTGAATTATTTATTCAATATATACACGGTGTGAGCGTTTAACGTTTTTATTTGATATATAAAAAAGTCGTTATACCAGTCTAAACCATCCGCGCGCTTTTTTATTTTGTTTTATTAATATGATTATGCTATTTATTAAAAAGTTATTAATCGAATTTAAGAGATTCTAAAGACTCACTATCTATATTAGATCGACAAAATAAATATATCTACAAACTACTTGGAATAATCATGATTGGTGATTACGTTATCTGAGAAATTTCTATCTCATCCACTTTTAAAAGAGAATACGGTTCTTAGACGAGCTTATCAAGAAGATATATTTATTAATTGCTTAAATAAAAATTGCCTTGTTGTAATTCCGACGGGATTAGGAAAGACAATAGTAGCACTCATGTTAGCCATGCATCGCCTTTCTGAAATTCCAAATTCCAAGATTATTTTTTTAGCTCCAACTAAACCATTAGTGGACCAACATTTTAATTCTTTCTTGGAGTTGACAAATATTGATCCTGAAATGCTACAATCTATCACTGGTTCTATTCCTCCCGATAAAAGAAAGTTGTTATGGAACGTCATTAAAGTCGCTTTTATGACTCCACAAGTTCTACAAAATGACTTAATTTCTAATTTATATTCAATTCAAGATGTTGCGTTGATTATTTTTGATGAGTGCCATCGAGCAATTGGTGATTACGCTTATGGTTTTATTGCTCAGAAATACATGGAATTATCGATAACACCCCAGATTTTAGGACTAACTGCGAGTCCAGGTTCAACTGAATCAAAGATAAATGAAATTAAATCAAATTTATTTATTGACCACGTTGAGATTCGAACTGATTCTGACAGAGATGTAAAACCATACATTCATAATGTAGATAATGAATGGATTAAAATTTCTTTGCCGGTGGAGTATTTAGAAATAAAGAAACTAGTCATTGAAAAGTTGAAAAAAGTTTACACATTTCTTAAAAAATCGGATTTGTTGAACTCTTCTGATGTAAATAAGGTTACGCGTAAAGATCTCTTAAAATTAGACAAAGTCATAAACAAGAGAATTTCTTCAACAAGAGATGATGATATGAAATATGAGATGTTTTTAGCAAAAAAATATAATGCTAATGCCATTCGATTATCGCATATCGATGAATTGATTGAAACTCAAGGAGTTAATGCCCTTAAGGATTATATGGATAAGAATATAGCAAAAATTAAATCAGGAACTGCGAATAAATCATTAATCGAATTATTTTCTGATTATGATTTTAAAAAAGTTATAGAATTAGTGGATATTGCTCAAGAAAAAGGATTAGTGCATCCAAAATTAAAACATTTAAAAAAATTATTACAAGTTCAATTAAGTGAGAACCCAGAATCGAGGATATTAGTGTTTTGTCATTATCGAGATTCAGTAAAAAATATAGTACGCTATCTTAAAAGCTATCCTGAGATAAGAGCACACAAGTTTGTAGGACAACGTTCAAATAGTACAGATAAGGGTCTAACGCAAAAAGAACAGATAGATTTATTACAAGATTTTAAAGAGGGCACTTATAATACTTTAATAGGAACAAGTGTAGCAGAGGAAGGTTTGGATATAGCAGAATGTGATATGGTGGTATTTTATGATGTTGTTCCTAGTGCAGTTAGATCAATTCAACGAAGAGGTCGGACTGGGAGGAAAAAAGAAGGGAAAGTATTTATCTTAATTGCTAAAGGAACAAGAGATGAAGGATATTATTGGGCAGAAAAACACAAGGAAGAGAGCATGAATAGAAATTTAAAAAAGCTAAAGGATTTAGATTTTCTTCCTAAAGAACAAGCAAGTTTAACTCAATATCTAAACGCATCTGCTATATCCGATTCAATTGAAAATGATATTGTCGATTTAAAAGATAGATTTCAGGAAAATAATGATAAAGTAATTATTATATGTGATAATAGGGAAACCAAATCCCCTATCGTAAGAAATCTTTCTCTTATGGACGTTGAGATTAAATTAGAGCAATTACCCGTCGCAGATTATATTATCTCTGAGACTTCGGGAATTGAAAGGAAAGCAGCTCAAGATTTTACCGGTTCAATTAAAGATGGGAGACTTTTTAAAGAATTATTTGAACTAAAGAAGTCATTTGAACAACCCATCTTAATTCTCGAAGGGGACCTCTTTACAAGTACCATTAATGAAAACGCTTTATACGGAGCTATCTCATCAATAATTCTAAACTTAGGAATATACATTTATCGAACAGCCGATACTAATGAAACCGCCTTGATTATTTATCATTTGGCGAAAAAAGCGCAAGCAACAACTAAAGGTGATTTTAAAATTAGGTTTGAAAAAAAACCTTTAGAGAATTCTGAATTATTGGAATTCATTGTGGCTGGAATTCCGGGTATAAATGCTTTAAGAGCTAAAAATCTTTTAATGAAATTTAAATCACTTCAAAAGATCTTTAGTGCCGAAATAGATGAATTAATGAAAATTGATAAAATTGGAAAGAAAATTGCTGATGAAATTTTTAGAATTAGTAGATATGAATATGATAAAGAGTATTAGGAAATAGAACATTTTCGGATATTTTTTAAATTTTTAATATTGATAAAAATATTTAACAATTGCAGTTTATATAATATTATAACTGAATTGAATTCTTAATCACAAATAAGTTAAAAACTGGTGAAGTTAAAATTATAAAGTTTAAAGTAATAGTAGCGGGTGCTAAAGATGTTGGCAAAACATCTCTTATTAGGCGCTACGCAACTGGAAAGTTTGATAAATCAACTTTATCGACAATAGGAGTTGATTTCGAAACGAAGAAGGTTGTTGTAGATGATACGGAGATTCTATTGAACATTTGGGATTTTGCTGGGGAAAAGAAGTTTAGAGAATTAATTCCTTCTTATGTATCAGGTGCCTCAGGTGCTTTAGTTTTGTATGACCTTACTAATAGAGAATCCTTAGAAGATCTATATGATTGGTTAAAAGTAATCTCCTCAATTCCCAACAGCCCAAAAACTAAGATTCTTATTGAAGCGAAGATTGACTTGGAAGATCAAAGAGAAATTAAAAGAGAAGATGCTAGAAGATTCTTTGAAAAACATAATTTCCAAGGGGAAATTATTGGAGTATCATCAAAAACAGGTGAAAACGTTGAATCAGCATTTGAGACCCTTGGTCGCGAAATTTTAAAAAGTTCATTGAAAAAGTGTGTTAATTGTGGAGGATTTTATCCTATCGAATTAAAATATTGTCAATATTGTGGACAAAAAACACTTTAAATAGGATTTTACGTCAAAAACTAATGCTATTTCTATTTAAAGAGGGTACTTTTGATTAAAAAATTTATAAATAACACAATAATTTTATTAAAATAAAAATCAGATATTTATTGCGTTGATAAAATATGGCTTATCGGATAACAGATGATATAAATGAAATTATTAGTCGTCTTGAAAAGGAAAGCATCTCATTTAGAGATAAGATAATTTTAGTAAGTGGTGGTGCCGGTTTTTTAGGATCTTGGGTTTGTGATGTCTTAATCAAGCAAGGAGCTTTTTGTATATGTATAGATAATTTGAGTTCAGGTTCTTTTAGCAATATCCTGCATCTCATGGATAAAGAAAACTTCCGATTTATTAATCACGATATCTCTAAACCTATATATTTTGGTTTCAGTAATTATCCCAATAGTGTTTGTATAGGAGATATTAAAAAAATTGACATAGTTATGCACATGGCAAGCAGAGCTTCACCATTTGAATTTAAGGAACATCCTATTTCAATTTTAAAAAGCAACACTTTAGGCACAATGAACGCGTTAGGAATTGCTAAAGCACATAATGCATTATTTTTTTATACAAGCACATCAGAAACATATGGAAATCCACCTGATGAAGCAATTCCTACTCCTGAGAGCTATTTCGGGAACGTAAACCCAGTAGGACCCAGAAGTTGCTATGATGAATCAAAACGAGCGGGAGAAGCTTTCGTTAAAGCTTATGAATTACAGCATAGAATTAGAACAAAAATTGTAAGGATTTTTAATACTTCAGGTCCACGTATACGTTATGGTCCAGAATTTGGAAGAGTAGTCCCTAATTTTATCCATCAAGCTCTAAATGACGACGATATCACAGTTTTTGGTAAAGGCTCTCAAACGAGATCTTTCACCTATGTAGTTGATGAGATTGAAGGAATTCTAAAATTTGTATATAATAAAGAAGCAGTTGGGGAGGTTATTAATTTAGGTAATGAAAAAGAATATACAATACTTGAATTAGCCAATTTAATTAAAGATTTGACTAATTCAAAATCGAAAATTATCTTTAAATCCTTACCTGTTGATGATCCCGTACGTCGAAGTCCTGATATTAGTAAAGCAAGAGAAATTTTAAAATGGGAACCCAAAACATCATTAAAAGAAGCATTAGAAAAAACAATTTTATGGTTCAAGGATAATGATTAGCACCATTAAACAAACAAATATAAAAGAGGATATATCAAGCCGATTAGAGTTTGATAAATTATTGAAAATTCTTTTAATCATAGGAATAGTGGTAATATCTGGGTTTATTTTGTTTTACGTGTTAAAACCTGCTCCAGGTTTTATTTCCTTTGGCGTTTTAAATTCTGAAATGAAATTAGATGATTATCCAACTGAACTTTCAGTGGAAGAAAATGCTTCTATTTATGTATTTGTAGAAAATCATTTAAATCGGGAATTTGCTTTTCGTTTAGAAATTTTGAAGGGGAATAATGAAACTATTAAGAGTTCTTTAGGTTCTGAAAATGCTGCATCCTATTTGAACGTCACAAATGTGAATATCGATCAAGGTATCAGATGGACTTCGGAAATGTTAAATGTATCATTTGAAGTGCCAGGAGTCAACAGTAGTATCATAATAGAGCTATGGGAAATTAAACTGGATTTAAAAGAGGCATTTTACGATATTCTCTGGCTAAATTTAAACGTAACGATCTAATTACTACTCCCAATAATTTGAATATCGTTAAGTTTTAAGAATGGAGCTTGATACGATCCATAAGTTTTATATTCAGAAGATATGCTATCAACTTTCTTGAATAACTCCAATAAATTTATTCCTATCATTGTTTCATTTAAAGCAGGTCCTATTTCACCATTTTCAATAATATTTCCTTGGAGAATGAGACCTGAAAAATCTCCAGTTGATATATTGGGGCTATCTCCTGTGTAATCAAGTAATATTCCAAGTTTTATATCTTCAAAGAGTTCATTTTTTGCTATTTTTCCAGGCGATACGATGAAATTTGAAATTCCTATTGAGGGAGTTGAGGAATATGAATGCCTTGAGGCATTTCCTGTGCTTTCGACTCCTTCTTTCCCAGCGGTATAGCTATTATGTAACAATCCGTTCTTTAAGAAAATTCCATTTTCTATAATTGTAGTATTTTGGCAAGGAACACCCTCGGCGTCGAAAATCGCGGATCCAACAGCTCCATTTATCAATGCATCATCTTTTATAGTAATTTGATCAGAACCTATTTTTTCATTCCTTTTATCTACAAGGAATGTTCTTTTATGTTGGAACGCTTCAGCATTGACAGCAACAGCAATAGGTTTTAGAATCAAGCTAATTGTTCCATTTGGAGTTAAGACTACTGGACAACGCATACTTGTAATTTTTTTTCGATTTAAATTCTGTTTTGCTTTTACTAACGCAGATTTAATGATATTTGAGGGATGAATTTCACTCAAAAACCTCTCACTTTGATATTCAAACCCGAAAGTTGTATCCTTTTTAGTTTTGTCTTTTACAATTACATACGAAGAAATTGAACAAATAGTTTCTTCTCCTTCCACTTCCAACCCATTAGTGTTAAAAACATTACTTTTAGATGTACTTGCTGTAAAATTTGCCGATTGAGAAATAGCTAAATCATCTTCATCACATAATCTTATTAATTCTGCTACATAATCGATAGAATCTTCTATTGTTAATGATTGAACGTTTCGATCATACATATCCTTCACGCTTGGATACAAGTCGAAAGGTTGGGGGAGATCAATAAAGTCCAAATCTTCTGTTCCTGAATGCATCATTTTGATGGAATTTTCAATCATCTGATCTATAGATTGATCATTCAATCGATTTGTAAAAGAGAAACCAAGTGAACCATTTCGTCCTATTGCTCGTATTGAGACTCCCTCATCACTTCCTATTTCACTATTTTTTATTGAATTTTCTTCTATTTCGATAGTGAGATATTTATTTAGACCGAAGAAAATTTCTGCACATTTTAATGTAGATTCATATTTATTTAGGGTATTAAGTCCATGACTTGCTAATTTAAATATATCTACATCATTCTCCATTTAATTCAATCCCCCTACTGTTAGATTATCAATTCGTATATATGGTCCTCCATCACAAACTCTTATTCCTTGACCACCCTTCCCACAAATCCCGTCTGAATAATTAAAAGTACTCTGATTACCTATCGCAGAAATTTTATTTAACACATCTAGTGTCATTCCTCCGAAGGATACATCTCTCAAATTTTCTTTCTTTTCTCCATTTTCTATTCTTGTTGAGATTCTACATTTAAACTGAAAGTTTCCCGTTGTGGGATCTGTATAACCGTACTGGAAATCTTCACATAATATACCTTTTTTTGTATCTTCAATCATTTCATTAAGATTCCAATCTTTTGGTTCTAAGTATGTAAAACCCATTCTAACTTGGGGTTTTGAACTGTTTGAACTTGCCCTTCCATGTCCATTAGGTTCAACATTCATTCTAGAAGCTGTTTCTAAAGAATGAATAAAACTTCGGAGAATTCCATCTCTAATAATAACGGTTTTTTGTGCTGGAGTACCTTCTTCATCAATGAAATAACATCCAAATAATTCATAAGGTAGATTAAATTTTTCACCTTGTCCAAAACGTGGATCATCAACAACGGAAACATCTTCTATGCTAATTTTTTTCCCAACTTTTCCAGTAAGTATGCTTTCCTTATTTAATACTAAATCAGCTTCACAAGCATGACCCAGTGCTTCATGAATAAATGTCCCTGTCAATTTAGAATCTAATATGACTTTAAAACTACCTCCTATGGGTGATTTAGCATTAAGTAGATTAATTGCTTGTTCAGAGGATTTTTTACTTAAATATTGGGCTTTTTCAGTGTTCATAACTTCAAATCCACCCACCCCACCTATTGAATTTGTCCCATTTTGAATAATTCCTTTATTTTGGGCATAAACTGAAGAAAATAAGCGAAGAATCTCTAATTCTTGTTTAATTTTAGAACCAAAAGCATCTAGAAATATTAAATCAACATGACTATCTAAATAAATAGTTCTCGTACTTTTAATCAATTTAGAATAGTTGGAAGCAATATTTTCATTGTTTTTTACCAATTCTATCTTTTCCGTTAAATCTACATCTTCTAACTTTCTTTTACTGTTAACCTTAAAATTTTGGGTTAAAGCATTCCTTTCTTTTATATGAAACTGGAATTTACATAAAGAAGAAGAAAATTTTGCTAATTTTATAGTCTTATCAAATTCATTCAGCAAATTTTTTTTTGAAACACTTTTTAAAACATGAAAGCCCCAACCTCCGTCGATGAATGTTCTAATGCTACATCCAGTTAATAAATATGAAGTTATCTCCTTACTCTTCTCATCTGAAAATTCTATTGTATTTCCTTTACTCAAACCTGCCCGAATATCCCAGTAATCAACTTCATCTTTAGCTTTATCATATAATTGATTTATTAAATCGTCAGTAAAGACAAGTAATTCTTCATTTTCTGCCATTTTCATTATCTCGCTTTAAATTAAGTAATTTAACGGAAATAAGAACAATAAATATACTTTAAAAAGGAGTGAAGAAATAAAGCTTTTTTGTTTTTTACTCATTTTTACCCTTAGTAATGTTTTCAACTCGTATAGCAAACGTTGAAAATGATTCCATTTCTCTCTTTCCTTTTAATTGTTTTATTATCGAGATTGCTTCGTTAATGGAACAATTGCGTGATATTTTGGTTGCATTTTTGAATTGAAAAGTTCTGTTACATTTCCAACATTTCTTGGATTTAATGATTTTATTACTATAATACCATTCACCGCAATGATAACAACGGAAGAATAAAAACTTCACCATAATTTAATTATATAACATCCTAAACTTAATAATCAAGGTCAGTTTCTTAAATTATTGATTTTTAAATTATTAACGAAGCATATATAGAATATATATAACTATATGAGTAATATTGGTAAATATTATAGATATTTGAAGATTTGATCCCAATGGATATAGTAAAAAAAAAATTTAATTAGAAAGAGTGAATGTTGGATATTTCAATGAAAAAAGTGATTATATATTTTTTGATTTTAATATTTGGATTGCTTATTGGTGTTATTTTCGCTTTAATTGATAATTATATTAGATCTTTTATATAGCATAGTTAGAATCGGTAATAAATTATGCCATTTAACCGTAAAGTAAAAAAAAAAAAAGGGATATATTTTTTAATTTTTATTTTAGGTTTTTTTATAGGAGCATTATCCACTACTCTAGTTATACAAGGTGAAGAAAATGCAATTCATATTAGCATTGTTTATAGTTCAGAAAAAGCAAGCTGGATGACAGCAGCTTATAGTAATTTTATAAATGAATGGGAAATTAATAATCCGGATATAAAGATAAAAGTAGATATGTATCCTTATGGATCTTCTGATTCAATAATTAGCATTTTAAATGGTGAGATTTTCCCAACGATTTGGAGCCCAGCAAGTTCAATTTGGATACCTTTCTTAAATACTAAGTGGAATGAATTGACGGGAGATGCCTCTATCGTAGATTCTGACGGAATAGTTAGGATAATTTATTCACCTATAGTAATCGCCACTTGGGAATCATTCAATTTAACTCATAATATCAAGGGCCTTTCAGATTTGCGCAATTTAAATTTGAACCCAAATATTAATGTAAAAATGGCACATACAGATCCAAGATTATCAAACTCAGGATTTATGAGTGTTATTATGGCTCTTTCTGCTGCTTCCGGTACTTCCTCAGAAAATCTTACAATGAATGATCTTACAAATATAAGTAATCAGCAATGGTTAAAAGATTTCGAATCAAGTGCGGTCATATATGGAAAATCTACCGGCTTTTTAGCAAGTTATATGAAAACTCAGGGACCTTCTGAATTAAATGTAGTATTTCTTTATGAAAATTTAATAAGAGATATTTCAAGTACAGCAGTTGGGGGCAAAATTATTGCGATTTATCCTGAAGAAGGTACTTTGTATAGTGACCATCCCTTTTGTATATTAAATGCTGACTGGGTTACTCCAGATCAAAGAATGGTTGCAGATGCTTTTTTAGATTATTTAAATCAAACGAGTACGATTGAATCAGCCATGGAATATGGGTTTCGTCCAATTGATAAATCTATACCATTAGATCCTGAAGTTTTTAATTATGAAAATAACGGTATAGCTTTTAACATCACTGTTCCTGAGCTAGTAGCTCCAAATGATGGAACTGTTCTATTGAAAATACCCGATTTATGGTTGCTATGTAAAGCCACCTCTTAATAGTTTATAATAATGGTGATATTTTGAGTGAGTTAAAAAAAGTATTGGAAGACCAAGAGTTGAATAAACTCCGTGTCCCATTCAGTTTAAAATTTGATCGTTTCTTTTCCAAACCAATTTATCGAAAGAGTTTAGATACAATAACAATCATTTTCTTCATTTTAGTTATAATAGGACCAATAATTAACATATTCTCTACAATTTTTTTAAACATTCCTTCCATATATAAGGACGTCTTTAATGATGAATTAATTGGAGATCTCCAATGGATGAATATTTTAAAATCTTTAGGAGCATCTTTCTCAATAGCTACTATTGCAGTAATCGTCGACATAATCATCGCGCTTCCTACTGCGATAATTTTGACAAGATATGATTTTAAAGGAAAGAAATTTCTTGATGCGCTAGTCGATTTACCCATGGCTGTTCCAACGAGTGCTTTAGGTTTTTCAGTTTTATTATTTTGGGGGATATTTGGGGTAAATCCTGGCATGGTTCTGATAATTCTTGGTCATATCGTATTCACTTTTCCATATATCGTAAGAAATATGAAAATTGTCTTAGAACAAGCTGCTGTAATTTATGAGGATGCTGCTAGAACTCTTGGGGCGTCAGGATTCACAGTGTTCAGAACAATTACACTACCAATGATGAGAGAAGGTTTAATAGCAGGTGCTATTCTCGCTTTTACGAGAAGTCTTGGTGAAACGGGAGCTACACTTATTCTTTCAGGTTTAGTTGAAACGGCACCCATTTTAATTGTTGGGTTTCGAAGACAATTGGAGCTTCCTAGTGCCTCATTACTAGCTGGAATCTTGATTGCTATTTCTATAAGCTTGTTATTTTCCATTAAATTTTTCTCAAGAAGAGGAAGTTTTACAGTAAGAAAAGTATGGCCAAAATTAGAGAGATCTTTAAGTCATAAAACTTTGAGAAATTTAAGAGACATATTAACTATTAGCATTCTAATTTTTGTAATACTTATACCTTCATTTTATATTATTAGCCAAATAACTCAAGGAAACTTATTTAAAGAGTTATTCTTAGGCCAAGATTATAAATGGGTCTATCTTTACACAAGTCTGATGAGTTCAATAGAAATAGGAGCACTAGCAGTTATAATTAATTTGGTTTTTGGAATTCCTTTTGCGTTTATTATAACTAAACGTAATTGGGGAAGAATTATTACAATTTTAGATACGATACTGGATATACCTATAGCAATTCCTTCAGCAGCTTTAGGATTTGCTATTTTCTTATTTTGGGGACCTGCAGGGATAGGTTTATTCCAACCTGGGTTTTTTATGATATTATTTGTTCACGTGACATTCACATTCCCCTATATGGTGAGACCAGTCATTGGTGTTTTAAAAAATTCTGATACTGGGATAGAAGAAGCCGCTAGAACGTTAGGAGCGTCTAATATGACTGTTTTTAGGAAAATTACCATCCCAAATATTAAACAAGGAATTATTGCAGGATGCATAATGGTATTCACGCGATCGTTGGGAGAAACAGGTGCTACTATCGTTGTGATGGGAAATATTAGAACTATTCCCGTATTAATTGTAGATTGGGTTGAAGCTAATAATATTGCAAGTGCAATTTTTGCTAGTACAGTAGTAATAATTTTTAGTGCATTCTTGATTTTCGCATTGAGAGCAGTAACTACGAGGAGGAGAAAAATACTTGCCAACAATTAAATTAATTAATATTTCAATGACATTTGATGAGGGAAAAGTTTTAGCTGTAGATAATATCTCCTTTACAATTGAAAATGGAGATTACGTGTTTTTACTTGGACCTAGTGGATGTGGAAAAACTACTACTTTAAGAATGATAGCAGGGTTAGAAAAACCAGTAAAAGGAAAAATCTTAATAGATGATAAGAATGTCGATGGAATTCCTCCAGAAGATCGGGATATGGGTTTTATATTCCAGCATTTTGAAATTTTTCACCATCTTACAGTTTGGGAGAATGTAACTTTTGGATTAGAAATGCGAGGTTATGAACAAAGTTATATTATAAAGAAAGCTCAAGAAGCATTGGAAATTGTAGGATTACTGAGTAATGCTGATGAATTTCCATCAATTTTTGGAAACCCAGGCTTACAAAAATTAGGAATAGCCCGAGCAATTGCAACGGGAGCTAAAATATTGATTATGGATGAACCATTGGGATCCTTGGATCCAAAAGTTTCTAAGGTTTTTCGTCATGAATTGAGAAATCTTATCAAAGATTTAGGATTAACGGCTATTCATGTTACACACAATCAAGAAGAAGCTATGGCAATCGCGGATAAAATAATTGTTATGCGAGCTGGTAAAATTCTTCAAATGGGATCTCCTTATGAATTATATGAAGCCCCAAATAGCATCTTTGTCGCAAATTTTTTGGGTGAGACAAATTTCCTTCAAGGATTTGTTTTAAAGTTATTAGAAGAGAATTATATGCAAGTTTGGATTCGTTTAGGTGGTCCAAAAATGATATGTGAAAATAAACAAAATAAGTTTAATTTAGATGATAATATTTTAGTCGCCTTTAGATATGAAGATGTTTATTTATTCCCTAAAAATTATGATTTTGAAGGTAGTAATTATGATTGGTCAAAAATGCAATTTTTTAAAGCATCTTTAGATTCTTCTAGATTTGTAGGTGCAACTAAACGCTTTTATTTAAGCTTAGATAATAGAGATCAATTTATATCTATAAAACCGGGAAATTATGAAGAGAATTACCAAAAAGGCGATGAACTGATTATAGGAGTTCATCAGAGTGATATACATGTTTTTAAAGCTCCAGAAAATCTATTCAATGAATTATCTTTATCTTAAAAACGGAGAGTAATCAAAGTGGTAAGTATTAAATTAGAAAATGTGTCTAAATCTTTTAGAAATTTCAATGCACTTGATAATATTAATCTAGAAATTAAAGATAAAGAATATTTTATTATTCTTGGACCCACGGGTGCAGGAAAAACGACATTATTAAAGGTTATTGCAGGGCTTATAAAACCAGATTCTGGCAATATATATTTTGATGGAAAAAATGCAACAAAATTATCTCAAGAAGAAAGAAATTTAGGTTTCATGTTTGAAAATTATGCATTATTTCCTCATATGAATATCTATGACAACATTTCCTATAGTAGTCGAGTAAATGCTAGAGATATTGATCAAACCAAAATGATTGTAGATCAAGTTTTAATGATGACTCTTCTGACTGGAAGAAATACTGCATTCCCAGAAGAAATGAGTGGAGGTATGAAACAACGTGTGGCTCTTTGTCGTGCATTAATGAATCTAGAACAAAGCAAGCTATTAATTCTAGATGAGCCATTAAAAGCGTTAGATGCAGGACTTAGAATGAATTTAAGGAGAGAATTATTATTAATGGCAAAATCTGAGCAATTAGGACTTACTGTTATCCATGTTACTAATGAGGAAGAAGAAGCAATGATGGTCGCGGATAGAATAGCAATTATTAATAATGGTCAAATCGTTCAAGTTGGAACACCAGATGAAATTTATTACCGTCCCAAAAACCTCTTTGTTGCTAATTTTATGAGCGAAATCAATTATTTTGAGAGTAAATGTTTAAAAAATAAAGAACTTCCCTGGGATATTTATAGAAAATCTAAGAAAGGAGATAAATTTTTTCAGAAAATACAAGAAGATTCGGTACCAAAATTATTAGATATCGGATTGAAGAATAAATTTGCCGCATATGAAAATAAATCATTATGCGAAGAAACTGATGAGGAAAATGTATTATTAGTGGTTCGAGCAAATCATATGAAGATAAGATTAGGTAATCGGCTTAATCAAAAAAATAATGCGTTATTTGGGAAAATAATTCGTCGTAAATTTATGGGAGTTTTTTATAGGTTCGAAGTATTGGTAAAATTTAACACCTTTGAGAAAATTATAATCGTAACCATTCCTGCTAGTAGTGAAATTCATGAAACCTTTAAAGAAGACCTGGATGTGACTGTATATTTCCCTAAGGAATTAGGAATTATAGTTAAGAACCCAGGAGAAGAAGAAATAGCTAATATCCTAAAATTAGAATAAAATTTGAATAAATTAAATAAAAGAAAAAAGGGAGGAAAATAATGAGTTCTTTATTTGAATGGTTTAAATCTCGAAACGAAGAAAGTGCTATAAATAAAATTTTCATACACATGCAAAAGGTTTTAGAATGTGTTGTCGAGTTTGAAAAAGCATTATCTTATTTGATTGAGGAAAAAAATATAGATCTTGCTCTGAAGGTTCTTTTTCGAGTCACCGAATTAGAACACCAAGCGGATGGTATTAGAAGAAATATACTTAATATGCTTTCAAAAGCGGAATTACCAGCAAGAGTACACCAAAACTTAACTCAATTAGCTAATAGAATTGATGATATTGCTAATGCAACAAATACTTCAGCTAGAATTTTAATATATTTAGATCAAACAGCATTTCAAAAATTGGAAAATGATGTTCATCAAAAAATGCTTGAAATTGTTAGAATTTCTGTAATTGCTATTAAAAAGCTAAATCTTATGGTAAATAAATTGATCTCCTCAGAAGATGTTGAAATTCATAGATTGGGAGAGGAGGTAAATAAATTAGAACATCAATGTGATGAATTACATTTTGCAATAAACAGATTATTAGTATCAAATAATCCAATAGAAAATGCTTTTATAGCTATAGAAATTCATGATTGTATTGATGCTCTCGAAACGATAACAGATAATGCTGAAGATGTCGCTGATTATATTATTATGCTAACAGCAACTAAACGAGGTTAATTTTTTTATTTTTTTTTCTCAATCCTAAATTATAGGTTAAAATAGTGTTATTGATTTAAAATTTAGACCTAGAAATCCTAAAATATTTTACATATTTTTGTATTAATAATAAAAAACGGCATTAATTTACTTACAATTATTATTTATAGTTTAATGTAGGTGATTTTTATGATACAAGAATATGAAGAAAAGGAATTGAAGAAAAAGAGCATTGATGAGTTAACTCACTTATTCATGGATATTATTAATAAACAGAATTTCATATTAATTGAAGGTATTGAGTATCTAATTGAAGAAAATTATGAACATTTTAAAAAGAATATGACTTTTGTAATCGAAACCACAACAGAAGTTCAAGTTAAGAAGGTGTTTGAATCCAAGATATTCACATCAAAATTAATGTTTTCAAAAGCAGATCGCCTCAAGCTATTCAATAAAATCAATGATATAAAAAATATCGCGGAATATATGGCTAATAGGATGCTTGTATATCGTATAATCTTTCCTGACAATGAATTTAAGTTACGGGTATCTCGTATTCTCGAATCATTAAAATTTATTTCAAATGATCTAGCAACTTCTGTAAATTTAGTAGGAACTGATTTGAAAAAAGCTCATGATATATGTGAGGAAATAAAAGAAGAAAGAAGAAAAATGCGCAAGCTTGAATTTCAACTAATTCAAAGGTTATATCATTATGATATGGATTATCTATCAAGAACTTTTCTGTATCTCAAGGATATGGTTGGAGATATCATGATGTTAGCGGATCACATTAAAAATTTTTCAGAATACATCCAATTTCTTGCTGTTAAATATTTAATATTCAAATAATTGTCTTTTTGGGGATAAAATTGGCAGATGGCATCGGTCAGATTATAATTATTGTTTTAATCGTTCTTGCTATTGCATTGGCATTTTCTATAGGTGCGAATGATGAAACATTATCTGCCTTAGTTGGTACCGGAGTGATAAAATTTAGAATGGCTCTAATTATTGGGGGATTGGCAATTGGAGGGGGAATGATCTCAACTAGCGGGGGATTTGTAGCAAAAACAGTGGGATCTGATATTTTAGGAGAAGGGCTTGTTTATACTACTAGCATGCTTTTAACCGTATTAATTAGTAGTATTTTATGGTTGGTTATTGGTAGCTTTGCTGGAATTCCACTTAGTAGCACGCACTCTTTAATCGGTAGCGTTGTTGGAGTAGTTATTACTTATTCGATCTTTCAAGGAGGAGTCGATCCTCAAACAGCTTTTAATTGGGAGAAATTAGGTGAAGTAATACTTAGCTGGTTCATATCTCCGATATCTGGACTATTAGTTACTTATTTAATTTTTAAAATTATTACAAGAGTATATCTTAAACAATTAAAGGGACTTAATCAAATTGAAACGTCAGAACAATATTTCAAGTGGATTCTTCTTGTTGCTGTGATATTTGCAGAAATATGGGTGGGGGCAAATTCTGGAGAAGCATTGGGAATTCTATATGGTTTGCTAGATAACGGTTCAATTGAGGTTGATCAATATTTTTTATATGCTATAATATGTGGAATTTTTGCATTCTTAGGAATTTATATTGCTGCTCGCTATGTAATAAAAAATTTAGCATCTCAAATGATTGATTCCCGTCCAAGTGAAGGATTAGTCATTCAAACAAGTTCCGCAATTATACTTATGATTGCAACATTGCTAAGTCTACCGATATCTCATAGTCATGTGATTGTATTTTGTATTATAGGGTTAAATCTCGCTCAAAAGAAAGAAGTCGATACCAAAGGGCTTGGCAGAATGGCAATCTATTGGGTTCTTACATTTCCAATTGCAGCTATCATGGCAGGATTATTATATTTTGGATTAATATTAATAGGTTTTATTTAGTAAAATTGTCAAATCATAAGTTATAAAAGATATGATTATAAAATTAAGATAGAAAGGAAGTGAAAAAAATGGGTTCTTTAATAGAATTTTTGAAACGAGAAACAACACTAAATGCATTAGAAAAGTCGATAAAACACGCACAGATAGTTCAAGAGTGTGTCAAGGAATTGAATAATGGTTTAAAATTGTTATTAAGAGAAAAGGAAGAAGAAAAATCTCACAAAATTCTGCAAAATGTAGATAATCTCGAAAAAGAAGCTGATGTTCTAAGAAGAAAGATACAGAAAGATGTCTCTCGCGGAGAGTTAAATCCAAGTATAAGGCAAAATCTTTCCCATTTAGTTAAAAGAATGGATGATGTTGCAAATTGTTGCACAGGAGTTGCTCGTAGGATAGTCACCATTCCATTTATTTTTTGGGAACAAAGTAGTGCTGAAACAATAGATATTATATTAGAAATAATGGATATCACCGTTGATTGTTCAGTATTCTTAGATAAAATATTGATTGACCTTCTTAAAGATAGAGAACATATTAAAGAGTATGCTACCCAAATTAATCAAAAAGAACACACTGTCGATCTCCTCAATATTAAGCTGCGGAAGAGTCTTCAAGAAACAGAATATAAAGTCAATTTCTTCACGATCTTTACAGTCGGGAATGTATTTGATATATTAGAAGCGATATCAGATTCTATTGAATCAGTGGCAGATTACATAATGGTATTATTAACTAGCAGTAATTCACTCTAAAATTCTTTTAATTTTGTAAATTTATCTTGATTTATTGAATCAAATCAAGTTTATTATCATACCAGCAAAAAAATATTAAAAGGTTGGAGATTACTTTAATTATCGAAATTATTTAATGTTAAATTGAAATTATGAATCATCAATTTGTAAATCCAATTGAAAATCGATACCGAACCGATATTGCTTCAATTTTTACGGAGGAGACTAAATTAAAAAATTGGTTAAAAATTGAGGCTGTTTTAGCCACCGTTAATGCCCAATTGAATATCATTCCTTCAAAAGCAGCAGAAGAGATTAATAAAAAGGCGAACCTGAATTACGTTAAACTCGATAGAGTCAAAGAAATTGATGATGAAATTCATCATGATTTAATGGCAATGGTAAAAGCTTTAACAGAGCAATGTGAAGGAGATGCAGGAAAATTTATCCATTTAGGAGCAACAAGTTATGATATTGAGGATACAGCTACAGCCTTGCAACTTCGAAATGCTTTAACCTACATTAAGAAATCATTAATGGAATTATTAATGGTAATTGTAAAGATAGCTGAAGAAAAAAAAAATTTGGTATGTATTGGAAGAACTCATGGACAACATGCTATTCCTACCACTTATGGGATGCGATTTGGAGTTTGGGCTTATGAAATAAGTAGACATCTTGATCGATTAGAGCAAACTTTAAAAAGAATATCTTTTGGAAAAATGTCTGGGGCAGTGGGAACAATGGCAAGCTTTGGAGAAAAAGGTATTAAATTACAAACAAAATTAATGCAACTTCTTAATTTAAATGCTGTTCTAATCGCAAATCAAATAATACAAAGAGACCGTCATGCTGAAGTAATTATATTAACATCATTAATTGGTCAATCTATAGCAAAAATAGCCAGAGAATTTCGTATCCTTCAAAGAAATGAAATTGCTGAAATGTTTGAACCGTTCAAGAAAAGTCAAGTAGGTAGTTCAACAATGCCTCACAAAAGAAATCCTCATAAATCGGAAAGAATTTGTAGTTTGGCGAGAGTGTTAAAATCTAACGTTATTCCTGCTTTAGATAACATTATTTTAGAGGATGAAAGGGATCTTACGAATTCAGCCAATGAACGAATAATTTTTGCTGAAAATTTCATACTTTTAGATTATATTATTCAACAAATGATTTCAATTCTTCAAGGAGTTGAATTTAACGAGATTAACATAGAAAAAAATTTAAATCTTACTAAAGGGGCTTGTTTAAGTGAAAAAATTATGTTAGAACTTGTTAATCGAGGAATTGGAAGACAAGAAGGACACGAAATACTAAGAAAAGCAGTAATGCATGCTATAAATGAAAATAAGTTATTGGAAGAAATGCTAATTAATAATCCTAAAATAAATGAAAAATTCTCTGAAAAAGAATTGAAAGATTTATTGGACCCTCATCTATATACTGGGTTAGCAGAAGCTCAAATTGATCATTTATTAGAAATCTTAAAAAATAAATATCCTATATGAAAATGCCAGATGAGAAAAATATTTACTCCCAATTAGGTGTTTCATCTAAAAAAGAAGATGTTCATAATGCAATAGAAAATATCAATAAAGGATTATTTCCAGGAGCTTTTTGTAAGATCGTGGAAGATGTAAGCATGAGGGCTAAATATTGTTCAATATTTCATTCCGATGGAGCGGGAACCAAAAGCAGTTTAGCATACATGTATTATAGAGAAACAAATGATATCTCTGTATTTAGAGGTATTGTTAGAGACGCAATGGTCATGAATATTGATGATATGCTATGCGTAGGAGCAACTGGTGATTATTTCTTATCAAACAATATAGGTAGAAATAGTCATTACATTTCAGGACAAATTGTTAATGAAATTATTAATGAATATCAGTCCTATAGTAGTAGATTGACGGAACTCGGCTTAAAAGTGATTATGTGTGGAGGCGAAACTGCTGATGTGGGTGATATTGTTAAGACTTTATTAGTTGACGCGTCAATGTTTACAACAATGAGGCGAAAAGATGTGATAGATGCATCAAATATTCAACCCGGTGACGTAATATTAGGATTAGCTAGTGATGGAAAGACAGTATATGAGGATGAATATAACAGTGGTATAGGGAGTAATGGGTTAACACTTGCTCGCCATGGTGTACTGGCTCATAAATATCATGAAACATATCCCGAGTGTTTTGATAGAGAGACTAATGAGGAATTACTCTTTTTTGGTATACATTTATTAACAGATAAGCTTCCAGGATTAGAATTAGATATAGGTAAATCTCTTCTATCTCCAACTAGAACTTATGCTCCAGTATTAATTGAAATTTTACATAATTTTAGAAAGGAAATTCATGGCATTATTCAAAATACGGGAGGAGGGCAAACTAAGGTTCTAAATTTTGGTAAGGGGATAAAATATATAAAAAATAACCTATTTAAATCACCCAAAATTTTCGAAATTATTCAGAACTCCTCTGAAACGCCGTGGAGAGATATGTATCAAGTTTTTAATATGGGGAATCGTTTAGAAATCTACTGTAGTGAATCCAATGCAAAAAAAATTATGGAGATCTGTAGAAAGTTTACAATTGAATCAAAAATTATTGGTTTCTGTGAAGAATCCCCAAGTGCTAAAAAAAATGTCGTTGAAATTAAATCAGAATTTGGTTCTTTTGAATATAATTAACTACAATTAGATGATTAAATACTGATGATAAACTTAACAATGAAACGATAATATTTATACTATTAATTATATTATAATTTCTAAATTAATCTAGTAAGGTAATTCCTCTATGACAAGAAAACGAAGTTCAACGAAAAAAATGGTTATACAAAGATTCTATTTTTTACTTGAGACAGTCCTCATTTTTCTGGGCATCTTCATTACCTCAATTATATTACTTCCATTATCATTTCTTCAAAATTATGGAGCAATTTATGGCATCTCATATTTTTTCGTAAGAGCTATGATAGTGATTGTAGCTATTACTTTATTCATGTATGTTTCTAATTTTGCCTTATATGGGAAGCGAGGAGAACTTATATTAGAGAGAGATACGAGCCCATCTCGAAATTTTCTCGGTTTATATGTTATAAAAAGATCGAATTTTAAGTTTCAATTATTATATGGGATTTTGATTTTATTTTTAGTTTTTATTCCAATTGATTTCTTAACTTATTTTTTTGCGCCACAAATGCTTGAATATTCTGCTTTGGTCTTAACCTTTAACGTCACAAATTCCTATTTTTTTGAGCCATATCTCATATTTTTAGGTTCAGTAATAATCATACAATTTTCAGTCGCTTTTTATGAGGAATCTCTAACTAGGGGATTTTTAGCAAATAGGGGAAGTGATTATGTTTCTAAAATGTCAGCAGTCGTAATTTCTTCCTTTTATTTTGGTATGGGTCATTTTGCTTATTTATTTAGCCCTGCAAGTCCAAGAGCTCCAATATTTTTTCCTTTTATATGGATGATTGAAGCATTTTTTATAGGAATGATCCTTTCGATGACTGTTTTAAGGCGGCGATGGATTTTTCCCGCTATATTCGCACACGGTATGAATAATATTATATCTGCACATGCAATTTGGAATTATCTTCAAGGAAATGACTTTATGATTCTAGCATTGTTTCTTTATCTTCCATTAATGGTTATTGGTATTGTTTTATTATTATTAGAATTTCCTCTCATTAAAGAAAGCTTTTCAATAGGTACAAAAGATATAAAACTATATTTCAAAAATGATGCTCAAACTAAAGAAAATACCAAATCTAAATTAATACGAATAATGCTTGACATTTTGTTTGGATTTCTTATTTTTATTGTGGGATTTGTTTTTTATTAATGGTGCGATAGCATGGTTAAATATGGGATAATTTCAGATACACACATTACTGAAAATGATGATGTAACTAAGTCTAATGAATTGATATATGAGCTAAAAAGAGTTTTCAAAGATGTTGATCAAATTATTCATGCAGGGGATATTTGTAGCGAGAATTTTCTTAAGGATTTAAATATGATAGCTCCAACTATATCTGTTAAAGGTCATGACGATTACATAAAAGATCTAGATAGATTCGTTAAATTTTCCGCGGGAAAATATAACATCGGTGTTATTCACGAAGAACCCAAAGATTTGGAGAATTTCTTTAAAAGTAATGAAATTCATATTTTGATCATAGGTCACTCTCATCAACCATTCATCAAGGGGACCAAATTCAACACATTACTCATAAATCCAGGTAGCCCTACAAATCCTAAGGCTCCAGCTCAAAAACGAGGATTTGATAAACCCATTGCGAGACCGAGTGTGATAACCATGTCTATTGATGAAAATAATATTTTATCTACTTATATCATAAATCTCAAATTAGGTTAATGTTATTTTTTTTTAGAATCAAAATATGATTGTAATCGTATAAAATTAGAAATCAGTTAATGTTAAATATGGTAAAGAGCTTATAATTTACATATTTATAAATCAATTTAACGAAAGTGGAAATTTAAAATGGTTGGCAAACTTGAAATGATTCTGAAAGAACTCAATGATAATGGTAATTTTCGAGCGTCTCTTTTTTCTACTTCTACAGGACTTGTTTTAGCTTCACAAAAAGTAGATGAGGTTGATGAAAGAGTAATAGCGGCTATGGGATCCTTATTGAGTGATGCCGCATATAAAGCATCTGAAGAATTAAGTTTATCTCTATTAGCAAGTTTGAAGATCAAGTATGTTGATGATTTTATTATTTGCAGAAATATTATTATGAAAGACGATAAAACTCAATTTTTATTAGCTGTTCTCTCTAAACCACCAGAATCGGATGATATTGAGAGGTATTATGAACAACTGCTTGATTGGGCTGTACAAAACAGTTTTCAAGATTTAGAGAAATTATCAACTATTTAAGTCAGATGTTACTTGATTAAATGTTGTAGGTTAAGATGAATTTAATTTTTTTACAAATTTAACCACTTCATCTGCTAAAATTCCTTCTAATCCCCAATAGAAGTGATCAGCTCCCTTGATTATAATTTTTTCTTTGGGTTCCTTATAGAAATTATAATGAGATAAGAAATTATCAAATCTAGCAATAGTATCTTGATCCCCTTGAATAAACAGTTTAGGTTTTTCAGTTTGTGAGAGTTTTTTGTAATTTTTTCCCATAAAATCCCACGGAAAAGAAATCGCGCAGAATCCTATTATTGATTCAGAAAAATTTACAGCTGAGCATCCGATAGCGGCACCATAAGAATACCCACATATTATTATTCTTTCTATCTCTCTTTTTTGGATAAAAGTAATACAACTATGAACATCAGATAACTCTCCACTTCCTCCTGAATGTTTTCCAGTTGATCCTTCTACACCTCTGAAATTGAAACGTAAACACGAGATATCATTTTTAACTAAATGATTGAAAATACTAGATATAACATTATTATACATCGATCCTCCATATTTTCCCTTTCTTAGGAAACCCTAAAGAAATTGAGGATGAGGATGGCATAATAAGACTACAGTATTGCTAAATTCATTTCCTGACTGAAAAAACTCCGCTTCTAAAGATACTTCATTACCTTGAATCATTAGCATAATTTTAATTAGATTTGATTCTATAATAATTATACTAATGTTGGTGAACATCAAAGTGAAGTTTAATAACTTAATTTTAGAGAGAAAAATTAGAGAATTTCTTGAAGAAGATTGTCATTTCAGCGACGTGAGTTCAAGTATAATTCCCAAAAATGCAGTTAGTTCTGCAAAAATTATTTCAAAAAGCAGCGGTTATATTAGTGGATTAGAAGAATTGAATTTAGTTTATGAAATTTTGAATGTATCCGTGAACCTTATTAAAGAAGATGGAGATCAAGTGAAGAAAGGAGATATTCTCGCCCATCTAAAGGGAGAAACTCAATCAATACTGTTTGGAGAAAGAACAGCTCTAAATTTACTCACTCATATGAGTGCCATAACCACTACTACTCGTGAGTATGTAGAAATTATTAAAAATTCTGGAAAAACAGTAAAGATAGCATGTACTCGTAAAACACTCCCAGGATTACGTATTTTTGAAAAGAAAGCAGTTTTTCTTGGTGGAGGAGAAACTCATCGTTTTTCACTCGATGACATGATATTATTGAAAGATACCCATTTAAAATATTATGATGGAAACATCGAGAAAATGATGAGAGAAATAAAAAAGAATGCTAGTTTCACAAAAAAAATAGAAATTGAAATTGAAAGGGTTGAAGATGTATTAATTACCGCTAAATGTGGAGCAGACATCATTATGCTTGATAATATGAATCCTGACGAAGTAGAGGATGCGATAAGTATATTAAAAAGGAATAAAGTTCGTGGAACGGTAATTGTGGAAGTTTCAGGAGGTATTACCTTAGAAAATATCGTAGATTATGTGATTGCTGAACCAGATATTATAAGCTCCAGTGAATTAACCCAATTTCCTTCTGAAAATGTCGATATTTCACTACGATTTGATTAAAGCACCTATTTAATCTATTACAATCTCATGGATTGAGCAAGAAACATCTTTTATTTTAGCGAGAGAATGATACAAATCCTTAATCAGCCCAAATTCTCCCACTGTTAAAACAACTTCTATTTTTTTTTCTAAAATTCTCCAATCAGTAATCGCCTTTATAATCGCACTGAATTGGTTATATAATTCCGAAATCTCATCGGATATGACATTTTTAAACGGATAAACCAAATTTATTGTCATTATTTTATAACCATTCAAATTTTCAAATTTCTCATAATTTTCGATGAATTTTACAATCGCATCCCTTAAGGCTTCACTCTTTGAACTAAATCCACTTCTAAACCTAACTTTTTCAAATCGAACTAATAAATCATCACTAACTTGTAAAGAAATTATCTTCATAATTACAAATATTAAGGTAGATTTTATTATAAATTTTAAACGAAAATAAAGAAAATAACGATCCGTTCATACTAAATAAATTGATAAATATATTCAATACTTGTTTGTAGATTATTGGATGATGCCAATTCAATAATTAAAGATCCGTTATATTGAAATTTTTCGAGCTGATTGAAAATTTCTTGGAACTTAATTTTACCAGTTCCTAATGGTGGATGAGTATCTGAAAATTCCGTGAAATTTTCTACAAGGTGGGCATTTTTAATAATTTCATAATATTTATCCCATAAAACCTCAACATTACCATTATTTGTATAGAAATGACTAGTATCATAGGTCAATTTTAAATCAGATCTATTGATTTTCATCAGAACAACTTCAATATCAATCTGATCGAGCATTATAAAAGAGTTTTTTGGCATATTCTCAAGGCAAATCGTAAACTCTGAATTATTAATAGGATCTAGTAATTTTGATATAGCTCCTGCAAGCTGTATTTTATTAAATTCTCTTATTGAAGACATCGTAGGGTTGGCTTGTCCGGGATGAATGGTCATCAGATTAACATGAATTTCTTCACAGATATTATATGTTTCTAAATAAGAATCAACTGATGCCTTGGAAATTGTATCATTATGAGAACATAAATTAATATCTATATATGGTCCATGTACTTGTTTTTGAATAGAATATGAATTTACTAAATCAATAAATTTATGTTTATTTTCACCTCTAATGATACTCTGAGGTTCTATAACAATTTCTACTAGAGGGATATCATTTTCTTCAGCAAAATTAAAGCAACTTTCTGTTGCTTTAAAAAAGTTATAAAAAAGACTACCAGTTTTTTTAGACACATTATCTAATAGATGTCCTAAAGTACTAATCCCTAATTACATAATTTCTTCTTTAGGTTTATTTTAATAATTTTCTTGGGCAATTAGCAAATAATTGTTGAAACATTTTATGGAATCTTTCTAGATTCTCCTCAATTAAGAGATGAGGTTCTCCAACCAGAAGGCTTCCCCAATAGATCTTTGCGAATTTTTCAACTAATTCTGCATTTTTTACTGCATTAGAAGCCGATTTCCCACATACTATAACACCATGATTTGCTAATATCGCACCATTCTTATAGCCTAAAGCTTTAAGGGCAACGTCTCCAATATCATCAGTATGAGCTTCTCCATAATTTGAAACATCAATAGAGCCCCCTAAATAAATTATTTGTTCCTCCATTATTATTGGGATACCTTTTCTTACGACTGATAACATGGTAGCGAAGGTCGAATGGGTATGAATAACGCATTGGACTTTTGGTCTTGATTTAAAAATAGCTGTATGTAGTTTGGCTTCACTTGATGGTAATTTTCCTGAACTTAAAGGAGTTCCGTCAAAAGCCATATGGACGATCTGATCTTCGGTGAGTGTATCATATTGATTTGCGGTTGGAGTAATTAAGTATTCTTCATTTTTCCCAACACGTATGCTAACATTACCCTCGTTATTTTCAACCAAACCTTTAGAAAAAATCGATTTAGCGGCCTCTACAACAGAATTTCTCAGTTCCTTAATTTTATCTTGTTCCATATGTGAATAAATTAAAAAAGATTAAAAAAGCTAATTCAATACTAACAATCACTAATTAAGTTTTCATGTGTAGCGAATTTTTCTTCAAACAATTCAATAAACATAGGGCAAGATTTATCAGAAATACTCACGGGACCACCCATTAATTTTGCACCATAATAAATCCAAGCTAACTTTTCTACCAATTCTGCCATTTTAATAGTATCACTCATTGATTTGCCACACGCTAGAACTCCATGATTAGCCATTAAAGTGGCATTTCTTGTCCCAAGTCCTTTTATTGCATTTTTACTAAATTCTTCAGTATGGGCAGAAGCAAACTCTGAAACATCGACATGACCACCAAGAAATATGACTTGCTCTTCAATTAAAACCGGAATTTTTAGTCTAGCAGCAGAAAGCATTGTAGCATAGGGTGAGTGAGTATGGATGATCGCCATCACCTTGGGACGTGCTTTATATAAATCAGCATGTAATCGATATTCTGAAGAGGGTTGTCTTGTGGAATTCATAACGATACCATCAAATTTTATATGTACTATGTTTGCTTTTACTAAGTCTTCATAAGAATTGTAGGTAGGAGTGATAAACATTTCGTCCTTACCAGGGATTCTTAGGCTTAAATTACCCTCTCCTGCTTGAACTAATCCTCTGCTATAAATCTTTTTTGATGCGTTCACTATCTCTAAACGCATTTGATCATCATCAGTTAAACTCATATATTTGTTTTTAATATTTGAAATAAATAGATTTTGCTTATGTCCAATAAATATTAGACTATTCAAATTAAAAAATTCTTGATGAGGTATTTTTTATATTTATAAAAACACTTTATGCTTGTGAAATTGGATATTAATTTCTCTACTAAAAAAATATGAACCAAATAATCTTACATTGCGATTTAGATGCTTTTTTCGCTTCAGTTGAGGTTAGAGATAATCCAGATTATAAAGATAAGCCTGTAATAGTTGGAGCAGATCCTAAAGCTGGAAAAGGAAGAGGAGTGGTTTCTACGTGTAATTATGAAGCGAGAAAATATGGTCTTCACTCCGCAATGCCAATTTCAATTGCGTATAAAAAATGCCCTCATGGTATATATTTACGCCCCAATTTTGCAAAATACCAAGAAGCTTCAGAAAAGGTAATGGAAATCATAAATTCGGTCAGTTCAGTTTTTCAGCAAGTTAGTATTGATGAAGCATATATAGATATTTCTGAAAACTGTACAACTTATGAGGAGGCATTCGAAGTTACAAAAGAAATTCAATGTAGAGTTTTAGATGAGGTTGGAATAACATTATCAATTGGATGTGCTCCTACTAAGTCAATCGCAAAAATTGCTTCTGATTTTAAAAAACCTAATGGTATCACGATTGTAAAACAAGATGAATTCAAAGAATTCTTATCACCAATGGATATTACTTGTATTCCTGGAATTGGAAAAAAATCCAAAGAATATTATAATAAACAAGGAATTAGAATTATCGGAGATATAATTAATACTCCACTTCATAGGATGATAGAAAAATTCGGAAAAAATGGAAAATGGGTTTGGGATATTGCGAATGGATTGGATAAAAGAGAAGTAAAGAATTCAATGAGGGAAAGAAAATCGATAAGCAAAGAAAGAACCTTTTTTAAAGATACGAATGATTTTCAAGAGATACTGACAAAATTAGATGAAATAAATGAAAAACTCCAAAAAAAAGTCCAGAAAGATAATATTTCCTATAAAACTATTACTTTAAAAATTCGGCTAGAAGGTTTTTTAACTTATACCCGATCCAAAACGCTTCCAAATCCTACGCAAAACAAGGAAAAAACAATTGAGACAGTATTAGAATTGTTTAATGAATTTTCCAAGGACAAACGTAAAATTAGATTGGTTGGGATTAAATTATCAAATTTTACTTCGAGATCGACCATAATTCAGAAAGATTTGCTTAGTTTTGTGAATGGGTAATCATATTTTATTAAAAATATCTGATCACTTTAATTTTGTTATAATATCATCATGAATTATAGAATTAGATGCTATCAATCCCGGTGCCGATATTATGCATTTATCATTAATAAATTCAATTTTATTTCCCCGCAAATCCGTTACAATTCCTCCCGCTTCTTGCACCAATAAGATTCCGGGCAGGAAATCCCAAACAAAAGATCTACTTTTATTCATTGGTTTTACATACAAATCCGCTGTTCCATCAGCAATCATACAAAATTTAGCCATGCTATCTATTTGAATGAAATTTGCTATTCCAGCACGGGATGCAAAATCCATAACCCAAGGTTCATCATAGTGCAATGAATGGCATAATTTTGCTTGTTTAAGTTGAGATTGATGGCTTACCTTTATTTTCTTGAATTCTGAAGTGTTAATAGCAAATCTACTACCATTATCTTTTTCCGCAATAAAAATTGCTTTACCAAATTTCTTATAGTTTGGAACCGCGATTGCACACATTTTTGGATCAGAATTTATCATGAATCCTATTCCTACTGCATATGATAACCCTTTCTGGAATCCTTTTGTACCATCTATTGGATCTACAGTCCACTGACGAGGGGTTTTTTTGTTATCTTTTACGAATAATGTTTTTTCAATGTTGATATTTTCTCCAATATTTAAAGATTCATAACAAGAACTAATCAATCTTTTTACTTTATTATCGATAAAAGAATTATCTTCTTCTTCAGCAATTATTTGATCTTCGGGAAATTGTTCCAAGATTTTATTTATTATATATATTTGACTTGCATAGTCAGCGATAGTTACAGGTGAATCATCTTCTTTCTGAAAAGATAGGAAACCAACTTTTCGAAACCACTCAGTTATTTTTGAAGCTGTATCTACAATTTCAGTTGCCAATTTCAATTCTTGATAGTATGGTGTTATGGTTGATATCATAATTGGAGTTACAATAAAATTATTGATATATGAACTTAAAATGTTGAAAAAGCAATAAAATTTTTGATAGACTTTGGAAATATAAAAAAACGGTTAAAACTCTTATTAAACCAGTTATACTAAAGGTTTAATCCAAATTGAAATTTTTTTTTTTATTAAACTTAAAGTATAAATAAAGCAAATATTATGGTTTTACTATGTCCGATTTAATATTTATTGGCATGTTATTTGAGTCTATAATTATTATTCTAGCTGTAATTATCCTTGTTTTAATATTAACAAAATATTTCCAAAAAAAACACCAATTCACTCTGTACTTATTCTTGATATTCTTGTTTTACCTGATTGCTATTATCTTTTCATGGTTATCTAAAATTCTAGTATTATATTCAGGAGTTGATTACATTTACAATACTACTCTAGCTGATCCAGGAACTCTACAGTCATGGTTTGTTTTGAGAATCACTGATTTTCGATTTAGTTTTTTCTTCCTAACGATTGCTATATATATATCCTATGTTTTGAAGGTAAATGTTTTCGAAAAGGGTTACAATCGAGTTCATAAGATGATCGTGATTGTTTATGGTATTATCACTTTAGTATTTAGCTTGTTAATATATGTAAGAGGAAATACTCTTATAGATGCGTTCGCTTTCTTGTTAATATTCCTATACATGGCAATGATATATGTTCCATTCTTAACAAGTTCGTATAAATCATTCAAGTTAGCTGAAGAAAAAGCTTTCAAAAACGCATTTATCTCGTTAGCTTTGATGTCAATCTTTTACATACTAGTACCGTTTAATTTTTTGATCGATAGATTATTAATCCTTTTTGGTGGACCTGGATTTTCTCTGTTTTATTTTTTAGCATGGATTTTCGTGTTGTTGGGAATGATAGCTTCATATTTTGGATATATTCGGCCAAAATCAAGCGAATAAATACAAGTGGAAAACTTTTTTTTTTATTTTAATTTTGTAACTATAAATTTAAGACACTTTCAAAATATTATATTCATACATCAATTGTTTTTGGTGAATTTCGTGGTTAAGGTTCTGCAGGATCTCTATATAATTTCTGAAGGAGGTATCGTATTGTATCATCGTATCTTTAATGAAAAATTTGATGTCCAGCTATTTGGGGGGCTTATGAGTGCTTTAAATTCCTTCGCAGAAGAATTAACAAATGAGGGGCTTTCTAATTTTGAACTACAAGACAAACGATATACTCTCATAAGGAAAAATGATATATTATTCGTTGCAAGTTCTTCTAATAAAATCAAAACGAAAAAAGTAATTGAAGAATTGCAATCAATAGTTAACCATTTTTTCGAATTATATCCTAAAGAAATCTTGGAAACGTGGGAAGGAGATGTTGCAATTTTCCTTGATTTTGAAAAGGACATTGAGAATAGCTTGGAAGGAACGATTAAAAAATTCCAGAAAGCATTTTGGTAATCATTCTTCATTACAACCTAAGCAAGTATATTTAAATATTTTAACATCTTGAATATTTTCAAATTCACTGATATCTTCAACTAATTTTCCTTTGTTAAGATCTTCGTAAAATGAAAAATATATACCGAAAAAACAGGTATTTTGTTGAGAGCAAAACCCTGTTGAATTGAATACATCATAATTAGAGCTTTTTAAATAATTCAATACATTGCTCAATATCTGGGGCTTAATTTCTGGCAGTTTAACTAAGATAAAATAAACCATTTCATATTTTGTTGGATATATCGAGAAATGTACATGCCTCATTCCATGCTTTTCTTCTCGAGAAGAGGTCAAAAAAAAGTACTTATTTTCTTTTAGACCAATTTGTTCATTAGTCTTTTCTGGTAATTCCCATTTTTCAATTTCAGCTTTATCATAAAGTTTTCCAATAAATTCATTAATTAATTCCGCCATATAATCAACATAATTATTATTTTTAGATAGATAAGATTATTAATTCATTTCATAAATATTAATAATGCCTTATTTGCTTTGATAATAAATTATTATTGTAAAAACAAATATTTTTTTATTCTTACATTAAAGAAAAGAATTTGGATGAGAAGTTTTAAATCATAACCTCAAGTTATAATTACTCTACATAATTGAATTTAATTAACAAAATTCTTTTCTATAACATCATGAAAGCAATTGGATTAGTTTTTTTATATGATCGAAAAGAGGGATCACCTCAAGAAGTTTCAACTAATTTTATTACACATTTCTCTAATATTACAGAAAATCTCATTTTTGCAGGATTAATGGAATTACCTGAATTAAAGGAAATTATGGATACAAAGCGGATATATTGGGGCGGAATTAAGCAAAATTTTGCTGAAATCTTACGTGAAGAAGAAACAATTGGAAAATTTGCTTGGAAATTATTTTCAGATAATTCTGGAATAATATCAAATGAAGAAGTCAAAAGTTTGATTTATGAAAAGGAAAATTCACCTTGGAACTTTGCATTAATGGTATGTGTTCTTTATCAATAAATATTAATCGGTAATTATTGGTTAATTTTTAACGATTATAGGTGAGAACTAGATAGGAAATAACATTAATATAGAATTATATATATTAATTTTTTAATATCGGTTGGTTAGAACAATGACAGAATATCGGATGGTTTATGATTCTGGCAGTACTCTATTGAAGTGTGCGATAGCAGATGAATCAGGGAAAATCATCGCTTTAAAATCTTGGAGAAGCGAAATTATTCAAAGTGAGGATGGTTTTCACCGTGAATGGAATTTCAAGAATTATTGGGATAATTTAATTGAGCTTACAAAAATTACAATAAATGCTGCAAAAATTAATCCAAAAGACCTAAAATATATTACGGCCGCCTCAATGCGTCCAAGTTGTGTATTTGCAGATGAAAATAATAATGCTGTTTATATTGGAGCAAGTTTTGAACTTCGGGGAATCGATTATGCTGAAGAAATTGACGAGGAATTTTTAGAAAGAACTGGAAAATCATTTTATGAGAGTTCTGGTCATTTTCCCTCTTTATTATTTTTACCAGCTCGATATAAATATTTTAAAGAAGAGAAAAATGAAGAGGAGAGATACCATAAGATTTCACAATACCTTCCTATGGATAGTTGGATTTTAGTAAAATTTGGGGGCGAGATTCATGCCAATATAACCAGTGCAGGAGAATCTGGATTCTTTGATATAGAAACAAAACTATGGCATCCTGCTTGGGAGGATCTCCTTGATTTACCAGAATATTTTTTTCCGTGGCCAGTTTTACCAGGTGAAATAATTGGCACAGTCTCTGAATATTATCAAAAAGAACTTAATCTTAATTCTGAAGTTCATTTGGTTGCAGGAAGTTCAGATACTCAAGCAGCATTATTAGGTTGCCAATGCATAGAAACAGGCTCAATTGGGGCTGTTTTAGGCACTACTTCACCAGTGCAAGCAGTAATTAAAAAACCTTATTTTGATCCCGATGAAAAAACATGGAGTGGAATATTTGCTTGTAAGGACTTATTCGATCATTATTATTTAGAAACTAGTACTGGAATTACAGGACGGCTATTGAAATGGGCGGCAAATTTATTTTATGGAGAAAAGAGTTCGACATTAAAACAAAAATTTCAAAAATTAGATATAGCTTTTGAGCAATATGACCAATTTGAATTACAAGCAACTTCAGACCAAATAAGAGAATCGTCAGTATATTCTTTACTTGGTCCTTCACCATTTGCAAGCACTCAAATGGGAATTACCCCCGGTTTATTTCATTTTGAAAGTCCTGGAGGTGTGGAAGAGGTTTTTCATAAAAAGAATGCATTTATTGCAGCAGTTTTTGATAATATACAGTTTGCCATAATGCGAAATATTGAATATCTCATTAAACTAGCAAAAATTCAGAATCCATTTTATGCATTTATGGGAGGGATTACTCGAAATTTAACCCTTTTACAAAGATGTTCAGACCTTCTCCAATCTCCTATTATCTCATCTACTAATTATGAATCCTCTATCCAAGGAATGCTTGTTTTGTGTGATGTTGCTGCAAATAGAATTAGATCCTTGGATGATCTCAAATCTCGAAATTATGAACTAAAACTCATAAAAAAATTTGAACCACGAAAATTGATGATACAGAAATCAGTTAATAGATATAATAATTGGTTAAAAATTTACCAACAATATTACAAATAACGTTAGGGATGATTAGACACAGATTTATTAACTTAAATGTTTTTGTTCATAAATAAATTAAATAATAAACAACTATATACAAATCGATGATATCTTCAAACCAACAAAAAGGTACCATTCAAGTGCTAAATGCTTATTTAATAACCGCTCTCTTATCATTATTCTTAGCTGGGATATTTCTAATTTTGATTGGGTTTATTATTAATTTTGAGCAATATTCTTTGATGATTACGAATGAATTATACCAGAATCTTGTAACGCTAACGATAATTTTTGGATTTATTTTAATAACTTTCGGAGCTTTTGAATCTTTAGTAATAATTATTAAAATTAAAAACAATATCGATCTAGTTCTTGGACGGAGGGATTTAAGTTTGGAGAAAAGCAAAGATCAAACATCTGGTATTGGTGGAGGTTTACGAGTTATTAGACCTAGTATACCCGTGATTGAAACTGAATCTATAAAGAGCAGTTCACCAAGTCCAAAACAACTAATATCAACTCCCCAAATTGTTTCAAAAGAAACAGTTCCAGTAGCTAAAACAGTGGAAACGCCACAAAACGTAGTTCTTGATATTTCACTCGAAGAAGCGTTACAAAAGATTGTGGATCGATATAATAACCCAAACATATCGAAAGTATTTAGTGATTGGCAAAATACACTAATGATGACATTTCCAGACCTCGAAAAATCATATTTATTTAAAATCAATAATGATCAAGGAATTAGTTTAGAGGAAGGTTTTGAAGAGGATGTTGCTGTGCAAGTAATTCTGGATTCAGACTTATACATTAAAATGATGACAAAGCAAATTAATCCTATCAAAGCCTATAGTAGTGGAGGACTTGAAGTTAAAGGGAAGATGAAAAATCTTTTAAAATTACGTAAGTTAATGTTCTAGATAGATTAATATATTAAGGGTAATTTAAATGAAAGCATTTATTACAGCTCAAATGACTCCAGAATCATTACAAAAACTGAAAGATTTATTACAAGATGAGGTTTTTTATGAAAGCTGGCGTGATACAAGGAATATGTATTTCGATGCTGAAGAATTAGTAAGAAAGATAAAGGAGAATAATGCAGAAATCTTTATATGTGAGGGTGATAATGTTAAGAAGGATGTTTTAGAAAATGTTGATCTTAAAATTATTGGCTCTACTCGTGATGACCCAAATAATATAGACCTAATTATTGCTACAGAAAAGGGGATTCCCGTGCTTTTTACTCCTGGTAGGAATAAAAATGCTGTTGCTGAAATGACTATTACTCTTATGCTTGCTTTAATGCGAAGAGTGCATAAAATATCACAGATACTACATTCTGATCAATTTAAAGTTGATGAATTCACTGATTATGTTGATTATTACAACCAATTTAAAGGAAATGAGTTAAAGGGTAAAATTATTGGTATCATTGGATTAGGAAACGTTGGATTTGAAGTAGCAAAACGTCTGAAATGTTTTGAAGTTGAATTTTTAATCTATGATCCCTATGTTCAAGAATCAAGGTTGAGATATATCAATGGAAAACTGGTTGATTTAAATACTTTAATGGCTAAATCTGATATTATTTCAATTCATTGTTCGCCCACGGATGAAACAGATGGACTTGTAGGGCAAGAACAAATAAAGTTAATGAAATCAAGTGCATTTTTTATAAATCTAGGACGTGCATCTATAACGGATGAGGATGCTCTTTATCAAGCTCTCAAAGCAAAAGAAATTGCGGGTGCTGCAATAGATGTATTCAATGTAGAACCTGTAGATCAATATAATGAATTCCTCCAATTAGAAAACGTAATTGTAACACCTCATATAGGAGGTAACACCTTTGAGACAAATCAGAACCATAGCATGATGATTATAGAAGGCATCGAAAAATTAATGAATAATAAAATGCCTTCTAACATTCTAAATCCGGAAGTTCTACCGGGATATTCTGCTGATAGATATAACCTCCCAGAGAAAGGAGAAGAGTTCCCATTAACTTTATCCGGCTATAAAACAGAAAGTAATGAAATCCTTAACATTTGTAAAACCATGGTCGAGAAAGGTTTTATTGTAGGTACAGCGGGTAATGTATCAATGCGGATTAAATTACCAAACGGAGAAGATGGATTTCTTTTAACTCCAAGTACAGTTCCCTATGAAGAAATGACAGTAGATGATATGGTATTAATTGATAAATATCTTAATGTAATTGCGGGATTTCGAAATCCTACTTCAGAAAAGCATCTTCACGTAAATATCTTACAATCAAGAAGAGATGTGAATGCTGTTATACATTCTCACGCACCATATTCTACTATACTTTCAATTGCGCGGACGCCATTAGGTCCTATTGTTGATGAAATTATACCATTCATTGGAGGTTGCGAAGTAGCACAGTATGGAATGGCAGGGACTGAAGAGCTCTCTCAAAAGGCTTTAGCAGCATTAGGAAATAATTATGCTGTATTTTTACCTAATCATGGTAATATATGTATTGGAACGGACATAAAACATGCATATACAGTGCTACAACTAGTGGAATTTGCAGCAAAAATTCAATATCGAGCGTCTTTGTTAGGTACAATTTATGGTCTCCCAGAAGAAGCAGAAAAAGATGAAAAAGAAATGTTCGAAATCATGCGAGAGGCTAATGATATGGGGTGATTAAATTAAATATTTTCTCACAACTTCTCCTCTTGGTTTAAGCTCTTCAAAAAGTATTGCTTGAAAGGAATAAATTTTTGTTTGTTTATCTTTCCAAGCATTCTCAGGAAGCCCAGTTTTATTACAGGTATGTTTAAGGAATGTCTCTACATCCCAATTCCTCCCATGATCTATAGGAACTTGAGGTAGAAGTAGACCACGCTTCATTCCTTTTTCAGCTATTAGCCCATCCCTTCCAATTACTATTTTATTAAAATATTCTTTTGGATCCGTAACTTCAATTAATTTTGGAGGTGTTAAAATAGAAATTTCGATGATAATATTATCCATATCTTTAAAAGTAACTGAACTAAATCGATAATCCTCTACTGCGGAACTAATCGATACCCTATGAATGACTTCATATAGTGGGTATACTGGCTCGATATAACCAATACAACCTCTTAAGGGATTTCCCTCAGCATTGTATTCGTTTAAGGTTACAAATACTCCATATTTATCAGAATATTTATTCTTGATGTTTGATGGTACTTCTATTCTTTGTGATGTTTTCAAATAATGCTCAATATTTTCTCGAGCAAATTTAATAAGGGATTTTCCATCATTAACATCAAATTCTTTGTCTTTGGACATGTCAATTCAAGATATTTATTGTTATTTTAAATAAATTTAGAATTTCAAATCTTATATTTTTATTGTACTTCGATATATTATTTTACCTTTTGGAAAAGGATCATTCAACGAAATTTCAGACCCTTCCAAAAAGATTTTCCATATTAAAACATTAGAGCTCCTGTCTGAACTGTTTAAGTTTTCGAATGGAGTAAACTTAGCTTTAGATATAAATAGCTTGGAGTTTAGATGAGTAGGAGGAATTTTTTCGATAATTAGTAAATCAGCATCATAATCTCTTTTTATAAATCCCTTTTTAAAAATGTTAAACCTATTAGCAGGGTTTTCAGATGCTGCTTTTACGAAATACTCAAGAGGTAAAATATTTTCAAAAACTTTTTCAAGTATTTTGAGAGCGTATGTTTCAAAACCGGGAAATCCTGATGGCGCCTCAAAAAAATGCTGAGATTTCTCATCTATTGTATGGGGAGCATGATCAGTTCCAATAAATTTAATCTCTCCTTTTCTTAATTTACTGAAAAGGAATTCTGCTTCACTTTTTTTCCTCAATGGAGGAATTACTTTACCAAAACTCTCGTTTTCTAATAAAATTTCTTGAGAAAGTAATAAATGATGAGGTGTCACTTCAAAAGAAATATCGTAATCTTTAGGTAAGTTAGATAATAATTCATAACTCTGTTTACAGCTAACATGACAAAAATGTATTACTGGAGGATTCCTAATTTGTGATTTATTATCGTTAATGACTTTATCATAATTAGTTAGAACGTATTTTATAAACTTAGCCTCATTTTCCTCAGGATAGAGATCATTATGAATTTTTAGAAATTTGACATTGTTATTTTTTATTTTTTGTTTTATGTTATCTTTTTCTTCTTCGAGTAAAGGATAATCTGCATGAATGAAAATTGGAATACTATATTTAGCTGAAATTCTAAGGATTTTTAATAAATTATCTGGATCATTCCAATCAATATCACTTATTGGTGATAAAGGATAGATTTTAAATCCAAATAGTCCTAAATCTAATATTTTTTTTATTTCCTCCTCACTAATGTTTTTAGGTACACCTGAAATGAATCCTACATTAGTATAGATATTATCTCGCGCTCGCTCCATCCATTTTTTAACTTGGTCTTCTGATATAGCAGGAGGCTTAGTGTTTGGCATGTTCAATACGGTTGTTATTCCCGAAAATAACGCTGCTTTAGTCCCAGTTTGAAAAGTTTCTTTTTCTTGTTGCCCCATATCACGTAAATGAGCATGAATATCGATTATACCGGGTAAAATAATTCTCTTTTCACAATCAATCTCAACTATCTTTCTATTTTGAGATCTAATCTTTTCAATTTTTTCTTCATTGGGGAATTTAATTATTGATTGGATTTTGCCTGATTGGATAAATAGCGCTCCGTCTATTAATTTATTTTCAATAAATATTTTCGCATTCTTTAAAATCATTAGAAACGCTATTTTACTTATTATTTTAGTTGATCTAGTAGATAATTAATATATAACATTTTGTTTTCTAAAGATAATGTTTCTGATAAGGTTATTTGCATCATACTAATTGGGGAATCCATATTATCAAACAATTCTCTTACAAATTCATCACCTAAATCGTTTTCAATAATAAAAAGATCTTGGGATGTGAAATTCTTATTATTAAATTCATTTTGAAGACAAGAATTTTTTGATTGATTGATTAAGAAAATCCGTTCAAAACTCAAGTTCTTAATAAGCCAATCAATATTTAGCGGTTTTAATAATTTCATCATATAAATACCCGGAGTCGATCTCTCCCATTTTTCATTAATTAAGGTGTTCGATTTCTCTAATGCTTTTAATAATAATAATGCTTGAGATCGTTCATCTGATCCTAAGAATCTTAGTTTAGATCCATCTAATTTAATAAACTTGAGATCTGAATGAAAGTATAAATATAATATGTTACTCTTCCTTATTGTGTAGGATAAACAAAAAAATTCTCGAATTCCAGAGCATAATTTGTATACATCAAGAGGGGTATTGCCTATATCAATATCTTTCTTATTATATTTAGTATAACTATTATTTAAAATTAAGAATAATACCAAATTTATCATTTACTTCTTTTCATTTTAAAATTTAAAATCCTTTCCTAGTTTATTTAAAAAGGAAGGATCAATGTTTCCTAAGCCTGGCATTCCTTTACCTTTACCTTTTTTTTGCATTTGTAGGAATCGCTTCATAAATTTCTTCATTTGGTTGTATTGATCAAGCATTTTATTTATAGTTGAGTAATCTGTACCACTTCCAATCGCGATCCGTCGTTTTCTAGTTTTTTTAATTAATTTTGGGTCCTCTTTTTCTTCTGATGTCATCGAATTGAGTACAACCTCCCATCGTTCCAGATTTTTCTCGGCATCTTCTTTAAGTACATCTGGGATATTACCTCCCCCCATCATTGCTAAAATTTGCTTCATTTTTCCTACTTTCTTAATGCTCTTTAATTGATAATAGAGATCTTCTAATGTGAACTTTCCCCTCATCATCCGTTTTTGCATATCTGAATCTATATCTACTTCTGCGTCTTGCACTGCTTTAACCAACCCTTCTAAGTCGGGTTTTCCTAATAATGTTCCGACAAATGAAGTTGGTTGAAATTCTTCCAATTCATCAATTTTTTCTCCAACTCCTATAAACCTTATTGATTGACCCGTAGCAGCACATGCAGATAGAGCGCCACCACCTTTGGCACTTCCATCCAATTTGGTAACTATAATACTTCCGATATTAGTAGATTTCGAAAATGCTTCTGCTTGATTATAAGCTTGCTGCCCCAAAGTTCCATCGATAACCAGAATAACTTCATTGGGTTTTAAAGCACTTTCAATTTGAGTCATCTCTTTCATTAATTCTTTTTCTTCCTTATGACGCCCGGCTGTATCAACAAGAATTATATCGTGACCATCATTTATTGCTTTTTTTGTTTCTCTTACTGCTATCTTAATAGCATTTTTTTCAGTCGGATTTCCATAACACTTGATTCCAACCTGATCAGACAATTGAACTAGTTGTTCATATGCACCTGGTCTCCACGTGTCTGTGGTGACTGATGCAACTTTATAACCTTTGCTTTTATAAAAGCGAGCTAACTTCCCAATAGTCGTGGTTTTACCTGAACCTTGAATACCTACAAGTAAAATCACATTGTGTTTCCCTGATTTTATTCTTATTGGTGCGGGTTTTCCTCCGAGAATTTTAATAAGTTGATCGTGAATAAGTTTGATTATAAAATCTTTTCTTTGAGCGCGTTTAAGTGTGGTATTCATTGCTTCTTTTTTTATTGTTTCAGTCGTCTCAAGGACTAATTCTGCCTTTACATCAGCTTGAAACAAGCTACGCTGTATTTCTTGCATAAGTGCATTAATTGCTTCTTTATCTATTTGAGGTAATCTCCTTATTTTCCGTAAAATATTATCCAAGGATCTACCAAGTTGCTCTAGAACCATTATAGAATCATAACTCGCGTTTTTTGTACTTAATATATTTAAATCCGTGATAATATTAAATTTTTATTTAATATCTTCGATAATTAGGACTAATTTAAAAAATTAAAATCTTTATATAATTAATAATTTTAAAAAATTTATTTTAGAATGAACATATTTTAAAATATCAGAAAACATAAAAAATTGACCATTGGGTTAGTTGCGAAGTTAATTGTGTATCTCCTCTATAAAAATAGTATATCAATATAATATTTTATAAACAGCCTTTCTTAGAAAGATAAAATAAATTTTACTCTACCTAAGTCAAATAGTCTTGATATTGAGAAAATGAAAGAACTTATTATTAGAGAAAAGTGTGTTGCGATATGTGCTAATTGTCATGGCATGTTAGGAAATTCCATATTTATGAAGCATAAAGAAAAAATTTTTAGTAGGTTTTTACAAAACTTTTAGTAATGGTGAAATCTTCTTTTAGTTATATTGCATATAACTAATAGTAAAATTAATGATAAAGACTTGATATTGGATAATTTACGATGTCATTATTATATCAAATAAGAGGTGTAAAATCATATCAATAAGACGAACAGAAATTCAAAAACTTAAAACAGGTCAATATATTATGGTTGATGATGAACCTTGCATCATCAAGGCTACAGAAAGAAGTAAATCTGGTAAACACGGACACGCAAAAGTAAGAGTTGTTTGTGTGGGTGTGTTTGATAGTAACAAAAGATCTATTACTGTTCCATCAGGTCATTTAATGGAAGTACCAGAAATTGTAAAGGATAATGCTCAGATAAATTTTATTGAAGAAACAACTATTAATATAATGAATCTCGAGACTTATGAATCAGTAGATGTTCCTTGGCCAAAGGATGAAGAGGCAATCGCAAAATTAAAGGAATTACAAGCTAATCCAAAAAAACTATCAAGCGCTCAAGTAGAATATTGGCAACTTGCAGGGAAGACGTTAATTAACAGAGTTATAATAAATTAAGGATATTTAAAACGATACTTTATTTTTATTAATACATATTCAAATTTTTTTATTTGAGTTTCATAATCCGATTAAATCTTGAGTTAAATGGAGAAAAAAGCTATAAGTTTAGCGTGTAGGATGGATTCGGAAAGAGCAATTAAATTAACTAAGAGAATTTTTGAATTCTTGATAAAAAGAGGGGAAATTGTACGTTTAGAAACTAGAATAGCACCTAAAATTTTACCTCATAATGGAATGGATCTTAAAGAGATGACAGCAGAGAATACAAAATTTATAATTTCTGCTGGAGGAGATGGTACGGTGTTGAGAGTAGCTAGTGGTTTATCTCAACGGAATCCTCCTCCAATCTTAGGTATAAATATCGGTTCTATCGGCTTTTTAGATGAAACAAATGAAAGAACGGTGTTCAATGATTTAATTAAAGTATTGAATGGTGAATATATAATCGAAACCTGCTCTAAAATAGCAGCATATATAGTTAGAGACTCTGATGAGATAAAGCTTAATAATGCTTTAAATGAAATCTTAATTGTTTCATCTAAAAGTTCTAAAGTACTCTTAGTCTCTGTAAAAATCAATGGAACTTGCTTAAATAGAAGTTATTTGGATGGTGTTATAATTTCAACTTCCGTGGGTTCAACGGCTTATAATTTAAGCGCGGGTGGAGCAATAGTTGATCCTTCAGTAGAAATAATGGAAATAACACCCATTAACAGTTATGCGAGATCTGGTCTTAAACCCATCATCCTTTCTATCAGCAGTGAAATCGAAATTCAATTACTAAGACCACGGTTAAACGCAAAAATCGTTATTGATGGACAGAGAACATTTAAAAAAATACAACCTAATACAATAATCAAGATTCGTAAGTCCAATTCTCATTCCAAATTTATACGGTTATCGAAAGATCTAAGTACTAACTATATAAACCGTTTAAGAAAAAAAATTATAGGTACAGTAAGAGTTCCTCTTGATGACAGCCCAGAATCAGAAGAGTTCAATTCTAATTTTTGATACCAACATATTTCTCTTGGGCGTTGATATTAACTTGTTTCCAAACAAGATTTATACAACCCCAGATATCATCAATGAAATTGAAGTTATAAGATATGAATCTCGTAATAGGAATATTATCAATAGAATACAAGCTGCTATCGAAAGTAGGAAGCTTATTATTGAAAAACCTTCTGAAAAATATCTTTCCTATGCGAAAAGGATAGCAAAAAAAACAGGGGACCTAAAAGCATTATCTGATCAAGATTTTAGTCTTGTAGCACTTGCGTTAGAATTAACGAATTCATTTAAAGTAGAAATCTTCACAAATGATTATTCAATCCAAAATATTTGTTTTGAACTAAATATTTCTGTAAGATCTTTATTTAAAAATGGAATTGAACAGCAAATTATATTCGAAGTTTATTGTCCTCATTGCCAAACTATACATAAAAGTGAAAAATTAAACGATTTATGTGAAGAGTGTGGATCTCGGCTTAAAAGGAGACCAAAAATAGATTTTCAAAATTAAATGGTGGAAATTATAAATAAATATGCCTACTCATATATTGAAATACTTGAGAAGATGTCAAAATGGGAGTCAAGATAAATGAATTAGTAAAGGATGTACGGAAAACTATCTCTTTCGAAAATCTGTTGAATAAAAAAATTGCAATTGATGCATTTAACACTATTTATCAATTTTTAGCAATTATTCGGCAACGAGATGGTACTTTACTGATGGATTTGGAAGGAAATGTAACATCTCATTTATCTGGATTATTTTATCGCAGTATTAAGTTCTTAGAGTATAATATTAGACCAATTTATGTATTTGATGGAAAACCACCAGAATTGAAAATGGAGACAATTAACGAAAGGCGAAAAGTTAAAGCAGAAGCGAAAGAAAAAATGATAAAGGCTCAGGAAGAAGAGGATTTTAGAGAGGCTAGAAAATTCGCTCAATTAACCTCCAAATTAGATCACAATATGATTGAAGAAAGTAAATCATTGTTGTTATACATGGGAATTCCCGTTGTAGAGGCAGCCTCAGAAGGGGAAGCACAAGCTGCGTATTTAGTAAATAGAGGAGATGCTTGGGCTAGTGCATCTCAAGACTATGACACTTTATTATTTGGATGTGAACGATTTCTACGGAATTTTAGTGTAAACCGTAGTAAAAAAGTAAAGGATACAACAGTTTCCTTAGATATTGAATATATTTCTCTTTCTAAATTTTTAATTAATTTGGGAATAACTCGGGAACAACTCATAGATATGGGAATCCTTATTGGTACAGATTTTTTCCCAGGTATTAAAGGTATAGGACAACATAAAGCATTAGATTTGATAAAAAAGCATGATTCTTTAGAAAATATTATCAAGAATGATATCCAAGTATCTGGAAAAAAATTAAATTTTGATATAGAATTAGTTCAACATGCTAAAGATATCTTTTTAAATCCAACCATTAATTCTAATTATCCAAAGATCACATGGGGAAAAGTAGATTATGATAAAGTAGATGAACTGCTTGTAGAAAAGCACAATTTTTCTCAAAATAGAATTGATAGTGCTCTTAAAAAATTAAAGGATTTAGATTCAGCAAAAAAGCAAATATCTTTGGATAGTTTTTTCAAATAAAAAATTTATGATAAAATGGAAAAATTTTTACAAATTCAATTATTATTAAAATAAACTTTTAAAAAAGAATCGATCGAAGATGTCAACAAAAGACAATCAAAATGGGAAAGATGAAAAGGGAGAACAAAAATTATCTTTAAGGGTCCAAAAAGCAAAAAAAAGAGATATTGGTAGGAATATCATTAGAATTGACCCGCTTACGATGGAGAAATTGCTGATTAAAACTGGTGATGTGATTTCATTGATTGGAAAAAAGGAAAGTGCGGGAATTGCTTGGCCAAGCTATCCTCAAGATAGTGGTTTAGGGATAATTAGAATCGATTCCAGACTACGCAAAAATACGGGTACAAGTATAGATGATACCATCGAAATTCGGAAGGTCAAGGCATTACCTGCTCAAAACATTGTATTAGCACCCTCCAATGTAAAAATTAGAACGAATCCCCGTTTTGAAAATTTCGTAAAGAGGCGCTTAAATAATTATCCTATAACTATTGATGATTTTATCTATATTTCTATAGGAATTAGTAGAGAAATTGCATTTAAGGTTATAAGCATGAGACCTAATGGTGTATGTTTGATTAAACCCGAAACGCAATTAAATATCAGTGAAGTCGTTACAGATGATGAAGAGAAAGGCTCTGAATACCTTACTTATGAAAATGTAGGTGGTTTGGATAGAGAGATTGAACGGGTAAGAGAAATGGTTGAACTACCTCTTAGACATCCCTCTTTGTTTAAAAGATTAGGTATTGATCCTCCAAAAGGAGTTTTATTAAGAGGGCCCCCAGGTTGTGGTAAAACGCTATTAGCTAAAGCAGTTGCGAATGAAAGTGAGGCTCATTTTATATCTATTAATGGACCTGAAATAATGAGTAAATTTTATGGTGAATCCGAAAAAAAATTACGTAAACTTTTTGAAGAAGCTGAAGAAAAAAGCCCTTCGATTATATTTATTGATGAGATTGATGCAATAGCTCCTAAAAGAGAAACTGTTACGGGAGAAGTTGAGCGGAGAGTTGTAGCTCAGTTACTTGCGTTAATGGATGGTCTTCATGGTAGAGGAAAGGTTATCGTAATTGGAGCAACAAATAGACCGAATAGCTTAGATTCCGCTCTAAGGCGACCGGGAAGATTTGATCGCGAGATCGAAATAAAAGTACCAAATGAAAAAGGGAGGTTGGAAATTTTCATGATACATACTAGAAACATGCCTTTAGAGAAGAAAATTCAACTAAAAGAATTTGCTAACATCACCCATGGTTTTGTTGGAGCAGATATTTCAGCCGTTTGCAGAGAAGCGGCCATGTCATCATTGAGACGATATTTACCTCAAATAAATTTAGAATCTGATATTATTGATCCCGAATTATTAGAACAAATTAGTGTTACCAAGGAAGATTTTGAAAATGCAATGAAAGAAGTTTTACCTTCAGGTATACGAGAAGTATTTGTAGAGGTACCAAATATAAAGTGGGATCAAATTGGTGGATTAGAGGATTTAAAACAAAAATTAATAGAATCAGTAGATTGGCCTTTATCACATCCTAATATATTTTCCAGAATGGGAATTACCCCTCCAAAGGGAATATTACTTTACGGTCCCCCTGGATGTGGAAAGACACTTCTTGCTAGAGCAGTTGCTAATGAAAGTAAAGCTAATTTCATTTCTGTCAAAGGTCCAGAACTTTTATCAAAATTCGTTGGAGAAAGTGAAAAAGCAATTCGAGAAGTCTTTCGAATGGCAAAATTAGCAGCACCATGTATTATTTTCTTTGATGAATTTGACTCCATCGCACCAAGCAGAGGTAGATACACTTCAGATTCGGGAGTGACAGAAAAAGTATTATCTCAATTCTTGACTGAATTAGATGGGCTAGAAATTACAAAAGACATTTTAGTGATTGCAGCTACAAATCGTCCAGATATTTTAGATCCTGCCTTAATTAGACCTGGAAGGATCGATCGAATCTTATTGGTTCCTCCTCCAGATGAAGCAGAGAGGGAAGAAATTTTAAAGATATTTACAAAAAAAATGCCACTCGCAAATGATGTTACCATTAAAAAGATAAATGAAAGGCTTAAGGGATTTTCTGGAGCTGATATTGAAACATTATGTCGAGAAGCTGCAATGATTGCATTAAGGGAAAACATGCGTGCCCGAAAAGTAACTTTAGAACATTTTAAAGAAGCTAGAGAAATTACTAACCCTAGTATATCAGCAGAAATGATCAAGTGGTACACTCAATTTGGAGAAAAGCTCAAAAGTCGAATAATTGAGAAATCAAAAGAGGATAGATTGTTTGTGTAATATTCACAAACTTAATTTAAAATTCAATATTTATTTATATAGATGCTATTTCTATTTAAAATAAAAGGTGATATGAGATCGAATCAAATCGCTGGAATCAAAAGCCAATCGTCAACTCTATTATTGAAATCTTGATAGAAAATAGGGGTGAAATCTTAGATAAACGTTTAGAAGAACTTTTAAGAAAGGAGTTTCCTTTTGTCAATAGTCTGTTACTTGAAGAATTATTTATGAAACTTGAGAGTAGAAATATTATTAATCTATTTAGAGTCTCAAAGAACAAGAATATGATAGTTCTTAATAAGACGAATCAAGAGATTAGAGAAGAAGTGATGGAAAAGTTAAAGTAATTGTTTGTTATTCCACTTTAAACATACTTGAGATAATGTAAGGTCTTCAACTTTGGATTTGTATTTTCTTGGTCTAATTTCAATAAAGATCGGATAATTTATCGCATTACCCATAAGTAAAGTTTCACCTACACCCAAACTTGAAATCATATCGGCATATTCCTTAGTTATGGCTTCAGAACTATCCATTAGGTGCTTTAAATCATAAGGATTTTTAATGTTTAAGATCATATTCGAATTCATTTGAGAAAGTGCAGTACTACTTAGTTTTTTAGGTCTTTGACTGATTAGACATAAACAAGCCATAAATTTTCTACCTTCTCGTGCTATAGTTTCAATTATTGATTTTGAAATCGCTTTAGATTGAGCGGCTTCAGGACAAAATTGATGAGCTTCTTCAATTATGAGAAGAAAAGGAGGTAATTCATCCATCCTTCGCATATTAAAGAGTCGATTGCATAGATAGTCTACCAAAATTTGTTTTTTTCTGATTGAAATCTCATTTTGAAAATTAAAAATTGTTAATTCTCCAGGTTTAATGGAGTTTTTTAATATGGGATTTTCTTGGATCCCAAATACATTTAATCTTTCTAATTCTGCTAACCACCCGACTAAAGCTTGACGAGTACTTTTATTCCCTTCATTCTCATCATCAATAAGAGTAATGATATCTTTTAGGGAATAATTACCTTTATTAGATTTATCTTGCTTTAATTTTTTAATAAAATTATTAAGTTCTCTAACTTGGACGCTGGAAATTTGCGTTTGATATTTTCGAAAGTTATAAGCATTCATATGGGGGACAGAAATTTGAAGATACAAAGCATCGAATAATTTAATCTTATCTTGAAGTTCTGGAATTGATTTAAGGTATACATATTCTCCATGCACGTCTATGAGAACTATTGCTGGTGTGCCTATTGAATTAGGACGTGAGAGTAATTCTTCTAAGAGAATTGAAGTTAAATAGCTTTTTCCTCCTCCCGAAATAGAAAGAATTGAAAAGTGTTTATTGAGTAACCTATTAATGTTAATTTTTGCTTCAATCTTCGCAATTTTTAAATTCCCAATATTTAAACCATTTTCATTATCAATTCCTATGAATTTTTTAAGGATATTTACTTCAACTAAGAAGACTTTCTTTCCAGGACTTGCGGGATATGTCATTCTTTTTATTAGTTTAATCTCCGTCTTGTCTTTGTCTTTAAATTCGATAATTCCTAAATTTTTCACTATAGCAATGGCATATTCAAATTCATCGCTTGGGAATAATCCTTTAAGGATATTAGGATTACTACTACTATTATATGCCTTAATCGTGAGTGCATCTGAAAAATATTCGTTTAAGAGAATGATTTTTTCAATCATTCCAATTAAAAATCCTTCAATTGAGATAGTGTAAACAAATTGTCCTTTTTTAACCATATTTTCATTATTTAATTTGTCAATAACAAATGGAAATTGATGTACATCTGGTAATTGAAGGAAATTAAAAACTGTACCCACTTTATCACTCATTGAGTTAAAAAAAGGATAAGTATGAAATAAAAATGAAATAACTGCTTTAATTTTCTAATTTCAAACCATAAAATAGAAAGAAAAGAGAGATTATTCTTTTTCGAGAATTCCCACGATTTTCATGATGGCATAATTTCCATTTTTCCAGAAAAATATCAAAAATAATGACAATCCTACTAACGCTAAGAATGCTATACCTCCAAATAATACCCAATTACCAGCAGAAAAATCAGTAAATAAGCTTGCTAATGGTGAAGAACCGGATCCTGCTACGACATCTTGTATGATAGCAATTATTATGCCAACTATTACTGCCATGATGCTAAGTAATAATCCTCCTGCTGCAATCTTAACATCAAGACGATTTTTATACCTTTCTTCTAGTTCTCTTTCTCTAAAAAGGAATCTTAATACTCCTTTTGCTCCTTTTTTGAATAAACCAAAGAAAAAGATCAAAAGCAAAAATAATGCGGCTAAAAATCCAGCTATTATCGCAATCTGGTATCCTAGATTTAATGCAAGGAATATGTCAAATTTCCCTAAAGGCATAACAAAATCTAAAATAGACCATACAACCCCGACCACGATTCCAATGCATGATATCACCATAAAGATATAAAATAATTCACCTACAGCTTTTTGATTCGAACTATAATCTATTTCTTTAAGAGTTTCCATAAATTTCACTTGATCTGTTATGTATAGAATGAATAACAATTTAACTATATAAAATTGTTCATTAACGCCAGAATCAAGTAATTAGAGAAAAGAAATAAATAATGATTTGGATTTCAAATTTGAAAAATATCATTAAAGTTTTTATAAACCTCATTTTCGCTCAGAATTGAATATAATCTGCTTGAAAAATGGAATATTTTATCATAAATTTCAGTATGATTTTCATCTGGAGACCATCGTTTATCAACTTTACAAATATTTTCTGCAGCTTTAGATATATTTGGAAATAACCCTGCCCCATATGCGGCTAATATTGCTGCTCCTAAGGATGTAGCTTCCTCATTAATATTTCTCACACAAGATATTCCTAATACATTAGCATATATTTGATTCCATAAATCAGAACGAGAACCTCCTCCAGTGATTTTTAATTCTTTCGGATCAATTCCTAGAGATTTAAAAACAAGGATATTTTTTTTTACTTCGTAAGCTACTCCTTCTAAAACTGCTCTATAAAGATCTTTTCTTTGATGCCCTAATGATAAACCAAATAAAATTCCCTTGGCATAAGGATTCCAGTGAGGTGCTCCTGCTCCTACTAAGTGGGGTATAAAAAGCAAACCATTAGACCCTATGGGTGATTTTTCAGCCTCCGATGTCATAATTTCATATGGATCTTGACCTAATTCTTCAGCTTTTTGACATTCATCAACTGCAATTTGATCTCTAAACCACCTTAAAACTGCTCCTGAAGTAAAAATGCTTGCTTCTTGAACCCATTTTCCCGGTACAGCATGACAACTACATAAGACTCTTCTCTCAGGATCAAACTTAGGTTCTTCTAAGAAGGCGAGGATGAAACTACCCGTTCCAGTTGTGCATTTAATTTCTCCGGATGATACAACTCCCACTCCTAAAGCTGCTGATTGTTGATCTCCAGCTCCAGTGATAACTAACGTCTTTTTATCAAAATCTGTCTCGTCAGATATGATTTCTCCAACATCTATCCCACTTTCCATTGGTTCTGGCATTTTATCAAGATCAATTTCCAATTCAGAAGCAATTTCTTCAGAATATTTCAACTTGTTTATATCGAAAAGCATGGTTCTTGAAGCGTTTGAATGATCAGTTACAAATTGTCCCGTGAGTTTATGTATTATGAAATCTGAGACCAATAGAAATTTGTAGGTTTGGTTATAGATTTCAGGTTTATTATTTTTAAACCAGAGTATTTTTGTGGCAGAGAAATATGGATCTATAGTTAAACCAGTAGTTCTATAAATTTTATCAATACCAATTTTTCTCTTGATAAATTCAACTTGTTGCGTTGTTCTTCTATCTTGCCAAACAAGGGCATTATGTAAAGGATTTCCCATTTTATCTACAGGAACAATAGTTTCTCTCTGATTTGTTATAGATAAACTGACAATTTCAGTTTTATCTATACCACTCTTCTTAATAGCTCTTTCAATCGTTCTCTTAATTGATTCCCACCAAACATTTGCATCCTGCTCTACATACGAAGGAGCGGGATATATACTCTCCCATTCTTGATAATCGCTTGCTAATATACTCCCAGATAAGTCAAATATAAAAGTGCGACAACCCGTAGTGCCTAAATCGAGTGCTACAATATATGGCATATTAATTATCTACCAAATTATAATATTTTTCATTACAAATTATATGTTCTAATATTTAATAAAATTATTATAGTTAATATCCTATTTCTTTCTTTCATAATTGCATTGAGGACATACTAGCATTTGACAACTTCTATTATGATCCATTTTCTCAATCAGCAATCCTTTACAAACTGGGCACATTGGATTACGAGGAAAAAACCATTGTCCTCGGATGTTTGGCATTTCTTTTAATGAGTTTACAAAGTTAATCTTGTCTAAATCATTTTTATTAGCCTGTATAAGTTGTTGTTCTTGAGCTATCGATATGCCTTTTGGAGCTAATCCCATCAAGAATTTTAATTTTATTGGATCATTCAATATGGATAAGATCCTAAGAATTGCATCATCGCTATATTCTGAAAATAACTTTCCAAGCTCTGGTGGAGCTAATCCAACCATAATACCTTGAGATTCATCAGAATCCTCTAATTTTTGGAATAAGAATTGGTACATTCTATTATCCGTATCCATTGCCCAAATAATATTCCAACTTTGAATTTCATAATCTTCTTTATCGGGACCTACAATTCTTTTAATACATTCAAACCATGAATAATGTATGTTTTTACTAATATTTTCTGATAGATCATCAAAAAATTTCCGTTCAATCACGGGATATTTTTCAAATATGCTTTTGAGAGATAATAATCTAATTTCTGTTAGCTTCTTTGTTTTGAGCTTATCCCAAGGTGCATATACAAAAACTGAAAAGAGTTCTTTCATATTGAGAAAGAAATAGATATACTATTTATACTATATGCTTGATCACTTCAATATATTATAGAAAAAAGATTTAAGTTTGGTTTTTTCATTTAAATTAATTAGCAATATTTAACTAAAAAGAATTTCAAATGAATGGAATTTGGGATATAAAAGCCGATGTTAGAGGAAAAGGTGATAACCTTAGAGATGTTTCTCCCATTGTAAAAAAAACTTGGAAAGATGAAAATCAATTCACTCATTATGTCTTTACAAAAGTATTTTTTAATAATCCTTGGTACTCGATTCCTGATAATGAATATGGTTTATTTGAAGATTTTATAAGGGGAGGGTCTAGAACTTACCCATCTGATGGGAGTATTCCTTGTGATATTGTTGCAAATGAAGCTAGAAAAGTATTAAAAAAAATAGAATTGTGCTCAAATGATCCAAATCACCATTACTATGAAGAAGCGCGTAATGCTTTGAAAAATGGGAAATTAAATGTAATTAGGGGTACTTTAAAGCTATACCTTGGGAAATACACCACTAGAGATTGGAGAAGGAAAAGATTTACTGATGATATTGATTTTTGGATGTTTCAAACTGGCCTTTTAGACTCGAAATTAAAGGAATGTAATTTCATAAGAAGTAAAAAAACTGGAGAATGGGAAAAGAAAGTTAATTGGGTAAAACTTAACACAGAAGAAAGAAGAAATGAATTATTATTTGCTGCAAATAATCTTAATCAATTGCTTGATTTTGGAGCAGGTGCTTTTCTCGAAGGCTCACATCTAAAACAGATTTTTGACAAAAAAATCAAAAGAGGTCATGATGTGGATTTAAGCGATATTATAAATGTAGCAATGGTCAATGATGGAAAAGAAGGAATAAATAAAGATGAATGGTTAGAAAGTTGGAGTGCATTCAAAGAAGCAGTAAATACTAGAAATTCAAGAACCACCTCCAATTTAATCAGTTTATGTCGCAGTTCTTTAGCAATCGCTAGTCATCTTGAAAAAGTGAGTAGTGCCTTGAATAAATATAATGATTCCATTTTTGATAAATCCAAACATCCAGATGAGAATTTGAAGATATATTGTAGAATATCGACCCATTGGGTTAAATTTTTAGAAGATAATGGTCCAGATGAAACTAGAAAGATGCTGCATAATTTTTACCATGAACAAGCAGAAAAAAAACCTATTCACGCAAAAAATTTGAGAGATTTTTCACTTAAAATATTAAAATTACTCAATTCTAAATATGAATACTTAAAGATTATTTTCGAAATTGAAGATTAGCATTGGTTTTTTCAAATAAAAATTTAAATTATTACTAAAATATATTTTATTATGGCTAAATTTAAAATTGTTATTAAGAAACATTGTGTTTTCTGTGAAATCTTAAAAGAATGGCTAAAAGATAAGAATATTGATTATAAGATTCTTGATTACCAAGACCCAAATGATTTTAATGATCCTTTAATGAAAAATCCGACCTTTAACAGCCTATATTGCGATATGAGTGCATGTGTTGAAAGTATTCCTTTAATAGTAAAAAATGATGATGAGTTTTATTACTCTGAAATATGGGATCTCGTAAATAACAAAATTATAGAAGAAAAAGCTAAAGAAATATTCGAGATTTAAAATTCAAGATTTTTTACATTAATGAATTCGTGAAACTAAACTTTCACGCACTTTAATATATACCATCATAATTCTTTAAGATAGTTCTCTATATTACCTTAATAATCTATAAAAAATAGTAAAAAGAAAATCAATAAATGGAATGTTTCTTATTCACTAAATTCTTCAACCAAAATTTCTATCTTTTTCGAAAAACGATCTTTTGCGATACCATTGAGTATTAAAAAACCGATGATAGCAATCAGGCATAAAATTCCAGCTAAATACCATACCCAATTCGGTCCAAGCGATATATAGACAAAACTAGCAGCCGAGACTCCAAATAAGGTTGGAATCGACCAGTGAAAACCATACACTGCCATATATCGCCCTCGTTTATCTTCAGATGCAAAATGAGCTACTGTAGCTTGTGAGACGGGTATTACAATCATTTCACCAACTGTTAGAATAAACATAACCACGAAAAACAAGTATGGTAAGGAGACAAAACCATACATCCCAAAACCAATCATATAAAGGAGTGTACCAAAAGCCATCATTTTCAGGGGTGCATACTTTACGGTCATTCTAGTTATCAAGAACTGAAAAAATACCACCATCAGCGCATTCATGCTCAACAACGCACCAAACAAGCTTAATGGAAACTCGTACACTTCCCACAAAAATACCGATAACGTACTGTTCATTTGCATATAAACTAGTACCGTCAAAGCAGAAATGGAAAGAAATAATATATACACTCCATCTTTAAAGACCTCCTTATATCCAGCTATAGTTTTCATTACAGATTCTTCCAGTTTGCCTTCTGGTTTTTCAGGTTTTGTTTCTGGAATGACTATGAATACAATTAAGGCAGTAATTAAGCTACATACTGCGTCTGATATAAATAAGAACAGAAATGAACTACTTAGCAACAATCCACCAAGAATTGGTCCTATTACTGCTGCGAGATTTACAGCAACGCGTAATAACCCAAATCCATCTGCTCGTCTATCTTCTGGAAGTAAATCTACAACCATTGCTTGCCGGGCTGGACCTCCCAAATCTCCTAATGTGCCTAAAACTGCTGCTAGTATAAAAAAAGATATAAATCGTTAACAATACCCATTGAGATACTACCTATTCCACTTGAAATTAAACCTAATAGCAGCATCGACCGACGACCATATTTATCAGTTAATGCACCTCCTATCGTACTACCAATTATGCTTCCACCAGCAAATATAGAAAATAAAAATCCTACCTCAACAATTGTTACTTTAAAATGTTCTATAAGATACACTGAAAAAAAGGGAAATAATAAAAAACTTCCAAATCTATCGATGAAGGTGGCGAGAATCAACACTTTAAATGGATTTGGGTATTTTTTATTACTACCATTACTTTTTGTACGCATATTTAATTCAACATTTTAATTATTTTATAACTTCAATCATACCAGTATTTATTCGTTAAATAACTTATAACAATAAATATCAAAGAATTCAGATTAGGTTCATTTCCTCTATTAATTCTTGGTTTTGATCTTTAATTAATGGTTCTTTAACTTTTAAAAAATGTTTTTTTGTTATTCCATTAAGAGTCCAAAATCCTAAAGAGGAAACTAAAGAAAGAATACCTGCAAAATACCAAACCCAGTTTGGTCCAATATTTTCCATAACTAGTCCTGCGAGTAAAACACCAAATAGATTAGGGATTGCCCAATGAAAGCCAAATACCGCCATATACCGTCCTCTTTTATCTTCAGGAGCAAACATAGCTACAGCAGTTTGTTGGATCGGTGTAACTATCATCTCGCCTATAGTGATAATCATCATAGCAATAAAGAATAGGTAAACAGCAGAAATGAAACCGTACATACCAAATCCAACAACATAAAACAACGCTCCAATGGATATCACCTTCATGGGTGCATATTTCGAAATCTTTTTTGCGATCCAAAATTGAAATAGGACTACCATTAATGCATTCATACTCAATAGTAACCCAAAACTCTGTAGTGGAAATCCATGAACATCCCGTAGAAACACAGATAGAGTACTATTCATTTGCATGTAAACTATAACCATTATGGCTGAAACGGACAGAAAAAGCATATAAACGCCATCTTTCAGAACAGTCTTATATCCTGCTATAGTTTTCATAACAGATTCTTCCGGTTTACCTTCTGAGTTTTCAGGTTTTGTTTCTGGAATGACAGCAAATACAATAATAGCTGTAATAAGGCTACTTATAGCATCGAATATGAATAATAACATATAGGATTGGGTTGCTAAAAACCCACCAAGGATAGGACCTCCTGTTGCCGCAAGATTCATTGCAATTCGTATTAATCCAAATCCTTCAGCCTGTTTCTCGCTTGGAAGTAAATCCACAACCATTGCTTGTCGTGCTGGTCCCCCAAAATTACCCATTATTCCTAAAATCGCTGCTAGAATGAAAAATACACTCAAATTGTCTACCAATCCCATTAAAATGTTTCCGACACCACTTACCATTAATCCTATCAAGAGCATTGAGCGTCGTCCATATTTGTCAGCTAACGCACCTCCAATCATTCCACCAAATATGTTCCCTGCAGAGAAAATTGTAAATAGGAATCCAACTTGAGTCATTCCGACCCCAAAACGGGAGGTTATATATATAGCAAAAAAAGGCATTAAGAGAAATCCTCCTAACATATCAATGAACGAAGCGAGTACCAGCACTTTAAATGGATTTGGGTATTCCTTATAATTTTTTTTTATTTTTGTAAACATAATTGCTTCATTTTATAATTTTTCTTATAGCTTTATTTATGCAGTTATATATATATTCTAATATAAAAACGACTTCTACTTAAAATAGATTCTTTAAGTGAAGTATGAATGAATTAATGAATTAATTTTGATACATGTAATAAATAATAAAGAATAATTATAATCTTGAATATATTATCGCAGAACAATACAATTAATCAAGTGAATCTTGAATGTTTGATTATATAATAAGTGAAGATGCCAAAAAAATAAAAGAAGAAGTACGTGCATTTGTAAGAGACGATGTTCCTCACACCTTAATTAAAAAAATGGATAAAGAAGAAATCAATTATCCAACTGAATTCCTGCAGAATCTTGGCAAAAAAAATCTCATAGGATTAAGGTTTCCCAAGGAATTTGGTGGTCGAGGCTTAAATTGGGAATGTGAAGTCGTTGCTCTTGAAGAAGTCGGCGTACTTGGGAGCTCATTACCATGCTTATTTTCTCTTCCTATTATTACTGGAGAAGCTATGAATTTATTTGGCTCTGAAGGTCAAAAATTAAATTACTTGAAGCCAATGTGTGAGGGTAAAAAGTATACTGCAGAAGCTCTAACAGAACCAAGAGGAGGATCTGATTTTTTTGGAGCAACTTGCACCGCTGTTAAAGAAGGGGATTATTATATCCTGAATGGGGAAAAACGTTTTGTTGTGGGAGCTGAGGGAGCTGACTTTTTTTTAGTTTATGCTAAAACTAACTTGGATCCTAAATCAGATCCTCGATCATCTCTGAGTCTATTTATCGTGGATCGTAGCGAAGGTGTAGAAACGGAGTACATTTATGGTTTATTAGGAACTAGAGGTGGTGGTGCTGGAAGACTCAAATTTACAAATGTTCAAGTACCGAAAGAGAATATCATTATGGGAGAGGGGCAAGGAGGAAGAATTTTTTATCAAATGATGGTTCCTGAACGTCTAACAACAGCCGCAGGTTCACTAGGGTCAGCTAGAACTTGTCTTCATATTGCTACCAAATATTCAACTAAAAGAAAAGCTTTTGGACAAACAATAAAAAACTTCCAAGCAATAAATTTTAAAGTTGCAGATAGTATTACACTTTTAGACGCTGCAAGAGCAATTGTTCTTAATACTGCTAGAACTATTGATGCAGGAGCACCACCTGCTTTACAAAGAAGGTTAGTCTCAGAATCGAAAAAATTTTCAACTAAGTCATGTTGGAAAGTCATAAACAATGCGATGCAGATCATGGGGGGTATTGGTTATACCACAGTCTATCCCATCGAAAAAATTTTACGCGATTCAAGGATAGGTGAATTGTGGACGGGAACCACAGAGATAATGAACATGATAATACAACATGAATACTATAAAGAATTACTAAGCGAAAAATGGGTTGATCGTGATGTTGAGAAAGACGCAATTGATTCAGATCATCAAGAAGAAAAACATTTTGGTTAATTAGTTATGTTAAAATCCTAATACGGGGAGATGTGATATAAAAAGAGACCTTATAATCACATTAAACCTTGCGGTTGTCACCTTTCTCGTACTATTGGGTTTAAGCATAATTGCTCCAATTTTACCCTTTTATGCCGAATCTTTTAATGTTAATTATACGCTTATTGGACTTGTGGTGTCTGCATTTGGAATTGCTCGCATGTTCATTGATTTACCAGTTGGTTTCTTATCTCAAAGATATAATAAAAAGAATTTGATGATTTTGGGATTAATATTCATATCGGGATCCTCAATTTTGGCTGGATCAGCTCAATATTATTGGATTTTACTTTTAGCTCGAATTATTGAAGGTTTTGGTTCTGCAATTTATGTAACAATTGCAACCATTTTTATTGCATTGGTTGCTAGCCCAGAAAGACGAGGTTTTTTAATGAGCATTTATTCTGGTTTTCTATTATTGGGATCTATTTTTGGGCCAAGTTTTGGTGGTTTTATTGCAAATTTATATGGTATAAACGCTCCATTTTTTGCTTATGCTATTATATCTGCTATAGGGATCATTCCCACTCTTACGTTGCCAAGAGTGAATAATTCGAATGAAAAGGAACCTATTATGATTCAAGATCTCTATCATCAAGTAAGGTTCAGTTTGAGAGATCCATCATTTATTCCAGTTCTTCCCTCAATTTTTTCGTTATTCTTTATACGGACGGGTGTGCGAAACACTCTTGTACCACTTTTTTCGGGTAATAACCTTAGTTTAAATGAATTTGATATTGGTATATTATTAACCATAGCGGCTATTGCAACTACAATTACCATGTTACCTATTGGCTTGATTTCAGACAAAATTGGGCGACGAACTCCTCTTTTGTTATCACTTGTCGTTTCTGCACCAGTAACCCTTTGGATTCCTTTTACTTCAAATCTGAGTTACATTTCTTTTGTTATGTTTATTTATGGAGCTTTGATTGGGCTTTCAGGGCCAATAGCTGCTTATGTGACTGATATTGCGCCTCAAGATAAACTTGAAATTTATATGGGCGTGTATCGTACGATTGGAGATATAGGTTTTGTGTTTGGTCCGATATTTATGGGATATATTGTTGATTTATCAAGTATTACAATAATGAGAGGAGGATCACTAATAGAACTAATAGGATGGACTCCTTTTGCATTAGCAGCTTCTATAACGGTTATATCAGGGTTAATTCTCTTTAAAGCTCCTGATGTTAGGCCTAAGGATTTAATTTTTTAGTTTTTTATACTACTTCGATGAATGTCTTGACTTTCACCAGCAAATCTCTTAATTCCATTTTATCACTATCTGTGCTATCTCTACTATATTTTCAACTAAGTCTTATTGGAAAGTCATAAACAATGCGATGCAGATCATGGGGAAGAGAAACATTTTAGCTAAGAAGAAATTGAAATTCATTTTCATTATTATAATTAATAGACGACTTCTTTATGAGGAAGTTGTTGTCTAAGAATTTCAAATCCAATTATTATCGCTGCTGAATTTAGCGGGAGAGATCCAACAAAATCTCGCTTATAGGGAATGTTAATCCGTAAATCTGCTTTATCTAAAAAAGTACGAGTAATACCTCTTTTTTCACCTCCAATTACTATAAATAAAGGAGGTTTCAGGTTACTATGATATATTGACTGACCTTCATCTTTACTAATACATGCAATTGTATAATCATTTGATTTGAAGGAGTTAGCTGTTGTTTCAAGATCTTCAACAAATGCTATTGGTATTAATTCTGAGGTTCCTGCGGAAGATTTAATAATAGTTGCTTCCACATCAAGCCAATTTCTCTGTTTCATTACGATTCCATCTATTCCTGCAGCATACAATGACCTTATTGTGTAACCAAGATTATATGGGTCTTCAATTCCGTCCAAATAAAAAATAATGCTGAGTCTTAATTTCAAGAGTTCAGTTATTTTTTGGTAAGTTCTTTCACTTATAATAGCAGCAATTCCCCCATGAGTCTTCCCGCTTGCATTTTTGTCAAACCACTTTTGATCAACTGCTTCAATCTTGATTTTCTTGGAATTTACTGATTCAAGTATTTGCTTGAGGGATTTTGCCTGCTTAGTATTCCTTTTCCTCTGGAGCTTGGCAACATCATAAAATAAAGTCAGAACCTTACGATATTTCGAGTGCAAAACTGCATTTACAGAGATTTTTCCTTCAATTAGAATAACATTTGCCATTTTCTTCTCCCTTCAAATGTCAGTATGTTTCTATAATGATAGCCATGTATTAAACATATTTTATATAGAACTATTAAGTGGAAAAATGTTTGAGAGAAATACAGACCAAGATACTATAATGCTAATCAAAAGGAAGAAAAGCGTTTTGGTTAGAGAGAAAGACTTTTTTTATTTTTAAACGAAATTAGTTATAATATAATTGATAGAAGAGAATTTAGAAAACTTAGTAATCGCACCTTTTTGTTTTATTTTTGTTTCGATAGATACCGTACTTTTACAAGTAAATCTCTTAATTCCATTTTATCACTATCTGAGGTAATGTACTTCTTTTTTACCCCTTCTGCAAGTGGCATGGTTTTAATTTTGTTTCCTTGAAGCGAAACCAGGTTTCCAAATTTAGACTCCAAAACAAGATTCATTGCTGCTAATCCAAATCTCAATCCCAAAATTCTATCGAACGAATTAGGTGTCCCAGCTCGCATTGTATGTCCTAAAACTACGCTCCTGCATTCGAAT